>Ga0272442_10001517_pt1 | contig 35231 bp, 27 predicted proteins | sample SSMForm2O_FD_200262 | JGI IMG/M metagenome (GOLD analysis project Ga0272442, IMG submission 200262) | Marine sediment archaeal communities from Little Sippewissett salt marsh, Falmouth, MA, United States - SSM-Form-2O | ecosystem: Environmental > Aquatic > Marine > Wetlands > Sediment ... | reverse complement strand
GCGCGCAATGACTCCGAAATGGGTCAATACACCGGGGCAGCCTATGTTTTCGAACGGGACCAGGGAGGATCCGACAACTGGGGTCAGAAAACCAAGCTCATGGATCCAAACGCCGACGATTCCGACAATTTCGGCGAATCCGTATCCATTGATGGAGGGCTCATCGCCATAGGCGCCCCCAATACGTTCCGGGGGTCGCTCTATGTTTATTCCCGGAACCGGGGCTTGCCCGATGGGTGGGAATCCGTTGGGGAAATCCGCGGCCACGACGATGACCTTGGAGAATGTGTGTTCCTCTCGGATCAAACGGTCATTGTCGCGGCGCCGACCTATAATGACCCCGGTTCCTTCACAAAATGCGGCGCCGCCTTTATTTACGATCTCTCCCTGATACAGGAATCACGGATCACCCCACGGATTTGCCATGCGTCCGATTATTTCGGCTTTTCCGTGTCAGTACACGGCAAATGGGCGATTATCGGGGCATACGGGGACAGCAGCAAAACCGGCGCAGCCTATATCCTGGAAAAAAGCGGGTCCACATGGATTCAGAAGAAAAAAATCGAAAACCTGGATGGCCGTACAAACGATTACTTCGGCATTTCCGTGGCTATCCATGGAGACACGGCCGTGATTGGATCGCCCAACGACGACGACAAGGGAGACGCCTCCGGTTCGGCCTTTATCTTTGAACAAAACATGGGAGGTCCCGGCAACTGGGGCCTCAGGAAAAAACTCCTCGCAACCGACGGCGATTCCAACGACGCCTTCGGCTTTTCCGTCGCCATATACGGCGACACCGTGATCGTGGGAGCCAAAAACGACGAGGATCTTGCCTCCAATTGCGGATCAGCGTATGTGTTCGAACGAAACAGGTACGGTCCCGACAACTGGGGCGAGGTCAAAAAACTCCTCCCGGACGATGGATCGAGCGCCAATCACTTCGGACACTCCGTTTCCCTTTACAAAGACACCGCTGGTGTGGGAGCCCTGGAACATGGCCCCGGCGCGGTTTATATATACGGGAGAGACGAGGAAGGAACGGATAAATGGGGGCAGATCCAGAAGCTCACGCCTAACGATGGAGAAAATGGAGACGACTTCGGAAACGCTGTATCCATTTTCGGAGACACCATCCTGGTCGGGGCGAAAGAGGACAGCTATGATACACACAAGTGGGTTGGTTCAGCTTACTTTTTCCAGAAAAACGGGGGTATTTGGTCTCAAACCAAAAAGGTGAAACCGGATCACTTGGGCTCGAGCTCCAATTTCGGATGCGGGGTGTCCGTATCCGGCAACCTCGCCATCATCGGATGTATGAACAGTTCCGAGGATAACAAACAGAACACCGGCGCCGCATATGTCTATGAACGAACAGGAGCCTCCTGGGAGCCTTTTTATAAATTCCTTGCGAGCGATCTCGAGGCCTTTGATCACTATGGATACAGTGTGGCAAACCACGGGGGACTTCTCCTGGTGGGGGCGTATGGCAAACAGGAATGCGGCGTCAAATCCGGCGTCTCCTACCTGTATGAAACAGGCCCCATGGTTCAATCCATCGAGCGGTTCGATCCCATAGAAAAAAATACCGGGGCTGACACCGTGACATTCCTCGTAACGTTCAACGAAAACGTGCATAATGTTCAAAAAAAGGCCTTTTCCCTTCACACCGAACCCGGCCAGAAAGGTGCAAACATCGCCACCCTGAGCTCGACAGGCGGCACCAGCCTGACCGTATCCGTCAACACGGTTTTGGGACCAGTGGAGGGATCCATCCGGCTCGATCTGATCAATGGTTCCGATATTTACGACGATTATGGAACCACAATCACCATACCCCATTACGGGGACGAAACCTACACCATCGACCGCCTCCCTCCTGTCGGATCCATCACGATCAACGGCGGCGCAGATATCACGAGCTCCACAACCCTGGATCTCGAGCTTTCAGCCACGGATAACGGCTCGGGCGTGGAAGACATGCGACTTCAAAACACGGGTTTTTCCTGGCACTCATGGGAACCTTTTACCGTGGAAAAGACATGGCTTCTGGAAGATACAAGCGACGGCGAAAAAATCGTGATGGTCGAGTTTAGCGACGCCATGGGACACGTTTCCAAAGGGGTGACATCCGATACCATACACCTCGACAGGACGCCCCCCTCTCCCCCGGGCGTTCCCACGGATGAAGGGGCCTGGACCGGCGATCCGGAGATCACGTTCAAGTGGAAGGCCTCGTACGACGGACCCGGCGGTTCCGGAGTTTCAGGATACGATTGCAGGGTGGGGACCTCTCCGGGAGGGGGCGACGTGTTCGAGGGTAAGGTCGGTATTATACTCGAAAAAACCGTAACCGGGGAACACGGAAAAACATATTATTGCAACGTCCGTTCCATGGACCGGGCCGGGTTTGAAAGCGAGTGGTCCGGATCGAGCGACGGGATCGCTGTGGACCTTTCTCCCCCCTTATCCAGCCTCGATCTCCTGACGTCCGACACCCTTATCGGAGTTCCGGTGAAGATGTCCTTCCTTGCCGCGGATGAGGGAGGATGCGGTGTGGCATCCACCTCCCTCTGGGTAAAAACACCGGGGAGCGGATCCTACATGGACACGGGCCTTTCCGACACCCATAGCTCCGGGACATTCGTTTACCCCCCCGATTCGGGCGACGGCACCTACGAATTCATCTCCCGCTCCAGCGACCTTGTGGGAAACATGGAACCGGAAAAACCAACCCCCGACGTCACCATCCTTTACCGGGGCATCTATTCTCTCATGATGCTGTGGTAAAACTTGTAAAGAGGACTGGATAGCCTCTGATTGTATCGGAATGCAGATACAACAATTCTGTTGTACAACGAATCTGTTGTACAACGAATCTATGGGAAATTGCGTTTACTGGAGAATCGCGATATTACCGGATCATCGATTTTGCAAAAACTCGTGGATTGTCAATTCGACTCTATCCCGACGAACTCCCCTTCGAGACGGGGCTCTCCATCTTCGAGAAGCATTTCGATGACTTCCTTGAGATTTTTATTCAGTTCATCAAGGGTATCCGCCTGTGAATGTGCTCCAGGAAATCCCGGGACAAATCCGACATACATCCCGGTATCCGGACATTTCTCAACAATTGCCGTAAATGTTCTCATTGAATGATCTCCGTCGGTTTATTTTAACAATTTTTCTCAAGCATTCTTAAAAAAGAATATATTTATAGTGACCGGGAAATGCAATAAAAGATTGTATGATCGATTGTTGAACTTGACTGGATTTCGAATCTGGCATAAATCCGTTCCATTCACGATCTCGAGGGATCATCATCCTTAAGAGGGGAAGAAATCGACTTGCTTTCGATTCCTGAAAAGAAAACCGGTTCACACGGGAAAAAACGGGACATCAGCCCCAAAGCGGCCGCCTTTATCGCGTTTATTCCCGGTATGGCTTTAGTTTTCGCGGCCTGCCTGTTCAATGTGTTCATCCTGAAATTCTTTTCCCCGGACGGGAAATTCCTGCCCGTTACAGAAACCCGGATCAATCGCTTCACCCTTGTATTCCTGATCCTCGGGGGTTTTCACCTGATCCTTTTCATCCTTTCGATCCGGACCCGGATCTCCACATGGCTGAGTAGTAGAAAGAACCTGGTTGGCCTTCTGTTTTCCGTTAACTTCTTCATCTCCATGATCCTTTCCCTCGAGGCGGTTCTCGGTATCAAGATGGTGAAAATCATGCTGCCGGAACTGTCCGATCCGGACCCTGTTCGTGTGTATCGTCTGAAACCCGAACACAATCGAATGTATTCCCATGTAAAAGGGAAACCGGGGGACACGGGCGATAAAAAGAAGATCGTTTTCATGGGAGACAGCGTGGTTTACGGTTTCGGGGTGGATGCCGATCAGACCATCCCTTTCTTCCTGAACCGGAAACTCGAGGATTCTTATGAAGTCTTGAACGCGGGCGTGCCGGGTTATGAATTCAGTCAATACGCATACTACATCGAGGAACTTGCCGGTTTAGACCCGGAAATGATTATCCTTGGAATCTGCCTGAACGACCTCAGTCTTTCGACTACCAACCGCCTGACCCGCCCGCCGGATCATCCGGAATGTAAGGTTCAGAAACGATCGGCCCTGAACCGCTTCAAATGGACCCTCCAGAATCGTTCGGCGCTTTTGAATCTGCGATCCATACTCACCGTGGAAAAATGGTCCAGGGACGTGAAAACGGATGAGGACTTTATCGAGCTGACCCTGAATAATGTTTTGAAGGACGAAAAGAGGCTGAAAACACAGAAAAATATCGCCCTGTGTTATTTGAGGCATATGAAGGAAGTCACATCCGAACGGGGCATCGATTTTACTGTTGTGGTGTTTCCGTTCCGATTCCAGTTCGAGGAAAATGCCGATAAGGAATTCCCCCGGTATGAAATTCTGAAAGAGACGATTCTGGACATCTGCAACCGGCTGGGAATCCGGGTGATTGAAATCGAGGGGTTCTTGAAAGAAAAAGTGAGGGAAGATTCCCTGACCCCCGAAGATCTGTTCATCGATTACGATCACTTTTCACCGGGAGGCGCCGCGATCGTGGCGGATATCATCGGGAATAAGATCCGGAATGGCCGGTAACACTCGCAGTTATCAGACTATATCGGATAAAGGCTCTAACCTTCCAAGACCCTTCACAGTCCTGTCACTGAGAAGTATCCAGCCATCTCATGACTGCAATAGATCCGATGAGGGAGGCTCGATATGATGCGATGTATCACCCGATCCTGTTATGCTTTGCTTTTACTTTGCGTTTTTTCCGCATCTTTGATCGCTCGAAAGGGATACGGCCGGGATTCCGGCGGGAAAATCTACGGCATGGTGTGGGATGCCTCCCAGGAGATCACTGAGGAGGAATTTTCCAGGCTCGAGCGCGCCGCCTTGAATTCGGAAGAGGAATTCACTCCCCTGTTCCGCGAATTATTGGACACACGGCCCCAACCCGGGGCCGTGATCACGGCCCGGAATATATCCAATGGAAACACGGCTAGAGTTGTCTCGAACTCTGAAGGACGGTTCAGCTTTACCGATCTTACGAAAGGCATATATGAAGTCTCCGCAAAAATGCCGGAACAATCCTCCACAAAAGGGGGAAAACGGCTCCTCTCCTCCCCAAATCGCGTCAGGGTGGTGGAAACATGCGGTCACGTCGGATTAGCTCTTCATCCGGAGCTCATTACAATAAAGGGACGGATTACGGACTTCTACGGCCTTCCCGTCGCGGGCGCCAAAGTGACCGGAACACCGGTTCCCGTTCCTGAGGTGGGACTTATCATCAACACGGTAACAGCGGTTTCAGATAAAGACGGCTTCTATGAACTGCACGGATTCACTCCCCCGGGAATCTATCGAATTGCGGGATACCTTAATGGGGGGGACCTGAGAGTACCCACATCCCTTGGAACTTATGTGGAAATCCACGTCGAGTCTGATGGTTTCAAGGAAGAAAAGAAAAATGCGCCCCAGGTCCCCCTGGTGACAGAGGCCCAACTCGCCCCGGCGCGCCGCCTCCTCCAGATTTTAAACAGGCTGGCAGAGACCATGAATTCCGACCATGAGATCCGGGAAAGAGAGGGGGTTCCCTTGCCCTCGAGCCACGGCTGTACCATTACAGGAATCGACATCTTCCTCGATGCCGTTGATGAATAAATTTTCCCCAACCTTTTCCCCGTTCAGACGTCTTCATAAACGATCCGGGCTGGAGTTTTGAGAGGTGGCATGAAATCGCCCGACTCGGGGAGCATCCGGACGAGAAATGATCAAACCTCTTTACAGGCTTCTGATTGCCATGATCCCCGTTCTCCTGCTCTCGTTAGTTAGAGGGGTATATTGGGGGCTTTGCTGGGCATTCCTGATCTTTCTGTGGGATCTATACCCTGAAAAACGCAGTTACCTCCTCCCGGATTCAGAAACGCACGTCGATATCGTGCAGTGGCGTTTCCATTGGTCATGGCTGGCCCTATGGTATTCCATTATCTTCGGATCCTGGATTTCACAGAAGGGGAAAACGGGGAAATCGAACTGATCACATCGAGCGAGTTCCAGACCATACACCTCTCGCTGAACCTTGAAGACAGGGCGGAAAGGTTTTTCCAAAGGTGGGAGGACGGCATCCTGATCGGCGGTTTGCCGGAGATATTGAGTGTTCATGAAAACTTCGATTATTGTGATTTGTGTACCACTGATGATTCTCAATGAGGACTGTGGGGGAGTCTGACCCGAATGGCACTGACTTAAGGAAATAGAATCATGTTCTCTTAAGAGATATATTTCCTTACTCGTACTCGTACTCGTACTCGCACTCGTACTCATGATCGATATCTCCGATACACGTGCTTCTCTCCTTGATTCAAGATCCTAAATTATGAACGATTACGAGCATCAGTCTTCGTCACGCCAGAGGCGGGACTACGACTTGACAGGCGAGCACGAAGATAAAACGTGTGGAAATTAGTCTTTTCGAGCCTTAAGTTAGTGCCATTCACGGCTGACCCCATACCATCTCTTCTCACCGAGAAAAAACATTGATTTGTTTCTTGGAATGCGATTTGATATATCCCAGTTCCTAGAAGGAGGTGAAAGATGAAAAAATCCCTGGGCGCCAAACCGCTTGTCTGCCCGACCCCGGTTTACGTGGTGGGCACTTACGATCCCGAGGGAAGGCCGAACCTCATGACCGTGGCATGGGGAGGGATCTGCTGCAGCCAGCCCCCCTGCATGGCCGTGTCCGTTAGAAAGGCCACATATACCTACGGCAATCTCATGCATTCCAAGGCCTTTACCGTGAATATCCCCTCTGTTTCACAGATCCGGGAGGCGGATTTCGTGGGGATCTATTCGGGCAAATCGGAAAATATGTTCGAGGCCACGGGACTCATGCCGATCAAGAGTGAACTGGTGAATGCCCCCATGGTCGCCGAATTCCCCATGGTCGCCGAATGCAAAGTGATCCGGACCGTGGAGATCGGTCTCCATATCCAGTTCATCGGCGAGATCCTGGATGTCAAATGCGACACGGAAGCGCTGGACGATATCGGGCGGCCCGACCCGGAGAGAATCGAGCCGTTCGTCTTTTCCCCGGCCAACCGGGTCTATTACAGTGTGGGCGGCCCGGTGGGAGACGCCTTTTCCGTGGGGAAAAAGAAATGAAACGCTGGCATTACATTCTCATCGGCGGGTTTTTTCTCATTCTTCTTCTGGTCCTGGCGGGAGGATTCGCCATCCGAATCTATATCCAGAAGAAGATCCTCTCCACCATGACCCCCGCTGAGTACAAACAATACCAGGAGTGGCGTTCCGTGCCGCTTCATTTTTCCCCCTCGGATCTCGAGGCGAAACCGTTTGAACCGGACACGGTCGATGCCTCGCATAAGTTCATCGAAAAGTGGGAGACCCTGAAAGATAAGGCCCATCCCCTGAGAATGGAGATCAGTAAGCTGAAAAAGGAAAGAGCGGAACTGTCCGATCCCCGCTGGGACGAACTTTCAGGGAATCTCGGGGAACTCGAGCCGCTTGTCGATGCGTTCGAGGATCTGGTTTCCCGTCCGGATTACGAGATCAGCGCCCTGGCCGCGGGAAAGGATCCGACAAAAATAAACGGGTTTCCCTTTCCTGATTTCGTCGCCTTTCAATCCCTGAATCACCTGCTTTATTTAAAAACCCTGGATCATATTCAAAACGAGGAATGGAACAAGGCCCTCGACACGGCGGAATCCATCATCAAATCCTCGAAAACCCGGAGATACAGCACCCTGATCTCGCGACTCATCGGCATTTCGGGACTTTCCATGGGGGTGGATGCATGCTGGAAAGCCGTGGATGCATGCGACGATACCAGGCTCCTTCGCGAATTCCTCGAAAGCCAGAAAGATCTCTTCAGGCAGATCGAATTATTCATCGAGGAAGGCGAAAATACGATGGTCTCGGATCAGGTGGGCCTCATCCGGGAGGCGAAGAGATACGGACTGACGAGGCATATCGAGGGCATGACCGGAAAGGAAATCATGGGGGAATCCATGCGGCTGCAGACGGATTACCTGGAGACGAACGTGCTGCCTTTTGTCACGGAACAGAAAAGGCGGGAAATGATCGAGGGGCAGATCAGGTCCATGAGGGACACTTCCGCCGCCTTTGGGGGCAAGATCGAAGGCGGGCGGGGGATTTTGTCGAGAGGGGTCTCCTCCCTGATTGTTCCTGTACTTTACAACATCGCCAAACCGGGCCACAGGAATGCCTACGACCGTTCGGGCATTGTCCGCAGCAAGCTGAGGCTTCTCATGATAGGAACCGCGGAAAAGATATGCGTTCTGGAGGGGGACGATATCAGTTCTCCTACAGCCGGCCGGGTTTTGGATGAACTCGATGAAATGCCGAAGGATCCCTTTTCCGCTGGGGAAAAAGATACCATCAAGTATGGCCCTCCCTTCTACTCGGTGGGTCCGGACGGGATCGACCAGAAGGGCCTTTTCCTGTACGATCCCACCAACGGCCTGGAAAGCCCCGGCGACATCCGGCTCTGATGGGGTCAGACGCCACTATTTGTTCTATTTATATACCGTTGGGTATAGATTTCTTCAGTTCCAGTAATATATTGGTTAGTCCTGCATCCCCACCGGCCTTCTTCAAATGATGCGTAATCACGCTTTTTCCCTTTATTCCCATGTACTGGGCAATCCGCCGATGGTTCCAGGGGACGTGATCACGCAGCAGGTTGATGAGGATTGTCCGGGCTTGTGCGTTCCTGCCACCGCTCCATCTGGCATTCCTCAGGGTTTCTCCCGATATTTCGAAATATCCGGCGGTGAGCTGAAGGAGCTGATCGGCTTTCTCATGATCCCTTTCATCCATTCTTTTTACATTGACCACTTTTGATCGTTGGGAGCGCGTTCCATGGGTGACGGCCTGTTTGAGGCGTTTGTCCATGCGATCAGCAAATGATGTTCCACCGATATAGCGTTGCCGCAGGATCTCCGGGGTGATCTCTTCTGTGAAACCCTCCTGAACGAATTCCGCATATTTCCTGCGGTTGCCATCAAACCACGAGAGGATCTCCGAGGAATACAGGTAATTCGGCTCTCCCCCATTGATATAGTAACGAAGGCTCGAGCCGGTGTAAGATTCCGGCCGCTTGGGATTGCAATGAATATACCTGGAGAGTTCCAGGAGGTAATCCGCCTTGTCCACGACGAAACTCTTGAAACGCCCCTGGAAAAGATGCCCGTGGCGTTGATGGCGGCGATTGAAATAGACGGTATACGCGGTCAGGAGCCGCCGCATAAACTCGGACAGCGCTGGCCTGTCCTGGGTCTCCAGTAACAGGTGGAAATGGTTGGTCATGAGGCACCAGGCGTGAATACGAATCGATAGAAGATTGTGGTATCTGGCCAGGTACTCCATGAATTTTGACTGATCCTTTGGTTCAAGGAAGCAGCTGTCTCCCGAATTCGTGCGGGAGAGCACATGATAAAGACAAAACGGAAGATTGATCCTCTTTGGTCTGGCCATGATACCTTATTCTTAAATTATATATCGTAACCTGTCAAGTTAAAAATAGAACAAATAGTGGCGTCTGACCCCAAATTTTGACCCCAAATTTCTTTCTCTTCAATCTTCGAGTTTGGGTTTGCGGCGGGTTTTTTTCTTCAGGGACTGTCTTTTCTTTCTTTCGAGGATCTCTTCCCGAACCTCACGGGGGATGGCGGTGGGGATGCGGGGGCGGTGGCGACGAAGGCGGCTTCGAAGCTTCCGTCGGAGGATCTCGAGGGCAAGCTTCCGGTTTCGATACTGGGAGCGCTCTTTCTGGCAGGTTACAACGACACCAGTGGGAAGATGGCGGAGCCGGACCGCGGTTTCCCTCCGGTTCACGTTCTGGCCCCCCGGCCCGCTGGAACAGAAGGTCTCCATCTCGCAGTCGGCCAAAAGATCCTCGTCCGATTCGGGGATGTGATAACCAGCCATGATTTACCCCTGATTGCTGCGGTTTTGATGTTTTTTCCACAGTTTTTCCAGGGCGGGCAGGAGAAGTTCGGCCTGCCAGTTCATCAATCCCCCGGCCTCGACGATTTCAGGAATGGTCCGGGCCCTGTTGCGGGCAATCGCGGTGAGAGAGGCCCTCGAGGCGATGAGGGAGGACTCGACTTCGATCTTTTCCGCAAGGGAGGCACACTCCTTTCGAAGGGCCTCGATCAGAGACTTGATGCCTGTTTCGGATTCCCTCGAGGTGCGGGATTCCCGCAGCTTCGGCCAATCGCGTGGGGGGGTGTGCCTGGCCTTTGAAATGGCCTGGTTCAGGGCCTCGAGACGCCGCCCCCGGCAATTACGGGGCAGTTTGAAACCGCGAAGGGGATTCCTTGTACGGGGAAGGATCCATTGAACCATTCGGAGCAATTGCTGGTTCCCCATGATTTTGAAGGGGGGAAGATCGGTCATCCTGGCCTCTGTGTCCCTCCACAACCATATTTCCCGAAGAAAGGCGAGTTCCCGTCTCGAGAGGAGGCCGGCCCCGCGAATCCGCCAGATCTCCCCGGGATCGCGCGGGTTGTCTTTCCCTGAGTTTTCCTTCATGCGGTTGCACGATTCCCGGTGCCATTCGAGCCTTCCCAGCCTTTTCAGCTCGCTTTTAAGAATTGCGGCAAGCTCTTTGAGATAGCGGGTATCGTCCGCGGCATATTCGAGTTGTTTCGGAGAGAGCGGTCTTTTGGACCAATCGGATTTCTGCCTTTTTTTACAGAGAACCACACCGAAGAACCGCTCGACCAGTGCAGCCAGCCCGAACTCGCCGTAACCGAGGATGCGGGCCGCGATCATGGTATCGAAGACCGGCCCCATGGATCGGAAATCGAACGTTAAACGCAACATCCGGAGATCGTAATCCCCGCCGTGAAAGATCAGATTTTTCCGGGCGAGAAGATCGAGCAGCGGGGTTAAATCCAGATCTCCCAGGGGATCCAGGATATAATGTCGGCCATCCAGGGAAACCTGGATCAGGCAGACCTTTTCATAGTAATGATGGAGGCTGTCAGCCTCCGTATCCAGTGCCACCGAGTCCGTATGGGCCATCCTGTGAAGGCATTCCCCCAGTGCCCCGGGGGTTCGAACGAGAATGAATGATGATTCCTGCTCTTTCATGAAAACCAGGCAAAAGGATAATATCCCGGAATCCTGTTCCTTATCAAAAAATGCTGATATGAACATAACGGGAAAAAGAAAAACGTCAACCATAACCCTTTTCCCGAAAGAAGAAAAGTCGTGCAAATCGATATTTCTCCTGGTATTGTTATTATCATTCGTTTCGAAAGGGATAAAAACATCGTGTCATTTTCGTATTACACCCTGGAACAAAACGGGGAAACCGGTGATGTCATTTACGTTCGAGGATCGAGACGATACCTTCTCAGGGTGGAGGACTGGGGTGAGGGTGTATTGCGGATCCTGATCCAAGAGAACAAGGGGGAACACCGTCCACCCTTCCTGGAGGGCCGGGGAAGGGAGATTCCCCCCAGGATCGAGGGGGAACAAATCCTGTTCGCATCCGGCGATTGCAAGCTCCTGTTCCACAGGAGGGGCGGATGGCGATGGTACCTGAGGGGGCGGCTCCTGCTTCAGGAAGCTGACGAATTCTATATGTCTTTTGGAGGCCCCAGACCGGTTGTCCCACCCCTCCAGCTCTCCCGGGAGCATTCGGATGTTTCTTTCCAGCTGGAGGCGGATGAACCGGTTTACGGCGGCGGGGAGACCTTCGGTTACCTGGATAAACGGGGGATGCGACTCGATCTTCGCATTGCGGATCCCTGCTGCCTTACCACCACGGATTATTCCTACAAGAACATCCCCCTTTTCTGGAGCCCCCGGGGTTGGGGGATCTTCGCCTGCACGAATTACCCGGTGATCGCGGATATCGGAGCCACATCGTTCACATCTTTTCATATGAAGGTACTCGAGCCCTGCCTGGATCTTTTTCTCCTTCCGGGAGGACCCGGGGAGATCGTTGATCATTACTGGCGTCTCACGGGAAAGCCGCCGTTGCCGCCGGAGTGGGGTCTCGGGATCTGGTGGTCGCGATGCATGTACCAGAACGCTGCCGAGGTGACAGAGGTCATTGACGGCCTTGAAAAAAACGGCATAAAGGGAAGCGTGATCAGCCTCGATCCCATGTGGCTGAAACACAAAAAGGAGTGGAAGTGGGATGCCTGCGATTATGTATGGAACGAAGCTGCCTTCGGACCCATGGAGGAGTTCACTGCCTTTCTGGCGGATCGCGGGTTCAAACTCTGCCTCTGGGAAAACCCCTATGTGTGGCTCGAGGGGGAATCTTTCGAGAATTTGAAACCGTTCCTGATGAAGGGTTCGGGCGGGGAGCCGATCAGGGCGGAACCGCCCCTTTGCGGCAGGGGATTTGTGAATGAGATGGAATTCCAGGGGATCTGGGATCTGTTCTCCCCTGAATCGTGGGAAAAGAGAAAGCAGCTCCTTTCCGGCCTGGTAAGACGTGGTGCGGCCACGTTCAAGGCGGATTATGGAGAGGGCGTTCCGGGGGCGGATATCCATAACCTGTATGCCTTTTTATACCTGAAAAACACCTGGGAGGCAGTAAGGGACGTAAACGGCGAAGGGGAGGCCATGATCTGGGGCAGGCCGGGATGGAGCGGTTGCCAGAGGTTCCCGGGTTGCTGGGCCGGGGACAGCCAGAGCACTTTTCCGGCCATGGCCTCCACACTTGCGGGATGCCTCAGCCTTGCGGCCAGCGGCGTTCCCTGGTGGAGCCACGATATCGGCGGGTTCCATCATTACCGGGAAATGCCCCCGACCCCGGAACTGTACCTGAGGTGGGCGGAATGGGGGGTACTTTCTCCCCTGGCCCGTTTTCACGGCACCACCCCCCGCGAGCCCTGGCATTTCGGAAACCGGGCCGTGGAGGCTGTTCGAGATCTTTCCCGGATCCGCTGCGAGCTCATTCCCTTTCTCCAGGATTCATTCCGGAGTTTGACCCCGCGCGGCCTTCCCGTGGCCCGTCCCCTGGTGATGGACCATCCCGGGGACAGGAACACGTGGCGGCTTTCCACGGAGTACATCCTGGGGGAAAATCTCCTGGTGGCTCCGGTTCTGGAGGAGGGGGCGAAAGGCAGGGACGTGTATCTCCCGGATGGGAAATGGCAGAGACAGGGAGATCCAGAGAGTAAGATGTTATCGGGAGGCGACTGGGTGGAATGCGAATCCGAACCCGGAGATCCGATCCTGTTCGAGAAAAAATAAAAAGGAACCGACTATGATAAAAAGAAAACTCGGAAAAACCGGACTCTCGGTTACAAATCTCGGTTTCGGTGTAATGCGCCTTCCGGAAAAAAGGGAAAACGAAAGTGACGTGGTGGATTGGGAGGAATCCATCCGGCTCCTCCGGAAGGGAGTGGAGCTTGGGATTAACTTCTTCGATACCCATCCCATGTACTGCCGGAATCAAAGCGAAAACGTGCTCGGGGAGGCCCTCAAGGGAATCGATCGAACGGTTCAGATCCAAACCAAATGTCCCCTCTGGAAGGATCTCGAAGAGGGGGAAAGCTGGAGGGATTACCTGGAGCGGTCGCTTTCCAGGCTTCAGCGGGATTACATCGATATCTACATCGCCCACGCCCTGAAGTGGGAAACCTTCCAGGAAAAGGGAAAGGACTTCCTCCGGATGGTTCAAAAGGCGATGGACGAGGGGCTGGTGGGCCATACGGGTTTCTCCTCCCACGACAAGCCGGAAAACGTGATGAAACTGATCGAGATCGGGGAATTCGAATGCATGACCATCCAGTACAACCTGGTGGATCGCCAGTATGAGAGGTGCATCGAATACGCGGCGGAAAAGGGGCTGGGGGTGATCATCATGGGTCCGGTGGCCGGGGGGATTCTCGAAAAACTGCCGAAGGGCAAAGGGCATCTGAAACCGGAGAGTGTCCGGACCGTTCCGGAAATGGCCCTCAGGTTCGTGCTTCAGAATCCCGGAGTCTCCTGTGCCATCTCGGGGATGAGCAACATATCCCAGCTCGAGGAAAATATAAAGACGGCAACCGGAAACCTCCACCTTCCGGAGAAAGAGCTGGAGTCGATCCTGTCCGGGTTCGAGAATCTGAAGGAATTGGCGGATCTCTATTGTACGGGGTGCGAATACTGCCTCCCCTGTCCCCAAAAGATAAACATCCCGGGAATCTTTAGAGCGGTGAATCTTCTGAAGGTATACGATGCGGGGGAGCAGGCGGAGTTTCTTTACGAAATTTTCACCCGGCCCGACAGGGAGGGGAATAAAAGGGATCCCTCGGTTTGCATCGAGTGCGGCGAGTGCGAGGAAAAATGCCCCCAGAATATCCCGATCATGAGCCAGCTCAAAAAGGCGCGAAAACTCTTTTAAGATCAGGGGCATTGAGCGGGAAGTCTGAAGGGTCCCTCCGAAAGGGCCCTGAAATCCCGCTCCTCGAGGTGTTCCAGGGAAAAGAGGCAGACCCCGTCCGAGCCGCCTTCCCGGGCCGTCCGGATCTGATCCACCAGGGTCATCGGACCCATCCCCATATAGGGACCCAAACCAACGTAACCCTTCACATCCTCCCCGACGAGTTTCGAGAGGAGCTCGGATTCTTCCCTCACCTTATCCACATCCGAGGTGTAGGACATGATAAAGACCTCGTCGATATAACCCTTTCGGATCCAGAGAGGCCAATCCTGAAACTTGGAGTCAGTGGCCTCGCCTGTATCCGGGAACACATCCACGGAGAGTTTCAATTCGGGTTTGAGATTGTTTACCAGGAGGGAGACCCTTCGAACGAACTCGGTGACCTGGTCTCGCCGGAACTGGTTCCACTTTTCCCACATGGGTGGATTCTTTTCGGGATCAAGGGATGCCGGGTCCAGCTGGTGGCGGTTGAAGAAGGCTTCCCTGCATTTGGGGCAGTAGCAAAATCCCTCCTGCCAGGGTTCGCTCCTCGGGTAGCGGATGTAGTCGAGTTGAAGTCCATCGATGTCGTAACGCTCGATGAGCCGGGTGTAAACTTCAAGCCAGAATTCACGCACCTCCTCTCTGGAGGGACAGAAGTAATAGTAACCCTTCTCGAGGGTGGAGGCATGACCGCCCTCTCTTGAAAGGGCGAGCCAGTGGGATTTTTCCTCCCGAAGGGGAGATTCCTCGAACCCGATGAAATAGACCTCGACCCACGGAACGATTTTCAAACCGTACTTATGGCAGAGGCGGCACATTTCCTCCAGGGGATCCCACCCTTCGAAGTCCGGATTCTGCCCGAGTTGGGGATGGGCTCCGGGATAGATGGCGTATCCCCAGTAGATGGTTTCGGGGCACAGGCAGTTGAATCCGGCGTCCGCTATTTTTTTTATGGTTTCCTCGAGCTGTTCGGGCGATTTTTCCTGGAGACGATACCAGCAGGAACGCAGTTCCCGATCGTGGGAGGGCTGGCTCCGGTAATAGTAATCCAGGGCCAGATCCAGGGCATTCCCGGCGGATTGGAGGGCCCCGGGCTTATCCCCTTTCTCCCGCTTTTTCCTCGAGATCGCGGCCTGTTTCCGGCTTTTTCTCTTGAGGGACAGAAGTCGTTTCCGGGATATGGAGGGATGGCGGTTTTTGCAATCGCACGTTGCGGATTCCCTTTTGTCGATCAAATATTCGGCATATTTCAGGCGGGTTTCCGCGGTAATCCGGGCAACGGCCTCCTCCCCCTCTATTGCGACTTCCACCCCGGGGAAGAGGTTTTCCATGATCCATTGTGCTGAATTGAGATGACCGGAAAGGACGAAACCGTTTTGGGGAATCGGGGAGTTATTCCCTCCGACAGCGGTAACAACGCCCTCTTCCACGACGGCCTCCGCACCCCACTGGTTGGTTCCGGTTCTTTCCCCGGATTTCGGGGTGTAGAGAACCAGTTGATCCTCTCCCCTGCCCCCCGGGAATTCCCCTCCCTCGGGATCGATCCGGTCAATGTGTCTTTTGAATTCCTCCACCTTTACGGGCTCTTCCATGGAATGATGCGGTTCCAGGAAACCGCATCCGTTCAGGAAAGTCATACATCCCAACACGATAAGAAAAGTCCTCGCTTTCCGAAAAATCAGCATAACAGATAACCTCCCCGAAACGTCATACAGGGTCAGCGTCTTTCCATTCGCCCCCCCCTGTTCTATCCCTTCAGTGAGAAAGAGCGTCATCCCCCGAACGGGGTGGCAAGGTACGGTCGATATCGTTAATCCGCGATTGGGCCAGTTTTTTTTCGAGACTGCCCGGAAAGAGCCGCACCAGTTCGCCGTACCATTCCCGGGCGATTTCATAGAGTCCCCTGTCCTCGTAACAGAGACCCAGGTTCAGGTAAACCTTTGGTAGATAGGGATAATTCGGGAATTTATTGACGATGTATCGAAGGAGTTTCAGGGCTTCTCCGGTATTTCCCCGTGCGATTTCACAGCCGGCGATGGCATCTGTGATATCGGGAGAATTGGCGAAATCGGGGTTATCATTGCGGAGGGTGTTCCACTGCCTGAGTGCTGCTTCATATTTACCAAGGGACATGAGAGATCCGGCGAGACGTCTCCCGGCCTCGGGCCTGAGGGGACTGTGGGGATTCAAGCGGAGAAAATCGCTGTAAGCTGAAACAGCCCTCTGGAAGTCCCTTTTTAAAAGATAAAAACCGCCCAGTTCGAAATAGGCATACCTGGCTGGTGGAGAGTACGGATGTCTGGCGAGAAGTTCCCTGGTAAAGGCAACAGACTGATCCAGGTCGTTTTCAGAGGCGGCGATTTTTTTGAAAACCTCGACAGCCCTCTCGCTTTCCGGGTTTTCCAGAATCCAGTTTTTCATGAAACGAAGGGCCGGTACTTTACGATCCTTTTCGAGGAGAGTCAGGGCCTCCTGGAGGGAGCCGGGGGTCCTTCCCCTTTCGGATGGAGTGGTATCATCGACCAGGGGTGCCGTTGTGGGTGAATCGGCCGGGGGGATGGAGAAGTCCCGGGCGGATAAAAAGGGAACAGGCAAAAGGGATAAAAGGATCAGAAAAGCGAGTTCGCGATGATGCGAAGAGAGGCAAAGCATTGTTATGAAGGCATTTCCCGGGGCTTTGGCGAATCCAGGGGTGTTCCCCAACCTGGGGAGGCTTTATCCCTGGCCTTTTCATCCGTTTCATCGGTCAACGGCACGGGAGGCGGCGTTTCCTTATCGAGAGCGGGGAGCGGCTTCCCTTTTACGAGCAGTTCCAGATCCTCGCCGGTAATGGTTTCCCTTTCCACGAGAATGTTCGAGGATCTTTCGAGGAGATCCCTGTTATCCTTGAGGATTTTCAGGGCGGCCTGATGTGCCTCCTCGATGATGCACTGGACCTCTTCATCGATTTTCCGGGCCGTATCGTCGCTGTAATCCTTGTCATGAGCGATTTCCCGCCCGAGGAAGACCTGCCCCTCAGGATTTCCGAAGGTCCGGGGACCCAGGGTCCTGCTCATGCCGAATTCACAGACCATTCGATGGGCGATCTTGGTGGCCTTGTTAAGATCGTCGGAGGCTCCCGTGGTAAATTCGTCGAGCAGGATTTCTTCCGCGGCCCGCCCCCCGAGGATATAGATCAGGAAATTTTTGAGCTCCCTTTTGGAGAGATTTCTGCGTTCCTTGCCGGGAAGGATACTGGTGATTCCCAGTGCCCGCCCCCTGGGGATGATTGTGACCTTGTGAACCGGATCGGCATCGGGGACCATCTTGGCACACAGGGCATGACCCATTTCGTGAATGGCGGTTGTTTTCTTTTCCTCCTCTGTGAGAACGAGGCTCCGGCGTTCCGGACCCATGAGGACCCGATCCTTGGCCTCCTCGAGTTCCTCCTGGGTAACGGTTTTTCCTTTTTTCCTGGCCGCAAGCAGGGCGGCCTCGTTCACCAAGTTGGCCAGATGGGCGCCTGAAAATCCGGGGGTTGCCTTGGCGATGATGGAGAGATCCGCATCCGGATCGATTTTAATATTGCGGGCATGGACCTCGAGGATTTTCTGTCGTCCCCTGACATCGGGGAGATCCACGGCGATCTGGCGATCGAACCGGCCGGGACGGAGCAGGGCCGGATCCAGAACGTCCGGCCGGTTGGTGGCGGCAATGAGGATAACCCCCTCATTGGGATCGAAACCGTCCATTTCCACCAGGAGCTGGTTAAGGGTCTGTTCCCTCTCATCGTGTCCCCCGCCGATTCCGGCGAACCGGTGCCTCCCCACCGCATCGATTTCATCGATGAAAATCAGGCACGGATGGGACTTTTTTCCCTGTTCGAAGAGATCGCGCACCCGGGAGGCTCCAACGCCGACGAACATCTCCACGAAATCCGAACCGCTGATGGAAAAGAAGGGTACTTTGGCCTCCCCTGCCACGGCTTTTGCCAGGAGGGTCTTGCCCGTTCCGGGATCGCCGTACAGCAACACGCCCTTGGGGATTTTGCCCCCGAGGCTGGAAAAACGCTTCGGATCCTTGAGGAACTCCACGATTTCCTTGAGCTCCTCCTTGGCTTCCTCCACCCCGGCGACATCCTCGAAGGTTTCCTTCACCTGTCCATCGGAAACCAGCTTGGCCCGCGACTTTCCGAAGCTCATGGCCTTGTTGCCCGTTCCCTGGATCTGTCGCATCATGATAAACAAAAGTCCGATGAAAAGGAGAAAGGGGAGGAGGAGAGAGACAAGGAGCTGCTGCATGACATTGGACTGAGGTTTAGGGTCATAATTGACATTGTGTTCCTGCATGACATTGAGTACTTTTTCGGCCTGTGGTTCCAGGTATTGGGCAGTGAAGTCCTTCTTTGCCCCATCATCGTCCAGGTATTCTCCGATGAGGCGTCCCCCTTTGTCCGTCACGGTTCCAATGATCCTGTTTTCCTCGGCAAGGCGGAAGAACTGGATGATATTCATCTTGTCCGCTTTGCCCTTCTGGTTGATGGTGAGGAAAATGAGGATGCAGAACACGAAAATAACGATCCAGAATGTGGCTGATCTCAAACCGCTAAACATCTATGATATTTACCTCTTTGTGAAAAATCCCGGTCTTTTTGTTCCCATTTTGACTGCCATGAGAAAAATCCCACTGGAGTCCCTTACGTGTCAAGGGCAAAGGGTTCACCTGCCGCACGATCTCCAGGGAAAATATCGTCCCGCATTCACAAAACCAGGGGATTCCAGGGAATAATTAAGCAATTTTAATACCAGATAATTCAAGCGGGATTCCGAAAAGAGGGGATCAGTCTTCGAAATGGAGATCTTTTCGAAAGTTGCAATCCTCCATGGGACAACGGGCCTGCCTTCTGCCGTTGCGCCATTCGGTGACGAGAAAAGGAGCGTGGCAATCGGGGCAGGGTTCCTTGAGCGGTTTCTCCCTCATCATGAATTTGCAATCGGGATAATTGGAACAGGAGTAAAAGGTCCGTCCCTTCTGGGACATTCTCTCCACGAGCTCTCCCCCGCAAGCGGGGCACTTTGCCCCGATGGGATAGGGCTTGGTATTGCGGCAATCGGGATATCCGGAACAGGCAAGGAATCGCCCCCGCCTGCCGGTGCGAACGATCATGTTCCGGCCGCACTTCTCACACTTGATATCCGTCACCTCTTGCTTGACGATGTGGATCTGGCCGTCATCATCCGTCTTGAATTCCTTGGTGTTCCGGCAACTGGGATAATTGGGACAGGCCAGGAAATGTCCCCTTTTGCCCCATCGGATCACCATCCGGGCGCCGCACTTTTCACAGAGAATATCGGTGGGTTTTGCCTCCCCGCGGACATTTCTCATCTGTGTGGGGGCCTCGCTGAGGCGTTTTTCAAACTGTGCATAGAAATTTCGGAGCAGATCGACCCAGTTGACCCGGCCTTCCTCCACCCGGTCGAGCTGATCTTCCATCATGGCGGTAAACTTGACGTTCATGATCTCGGGGAAGGTTTTCACGAGGATATTGGTCACGATCTTGCCGAGTTCCGTTGGCAGGAACCGCCCCTTTTCCCTCTTGACGTACTCTTTGTCCTGAATCGTACTGACGATGGAGGCGTAAGTGGAGGGTCGACCGATCCCCTTTTTCTCGAGTTCCCTGATCAATGAGCTTGGTGTGAACCGCGGGGGTGGCTGGGTAAAATTCTGATCTCCCTTGACATCGAGGAGCTCGAGTCGTTCCCCCTTTTTCAAAGGAGGCAGCTTGGACTCTTTCCCGTTTTTATCGGTTTCCTTTCCATTTTCGTCCTTCAATTCCTCGTAAACGGTCAGAAACCCGGAAAATACGTTCACCAGACCGGTTGCGGTGAAGGTGTAACGATCCTTGACGAGACACTCGACCGTGGTTTTGAGGAACTCGGCGTCCGCCATTTGAGAGGCCACGAACCGGTTCCAGATCATCTGGTAAAGTTTGAAATGTGGTTTTTCGAGGAAGGGTTCGACCTTTTGCGGGGTATTCTGGATGGATGTGGGCCGGATGGCTTCATGGGCGTCCTGGGCGGACTTTTTATTTTTGAAGATACGTGCCTTTGAGGGAAGGTTCTCGGGGGAATATTTCTCTTTGATATACTGCCGGACATCCTTGACCGCTTCGTTCGAGATCCGGGTGGAATCGGTTCGCATGTATGTGATAAGGCCGATGGGGCCTTCCTCCCCGAGGGGGATGCCTTCATAGAGTTGCTGTGCCAGGGCCATGGATCGTTTTGGTGAGAACCGGAAGCGCCGGGCGGCTTCCTGCTGGAGGGTACTGGTAATAAAGGGGGGCGCGGGGGAACGTTTGACTTTCTGTTCTTCCACCGAGGAACAGATGAAATCCGCATCCCTGATCTGATCGAGCAGGGAATCGGCCTGTTCTCGAGTGGGGACTTTCTTTTTCTTACCGTCAATGAGAACGAGACGCATGGAGAACTGGGGCGGTTTGGCGGCTTTGACCAGGGCGTTTATGGTCCAGTACTCCTCGGGGACGAATCCCTGGATCTGCTCTTCTCTTTCGCAAATGAGGAGGACGGCCACGGACTGAACCCTTCCGGCACTGAGGCCCCTTTTGACCTTGGACCAGAGGAGGGGGCTGATCTTGTATCCCACCAGGCGATCCAGGATTCTCCTGGCCTGCTGTGCCTCGAAGAGGTCTTTGTTGAGTTTTACGGGATTTTCAATGGCCTTTATCACGGCATTTTGGGTTATTTCATGGAAGGTGGCCCGGAGGATTTCCTTCTTTTTATTTTTCAATTCATCCGCGATATGCCAGGCAATGGCCTCCCCTTCCCGGTCGGGGTCCGGCGCCAGAAAGATGCGCTCTGCCCCCCTCGCGGACTTTTTGATGGCATCGATGACTTTTTTCTTTCCAGTGATGACCTCGTAAACGGGTGCGAAGTTATTCTCGATATCCACTCCCAGTTTCTTGGTGGGGAGATCCTTGATATGACCGATGGAGGCCTCGACCGAATAATCGGGTCCGAGGTATTTTTTCAACGTACGCGCCTTTGCCGGCGATTCCACTATGACCAGAGCCTTTTTCATCAAACCAGAAAATCCTTCTTTCTGAAATTCAAACCGAACCCTTTTGACGATCCGGTTGCTGTTTTGTCAAAACCTGTTCAAACGCTTGTTTAAAATATATAAATGTTCGTCCAGAATGACAAATAAAAATTACGATTGCCTTCTCTCCCTGATATACAGAAAAAGAGACCACAAGGAAGAAAAAACGTTTTGTCAACTGAATTCCTGATTATGCACCCGATACGGGGCATGTTTCCCTTCCGGGAATATGGAACGTCAAGCTTGGGAAAAGACCTCTCCAGAAGGCCTTGAAGAGAATTTCATGGTAATATCAGGGAGCGATGTGGCAACTATTTTCTTCTCGCAATTCCTTTAATATCAATAATGTACATTTTGGCGATCCCACTACCGAGGTCATTTTTTCAAAAACTATTGACATCGGGCAAAGAACTTGCTAGGGGTTAAATGTTCGTTCGATGGGGAAGAACAGGTATCTCCATTCCATTTTCCAAGAAAGTTACGACCAAAAAATGGCTCTGACCCTGGGACAAGTTCAGAAGCAGGTCCAACGACTGGTGATGACCCCCCAAATGCAGCAATCCATCAAGTTGTTGCAGCTCAACACCATGGAACTGGAGCAATTGACCGATCAACAGATGCTGGAAAATCCATTTCTGGAGCTCCGTGACGATCGGGAATCATCTACACAGGACCCCGAAAATATCGATGCCATGCAATCCGGGGATTCCGCCGTCCCGCAAAGCCTTCCTGAATCCGCCGATCGCCCGGTCGATCCTGAAATAGAGGAAGCACGCACCAAGGACCTGGAAAAGGAACCGGAGGCCTTTGATCGTGTCGATGTGGACTGGGAGGAGGCCTTCTCCGACTCGGAAAACAAGGTCTATTATCAACGGGAGAAATACGAGGAACACGATTTCACGGAATATACCTCCCTTCCGACCAGTCTTACAGATGAGCTCCTGAGACAGATCAGACTCTCCTCCCTGGAAGGCGAAGATGTCGCCATCGGGGAATACATGGTCGGATGCATCAATGAAAATGGATATTTCACCTCCTCCCTGGAAGATGTGGCCGCCCGGTTTCAGGTCACACCGGAACGGGTGGAAGACGTCCTCGACGTGATCCAGTGTTTCGATCCCCCGGGGATTGCGGCGCGCGATCTGGCCGAGTGCCTCCGGCTCCAGCTCGAGGATCAAAACGTCCGCGATTCCTTCATCTACCGCTTGATCGACGAACACCTCGAGGATCTGCAGAGAAAGAAATTCCGGGAAATCGCAAAAGCCATGAATGTGGACGAAGAGCGGGTGATGCGGGCATTTCGACAAATATCCCGTCTCGAGCCCAAACCGGGTCGCGCCTTTACGAGGGAAGGGCCCCAATACATTACCCCGGACGTCATTGTGAAAAAATTCGACGGGAAGTATATTTACTTCCTGAACGAGGGGCGTTCCGCCCATCTCACCATCAACAACTATTACCGGAACCTGCTGTCCAACAGCCATATGAGCAAAACCGACAAGGCCTTCGCGATTGAGAAATACAAAGGCGCGGTGTGGCTCCTGAAGAACATCGAGAAACGCAAATCCACCATCCTCCGCATTACCGAAGTGATCATGAACACCCAGCGGGGATTTCTGGAAAAGGGAGTGAAGCACCTGAAACCGCTCACCCTGAGAGAGGTTGCGGAAGAGGTGGAGATGCACGAATCCACCGTGGCCAGGGTAACCTCGAGCAAATACGTGGAAACGCCCCGGGGAATATTCCGGCTGAAATACTTTTTCTCCTCCGGCCTGGAAACAAGGGAGGGAGAGTCAACCTCCTCCACCAGTGTGAAGGACACGATCAGGGGCATTATCGAATCGGAACCCGCCACCAAACCTTACAGCGATCAGAAGATCGCCAGGATGCTGAGTGAAAAAGGCATCAAAATCGCCCGCCGGACAGTTGCGAAATACAGGGACCAGATGAAGATCCTCCCGGCCAAACTCAGGAAAAAGACCACCCTGCCCAAATAGGAATGAGTTTAGGACAAAAGCAAACGAACATCCACTCACCGCTGAAACGCTTCCCCCATACTCCCTTTATCAGGAAGCCTTTGAGAGGGCCTCACCGATGCGATCCAGCCCTTTTTTGATATCCTCCATGGAAAGGGCATAGGAAAGGCGAACGCAGTTGTCGTCCCCGAATGGAAGTCCCGGAACCACTCCCACCTTGAAATGATCCAGAAGCACATCGGCCAGAACCATGGAACCGGTGATTTCCTGATCGGCGATCTTCTTCCCGTAAATCGCGCTCACATCGGGGAATACGTAAAAGGCGCCTTTCGGGGTGGCGCAAGTAATCCCGGCCATGGCATTGAGTCGCTCCACCATGAACCGGCGCCGTTCGTCAAAAGCGCACCGCATTTCGGCCACACAGGACTGATCCCCCAAAAGGGCCACAATACAGGCCCTCTGGGTGAAAGAAGTCGGGTTGGAGGTGCTGTGGCTCTGGAGACGTCCCATGGCCGCAATGAACTCTTTTGGTCCGGCCGCGTAACCGATTCTCCACCCTGTCATGGCATACGTTTTGGAAACGCCGTTGATGGTGATGGTATGGTCCATGAGTTCCGGCCGGAGGGTTGCAAAGCTCACAAAGGATTCGTCGTCATAGACCAGGTTTTCGTAAATCTCATCCGAGAGAACGCAAATCTTGTTTTCCAGGAGAATATCGGCGAGTTTTTCCAATTCCTTTCTGGAGTAAAGAGCCCCGGTGGGGTTGGAGGGGCTGTTGAGGATAAATCCCACGGTTCTGGGGGTGACGGCCGCCTTCAGCTGCTCGGGTGTGATCTTGAATTCGTTTTCTATTCCTGCCTCGATAAATACCGGCTTTCCCCCCGCGGCCTTTACCTGTTCGGGATAGGTGAGCCAGTATGGGGAGGGAATGATGACCTCGTCGCCCTCGTCCAGGAGGCACATAATAGCGTTATAAAGGGAGTATTTGGCTCCCGGGGAAACGATCACCTGTTGGGGGGTGTAAACCAGGCCGTTATCCCGTTTGAATTTTTCACAGATGGCCTCTTTGAGCTCCAGGATGCCGCTGGCGGGAGTGTACTTGGTGAAACCGTTTTGAATGTCCTCGACGGCTTTTGCCTTGATGTGTTCCGGTGTGTCGAAATCGGGTTCTCCGGCCCCGAAACCCACCACGTCGATCCCCTGTTTTTTCATCTGTTTTGCCTTGGCGGAAAGGGCCAGGGTCATGGATTGGGATACGTTTTTGATGCGACTGGATACTTTCATTATGTCATACCTCCGTCTCTATACTCGAATGATTGGTCTATCTTCTAATACACCCCCCCCCACCAAAGTCAAGACGTATTTCCCGCAAACAACGAAGTTGGGGGCGAAAAGGGGGGAAAGGGGGGTCAGACTCTCAGTTTTGAAAGATTTTACGCAAACCGGGTTATTACTACAACGTCGTCCCCAGAAATCCGAGCTCATGCCCTCCGGTTGGCATTGACACGGCCCGCAGGTATGGTATGAAAGAAGGCATCTGTAAACAAATGGCTGTGAAAAGATGTATTTCCTGCGTGAGATTTCCTTTTTATTCATCATCTGCATTCTTTTTTTCGTGGTGTCGATCCTGTTTTACGGAGAGATCCGGCATCTACGGAAGGAGAACCGCCTTTTACGGAGGATCATCGATCGGGAGAGAAGAGACCGGGAGGGTTGTTCCGGGGGGGATCGGGAAAAAAACGACATCGATCCCGGAAAAAAGACTTGACGCCAGCGGGAGTGGTCGGGCAATGAATACAATTCAGTTTTCCTGTTACGGAAGAAAAGGAGAAAAAGATCATGGCCATGTGTGAAATTTGCGGCAAGAAACGCCAGATGGGAAACCGGGTGAGTCACGCCAATAATCGAACCAGACATGCATTCAAACCGAACGTCCAGAGAATCCGCGTCCGGGATGACAAGGGAACGGTCAAGCGGATGTACGTCTGCACCCGTTGCCTCAAATCGGGTAAGGTCAATAAGGCCGTATAAGATAAATACTCATAAGGAATAAAAAACCGGCCCCCGGATGAGAGGCCGGTATTTCTTTGTCCGTTTTCGGGCCCTCAAATCGATTGAGGAAAGGTGAGTTTACTTCATCTCTTTTTCCAATTTACCGGTTGTGATTTGATCCTTTTCCCGGGCGCGGGCCTGGTTCATGAGGGCATCCAGTTTTTCCTGGATGGCGGCGTTCTTTTCCTCATCTGTCATCTTTTCCACTTCCGCCCTTTTCCGGATCGCCTCATCCTGGATCCGATCCACGAGTTTTTCTTTTTCCTCCTGGTCGGACTTCGGGGTCGGGGTCGGGGTGGGGGTCGGCTTGATCTCGTCCAGGGTTTTCACCATGTTGTCCCTTGCGTATTTGTAGATCAGGTAGACCATATCGTCTCCTTCCGCCCTTACGTACCACTGGGAGCGCTTTTCGGGGTTTTCATTTCCGATGTAGAGGGTGGGGGTCGTGGAATGGTCCCTGAGGGTGGCGGTGATGGAGAAGGCATCCGTTCCCAGGCCATATTCATTCAGGGGTTTCAGGGGATAATCCTCGACAAAGGAGGAGGCGCGGAGGCGTCCGAATGCGTTGGCCATGCGGGAACCGACATCCTTGCTGGCCGGCATGGTTTCGGGGGCCAGGCAGGTCCATCCCCCTGAAGCAAGTCGGGCGAGCTCGATGGGAGATTTGCCCGGGCGCTCGAGTTTGAATCCCACGATATCTTCCGGTTCGAAATTGTGTATGGTGCGTTCCCGCCAGTTTTCCTCCCCCGCCCGGAACAGGCTCATGAGGTACCCGTTCACCGAGAGGACTTCATCCATACCCTCTTTCCGTACGAAGGTGGAGGGCGTCATATAGCTGGTACCCATCTTTCCGACGTACACATCCTCGAGGAGTTTTCCCGCCTTACCGAAGAATTTCACCCTCGTGCCCGAGATTTTATCCACCTGAAACCGGGCATGATTTTCCGGGTTCCGGGATCTCACCTCGCCCTCCTCGATATCCTTCAGGGCGTCAAAGATCCGTTTCACGTTATCCTTCGAGGCGATATATTTCCGTTCAGGATTGGTGTACCAGGTTCCGCCCTTTTGGGTGAGTGTGGCGCTGCTGGCGCCGTCCATCTGGTAAATCTCGATTCGAAAGCAGTCGTCCTCTGTCACACCCGAAAACACAGGGATGTACTTGATGCTCTGAAGGGATTCCGGCGTGGAGGATTCACTGGTGCGTTCCTGGAAGGGTTTTTCCACGAGCAAAACGATCAATCCAAGGATAACGGCGATGGCGGCGATGAGATAGACGGTCTTACCTTTCATGGTCTCCTCCGGGTTATGATGTCAACCGAATCATTCTTTCGTAAGAATCGTTTCATAATAACGGCGCCGCGCCCTGACCCAGGGGACATGGAGCAGGCCGAAGATGATCACCAGCACGGGCACTCCCAGGATGGCGAACCATTTATAAGCGGTTTTCTGGGCATCGGTGAGTTCCTTTTTAATGGGTCGTTGAGCTGAGGCCCGGGTGCGTATCCCCATGAGTTCCTGCCCCAGGGCCATGCTGTCGACCAGGTTTTCGAGGAAGATGAGGTTCCCCTCGGATCGGGTGCTGGCGATATACTGATCCCTGGCGAAAAGGGAGTTGGCCGCAACGAGCACGGAGGTCTCGGGGCTCCTGTTTTTCCTGTCTTTTTCCGTGGTGGGGGCATTTGGGGGCCGGTATCCCGCCTGATCCTCGTTTTCGAGCTTCTTGGCCTCGGGGATTTCCTCCCCCTCGAAGGCACTGGGGAATTCCCCCTCCGCCAGGAGCACCAGGGAGTATTTCTCGAGATCCTCCTTTTTCAGGCGGGGACGATCGCGCTTGAAGGGATTGAGGTCGAAGGGGGCTTCGTTCCTGTAGGCGTATTCCGTGGTGGAGGCGAGGGTTTTGATCTCGACTCCCTCCGGGACTTCCTCGGCCGGTTCCACGGAACTGATCCAGGGGAGCACCAGGGCGCCCAGCCGTTTCGTGATGGGGCTTTCCTGGTTCAATCCCTTTTCAACACTCACCCAAAAGGGATAATTGATCATGGTTCTCATGAACCCGGTGGAAAAGGAGGCCACGGCGTTGGATTTGTGATCCTCGATGAGATCTTCGTTCATTTGAATGCCGTATTTTTCGAGGAGCCTCGAGATGTTGGGTTTATCGGCTGTGGCGCGGAGGGTGCGCTCGTCCAGATCGATCACGTCCGCCAGGCAGATCAGCTGTCCGCCCCTCATGACGAACTGGTCGATCTCGAACAGCTCCGAGTCGGAGAAATCCTTCGGTGCGATGAGGAAAAGGACATCGATGTCAGCGGGGATTTTCTGACCCGGCTGGAGATTGACCGGTCGGACGTCGTAGAGTTTCTGGATCCGCATACTCATCTCGCGGTAATCCCTGTTGATTTCGAGTTCCTCATCGTTCGTGAGAAATCCAACCACAGGGGGTTTGGGGAGAGATACCTTTTTGATGGCGGCGGAGAGGTCGTATTCGAGGGAATTGGGTTCAGCCACGGGAATGGTTTCCTTCCGGTCCTCGTAGTTGACCACCATGCCGAAATAGGCCTCCATGACCTCGAATTTATGGCGATCGATGGTCTGGAGGTTGAGGGGCATGATGCCGTCGTACATGAGTTTGCGTTTCAGTTCGTCGTCCTCTCCCGGATCGATGAACTCGACTCGCAGGTTGCCTTTGGAATAGGCCTGGAATTCCTCGAGGAGATCTTCGACCTGTTGCCGTATGTTGGAGAGATAGGGGGGCATTTTCTCGCTGAAATAGGCCTTGATGGTGACCAGGTCGTTGAGTTCCCCCGCGATTTTCTTGCTGGATTCCGAGAGGGTGTAGATTTTATTCTCTGTCAGATCGACGCGCCACATGAAATGCCGTGCCGCGAGGAAATTGACCACCAGTAAAATGATCAGGACAGAAACGATCAGGACAGAGGTATTGGCTGTTTTTGCGACTTTACCCACCATGACGCTCCCTTCGAAAAATTTACTCTCAAAAGGCGAAAATACGCCTTATTTCCTGTTTTTCAACACGCAGGCGTTCATAAACAGGAAGAAAAATATCACTGAAAAGTAGTATAAAAGGTCGTTGAAATCGATCACTCCCCTCCCGATGTTTTCGAAATGACGACTCAGGGAGAGGTATTGAAACAGGGGGACAAGGCTTGCGGGCAGGGAAAAAAGCCCGAAGGGATCGCCGATCATGTAGAGCAGGAAGCAGATGCTGGCGCCGACGATCCAGGCCCCGATCTGGCTGTCCAGAAGGGAGGAGGCGAAAAGGCCAATCGCGAGATATGCCCCTCCCAGCAGAAAGAGACCAATGTAACCACCGATGATGGGGCCCCGGTCGATCCCGATCTCGGGTTTCACCGTTACTTTGGCCAGGATCGGCAATGCAAACGTCAATACCAGGGCCAGGGCCAGAAAAATCCACCCCCCGACAAACTTGCCCACAATGACCTCGCCGTCGCGGACGGGGGAGGTCATGAGGGTCTCGATGGTGCCCTGCTTGCGTTCCTCGGCCCAGAGGCGCATGGTCACGGCCGGGATAAACAGGATGAAAACGATGGGAATCAGGCTGAAAAAGGACCTGAGATCCGCCTGCCCCCTCAGGAAATATCCCTTTAAAACCAACCACTGGGTGATAACCAGGAAGGCCACGAGAAACACGTAGGCCAGAGGGGTGCTGAAGTAACCCCTGAATTCCTTTTTGACGATCGCGATGGTGTTTCGCATCTTCTTACCTCATGAATGATTTACCGGGAGGCCGTTATCTCCTGGGATGACGACGCCCCCATAAGTGCTTACCCCTATTTGGTCAGTTCGTGGAACACGTCCTCCAGGCTGGCGCGCTCCTGGCTGAGTTCCGTAAGAACCCAATCGTTTTTCACGGCCAGTCGGAAGATATCCTCGCTCGGGTTTTTGGCCTTCGGGGCCAGGATTTCATAACGGAAAGAGCCATCGGTCTCCTCGACGAGTTTCAGGTTTTCCACGGAGATCAGTTCCTGCAACTTGTTTTCGATCTCCTCGCGGTGACCCTTCAACTGGGTATAGAAGATGCTCCTCCCGCGGCTCCGCTCGATCAGTTCCTCCGTGGCGCCGTCGGCCACGAGTTTGCCGTTATGGATGATAATGGCGCGGTTGCAGGTGGCTGTGACCTCGGGCAGGATATGAGTGGAGATGATAATGGTTTTTTCCTGGCCGATATTCTTGATGAGGTCCCGGATCTCCATGATCTGGTTCGGATCCAGGCCAGATGTGGGTTCGTCAAGGACCAGGATCTCCGGATCGTGGATCAGGGCCTGTGCCAGCCCGACACGCTGCCGGTACCCCTTGGACAGCTCCCCGATGTTTTTTTTGATCTCCCGTCCGAGCTTGCAAACATCCACCATTTCCCGAACCCGCTTGATGCGCTTTCCCTTGGGGATGTTTCGGAGTTCCGAGATAAAGAGGAGATAATCCACCACCCCCATATCCATGTAAAGGGGTGTGTTTTCAGGGAGGTAGCCGATCATGCGGCGGATTTCCAGGGATCTGTTTTTGATATCGAGCTCGCCGATTTTGACGTCTCCCCGGTCCGGTTCCATGTAACAGGTGATGATTTTCATGGTGGTGGTCTTGCCGGCGCCGTTGGGGCCAAGGAAGCCGAGGATGTCGCCCCTGGACACCTCGAAGGAAACATCATTCACCGCCACGGTCTCACCGAATCTCTTGGTGAGATTCTCCACTTTGATCATGATTTCCACCTTGAATGAAAATGAAAAGGTTTAAAAAGAGGGGAGCAACGGGTGTGCCAGTAGTGTAACTTCTTTAATATCAGTAGTGTATATATAGTTCAAGGGTTCTATTGTGAAAAATTGTCGCACAAGAGAAAACAAATCCGGCCCCGGATGCGTCATTTTGAACGGGAGGATATGCTGGGAGTGGTTTCTTTTTTCTTGGACAGGATATTTCCGGTTCATTATGTAACAGGGGAATTGACTTGATAAACCATGGATTTTTTCGCTCACAGCCTTTCCGGGGTCCTGCTCGGGCAACTCACCGCACCCGAGAAAAGCCCCTCTGAACAGGGATTTTATATCGGTGTATGTACGGCCGGCATGATCCTGCCGGATACGGACGCGGCGAGCTACCTATTCGGGCCGGATGCCTTTCAGGCGATTCATCAACGTTACACCCACACCCTGTTTGCGCTTTTGATCCTTCCTCCCCTGGCCGCCCTGGTGGTGAGAACATTCCACAAAAAACACTCCTTTCGGACCATCTGGCTGCTGTTTCTCCTGGCCATGGGGGTTCACGTGGCCGAAGACCTGATCGCCCACTGGCCGGTCGAGTTCTTTTATCCCTTATCGCGGAAGGGATGGAGCTTCGGTCTGATCCGTCAGGATTTCAGCCTGGTGGTGGATTTCCTTTTTATCATAGGGGCGGGCCTCTCCTTTTACGACCGCCTGGCGCCCCACCGCCGGATTGTAGCTGGAGGAACCTTCCTGGCCGTCCTATTTTACCTCCTGTTCGGCCCGGGATATTAGTGGATCAGACCCGAATGGCGCTGACTTAAGGAAATAGAATCATGTTCTCCTAGGAGATATATTTCCTTACTCGCACTCGCACTCGACGTTTCTGATACACGTGCTTCTCCCCTTGATTCAAGATCCTAAATTATGAACGATTACGATTACGCGCATCAGTCTTCGTCACACCCCAGCGTGACTTCGACTTGACAGGCGAGCAAGAAGATAAAGCGTGTGGAAATTGGTCTTTTCGAGCCTTAAGTTAGTGCCATTCGAGTCTGCCCCACTTTATTTTCTTGAATATGAACAGACCTGTATTTTATTGAATTTAAAAGAATCAGGAAAGGGCCGGAAATTATGGGGATTATATACATCGAAGGCAGGGTCAGGGGACAATCTGGAAAAGAGGAGAGCGTAAGATTCCTGATCGACAGCGGCGCCAGTTACTCTCTCCTTCCCAAGGCCGTGTGGGAGGCAATAGAGCTGGAGCCGAAAAGGAAGGTCTCTTTCGTTCTTGCCGATGGCACAACCATAGACCGGTGGGTCTCCGAGGCGTTTCTTATCCTGCCGCAGGGCGAGGCACATACTCCCGTGATTCTGGGGGAGGAGGATGATGAAGCACTTCTGGGAGTGATCACCCTGGAAATCCTCGGACTCGTCCTGAATCCCTTCAATCGCACCCTCCAACCCATGACCATGCTGTTGAAATGAGATTTTAGAGATCCTGAAATAGAGAAGGGTTTTCACGATGGCCTTGCCAGGTAAAAACCCTTCATTTTTGTCAATCGTTAATGGTCAATGGTAAATTGACTTTGAATCCCGCCAGCCGTACCCCGCAAGCCGCAGGACGCCCAGCTCCTCCATCCTCGAATCCTGTTGACAAGATCCGGGTATGCCCTTGAGAATAGGCGCGTTTTTCCCGAACAGGGGAAAAAACCGAAAAAAAATCGCAAAAAGGAGGGCTCTTCCTGGTATGTCATCGATTTCTCCAACCATGCTGAAGAATGGAAGCCGCATTCTGATCGACGGGGAGGTTTACATCGTGGTGGACTCCGCTCAACAGGCCATGGGACGCGGAAGGGGCCGGGTCTCGCTCAAACTCCGCCATATCGTCTCCGGAAAGGTCCTCGACCGCACCTACCGCTCCAACGAGGAAGTGGAGCTGGCCGATGCCGAGTTCCGCGATATGCAATACCTTTACAGGGAAAGCGACGCCTTTGTGTTCATGGATAACGAATCCTATGAACAACACAGCGTGCCGGAGGGCGTGGTGGATCAGGCCGCCAATTACCTCACCGAGGGCACGGTTGTGAAAGCCACTGTATTCAAGGGCGCGGTCATCGACCTGGAACTCCCCCTGAAGATGGATTTCGAGATCCTGGAAACCCACGAGGCGGTGAAGGGCAACACCGCCACAAACGTTACCAAGGACGCCAAAATCGAAACGGGACACACGGTGAAGGTTCCCCTTTTCATCAATAAAGGCGACCGCGTTCGAATTAAAACCACGACCGGCGATTACGTTGAACGGGTTTGAAAACCAGCATCTTTCCCGCCCCTTTCGAGGCTGAAATGAAACTGGCCCTTTATCGCAGCCATATCCCCACCCGCCCCTACCAGGTCTCCATGCCCCCGCTCGGGCTGGGATACCTGGCCTCGTTTATCAAACGGGAATGCTGGTTTTGCGAGGTGGCGTTTTTTCAAAAACTTGATGAGCTCATCTCGTGGAAACCGGATATTGCGGGGATTTCATCCGCAACGGAGAACTTCACGGATGCACAAAACTCGGCCCGAAGGATCAGGGAGGAACTCGGCGTTCCCATTTGGATCGGCGGTTCCCATATCACCTCGCTCCCCCATACCCTGCCCGATTGCTTCGACATCGGGATCGTAAGCGAGGGGGAACTCACCGCCGTCGAGCTGGTGAAGCTCTATAATGACCGCTCCCCCACCCCTGCCGACCTGGAGAAGATCCAGGGAATCTGTTTCCACGGGGAAAAGGGGGTCATGGTCAATCCCCGAAGGCCCCTGATCCAGGATATCGACACCCTGCCTTACCCGGATTGGGATCTCCTGGGGGAAAACTGGGCCCTCCCCCGAAGGGACCAGGTTCACATGATCAGCTCCCGGGGATGCCCCTACGATTGCATTTTCTGCTCCGCCCCCCTGCAGTGGGAAAGGGTTCGTTACTTCTCCCCGGAATACGTGATCCGGGAGATCGAGGAGCTTCGCAAACGATACGATCCCGACGAGATTTTCTTCTTCGACGATCTGTTTATCGGTCAGCTCCCCCGTTTCAGAAAGATCTGCGACATGATCCGGGAGAGGGGGCTTCACAAGGGACTTGTTTTCCGCTCTTACTCGAGGGCGGACCTGATGAGTGAGGAACTCGCCGATCTGTTCTCTGAACTCAACTTTCAGTATGTCGATTTCGGATTCGAGTCGAACACCCAGCCGGTTCTGGATTACCTGAACAAAAAGAACGTCACTCCGGAGAAAAACCAGAGATCCATCGACCTCCTGACAAAGCGGGACATCTCGATCGGAGGGAATTTCATCATTGGTTCCCCCGGAGAAACCAGGGAGCAGATGGAGGAGACCAGGGCGTTTGTCGAGAGGAACAGGCAGCACCTGGACCGCTGTTCCATGGGGCCGCTCCAGCCGGTTCCGGGCACCCGGGTGTGGGAATATGCGAAAAAGCGCGGCCTGGTGTCCGAAGACATGGACTGGGGCCGGTACATCATCGACTTCGACCACCTGGACATGACCCGTGATCCCTACCTGTGCGAAACCATGCCGGTGGAGGAATTCCAGGCCTTTTACGAGGATTTTCACCGCCTGGTACGGGAGATCAACCTCCAGGGCCAGGTGAGAAAGCTGGACCGTGACCTGGCCCGTTCCCGGGGACGCGAGTTCGAACTGAAAACCCGTCTCGAGACCCTCAAGGGCTCCCGCCTGGTCCGCCTGGCCTCCCGCTTCCGGAGAAAGCGCCGATCCCTCCGGGACGATTCCTGAAAAATGACCAAACCCCGATCCATATCCCGGCCCCTGCTCGAATGGTTCAAAAAAAACGGCCGCAATCTCCCCTGGCGATGCAATCCCACACCCTATTCCACATGGATCTCCGAGATCATGCTCCAGCAGACCGTGGTCAAGGCCGCGATTCCAGGTTTCGAGAGATGGATGAAACAATACCCGGATCTTCCCACCCTGGCAGGGTCAGGGGAATCCGGGGTTCTGAGAACGTGGGAGGGACTCGGGTATTATTCCCGGGCACGCAACATCCTGAAGGCCGCCCGCATCCTCATGGAAAAACACGGGGGAAAGATGCCGGGGGAATACCGTGAACTGGTCTCCCTCCCGGGGATCGGTCCCTATACCGCGGCCGCGATTTTGAGCATTGCCTTCGGGGAGCCCCGGCCCGTTCTCGATGCCAATGTCAGGCGGGTGGGACGCCGGATCAGGGGGATGAGGGAATGGGGTAAAACCGGGGAAAAGCAGCTCCTCGAATGGCTGGAAAGGGAGATCCCTCAGGAAATTCCCGGGATCTTCAACGAGGCCCTCATGGAGCTGGGGCAGATCATCTGTTTGCCGGATTCCCCCTCGTGCGGGATCTGCCCGTTGACGGACCATTGCGAGGCTTTTTCCCGGGAGCTCCAGGGAGAGATCCCCGGAAAGAAATCCAAGGCAGCGGTTCAGAGGGAAACCATCCTGATCATTGCGTTAGATGAGGGAAGCGTCCTTATCGAAAGGAAAAAAGGGGGGCTCCTCGAGGGTCTGTGGATGTTTCCTTCGGTTGAGAAGAAACGGGAGGCTCCCGGGTTGATCAGGAGCGAAATCGCGGGGGATTTACGCTTCTGGAAAAACCTGCCGGAAAGGATACACTATTACACCCGTTTTCGCGACCGACTCATTCCCCGGGTTTACAGGGTGAAAAACCGCATCTCCGGGAATCGATGCAACCGCAGATGGTCGCCCCTGAAAGATCTGGATCGATACCCCATGCCTTCCGTTTACCGTAAAATCGCCGGCGACCTGATCGAGGCGGTCAGGAGATGAGACTATTACGGATCAGGTCGGGGAGAGCAAGACCTCGTCCGATTTATTTTTCCCCGGGGGTGCGACAGAGACGGAAGCCGATGTTGCT
>Ga0272442_10001516_pt1 | contig 35240 bp, 15 predicted proteins | sample SSMForm2O_FD_200262 | JGI IMG/M metagenome (GOLD analysis project Ga0272442, IMG submission 200262) | Marine sediment archaeal communities from Little Sippewissett salt marsh, Falmouth, MA, United States - SSM-Form-2O | ecosystem: Environmental > Aquatic > Marine > Wetlands > Sediment ... | reverse complement strand
TTGACCGAGCAAACCACTCAGCAAATCACTGTGTCATTAGCAAACACACCTCCAGTTGCATCATTTATCATAAATCCCGCTTCAGGGGATACAGAAACAACCTTTCAGTTTGATGCTTCGGTATGCAGTGACAATGAAGATCCTGCATCAAGCCTGCAGGTCCGCTGGGACTGGGAGAGTGACGGCACATGGGACACGGACTATTCCACTGACAAGACAGCAACCCATCAGTATTCAACAGAAGGCACGAAAATAGTTAAGCTTGAAGTAACGGATACAGAAGGGCTGAAAGATATCGCAACAGATCAGATAACTGTAACAGAAGCATCAGATTATGAGTCAGGCACAGTTAAATTTTATGGTGAGACTTATAAAACTGTAAAAATCGGCAATCAGTGGTGGCTGGCAGAGAATCTGAAGGTCACACAATATAGAGACGGTAGTGCGATACTAAACATTACAGTTAATGGAGAATGGCGAAAATTATCTTCCGGAGCCTATTGTGCTTATAACAATGATGAGGGCAATGCAGATATATATGGTTATCTCTATAACTGGTATGCCGTGAATGACAGCCGGAACATTGCTCCTTTAGGCTGGCATGTGCCGACCTATGAAGAGTGGCAAATGTTAGTAGCTTATTTAGGAGGTAATGCCGGTAGTAAGCTGGCAGGCCGGGCCGATTTATGGAAAGATGGAAATCTTGAAGATAATTCAGCCTTTGATGAAAGCGGCTTTTCCGCACTTCCGGCTGGTTCCCGTCATGACGGTGATGGCGTCTTCTACTATCTCGGTTCCCGCACCTACTTCTGGTCGTCTACCGAGAGCAGTAATAATGCGTGGCGCAGATACCTGAATTGCGATAGTTCAGGAATGCACGGTGACAACGCCAATAAACGACGTGGGTTCTCTGTACGGCTTGTCAAAGATTAATCCCTGTTAGATATTTGTCAATCTCACAGAGTTGACCATTTGAATATTTTCCAGCAAGACAGTTTTATCGTCTTGCGTAGTGAATGGATTTAGAGCGAAGCTCCAATGAAAATATTATTGTTATACAACCAAAAACGATAAACAACAGATATATACCCTTGATATCTGATAAGTTTGAAGCACCTATAGAATTTTACACATTGATCGCGTCTGGGATATGGTACAAATGGATATTCCCGAATTAGGGATTCTTTTAAGAGACGTTTTTAAAAACGGCAAAAGCCAATAACTGGATCATACATTTATAATCCTGATAAATCTTTAATCGATTTTTCCAGAACCAACATGTTTAAAAAAATATCGCAGGGCAGACAAAGAACCTGATTTCTTAGGATTCTTTCATTCCCCCTGTAAAGCAGGATTAAATAACTTTCAGGATAATCCTGCTTAAATTCATTGAGGTGGCGCAGATCATCGGGGTGTATTTTGTTGGAATTTTTTACTTCGATTGCATAAAGGCCTTCCTGGCCATATAAAATAAAATCAACTTCAACACCACCGCGTGATCGCCAGAATGAGAGCGTGTACGGATGATTCTGGTACGCATTCCATGCATTTAAATGCTGGAATACCAATCCTTCTAATGCTGCGCCATCAATTTCATGAGGGCTGTCGAGGGGCCCCTTTGGACGAATTATCCGAAATACACCCGTATCAAAAAAATAGAATTTTGGATGAGATACCAATGCTCTTTTCTCACGCTTGGAAAAAACAGTAAGGCGTGTGGCGAGCAGAATGTCCTCTAATATTGAGATGTAGTTTTCGACAACTTTTCGCTCGACCTGGCATTCACGGGCAACATTGCTTATGTTTAATATGGACGCATGAGAAAAACTGATCATCTCCAGAAAACGAGAGAAATTCCCAATATTCCGTGTAAAGCCTTCGTATTGTACTTCTTCTCTGATGTATAATGCAATATAAGTCTGTAATGTTTCTTCCGGTGTCTTGGAAAAATAAACCAGCGGCAAGAGACCATATTCAAGAGATTTTTGAAAATCCGCATATTCCTCCAATTCAGCCAGCATAAAAGGATGCATGCTTTTCAGGAGTACACGACCTGCCAAAAGATCAATACCCGATCGTTTCAACTTGCGTGCACTGGAACCTGTCAGAATAAATTGCAGATTATGATTTTTTTCAATAAGATGATGCACAACATCCAATAACTGTGGCACCTTCTGTATTTCATCAATCACAATTATATTATAGTCCGGATTCCCCCGTACTTGTTCAGCCAGGGTTTCAGGTCTGGCCTGATAAAGCCTTTGCATGTCCGGTTTGAGCAAATCAATGATAAAGGCATCAGGAAAAGTCATCTTTAAAAATGTTGATTTTCCTGAACCTCTGGCACCAAACAGGAAATAGCTTTGTTCGGGCGTCTTGAAAAATCTTGGAATCGAAGTTTCCATTTTGGTCCTCAATTTGGAATCATTAATTCCATTTTACGAAGTTCCGTCTTTAATGTCAAGTGATTTCTTACAGGACTCGCTAAATGACTGGTTAAATTTATTTATTATTAATCATTTGAAGTGTTGCCAGAAGTCATGTAAACAAACATAATTTATGTACATTACCACTTACAATAGTAGACGATCCTTCGTCTTGGGGAGGCTGGATTGTTCGCTTCTGCCATTTTCGGGTAAATCCGACCTTCAAAATTCTGAAATCCGCAGATGAAATTATCAGGTTACTATAAATAAGTACCAGCAGCATAATAAACAATCCGGATATTCCTTAAAAATGCATGGTCAGTATAGATAACAAAGAGATAGTCAAAAAACCATTTGAATTTGAAGAATGTCTCTCTTAATTTATCATAGCAATCACTATCTATGTAATAGCGAAAGAGAAAACGATGAAACCGCGTATTTTAATTGTTGATGATGAGCCGGAAAACCTGAAGTCTATCGTTCAATTCATTGAAACAAGTGAGCTCCCCTATGAAATCTATCAGGCCTTAAATGGAGAGGCGGCTCTGGAAATTGCTCAGATCAAATTACCCGACCTGATAATTTCTGACTGGAACATGCCTCATATGGACGGGCTGGAGCTTATAAAAAACCTTAAAGCAAATGAATCAACCCGGGAAATCCCGGTGATTATGTTTACGGGAGTCATGACCACTTCTGAACATCTTGAACTGGCCCTTGAGGCAGGAGCGGTTGATTATATCAGAAAACCCCTTGATCCCATCGAATTATTAGCACGGATACGGACCGTCCTGCAATTGTCAGATTCATTTCAAAAGGTGAAGAAACAGAAACAGCAGCTACAGGATCAGAATCAGCTTTTAGAAAAAAAACAGGCGGAGCTTCAGCAGGCATTGGAAAATATAAAAACCCTCAGGGGATTGATCCCGATATGCGCCCACTGCAAGAAAATTCGGGATGATGAAGGATTTTGGAAGCAAGTGGAGACTTATGTCAGTGAACACACATTGGCAACATTCAGCCATGGGCTGTGCCCGACTTGTATGAAAGAACATTATCCGGATATTTATCAATCATTAAAGGAAGACCCCCCTGAAAAATGATAACCGGTTCAATCGTTCACAGGTTTGTGTTCCTCTGAAAATATGCAAACACAATATCTTACGACCTGTGTCCCCGGAAAGGGGTCAGTACGATCCTGTATACTGGGTGCTAAATATAAAAATGAAATATCAATTACTGATGATTTATTGCACTTCTGATGAAACAAAATATTGTTTATATCGAAAGGTCCGTCTGATATGAGAAAGATGATCATGATCATTTTATTATTGATTACCAATCTGCTGTCACAGAAAATGAACGCCCAGACCGCTGTCATTGACAGTCTTGAAAGGCTGTTGATGGAACACAATGAACAGGATACTGTCAGATCAAGATTGTTAAATGAAACCGCCGCTTATTTAAGCAGAGCAGATAATGATAAATCCTTCAAATATGCGGAAGCAGCCCGACAACTGGCGGAGAAAACAGGGTATTTAAAGGGGAAAGCCGTCAGCTTATATATTATCGGGATTTACCATCGTAATAACGCTGATTATCCCCGCGCTCTTGAATATTTTCAACAATCATTGGAAATTCATCAAAAACTCAGAGACAAATTAGGGATTGCAAAATGTTTGAATGATATGGGTATGACATGCCTGGAGCAAGGCAATTATCCCAAAGCTTTTGAATATTACCAGCAGGCTTTGATAAAAAGTGCTGAACTAGGAAATAAACAAAGAATTGCACAGATGTACAACAATATAGGAATGATATACTACTTTCAGGGCACTTATTCCAAAGCCATTGAATTTTACGAAAAGGCAATGAAAATACAGGACGCGCTTGGAGACAAATCGGAAATTGCCAAAACGCTTTATCATATCGGGATTGTGCACAGCCGTCTGGGTAATTATTCCGAAGCCATTGAGTTTTTTGAAAAAGCCATGAAAATACAGGAAGCACTCGACAATCAGCTTGATTTGGCACGATCCTTAAAAGAAATCGGAATCGTACACAGTCGTTTGGGTAATTATTCCGAAGCTATTTCAACCTATATAAAATCATTAAAAATACAGGAAACACTCGGAAGCAAGTTTGATGTTATCGATATTCTGAACAATATCGGTGAAGTCAGTCTTGAACAGGGAAAGATTGAACAGGCATTGCAAAATCTTGAAAAAGCATGGGATATCAGTTATCATATCGGCGCTCAAAGTTATATGGCAAAGTCTATTTTTTTACTTGGCAACCTGTATATAACCCAGGGTGAATATGTACTGGCTTTACAGCAATTTGAGAAAACATTGAAACTGCATACCGCTCTAGGTGAGATTGGATTCATTGCAAGAGATTATATTAAAATTGGCGAAACGCATTTTGAAATGGGAAATTATGAGGATGCGATTATAAACACGGTCAAAGGGCTGAAAATCGCCAAAGAAACCGACCGCAAAGAAGACATTAAACTGGCATCTCTGATCTTGGCTAATTGTTATGCCGTGCAGAAAAATTTTGGAAAAGCGTATCAGTATCAATTGCAGTACCAGCAGACATCTGACAGTATTTTAACAACAGAAAGCCAGAAAAAAATCAATGCGCTGGAATTACGCTTTGAATTAGAGGGAAAAGAAAAAGAGATAGAACTTCAAAAATCGAAGCTTTCATTGCAGCAATCTGAAATAGATCAGCAACGAACCCGGCAAAAATCACTTTTGTTGGGGCTTGTCGCTTTACTGATCATTATGGTGCTTGCAGGAATTGCATACTTCAGAATACGCACTGCCAATAAAAAAATCACCGAGCTGGATGCATTCAAACAGGGGCTGATCGCCATGATTGTTCACGATTTGAAAAATCCACTGAACGCGATTCTCAGTCAGGCGCAAAAACCGGAACTGAAAAATGCGGGCAAGCAAATGCTTCACATGGTCCTGAATATACTTGATGTGCAAAAATTTGAAGAAACGAAAATGATTCTGAAAACAAGAAAGGTTCTGTTATCAGATATCGCTGAGCGGGCCATCGAACAAGTTCATTTTCTGAGTCAACAGAAAAATATTACTATCGAAAATTCCATGCCGCCTCAAATCACGGTCCGGATTGATCCGGAAATTGTCGAGCGTATATTTATTAATTTGCTGACCAATGGAATAAAATATTCCCCCGATAGTGGAAGTATTCATCTGTCTGTAAAATCTGTCAATTTTGATAAATCTTCCAAGTTTGTCCATATTGAAGTCAGCGACATGGGAGAGGGTATTCCTGCAGACAAACTGGATCGTGTCTTTGATAAATTTGGTCAGGTGAAAGCAAAAAGCTCAGGACGTGTCCGCTCATCGGGAATGGGTTTGACTTTCTGCAAACTGGCCATTGAGGCTCATGGAGGGACAATTGGAGTCCGTTCTGATGTCGATCATGGAACCGTATTTTGGTTTACCCTGCCAAGAAGCAAACCTGCTCAAAAAACTATCAGAAACAAAATGCCCGGGCTGACTGAAAAACAACCGTTCATTTTAACACAGAATGACAAAAAATATCTGGCACCATTTATAAAAAAATTAAGAAATTATAAGGTATATGAAGTTTCATCGTTGCATAATATTATTAAAGGTATCGATCCATATAAAAGTGATCAAATAAAAATCTGGAAAGAAGAACTGATGAGTGCAATTGAATCGGGAAATAAAGAAGGATTTCGTGAGTTGCTGAAATCTGGGAAATGATCATATTATTCATTCAGAACGATAAGAATATCATTAAAATGAAAAAAATACCAACATAACGATCATTGAATGGAATCATACGTTAACAGCCTTGTTGAAACATTGACCGTCTCTTTATAGTTCAGACCCATTTTAATTTTATTCAGTATATCCACTGCGCTTTTCCCCATCTCAGCCGGATTCTGCTGAATGGTCGCATCCATTTGTCTGTTCAGAATGCTTTGCCTGGCCTCGGGAATGCCGTTATATCCGACAATCACAGGCCGGCTTGAAGATTTTCTTCTATTGACTGCATCGACAACACCCAGGGCCATCACATCATTCTCTGCAAAAACAGCCTGAAAATCGATGCCTTCATCCATGAATTTTTCCATCTGCTTTTTTGTCGATTCACGACTGCATCCACCTTCAATCACTTTAACAATATTCAGTTTCATTTGTCTGCACTCGTTGATAAAACTTTTTCTTCGTAGCGCAGCATTCTCGTAGCCCTGAGGAGCCTGTACAAGAACAACACCTGAATTCAGATTCATATGATCACCGATATATTTGGCAGCACTGATTCCGCCGGTGAGATTACCTGACATAATGCTGGCATGTACACATCCGATCATATACTGGTCGATGGCGACAATGGGAATGTTTCTTTTCATGATATCCCTGCACAAATCCGAATTTTTTTCAACCTCTATCGGAGACACAAGAATTGCGTCCGGATTTTCATCCTGATAAGATTTCAATTGATCGAACTGATTGCTGCTCTTATCCTCGGCACTGATTGCTTTCACAAAATAATTCAGTTGCGCGCTTTCCTCTTTTACGCCCCTCACAACTTCCTTCCAGAACAGATTATCAAGATCCGGCAGATAGTAATGAATTTTCATGTTGATCTCCTCTGATGATGCGAAAAAACGCATTCATCTTATTTATCCGCCATACAACGGTCGCAATAATTTAATGTAATGATTTTTTAAATGGTATCTATTTAAATTGGTGGAAATCTTTCAAAGAAACAAGATGTTTTTTATGAATTTTTTAAACATGCTGAGTTAAGTGAAAACGGATAAAGATCACCCTTCGCTTTGGGGAGGATTGAAGAGGGAAAGGACTCCGGTAATGGAATCTTTTCCCTCTTTCTCGCCTGACTGGTTTTACTTATCGATCGGAATCGGCTGTTTATCCTGCTGTTTCTTCAAAATTCTTATTTTCATATTTTTTATCGGGATCCATACGGGATGCTTCCCTCCGTATCTGTTTAATCAAGTCAATTTGGATCGATAAAATTTACAGAGAGCCTGAATTTGACATGCCAGAATGTGCCGAAAATATCGTTTTCGAGTTTCTGATATGTTTCATCGTTCCAAAAAATGACACCCGGCAGAACTTCTCCTCCCAATTGAAAGTATCGGGTCTGCATTAAATTAATACCGGCACCTGCGTATATTTCTAGCCCGGATATACTGTCTGACCGAATGGTCTCTCCATCATCAAAATGAATCGGATTTTTAAAGGACCAGAACATATGGTGATAAGCCAGACCGCCGACAAAATACTGGCCGACAAATGTGTAATGAGGGGTTATGAGATACTGAAACTCACACCCCACATGTAAAAGCAGCGTCCCGTTTTTAAGAGAGTGGTGCAGGGTGCCGGCTGTCTGAAGCGGTGCCCACATATATCCTGCTCGTCCTTGAAAACGACCCCTGCGCGATACATTTTCTCCATATGCAATATTTAAATGGCTGTATCCGTAAAAATCATCGCCGCTCAATATTCCGCTTCCTCCTGAAAAACTGAGTACGTTGCCAAAATGCTGACGGGATGAATCCGTTGATGAAATTAAGGGGCTGTCTGCGACTTGAGAATCACCATAATCATCTGCTATGCAGGATTCAGTGACATGCGCTTCCTCCACCCGTTCATAATGGGTTTCCATATTACGCTCTCCTTCGTATTCATCCGATGCTTTTTCCATCGCTTCGCTCAGTTTGCCCCGGCGTTTCACAAGATGAGACCGCGAGCAGCATCCCTGAATAAATAAAAATGTCAACAGCGTGAAAATAAGAATCAAGCCGTCCTGTTTATTTGGGTAGTGCTTTTTCATTTTTCTCTCCGTTTCCAAAAATTTTTTATTTCAAATTTCCAAATTCAAGGCTGATTGCCATACCAACGAAAGATTCTTCCAAATTCAGATTTGCATAGAGTATCAGACCCAGTCCAAACTTTTTAGATAATGCCCAGACAAAATGTGACTCGACAGGAATACCGACCGTAAAAAAGGTCAATCTTTCATACTCACTCGAGAACCATCCGTTACTGGATAAAAATTCACCCCTCCGAACACCACCAACCAAAGCCAGTCCAGTGGAAAGACTCATTCTCGTTAACAAAGATTTTCGACTTGCACCGAGCATAACTCCGATATCCCACACTTTCTCCTGAGGATTCGGCCCTAATATGTTCATCTCTGTCTGGCAGGAATATCTGATTTTCAGCGTTCCCTTTTTCATATCATTTGTGAATGACACATAACCTGAAAGTCCATGTGTGGCTGCCCCTCCAGCCAGGGTGACACCTTGATATTTCGGGGGCATCAGCTTGTGTGTTGTCTGTGCTGAAATCGGACAGACGGACAGCATTGTCACAACCGTGACCAGGCATATTGTCAAAGAATTGGATTTCATCGTGGATCCCTCCTTAAATTGGTTTTCTTAATTGGACACCCACAATCCATTCAAACCCCGTGCCGAAATTCATATTGGGATGTTCAAACATCACTATTATATTAATTATATTGAACTTAATATATGTCAACATTGAAAGGATTCGGATGAAAATTTAAAAAAATATTTATGAAAGATGATACAGGGTGTATACAGATGGATAACAAATAAAATCATGAGAAGATTTAAAAAAAATGTCATCCCCGAATGCTTCTATCGGGGATCCACCCTTCACCCCGTGAGATAAGCTTTACTATCTCACAGGGTGAACCCCCCAACTCTGGATTCCGGCTTTAAAAATTGCGGGAATGACAAAAAGTGTTTCTCGTTCCCACGGTCCTGAGACCGTTTAAAAATCCCGGGTGCCGAGCGAAGCGAGTGTTTACTTTCTCGTTCCCACGGCTCTCCGTGGGAACGCAGTTCCATGACGCTCTGCGTCATTGACCTAATGCTCAAAAGGTCACCCAGGGATCCAAAGAATATCTCGTACCTTACGGCACTTCATCAATACGAATATTCTCTGCTATAAATATTCAGCACCTGAGGGCGCTGTTTTCCGATACTCTGTTTCTTCCATTCAATACATTTGTCATAACGACTCAATGACTCAACATTCGATACTTTCATCTTGTTCGTACAGGCTTCAGTTTGTATGAAAACAAAGAAATGAATTATAGGACATGTCATTTCGATCCGCCGTTTTTTTGGCGGAGAGAAATCTTAAATGATCCGGTCTGTGCAATAACCCGATGTTTTAAGATTTCTCACCCTGCTTCGCAGGGTTCGAAATGACATATTTCCTCGTCCCTACAGTACTGAGACTGTGCAAGAATACACTCGTCTTTGTTATTTCATGATATATGAAAAAAGTTGTCGTCTCGATCCGCCAGCCGGCGGAGAGAGACCTGTGATCTGCACAAAGATTGAACGTTCACAATAACCAACTGGATGGATGCAAAGAGCAGTGCGAGCCACAGATCCCTCGGCGGAGCCTGTCCTGAGCTTGTCGAAGGGCTCGGAATGACATTTATTTTTTGCGGGGTCGGATTTCCTGGCATTCAAAAAATCTCCGTTAAAAATTCAAATAGAGGGAGCGATTAGAAGGTTAATCACATTGTTGCTAAACAACATTCTCAACTTTCAATGCCCATCGTGACAAAGAGGATGTCCCGATACAGGCGGCGGGGTGTGGAACCGCTTTTTGCGCGGACAGCAGGCTTCAGGTGATCTCTTTAAGGATAATCGAATCCTTCGTCCAGAGCACAACCAGAAAGTGTGTTTTGGTAGGTAATAATAAAAATCCCGGCAGATTCTTACAATCCCGCCGGGATTTTGAAACAATTCAGTGCATCAACGATCACTTCAGCATCAGGCACTTTTTCGTATCACAAAATTCTCCTGCCTGAATCTGGTAAAAATACAAACCCGACGGAAAACCACTGCCGTCCCACTGGATCCGATGAGCACCAGCTGTCTGCTTTTCATCGATCAGAGACGCCACCTGCTGGCCCAGAGTATTGAAAATCCGGATCTCGACATGTGCCGCGACCGGCAGTGTGTATTGAATATTTGTCACCGGATTAAACGGATTGGGATAGTTCTGGGCCAGGTTCCATGTGTATGGAGAGATTATTCTGTCTCGCTCAATGCCGGAAGGACCCTCAGGATAGATCTCGATGTTGTCGATCCAGAACACATCCTTTTTTCTCACTTTCTCTGTATGGTAATAAAACCTGAACCAAAGATTGTCATGTCCCGTCTCAATCATGGGCGTCAAATCGACCTGGCGCAGTTCCCACTCCACTTTCCCTGTGACAGAATCCGCTCTTGTCCAGCTCAGGCTGTCCAGACTGATTTCAAAATAGCAGATCTGTTGGCCTTCACTGCTGCCCGACCGGATCCGGTATTGGATTCGTGCCTGATCCGCTAAAGAGAGATCCAGTGCGGGATTAAATATTAAAACCGCATCCGAATCGTTATCCGCCCGTATGGTTGCGCAGTGGGTGCCTTCATAGGCTGTCTGGGATTCTGCAATCTTCCAGTCCCTGTCAATTGTCCACAACACAGGCTCACTTTCAAAATCGTCGATCAGATTGGATACAGTCAATGGTTTTTCCAGACCATTGTTCAAGAGGTTGTTGTCTTCCGGCAAATCCACAGGATAGACATTCATCTCATAATCGGCCTTGTCTGTCAGGACCATCGGATCAAACGCAACAGTCATGGACTGCATGGATGCCAGTGTAAGATTTGATACCGTGTCTGTATAGGCCGGCATGTTGTCCACACTGAGCTCAAGAGCAAGGCCGAAACCGGATTCTGTATTCTTTCCGATGTTTTTAATCCTGACCTGCGGGGTTATCGGACAGAGAATGGGCATGAATTCTCCTGGAGAAAGTATGCTTTTTAAAGCAATATCATGCTCTGCAGCCTCCACGGTGAGATTGAAAAAATGAGAATTTGCGGGCCCTAATGTATCGTTCGCAAGCACAAAAATACCCGCGTAATAGTCACCCGGCTCCATTAGATGGGTGTGAATGAAAACAGGGATTTCTGCTGAATCGACTGGTTCAACAGAAATATAGTACTGTTCAGGATTTAACCAATTGGCCTCTTCGTTCGTACCGATTCCTGACCTGCGCATTCCCTCCAAATCACTTCCATGATTTTCATAAAGAATGACGCCGTTATCTGTCACTTTAATTTCATCAATGAAGAAACCGGTAAGATCGGACTGGTTCATAGTGCACCAAGCTAAATCTGCTGCAAAAGAGAAACGTATAACGACGCTTTCTGATGTAAATTCGCTCAAATCAAATTCCACAGGCACCCATCCACCACTGGAATCTGCCCAGCCCGGAATCGAATCATCGAAACCCCATAGCATCTCAGTACTGAAGCTCCACAGGTTTGTGCAGGTATATTGTGGATAGGAAGGCCACAGGACTGTAAAATTTTCCCCTCCGTCTTCCGATATCCAGACATTGCAGCCGTCCCATCCGTCATATGTTTTATATGCAGTGGGAGATTCTATGGCCCATTGGGTCATGAATGTCAGTTTAGGATTTGCTGTTCCTGTCAGATCCAGCAGGGGCGTATCCAGGTTTTCCATGAACCAATCCGGATATCCGGCCAGATCGGGATCGCCACACCAGATGGAGAATCCATCATACGACATAAAATCATCCGAATGGAACAAAAGTTTAAAACCAGCGTCAGCAATGTTACACTCGAGTATACTGGAACCCATGTTTTTAATCGTTATTTGTAATTCAGCTGAATCGCCCGTGGTTAATGTCAGCGAATCACATGTCAGAGATGTGACATAATTGGGATCTTTTTCTATTTCGCTCCAGATGCACTTCACATCAGAACCAATTCCGCATTCTCCCCATTTGATTCTGAAAAAACCGTTTTCTCCCCATGCCGGTCCCCAGGAATTTTTGCAGATCCAGCATTGCTCCATATCATCCCAGCCCACAATCAGAACAAAATGACCGCCTGTTGTATCCCCCCATACATGTTCATAGACACCTTCCGCATAATGATCAAAATCCGCGTAGGTTATAAAGTGTGTTGACACAGGCGCCCTGTAAACAGCCTGTTTAATGGCCTCGACATGGATTTCCTTTATCGTTACCCAGCCCCATCCCGGAATGGTAACCGCTTCGCTCTGCCAATCCGGACATACGTCGGAACAGGGGACGTTGCTGTCTGCCTGGTATGGCATGCAGTCTTCAGAGGGCACGCCGACAGTCCGGGCCAACTCAAGAACATTAAAGGGACTCCCTCCACTTTCGCATGTTCCTACATTTCCGCAGGAGAGCACAAACTGCTCAGAGAGGTCGATCATGGAATCCGGATTAGCATTATAGATTTTCCACCAGGTCTCGATCTGAGCGATGGCTGCGAAATCCCAGCAGCTGCCGCAACTCCACTGATTTTTAACAGGCGTGACCCAGTTCCCGTTGTTGTCCCGCCAGTCAATTTTTTCAGGCAGATCCACCTGTTCGAAACGGGCCTGCGGTGCATTGGACACATCTTCCGGCTCAAGGATCGCCCCGCACAAGGCGCGCCGTTCCTCTTTAGTCAGCCTTGTCACCCAGTTCTCTCCGGCTGTCCATTGTGCCCCTTTAGCCTGAATGGCCCGACGGATTTCATCAATGTCTCGATTCGCTGAGAGCAACGGAACAGCCATCATGATGAAACATATGATGATGCATATGTGTCTGTATTGAGGTTTCATTTTATTTGCCCTTCCTTTAGGATTCGCATTGCCATAGTCTGTGATTATTTGAAACAACGCAATAGAATGTCATTTCGAACGAAGCGAAGAGAGAAATCTTAAAGCATCCGGTTACTGCAAAGCCTGAATCATTTGAGATTTCTCTCCGCCAAAAAACGGCGGGATCGAAATGACATGCAAGTGTGGTTTTATCATAAATCTTCAATTTGCAATGTTTCAAAATGCCGGTTCTCTTTCATTAAAAATCGTCGATAGTTATTTTTTTATCACTGTTATTTAATTCCTGTGCAGCATTTTATTATAATGTGCTTACTCTATTCTTCCAATCGCTTTAACATTTCTTTTGCATTTTCATTATCCGGATTCAGCTGTAATGAGTGCTGATAATTTTTTATGGCCAAATCCTTTTCCCCGTTCTTCATACAGGCTTCACCTAAACTGTCATACACATTCCATGAATCCGGATACAGTTTTACATTTAATTGAAAAACAGCTTTCGCTTCCTGAAATTTTCCCTGATTAAGAAGCTTATATCCTGAATCATTTAAATCATACTCTATATCTTCTTCCTCAGAAGGTTGATAAACCGCTGTTGAATATACCAGTTTCCAAGTACCGTCAATTTTTTCAACAAATTTAACTTCTCTGCTTTCGGCAAGCTCTTCTCCGGTTTCCTGGTGGATTAATTTCTGATTGTAATAAACCCAGGCCGCATTTCCGTATAGTTGGACATGCCAGTCGGATCTTTTGATATCCATGATACGAGGCTCAGGATGTGCTTCATAAAACGATTTCCAAAAAGAACCCAATGAATCCCAACCCACAAACTCCATAGGAATCAAGTCGGTCGGGTACATGGCTAAAACATAATCTGTATGGGCCCATGTATCTGACCACCCCTTAAAATTTCTGTTGGCCCAATGGGTCGTTTCGCTGATGACCGCTGATTTAATCGCTTCTATTTCAGATGATGTATCGTCCTTTTGCTTTGCAGCAGAAAAAGCGACTGCACACAATAATCCGATCAGCACGATTCTTTTCAACATAACGATCTCCTTTATTAGGTTTGTTCAATATTTACTCTTTCCACAATCCCTTCATAAAAATAAATCATGAATGTTTTGCTTTCAAACGTTTCATCTCATTCCCAAAGTTCTGTAACTGTGTAAAAGCCCCAGGTATCGAGTGAAATGGATCCCCATGTGTTTTAAATGTATCGTTTCTATTTAGCTTAGCGACTATAACACATACCTGGAGCCCATACAAAGAGCTCCCTGGATTTATCCATTTTCACACAAACTGAGATCTTGACAACAAAAAACAGTCCTCCACCCTTACTTCAGCAGCAGGCACTTCTTTGTATCACAGAATTCGCCCGCCTGAATCCGGTAAAAATACAGGCCCGACGGAAAACCGCTGCCGTCCCACTGTATCCGATGAGCACCAGCTGTCTGCTTTTTATCAATCAGAGACGCCACCTGCTGGCCCAGCGCATTGAAAATCCGGATCTCGACATGCGCCGCGATCGGCAGCGTGTATTGTATGCAGGTCACCGGATTGAACGGATTGGGATAATTTTGTCTGATATTGAATTTACCCGGCTTCGATGTCACTTGCTTTGTTGAAACAACCGTTGTAAAACCCGGAATTTCAACTGCCCCGTCTTCATAAATTTTCATTTGAATATGATCACGAAGAGGATAGATACTGCCCAGCAAAGGATTCACAGTTTTATCGATTTTAATCATACTTGGGAAAATCACTTCAATATCATAAACACCCTCACAGCATCCGAGAAAATGCACCTCACCGGGAATGTCGTCTCCTCTGGAGCCCACAATTTTACAGCCAGCCAAACGGCCTAAATCAGAATATTTTAAAAGCACTGTTGTGCCTAATCCGTTCCGGTTGCTATAGCCGGATCCGTATTGATATGACAGCCCTTCCACCTGAATGGTGAAACCTCCCCATTTTTTGATTTTCGTTTCCCTGAAAAAATAGCCTCTGGTATAATAATCGAGATCAACGTCACGGTCGATATCCGCCAAAAATAACTTGGAATGACTGAGATAATCACCATAGGGTTCATATTGGGGAAACATGCCATGACTATCATTCAGGTACAATCCATCCGTTGAATAAACATCCACATAATCATTCCAGTCGCCCGGTGAATTATATTGACCAAATTTGACCGAATCAGGTGAAATAATAAACGGATCGCTCGCACCTGCTGTGTGCTCATTATCCCACAGAAAGGCCCGAACCGGATCGGAAGTACTGTAATCTGTTAATATCAGGTCCTGGTCCCCATCGCTTTCTGCATCCAGCCACACAGGGTGCAACTGATCATCTGCAAAGGCCTGCGTTAGGCTCGCAAACGGAGGTATGCTTCCTGTCTCCTCTCTGTCATTTTTCCACAATCCAGATGGCCCGAAAACATCAATACAGTAATCCTCATTGTAATCACATACACTCAGCCGGCAGGCTGTATGATTCAGACCCGGATCATCAATAACCACTTTTTTAAATTCAATGTCAGCAGCAGGCGTATTGGGGGCTGATTGACTGTAGTAGCCACTCAGTTTACCCTCACCCACAACCAGTAAATCCAGACTGCCATTGGCATCAAGATCAGCCCAGCGAACCGCTCCGCCGCTTTTTCCGAACCGCTCCAGTATTTCAAAACGGTTTTCGGTCCAGTGATTGACGATCAGTTTATTTGTCGAATCATGGCTGCTGCATGCAACAGCCAGATCAAGATCACCGTCATTATCCACATCGCCCCATACCAAATCATTTACAGTAAAAAGACCTAAATCGTGATAAAGTTCAAAAGGATTGTCATCATTGTTGTTATTTTTAAAAATTCGAATAGAATACCACGGATCCTGCGAATATTCCACGGATGTAAAATCAACATACCCGTCATTATCAACATCCGCCCACCGGAACATATGGTCACTCCCGAAACCTGAAATGATATTCACAGCAGGATCAAATGCAATAAAACCCGGATGATATTCAATGGTGCCATCCTCATAAATGCTGATTTCCCGTTTTTCAGAGACATACAACGAGGCCAGCTGATTAAACGGATACAGGTCCCTGTTTGTGGATCGATCCACTGTTTTTCCGCTGGGAAAAATGATTTGATCATTAGAAGAATTAAGTATATATGATTGCGGACAGTAAACAGTTGAATTGCCGGAGGACATGCCGGTGTTTAAAAAATGCTGATATTGATGCCCCATATCAATGCAGACACCCGATCCGCTGGGATGGCTCCATCCGTCGCCGGGTGTCTCGCATAATCCGATAAATTTCAGACGTGGTGGACGATCCATATCCACATTTGAAGTGAACAGCACATTCGTAGACCCGCTTTCAGCATTGGCCGCAAAATCCAGCTTGCCGTCACCATTGTAATCTGATGCCGCAAGTACATATACCGGTTCATCCGAAATTTTTTGAATGTCAAAATCCGAGGAGCTCATTATAAAACGTGCCTCTGAATAACCATTCAGATGCGCGAAGCCCACTGTGACTGTATTGTCTGTCTGAATAATAATCATTCCTCTGGCTTCGTCGGGTGTAGATGTATTTTTATGCAATGGAAAAACCGGATAGGGATCATGATACGTGCCATCGTCATGAAAGGCCACACATATAGCAGGTTCGGGCAATTGCAGTGCAAGGTCATTTTTTCTGCCGGAAATAATCAGGTGTGGTCTTACTCCCCATACGTCATCGTACTTGGACATGGCCTCAAACCATGCCGCACCATATGCCCGATAATTGTCAATGGCTTCAATTTTTTCAATCGAGTACGTTGAATTATGCTCCTGTTGAAGCACATAAACACCATCTTCTGTGGCCAGCGCAATGTCGGGCCGGCCGTCATCATTCATATCCCAGAAAGCCGCACCATGCGCCTTGCCGGGAAAATCCTCTGTTCCTGATGAACCGCCTTTGACTTCTGTAAATATCTGGTTCCCATTATTCTTATACAGCCTGCTCGGGCCCTCAATATTGGCAACAAACAGATCGAGGAACCCGTCACAATCATAATCCGCCCAGACCGCGGATTCGGATCGGTCGGAGCTTTCGCCTAATCGTATCAGGTCCGTGTCACTGAAACCGCCACTGCCGTCATTGATGTATATTCTGACCGGTTTTTCAGGCTCCACGGGCCAGATAACCGGCTTCGGATGGCCCACAATAGTCAGATCTGCATCCCCGTCATTGTCAATATCGGCCCATGACACACCATAATCCGAAATTTTATCGTCACCAAGCTGCATGAATACAGTAAACGGATCATCCGGCCCGTTATTTTCATAAATGACCGGCACAGGATAGGGATCATGTCCCTGCTTTTCGAGGATCACTATATCATCATCGCCGTCGGAATCAAAATCGCCCCAGGCAAGCCCCCGCCCGCTTCCGCTGCCAAATTGGGGATAGGCTGTCCAGTGATTGTCCGCGTATACAGGTATTAACCATGCAGACAGTATCAGAACGATGATCATTGTTCTTGCTTTCATGACACATACTCCTTTCAGCCATTTATGGAAGCAGCATCATTTTAATTGTTTTCTGATATCCAATACTACGGATCTGGCAAAAATAAATGCCTGCACCCACTTTTGACCCATGATTATCCGTTCCGTGCCAGGTTACCTGATGCGCACCCTGCTTCTGCGCTTCATCGATCAACCGGCACACACACTGACCGGACAGATTATAAATGGCCGCATGCACATGCGCCGGATTTGACAGATAATAGGAAACCGTTGTACTCGGATTGAATGGATTGGGATAATTCTGACGGATTGCTATGTTTTCAGGCTGAACACTTTTTTGTGATACCCATGTTGCTGATTTCCCTGTTAACCCTTCGACACGGCCATCTTCATATATTATCAGGATGCCATTCTCAAGATCGGATGGATTCAGGTTGCCCAGGGCCGGATTGCTTGTTTTATCAATCATGCGCCCGCTGGGAAAAACAGCCTGAACATCATAATTATGGTCCTCAGGTGTTCCGAAAAGCGCTTCACCGGGCACCTGATGCAGACCCGAACCAATAATTTGATGGCCTGTCAGAGTGGGCGTTCCTGCATTGAACAGCTTGACAATACCGCCAAAAGCGTATCGGTTGCTGTAGCTATCACCCATATCATGGGCAAGGCCCACAAGCTGTATGGTCATGGAACCCGTATAATTATGGGTATTCTCATAGCACCATCCCTTACTATGCCATCCCTTACTGTAAAAATCAAGGTCTCCGTCACGGTCATAATCGCCCAGACTCATAAATCCTTGTGTCATGGAGTGGTATTGTGTGTACTGATTAAAATTATAGTAAGGCAGGCCGGAGTTTAAATACAGCCCATTCTTTGAAAAAATATCAACATGGCCGTCCAGATCCATGTCACCAAATGAACTGTCATTGAGATATGATGCTTCAAGATCCGTAAAATTAACACCTTCGGAAACACTGGAGCTGTTTTTAAACCGGTGATTGTTAAAAAGCAGATCAAAATCGCCGTCCAGATCATAATCGACCCATGCCGGATGTACCGCACATGCGAAAGGATCATGGGATGGATCATCGGAATGTGTATAAAACGTACTACTCTCGATATCAATAATTTCTGTCAGCCCCATTGGCCCTAACAGATCCAGCTGTCCGTCATTGTTAAAATCCGCAAAAGCCAGACGATGTGAAGCTTCACAGGAAATCGACGGAGCAAAATAAATCACATGTTCCACAAAATCTGGTATTACAGGATCCGCTTCTGTATTGGAAACATTCTCATACCAGAGCATGGAATAATCATTGTCCACAACCACTACATCCAGCCGGCCATCCTGATTTAAATCGATCCACTGCAGTTTGCGCCCGTTGCTTCCGAATTGATCGGAGACAGACAGGGAAGCCTCCGGATAATTATTAACAAACAGCTTGTTGCTGTCATAATATGAGGAATTGGTGGTCACGGCAATGTCCAGGTCGCCGTCATTATCATAATCACCAAGGCTGTAGTCAAACTTATGATTGATCGGCACACTGCAGTACCAGGCAAACGGGGGCCACTCCTGACCTGTATAAATATAAATAGATAGAGAGTCATTTTTACTCAAGACAAGATCAGGATACCCGTCCAGGTTTATATCCCCCCAGCGGTTTTCATTGGCGAGAATGACTTCTCTGCCAAGAAATCCCTGCCCCAAAGCTTGTATCCGGCCGTTTTCATAGACGTTTACTTCGTTAGTTTCACTGATATAGCGTATATTGGTCGTTGCTCCAATTAAATCAATTTCCGGCGTATTTTCAATGTTCAGTGTGATGCCGCTTGGAAAATTAAACACATTTAACTCACAGCAGTTTTTAAAAGAATTACATGAAGCCCAGCCTGATCCCGAATTAATTCTACGGTAATTTTTATACGTCTCGCTAGAAGAACTCCAACGATAATAATGATACATTCTTGCACCGATTGCATGGGTATTGGAACCGTGATTATCATTGAGTTCCGGCATACCAATAAGGCGGATTAATGAATTATCGCTTTCAGCTGTATTCTTCATCAGCATATTCGGGAATCCTCCGGCCATATTCTGTGCATAATCCATATCCCCGTCATGATTATAATCAGAGCAGGCAATACCATATAAGGAATGAATAATTGAGCCGGAATAATATAAACCTTTATATTGTTCATCCTGAGCGGTTACTATTGAACTAATAAATTCTCCGTTACTCTTAAATAACAATTCATACGTCTTAAACGGCTCCAAAGCATTGCTTGATTTGACGTTAACAATTAAATTTGAAGAAATCGATTCAGATGCGCTATATTTTTTGGAATCGTACCACACCATACCAAAACATTCTCCTTCCGGGCCGCCATTCAATGGGCTGATTTGGGTCTCATTAAACCAAATCGCGCCGGCCCTGAAATTCTGCATATAGACATAAACGCCTGTTTTGGTACCCAGCGCAAAATCCGGTTGTAAATCATTGTTGATATCCCACCATGCTACACTGTTTGCCCCGCCTTCAAACTGGGCCGTTTCCGTAAACGTTAAATCGCCGTTGTTTCTGAACAGCCGCGAGGGCCCTTCTGAATTGGCCACCAGCAGGTCCACAAATCCGTCCCTGTCATAATCCGCCCAGGCCGCAGATTCGGATTTGTCGGATGCATCACCCAAATAAAACATTTCAGTACCGTCCAGATAATTTGGTGCACCCTGATTCACATAAACCCTGACCGGTTGGTTATTTGCTAATCCTCCGGTGGGTTCCGGACATCCCGTAATCACCAGATCCGAATCCCCGTCATTGTCAATATCGGCCCAGGCCGCACCGACATCATTGATCAGGGGTTCTGTGAGATTCACCACATCGATAAACGTATAATCCGGCGGTCCGGAATTTTGCCAGATGGCCGTATATCTGACCTTCGATTTTGAACCGACCATCAGCATATCATCATACCCGTCATTGTTGTAATCGCCCCACGCCAGCCCCGCGGCCTTTCCCATGCCAAAGGCCTCGATTTGCTCGTATTCATCAGCAAAAATAAAGGTACCTACGAACAAAATCGTGATAATCAGTAAAAGCATTTTTGAAGTTTTCATGACACATTCCTCCTATTTTTTTGTTCGCCATCAAATTAGGAGGATGCGCAATGAAAATCTACCAGCATTGTTGCAAATGATTCGGTTATTGTTGCAAAAAGAGGAATATTATTATAAAATAGGGAAAGAAGTCTGGATCGCAGATAATGTAGATGGGTAAATGTGTAGATGAGTTAACAGATACTCTTTCGTTAATTAAATTGACAGAATCTTATATGCAGACAATCAACCTCCATAAATAACAAATTCCAAAAACCAAATCTCAAATAAAACTCAATACCCAATGACCAAAATTCCAAACATAACATCGTACTGTTTGAAATTTGAATTTTGATATTTGGGATTTATTTGTTATTTAGGATTTGTTATTTGATATTTAATTAAAACTTTACGTACTTCGCGTCTTTGCGGTACTTCATTGAGTTTTTTGTTTTGGATTTTGAATTTGGATTTTCGAATTTGTTTAGGATTTCGGATTTCGATATTCGTATTTATACCTGTCTTGTTATTTGGAATTTGTCATTCATTTGACATTTGGATTTTATCATGATTTGTTTCGAATTTTAAATTTTGAATTTCAGATTTGTTTCGAATTTCGATATTCGGATTTCGGATTTATTGCCCATATACCATATACCCTATACCTTATACCTCGATGGCACACACCCGAACTGCTTCTTAAAACACTCACTGAAATACGCCGGATTGCTGAATCCCACCTGATACGCAATCTCCGCAATAGTGCCGGCTTTCTTCTCCAGAAGTATTGCTGCCTGACGAAGACGAATGGAACTGATGAATTCCGTGGTGGTCATATTCACCACGACTTTCAGCTTGCGGTGAAGCTGTGACCGGCTCAGGCCGATTGCCTTTCCCAGGGCTTCAGGACCGAAACGCTCGTCTTCCATGTTTTTCACAATGATTTCGGACGCACGCGTTAAAAACTGCTCATCCGCGGAGGTGATGGCCACCTCGGACAAAGGCATAAGAATGTTGTTCTTATACCGTTTGAACAATTTTTTCCGCTGCTCGATCAGGTTCCTGACCCGGACACTCAGCTCTTTTTCATTAAACGGTTTCACCAGATAATCATCCGCCCCGGTTTCCAGGCCCTGGATCTTGCTGTCAAAATCAGCGCGTGCAGTGAGAAGAATCACCGGAATATGACTGGTCCGAGCATCGGTTTTCAGTTTCTCGCACAACTCGAATCCGTCCATCTCGGGCATCATCACATCGCTGATCACCAGGTCGGGCATGTGCTGTATTGCCAGATCCATGCCCTGTTTTCCATGCTCCGCCTCAATCAGATGATACTGTTTATCCAGAATCCCGGTCATATAATGCCGCAGATCCGCATTGTCTTCCACGATCAGTATGCTCGGTTTTTCTTTGCCCTTATCTTCAGCGGATGTTTTCTCTTCAGATTCAATCACCTCTTCAGGAATGGCTTCTTCAACAAGCGGTTCAGCAAATTCTGCATCCAATATTTCCCTGATTGGTAACATGACCGTAAACGTGGATCCCTTTCCCGGTGTACTTTCCACCGTAATCCTTCCCTGATGCAGCTCGACCAGCTCTTTGGCCAGGGCCAGGCCGATGCCTGTGCTCGCATCCCTGTGCTTCATGCTGTCATCCGCCTGATAAAACCGGTCGAAGATCTTGTCCAGATGCTCAGGCGAAATACCGATTCCCGTATCTCTGACAGATAGTTCTACAGATCCAAGTGTATACACATCACCTTCAGAAACAGACTGATGCCTCTCATCCGGTTCAATGGTTCGGATGTTAACCCAAACCGATCCCCCATCAGGCGTGAACTTCAATGCATTGGACATCAAGTTATACAGAATATGCTCGAATTTTTCCCGATCCACAGCCATTTGAATGGACGATTGTTCCGATTTTATGTGAATCGCAATGTGTTTCAGTTTGGCCTGTGACTCGAAGGTCTGCACCACACGATTCACAAAGGGCACCATATCCAGGCTGACCAGCTGTAAGCTCAGCTTGCCGGATTCGATTTTTGCCAGATCAAGTAACTGGTTTACCAGTTTCAGGAGCCGCTCGCCGTTCTTTTTGATGATTTTAATATCCTGTTTGATATCATGAGCCCGGATTCGTTTCATTAGCGAATCAAGCGGCCCCAATATCAAGGTCAGCGGCGTCCTGAATTCATGGGAGATATTCGCTAAAAACTGCGTTTTCATGTGATCCACTTCCTGCAGCTTGGCCGCTTCCGCCTGCTTCATCTGATAGGCATGCTGCAGTCTGAGCCTGCGCATTTGGTTCCGCCAGACCAGGACCACAGCACCGGCAATCATCAGAAAGTAAACACTGTATGCCAGAAACGTGCCGTACCACGGTTTGTGAATAATCACCTGTAAAGACAGGCCCTCCCGGTTCCACACCCCGTCACTGCTCGCCGCCTGCACACGCAGTACATATTTGCCCGGGTTCAGGTTCGTATAATAAAACTCCCGCCGTGTACCCGCATCCACCCAATCCTTATCGTAATTCTCAAGCATATACCGGTATGTATTCTCTTCCGGCCGGCTGTAATGCAGGGCCGCACTTACAAACGTGAGATCATTCTGCCAGTGCGACAGCTCGATTTTGTCCGTGATACTGATATCCTGTTTCAATACAGAATCATCCCCGGGAATTACAGATTCATTAAACAATTTCAAGTCGGTGAGTACGACTTTAGGCGGATGGGGATTGTCTACCAATTCTTTGGGGTTGAAAAAGACAAGACCGTCCCTTTTTGTGCATAAATAAATATATCCATCGCTTAACTGGGACCCATACCAATGTATACTATTCGAAGGCAGTCCCTTTTCCCTGTTGTAATGTTTAAATTCCTCCGTTTCCGGATCGAATCTTGTCAATTCGTCGGCAGTAATCAGCCATAAATCCCCATAATGGTCTTCAAAAATCTTATTTACCTCATTGTTTAAGAGCCCCTGTTCTTTGCTATAATACTTCATTTCAAGCGTATGCGGATTCAATTTTCCAAAACCATCGTCTTGAGTTGCCAGCCAGATATTTCCTTTGCTACAGCAGCATAATCCGAACACATTGATGTCTTCGGAGATTCGGGTAAAAGTGGAATCTTGTCTGTTGAATTTGCACAATCCGCCATTCGTACCCACCCAGATATCGCCGTTATCATCCTGTATGGTGGTCCAGACATAACCATCCTCGGTAAGTGTTGTACTGTCAGAGGGATCATGATAAAAACGTCTGTTTCTATTCCTGTTTATGTCATAGATATTCAATCCAAAAAGGCCGGCACCCATCCAAATGCTGCTTGAATCGTACTGAGCCATATATAGAACAGTATTGCTGGAAATGGAGGTGGAATCGGTTGGATCATGATGAATAGGATAGCACTGTCCTTTTCTATTAATCTGATAAACCCCATCATATTCAGTGCCGAACCATAACCGGCCTTCATGATCTTCAAGAATAAACTGAACATTATCATTTTCCCTGGATTTATTATTCCAACCGTTAAAATAATAATCAAAACGATTCTGCTTTGTATCATATCGGTTCAATCCGTTCCCTGTCCCTATGTATAAAATGCCGGGATCAAATTGGCTCTCAATTATGCTGCGTGTGTGATTATTTGACAGTCCGCTGTTTTCCATACAAAGCTGATGAAAACATTGGGTATATGGATCACAATGATTAAGTCCCATGACCTGGGTACCGATCCAGATCTTTCCCGAATGATCCGCGAGGAATGAGGTATAATGATAGGCCCATAATGCATCCATTTCAACCGAATTATTGTTATAACTTTCAATCAATCCTGTTTTAAGATCGAGCAGATTGACAGTTTTTCTCCCATTCACTTCCTCTGCCAATATCCATAAATATCCGTCATGGGTTTCATGAACCGGCATGAAATAATGTGATCTGCTCAAACTTTTAGGATTGTTTGGATCATGCCTGAAATGGGTGCATTCCATTGTTTTCCGGTGAATCAGATCAATCCCGTGTGGTACAGAAAGCCAGAGATCATTCCGTTTGTCTTCATATAAGTAATAACATGAATCACTTGAAATACTGCCCGGTTTTAATGGATCATGCCTGTAACATACAAAACCGTCTTTTTCAGGAACATACCGGTTCAGTCCGCCGCCTTCCGTGCAAATCCATAATTCTTCGCTGTTTGTTATTTTCAGAAAGGACACCATATGATGACTGAGGCTTGAAGGATGGCCTTTTTCAGGCTGATAATTGACAAAACCATCATTCTCACTTTGATAATGATAGAGCCCATGATTCAACGTGCCGATCCATAAATTGGACAAGCTGTCTTCGACAATGCAGGGTTGAACAATTGTGCTTAATTCATGATAAGAAAAATGATTTTTCACCAGAGAAGAATCGTCTGTGTCTATTTGCTGAAATTCATGAGTGATAATATTGAATTTGTATAAATTGGTTATATACGATGTGTTCAAATCAAAATTCCACAGCCAAAGATTATCATGAGAATCTAAAAAACACAGGTCAAATATCTGCTCTCCGGTGCTGCTTGAGTCGACCGCTGCAATATCGAACCTGTCAAATATACCTGTTTTTCTGCTGAATTGAAACACTTCTGATGACGCACGTACAAACCAGATATCTCCGAAACGGTCTTCAACCATATTTAAAATCATCATATTTTTTATTTTATCAATATCTTCTCTGAAAAAGCGGTAGTGCTTAAATTCATACCCGTCATACCGCGTCAGGCCCAGACTGCCGGCAAGCCATAAAAATCCAAGATGGTCCTGCAGCATACAACCAGCATAACTTGTTTCCAGACCCTGCCTGGATGTAAAATGCTCAAATCTCACCCGTCTGGGCTGGTTGAACAGGTTCTGGGCGTGAAGTACGTTGAATTGATATAATAATAGAAAGAAACAGAAAAGAATCACAATCCTGTTTGAAAGACAGCAGTTACGATTTGACGATTTTATCAGGGATGTTATCATGTGCATAAGGACTGATTATTTATAATGATCCTTTTAATCATTCCAAACAGCATGAACATAAATATAATTTGCGTGTAATAATAATCCCGGATTGATGCACATTACAAAAAAATGCGGTGAAAAGCAAATGGAAAAATGTCATCCCCGAATGCTTCTGTTTGGGATCGATCCTTTACTCTGTTGGATATTAATTACTGAACTTTCGCAAATTTGTAAAAAAGAATAACTTTCTTACCCATACGCCGAATAGCGAACTTTCCGTTCAGAAGGTAACTTTTTTATTTACTGGAGTGTATTTCTATTAATAAATCCATCAACTTAATCATAACAGGTTGTTAAAAAAATGTTTGTCTGAAAAGGTTACCTTCTGAAAAAATATTGCTCAAACTCAAAATTTACCAAAGTTCAGTTAATTATATAACAGAATAAAGAATGGATTCCGGCGTAAAACACCACCGGAATGACAGGGGGAAGGTGCCATTCCATAACCTGTTCTCAACCTGAATGTGGATTTTGAATCGGGCTTGTCCACCTTTTTCGTGGTGAAAATCAGGGGCTGGATTTATTCTCGTTCCCACGGTCTTCCGTGGGAACGCCACCCTCATGACGCTCTGCGTCATTGACCTATTGTCCAATGTATTGCTTAGTGATCCAAAAAATATTACGTACCTGACGGCACTTCATCAATACGAATATCTGCTTCTATAAATATTCAGCACCTGACAGTGCTTTTATCTCGTTCCCAAACTCCTGAGAAGCTGCTAAAACCCCGGGTGCCCCCGCGAGGCGGATCCCCGGGTGTTTACTTACTCGTTCCCATGGTCCTCAGTTTGGGTCAAAAAAATGAACGATAAAATAAGTCATTTCGATCCGCCGTTTTTTGGCGGAGAGAAATCTTAAATGACCCGATCTGTTCGATAACCGGATGTTTTAAGATTTCTCTCTCCGCTTCGCTTCGTTCGAAATGACATATAAAAGTAGCAATCGTCTCAATCCTCCAGCCTGCGGAAATAGACCTGTGATCTGCAGGATTCATAGATCGACGTAATAACCGGATTAACGACCGTGAACCTCATTGCAGACCACAGATTCCTCGACTCCGCTCGGAATGACATTTATATTTTTCGGGATTGTGATTCCTGGCATTCGAAAAATCTCCGGTTGAAAATCCGGATGGAGCGAGCGTTCAGAAGGACTGATGTTTGACCCCGTGAGGTAAGCTTTACTATCTCACGGGGGAGTTTCAGTCCTTCCGTGAGCGGAATCGGATTTAAGGAGATTTTTCAAATGCCAGGCGTTTTCTTTGCCCACTTTTTTTTAAAAAAAAGTGGGATTCTAATTATTCGTACTGAATAGCAATTCTCTTTCGCATGGTCCTCAGTTTGGGTGAAAAAAAAATAAAATATGTCATTTTCGATCCCTAAGTTTCGGGAGAGAAATCTTAAAATATCCGGTCTGTGCGATAACCGTATGTATTAAGATTTCTCTCTTCGCTTCGCTTCGTTCTAAATGACAAAGAAAAAATCCCGGCAGATTTTAAAACTCCTGCCGGGACTTTACAAGAATTCGGAGCATCACCTATTTCAGCAGCAGGCACTTCTTTGTATCACAAAATTCACCCGCCTGAATCCGGTAAAAATACAGGCCCGACGGAAAACCGCTGCCGTCCCACTGAATCCGATGAACGCCGGCTGTCTGTTTCTTATCAATCAGAGAGCTTACCTGTTGGCCCAGCATATTGAAAATCCGGATCTCGACATGTGCCGCGACCGGTAGCGCATATTGAATATTTGTAACCGGATTGAACGGATTGGGATAATTCTGATTCAGTCTGAAAGACTCGGGAATCATGGCTGTGTTCTCTTGATTACCCGAAGGAATCGCTTCAAGAAAATAGATATCCATCGCTTTTCTGACCGTATCCCCCACACTGACCCATGCGACACCTTCAGGAACTGGCACATAAAACTCAGTATCTATATTATAATATTCTGCCCGGGTCGCCTCATACCACTGGGCTGTCATTTTACCGCTCCACAGATCGGTCCCTTTAACAGCCAGAAGGCAGTATTCACCCGGCTGTAATCCAAGTACGGCATACTCCCCGGATTGTGCAAGGTAAGCGGAAAGTTTGACAATGACACTGTCTGTATTCACGGCTGCAATCCCGTAAAAGAAGTCAGTAATATTCAATCCCGTCTCCTGATCAAATAAGGTGCCCGAAACACCTCCACCCACTTGCTCTATGACCCAGTCATCCAGTTTCAGTGTTTCATTGGATTGAGCTGCAATCACCTGTGTATTGGGATCGGACAAATGGAAGCCGTCTGAATAAAACGAAAAAGCCAGGCTGTCCTGATCAGACTCATACAGATTAAAATAATGATTGGAACAGCAGAGCTTGTATTCCCCGGAAGGCAACAGAAAATCATATCCGCCGTTAAACGAAATTTCAAAGTCATCCACATAATGGCAGGTGTTGGCATCAATAACGGTGACATTTAACAGTGGATATTCATCAGAAGACAAATGCTGACCTTGCACGTCTTTAATAAATCCCTGAATACGACCGGCATATTCAAGTGTAAAATCAACAGACTCTGTCACTTCTTTTGCCTGAACGGTAATAAAATCGCCATCTTCGAATGCGCCGGCATTTGGATACCAGATATCACAAAAATTTTTATCTCGATAACAATTAAATAGAAGCTTGTATGCGCCCGGCCGCAGTCCATAAATTTTATAAGTATCACCAGACAAATCTCCTGAGGCGACCGGATTATTATTATGATTATACGCTACTACATTGCCGATCAAATCCGCCGGATCCTCACCCGGGCAGAACACATGCCCACTGATCGTACCGCCCCAATCCAGATCAATATTAATATCAGGGGTTTTCTCGCCATATCTGACCTCAAACAAAAGTGCCGTCCCGAAATCCCCCGTATTTCCATACCATGTACCCGTGAAATTGGATATCTGACTGGCCCAGCTTTCAAAATAGAGTTTATAGGTGCCGGCAGCCAATCCGCTTATCTCATAAACTCCGTCATCATCAGTTTGAGTCCGGTTTAAATAAGTCCCGTCCGCGTTATACAATTCAAGTATGCCATCCACGCATTCCACCGGATTCCCGTCCGGTCTGTATACAGTTCCGGAAACACTGCCGCCTTCGCGTAACTGAACAATAATATTGCTCACAGGATTGTTTAATTCCGCTAATATATTGTCTGCATCCTCATAGCAAGTGGCATCTCCATACCAGATATCAGGGTATTCCCGATAAAACGAATCGATGATTCTGATTTTATAAGCGCCTGGTGGGAGGCCGTTTAATTCAAACACACCTTCATCATTTGTTTCCGTCCATTTTTCATCATCCGATTTGCTGACATAAGCAATCACTTTATATCCCCATCCTGCAGGATATCCCTGAGCATCCAGCACACGGCCGGACAGGACGCATCCGGGCTGAAGCACAATGTTAACATCTCTTGTTGTGTCCGGTTCAGTCACCTGTACAGATGCTGCTTCTTCATAGGATTCCTGATCCAGATACCAGGAATTCAGCAAATTATCCGGTCCGTCATACCGGACAAGCACACGATATTCACCGCTTTGAAGGCCCTTAATAGTATAAACTCCTAAAGAATCAATACTGCTTTCTCCGGCATAATCAAAATCATAAGGGCCATAATATGCATATACCCGGCAGGCTGTTATAGCAGTGCCGCTTGTGTCAGTGATTTTACCGGTAATCACGCCTCCGTTTACCGGACCTTCTGAATTATCAAGAATAAAATTGATATCCGTGGCTGTCTGATTCGAAGAAACCTGTATCAAATCGGCTTCCTGCCAGCTGAGTGCCTGATCGTAATACACGGTTCCGGATGGGTATTCATCGATTCGGAGATAATAACGGCCCGGCAATAAATCATCAATCATATAGGAACCGTCGCCTGAATCATACGTATCACCAATACCTGCAAGCGCGCCAAATTCATTATAGGCCTCAATGAAGGCCCCGTCCTGGAACGGAATAATCACGACAGAATCCGGTGACGCATAAATACCGCCATGCACAAGTTCAACTTCCATGGTGCCTGTATCGAAAATCACATCAGAAAGATCGATGGAAAGAAATTGAAACGGTGTTTCGGAAATGATAATACTGATAAAAAACAGGGTGTCCTGAGAACTGCCATTACCATCCTCTGTGAAGATTGCGTCCGCGCCCGACGCATTAATCATCACCTGCTGATCAGATACAGCGACGTCAATATTCCAACCGGCCTCTTCGATCAGAGATTGATAAGTGTCGAGTGTGTCATAAATCAAAGCATTATCAAGATGCAATGTCATTTCAAATGAAGTCGTTGGAACATTACAATAAATCACACGAACAGGAACCAGCAGGGTATCACCCACGCTGCCGCCCAATTGCGGCATGCCGAGATGCGGATCATAACTATTATACCAGCCACTGGTTTCACACTCCGCACCGGAAACACTTTTTTCATACACATATCCGGTAATGGCTCCTTTTTCGACTTGATCAAGAATCCTTCGGCTTGTTTCCAGTTTTTGTATAGATGTCCTGTTTTTCGCAATATTGGAAACATGGCGGAGTGAATTTTGTTTTTCCTGGTTCACAAAACTCTGACCAGCCGTCTCCGGCTCCAATTGTGCTCTGATTTTTTGTAAAATTCCATCTTTCCCGGATACATCCAAACTCATCAGCAATCCGAGACAAACCAGACCGGTCAACCATTGCTGATTCTTTTTCATGGCAACCTCCCATTATTATTTTTATCAAATTGAAATGGTAATGATTTGATACATCCAGTAACCTTCTCAAATCCTGTGCCTAAATGACCGATTGAGTTTAACTGTATCACGAACACAATGATATTATAGATCTTAGAGAAAAATCGAATACGAATATATTGAGCTGAAAATTCAAATGAAAATTATGAAGGATCATACAGGGTGTATACAGATGGATAAAAAGCGAAAGAATTTCATTTTCCATTTAGAACCATAAAAAAGAACAAATATAAAACCTGAAGACGAATAGAAGGAAATATTCAATAGGGATTTTAAATAATCATGATACCCAATATATTATGGTTCAGATTTCCATCTCCTTGATCAGACGATTCAAATAGGTACGCTGAATCTCGAGCAATTTAGCCGCCTTTGTCTGATTATGATCCGTCCGCTCCAAAACTTGACGTAAATAATTTTGCTTGAATCTGAGAATTGCGGTTTCCCACGGCAATCCGGCTTCAACCTCCTGCACAGAAGTATCTCCTGAAAGGGGAGGCAGCAGGTCCATTGTAATCTCTGAATTATTTGCAAGAGCGACAGCCCGCTCGATCACATTGCCCAATTCACGGATATTGCCCGGCCAATGGTATTTTTTTAAAGCATTCAGAACCGTCTCCTTGATCGAAAGCTTTTCTTTTTGCATGGCGCCGCAATGTTTCTCAATAAAATGATTGACCAGAAAAGGAATATCACCAGGCCGTTCCCGTAACGATGGCAAAACCACGGAAACCACATTAATTCGATAGAATAAATCTTCCCGAAACCTGCCTTCCCGAACTTCCTGCTGAAGATTTTTATGCGTTGCACAAATCAGGCGAACATCGGTTTTTAAAGTGCCCATGCCGCCGACCCGCTGGAACTCACCGTATTCAATCACATGAAGCAGCTTGGCCTGAATGGCCGGAGACAAATCACCAATCTCATCCAGAAAAACCGTGCCCTGATCTGCTGTTTCAAAGCGTCCTTTTTTCAGTTTAACTGCTCCGGTAAATGCGCCTTTTTCATGACCGAAAAGATCTGATTCCATGAGCTGCTCGGACAATGTCGTACAGTTGACCTGAATAAAGGGCCGGTTCTTACGGTCGCTCATCTGATGAATTGCGTGCGCTAACAATTGCTTGCCGGTACCACTCTCACCTCCGATCAGAATGGTCGTTTTGCTTCTGGCGACTTTGCCGGTAATGTCCATCACCTGCTTCATGGCCTCACTTTCTCCGACAATCATCTGATACTGACTGTCCAGTGATTCTCTTAAAAACCGGTTTTCTTCCTGCAGCCCTTTCTTTTCCAGCGCTTTTTGCACGACAATGATCAGATGATCCGGCTTACAGGGCTTTGGTAAAAAATCAAAGGCTCCCAGTTTCATGGATTCAACTGCCTGCTCAATTGAGCCGTGTGCGGTTAAAATAATCACAGGAATATCGATCGACCGTTCACGCATCTTTTTTAACACAGTCATTCCGCTCATCTCAGGCATTTGCAGGTCTAAAAGCATCAGATCTATAGAGTCTTTCTCTAAAATTTTCATGCACTCCTGTCCATTTTCAGCCAATTGAATTTGATACCCATTGGCCTCCAGCCGGTCGCGTAAAAGCATTCGAATCTGAAAATCATCGTCTGTAATTAAAATTGTGGATACAGCCATAATCTCTCCGAAATATTTATTCAACTCAGCAAAATAGACTAATCCGCTTTGGGCAGTGTAAATCGGAATGTACTTCCCTTGCCTGTTTCACTCTCTACCCAAATCCTTCCATTCTGAAATTCCACCAGTTTTTGTACGATGTGAAGCCCCAGACCCAGTCCTTTTGCACGTGATTCCTTATTTTTTTGTATTCGTTCAAACCGGTGAAAAATCAGATCCTGTTTTTCTTTTGGAATACCGGGACCTGTATCGCTGATTGAGATGATAAGTTTGTCATCTTCTGATTCCGTTTCAATCTTGACGGTCGCTTCAGGCGGCGAATATTTAACGGCATTATCGACCAGATTCGTGCAAATCGCCTGCAGGCAGTCCCGGTCAGCGATTGCCATCTCAGGCCCGCTTTTATACTCCAGGCGGATTTGTTTTTGATCTGCCAGGGGTTTGAGTGACTGAAGAACACGTTGGATCATTTCAGCAACAGATAAAGATTCAGGAAATATCTCGATCTTTCCGGCTTCAATGGAAGTGATATCCAGAAGGTTCTCGATCATACGACTGAGATGCCGGCTGCTTTCGAAAATACCTGTCAGGTAATCCTGAATCCTGGGCGATGGTTTCTCAGGAATACCATCTAATAAATTTTGGATGGCCCATTCAATAGAAGCAAGGGGTGTCCGCAATTCATGGGAAACATGCGAAACAAACTCCGATTTCAGTCGACTGAGCATTTCATGTTTTTCTTTTTCTGTCTGTTCCAGAATCATCGCTTCCTGAAGCCGAAGGTGCTCAAGAACCATAAAGCCTTCTATCGCCATCTGTGTAAGCAAGGACAAATCATCCCTGGAAAAACGTAAACCTGAACGCTTGGAGCCCAGCATCAGCAATCCTTCCAGTTTATCCTGAATAAAAAGCGGGATGACAAGCTCGATTTGAATATTCGAGAAAATGCAATGTGTCGGAAAAGGTTCCGCTTCTGCCAGTTCCGAGCGTCCTTCGTGGATGAGCGCCTCACCTGTTTTCACAATCCGTTTCAGAAGTTTATGATCCCTGGACAAAGGATACTTTTTCACAGATGCCATCGAAATTCCCCGGCTTCCGGCCGGAATCATTTTCGATCCCGCTCGATTCCAGCGCATGATCAGAATACATTGCATGGGAATCACATCATCCATGGCATCCAATATCAAACGCATTGCAGATTCAGGATCATGCACCGTCATTAATTTCTGACTCAATGCCTGAACAGCCAGACGATAATTAAATTTGATCCGGTAAAACGTTTTGTCCACAAAGAACTGAATACGCTGTTTCAATGGCGCAAAAATCAATGCGGCAAACAGTGTGTACAATATCGTAAGCAAATGACCTTCACGCGGAGAAATAATATTCAGATAATGAGAAGCCAGTCCGGCTAACAGCAAGTAAAAAATCACGATCAATCCTGTGACAATGGTATACACAATACTCCGGTTGATAATAATCTCGATATCCAGGGCTTTGTAACGAACAATGGAAAAGGCTACAGACAAAGGCACAAGAAGCATGGCCAGATAATTAATCTCATTAGGAATTAATGGCGCAAATCCGAATATTTGGGGAAACATCCAGAGAAAGACAAACGGTGTCAATCCCAAAGCGGTGCCCCAGAGAATCCACTGCACTTTATTCCGGTGGGATACGTTTTTCGCTTTGATATAGGAGTGAACAAGGCAAAGCAGGCTGATGATAAATCCCAGCGCAAAAAAGAGATGTAAGACCCGAAATGCAGAGTAAAAACAACTGTGCCGTCCTGGATGATCCAGCAAAATCGCCTGAAAGTATCCAATTTCAATCAATCCCATGATAATCAGACTGGGAGCAAACATGAAAATATATAATAATCTGAAGCGTTTAAAAATCGGCTTCTTATCAGGAAAAACGATTGAAAAATAACAAATTAAACTCGGTATTAACGGATATAAAATAAAATAGACAGTAGGCAGCAAATAGCCTATCCATTCATGATTGTATGGTCTGCCCGGCCAGATCATGATAATGGCTGTTCCGCTGACAATACTCATCCAGGCAAACACACGGGCGGCATGCTCCTCATGCTTGGCCCAAAATACAAAAACACCAATCGACCAGAAAAAAACACCCAGCAACAGATTGATGATCAGAAATCCGCGGTTGAAACGCGGCATAAGCGTCGTTTGGACAGAGAATAATTTGTGCTCTCTTTCAATCCTGATTTGAACTGAATTTCCGGCGCGGAGACGGTCGAAAAGAAATTCCAGATGATCAGCATCCATCACCTGCTGCCCCTGAATGGCCACCAGAACATCCCCTGATTGAAACAATGGATTTGCCGTATTATAAATAACAACACGATTATTCTGATTTTTCCATTGAAATCCGGCGCCCGGCCTTAACCGTGTCCGCCACAATCCGGTCAACCCCAATATAAGCAGAAAAAAAGCGGAACTGAAAAAAATGGTTTTCCGGACTATCTTTGCATGCATAACCGATCCTCATCAGGAAACCATCAATGAATTATCTTTGGCACAGATACAAGATGAACAATAAATATATGGAAAATCTGTAAAACTATTCAATAATGGGAGTTATTTGTCACAAAGTCAAGAAAAATTATCGAGAAATAATTCTATAAGATCCGGACAATATTTTGATATCAATCATGTTTTTTTTATCTTCTATTATTCTGTATTGACATCCATTTGCAGAATACCTGCTTTTAGAACTGGAATTATTCATTAATATTAAACAAGTTTTCTATCATCGTAAAGCTATTAACATGAATTTGACAAAACGACTTCTTTTAAAACTGTTACTGTTCTCAATGCTGAACTCGACAATTTTCACTCAGGACAAGCCGGTTTTTTTATATGTATTCTGCCATACTGAGGATCATATCAATCTGGACTTATCTTCTGAACGGTTTTACCGGCTGCTT
>Ga0272442_10001515_pt1 | contig 35244 bp, 29 predicted proteins | sample SSMForm2O_FD_200262 | JGI IMG/M metagenome (GOLD analysis project Ga0272442, IMG submission 200262) | Marine sediment archaeal communities from Little Sippewissett salt marsh, Falmouth, MA, United States - SSM-Form-2O | ecosystem: Environmental > Aquatic > Marine > Wetlands > Sediment ... | reverse complement strand
GCGTTCCTCCGGCGTACCGGCGATGATCATGGACCTGAATATATTGATACGTTTCTCGTTGAAGAACATGTGCTCGGTCCGGCAGAGGCCGATGCCCTGGGCCTTGAAGAGCTTGGCGAGCTCAGCGTCCTTGGGCTGGTCCGCGTTCGCGTGAACGTCGAACTCACCCAGGTTTCGCTGTACGATCTCGAGGAACTCCAGCAGGCCGCTTCCCTCCGGCGACGGCTGTATGAGCTTTACCTGTCCGAAGTAGATGGTGGGTTCCTCATAATAGGGCACGTTAAGGGAGATATAGTCTCCCTCCTTGACGAGCTTCTTGCCGATACGCATGCCGTTCTTCTCGAACTTGATTCCGGGATAAACGAGCGCGACTTTTCCGAGACTCCGCGCCACGACCGGGGCGTGCGAAGCATACCCTCCTTCGGCCGCGAGCACGCCGGTACCGATCTCGATGGCCTTGACGTCCTCTGCAAAGGTGGCGGGCATGGCCAGGATGAAATTCTTGTCCTCGTTCGTCTGCGTAGCCCACTTGTACGCCTTGATCAGCTTGTCCGTGGAGAAGTAGACACGGCCGATCGCTGCGCCGACCGCACCGGCGATGCCTCCCTGGACCTTGGCCATTTTTGAGGCCGATGACGTGTCGATAACCGAGTGCAGGATCTCCGACAGCATACCGGGCTTGATGGTTTTTATGAGGTATGCATCGTCCACAATCTTGTCGGCATGCAGGTCGAGGAGCGTTTTTATCTCCGCCTGCGTGGATTTATTCGGGACCGGGACCTGGTCGATGATCCACAGCGTACCGCTCTCAACGGTGAACCTGACCTGCCTGATCTCCTTGAAATGCGTCTCAATATTCTGCGCGAGCTTCTTCAGCTCTTTCAGATAGACCGCATCGATCCCCCCGATCGCCTTGCCCCTCGTCTCGGTTGCATCGAATGCATTGACGAAGTACTTGCCGCTCACTTCGTTCTTGCCCGTGATGATGTCCCTCGTATAGTAGGACCCGAAGTAGCTCTTCTCACCGTAGTTGCCGAAAGTCATGGTCTGAAGCAGGAGGGCGGAGTCCACGTTGCTCGAGCTGTGCTGAAAGAACTCGTGAAAGAGATGTATTATAAAGAAGAGCTGCTCGTACGCGTTTTCGAATATCTCCTTCGGATAGAGAGAGCGGTACTCCTCGATCGCCTCTTTGATTTTTACCTGCTTTTTCGCGGCCTTGAGTTTCACCGCGAAATCGGACAGCTTTTTTTTCCTGGAATCGTCCGGTTCGGACAGCTTCTCGAGCTCGATCATCTTGCGGATGACGTTTCTGTATTCATGGTAGGCGAATTCCTCTCCCACGAAGGTCCCGAATCCTCCAACCGTTTTGTCGCACAGGCCGATGTTGTGTAATGAAAAGGCGTGGATCATGTTGAGCTGGGGGCTTTCCACTGCCTTGATGAGCAGGGGATTCTTTTCGTCGTTGAACCGCTTCTTCAGCAGCCGTTCCACCTTTGCTAGGGGCTCAATGAGAAACTTCATTGCATCAGCAGCGTCTTCCACCATCTCCCCGATCGTATCGTTGGGGAGCATGAATCCAGGGAGGATGGGAGCGCCGAGGGATGCAAGCTCCATGATTCGTTTACCTCGAATACCGATTATGTCCTGAAGCTCGGGGCTGTCGAGGTATTCGGTGCTGCTGAACGAATGATATTTTTTCATAGGATTCCCCGTATACGTGATAAGGATATGAAGCGAAACCGCGGTTTAAAAGAGATCGAGAACCTTGCCGATACCGCCTCTGAGAAATGCTTCAAAACGGGAACTCGCACCTTCGAAGAGATAGCGCTGGAGCTTTGACACGTCCTTGATGGTTTCACCGGCCACGCTGAACATTATGAGGCCGCCGTGTTTGACCTTGCCCCATTTGAAGAGAGCGTTGATATCGTTGATTCTCTCGTTTTCGTACCAGATGAGCACGTCGAGTCCCGGGTATTTCGTCAGGTAGCTCTCGACGATCTTCTTCCACGCCTCGACGTTTCCGTTGTGAAAGAGCTCGTTCGTCACCTGAACCGAATATCGCGGAGTAACCCTTCGCTTGACGGAAGGGGCGGCCGCTTCAGCGGCCGGCTTCACGGGTTCAGGCGCCCGCTCCCCGATATACTCTTTTTTCGGCTTGACCTTTTTCCCGTAGAGTATTTTCAGGAAATCGTCGATCGCGGACTCGAGTATTTTACTCGAAATATCGGCGTCACCCGCCGGTCCCGCATATACGACGATGAGCTCATCCTTTATAAGGGGAAGAAGGGGTTCCCACATGGCCTTGGTCTTGGGGTTGATGGCCTGGAGATCGGCCTGGGGGCTGGAGTAGGCGAGGATGAGCTGTATATTCCCCCATTCCGAGAGCGCGGCGACGATATCGTCGACATCTTCAAGGTTATTCAGAACGTTGTGGGAACGATATGTATATCCGAACTTGTCGACGAGCAGAGCGCTCAGTATGGTCTTGACCTGAAAACGCTGAATCGCTTCTTCATCAAGGGACTCGGTAACGAGATCCGCGAGGTTAACACCGTCTGTGACCTCGGGTACATATCCGGTCACATTTTTAAAATGGCGCAGGGCGGTATTGAAACCCGCCCTGTTTGCCAGTACGTTCAGTTCGTTTTCCATATTAAAGCTCTTTCAGATCGTCGGTATCCGCTTTCCGCTTCCTCGGTGTTACGTTTGCCTTACCCTTTACGCCGGACGCCGGACCGGGCGCCGAACCGGTTACCCCGGCCATGGCCGACTCGGAGTAGGATACGGGAGATTCGGGGACCGGTTCTTCGGCCGCGAAACTCTGAGCGATATCCTCGCGCATGGTGGACCGGCGCCGTTTGAAGGATGCAAACGCCGCATCCTGGAAGCCCTTGGATATGCCGTGCAGGAACTCGTTCAGCACGTTGGCCATGCCGTTGAGCGTAAACTTCTTGCGCTTGATGCTCGTAATATCCAAATCGAGAATGAGCCCGGGCTGAATGTGGTAGGGGTTGATCAGGTAATCGAACTCGTTGAAATCCTTAATTAAAAAGTCAACCCGTCCTTCGAGAATTACCCTCGCCTTCGGATTCTTATAGCCGTAAATCAGTTCTATCTTGTCCTTGGTCTTGAGGAGCATTTTCTTGAAGAGGGTCTTCTCGTATACATAGGTCTGGTTGAGTTTTTCAACATCCGTGTCCCCGGCCTTGATGTACATGACCTCGTTCCAGGTTTTCTTCATATCCTCGTACAGGGGATCGCCCGTTGCACCCTTTATCTTTCTCTTGATCTTGTTTTTCGTCTTTTTTGCGATATCGTCAAAATCGTTTACGCCGAAAATCGATTTATTCGACTGGTACACCATTTCCACAACGTCGTAGAGATGCTCTATCTCCCTCTTGTACTCTTCCATCTGCAGGTCATACGCCTCGCGTTCCTGCAGGAGCTGGGCCTGATCGTAGTACTTGAGGCGCATGATATACCGTTCATCGGGCAGGTTGATGGGGTCCGTGTCTTCGTACTCCCTGAGCACCATGTCGCGGGCGTTTTTCAGGTTTTCAATGTACTGGTATCCCATCTTGCTCGTATCGAGTATGGAGGTTATTGAATTGATCGCCGTGTTGAAGCCGCGGTTCCTGATGTTTTCCATGTCCACGACTTTCTTGATGTTTTCCCTGACGTTGAGGGGATCGAAATCCTTCTGATCGATTTCCGCCCGCAGTCCCTCGATCTTGTCCATGAGGCTCTTTGCCATGAAGGTATAACGGCGCGACTTCTCGTCCTCCGACTCGTCGTCGGTGTAATTCGGAATGCGTTTCATCTTTTCGAACATGATCTCGCCGTCCGAGAGCTCTTCCTTGCCCTCGTCAACGAGCTGGGCCTTGAACCGCTCGACCTCATTGTCCACGAGGTCCATGATGGCGCTTGAAATCTGGTCCTTGATGAGGTACTCGACCGTGGCCTGATACTGGAAGACGGGGCTTATGAGCTCGGCATCCAGTATGTTGACGGACAGCTTGACGTCGGTTACCGTTTTCGGGCGGGCGGCGTTGTCTTTAAAGGAGCACTTGACGATGGAGTAGGCGTTCTCACCCCTGATAAACGCTCCGACATCGGTTTTCTGACGCAGGAGCGAGTTCGTCATGTTTTCCAGATCGTTCATGCCCCGCTGTATATGCCCCTGGAGGTGGCCGTACATGTTGACGATGGATTTTTCAATCTCACCGGTGTTGAACTTGTCCGCACCGCCGATGAGATCGAGCATCTCGGCTATCTCTTTCGGGGTATACCGGGCGAGGGCCTTGGTCTCTTCCTTGTCCACGAAGTTCCGGACCTTTTTCACCATCTCGTCTTCAGTCGTGGTCAGAAACCTGTTGAACATGTTCTGGTAATTCTGGTTGAAATAATTGTAGAGTTTCTGCTTTATTCCACCCATGACCTCGAGCTCGCTCAGTACTTCGGGGGGGAGCTTTATCCGCATCTCCTCGATGATCCTATCGGATTCTTCCTCGATGAGACGCTGGTACTCCTCGTTCTGCACTCTGCCCTCCTGGGCGAGGCTATTGCGTGAACCAACCGCCGAAGGTCTGGTCGGATGGAATGCATTCGGGCTTCTCGGTAGATCTGCGGCCATTTCCCTCTCCTTTCAAACAGATTATGGTTTATTCCCTGGAGCTACTGCATTTTGTATCGGTTGTTTATATCAATAAGGTCCTATTATTTTTTTGCCGCCCTTAAAATTACCGGCTGATTACGGTAAAAACCCCGGAGTACGGAAAAAATCTTACTCACAGGTTCTACACGTTCACCTCACTTTATGTCAATTAATAAGCGTACAAATGATATAGGATTTCACGATACTTGTAAAGACAATTCTCCGTTAAAATCCGTTTTAACCGGCCGTGGTCGTTTTAAATACGTGCCTCAACGACTCATCCGCCGGTCAGTTTTTCGATATAAACCTCGATTTCTCTCGTGAAATTCCTGCTGTACGACCTGTCCCGCATTTCACGGAGCTCAGTGAGGAATTCATCACTATTATCCGTGTTTGCTCCCTCCCTGTCAATCTCTTTTATTATGGAGGAAAACCGGTCCCAATCCCGTTCAAGGCCCTGAATTATGAACCGATGGGCTATATACCACATCGCATCACCCTTCACGATCCGGTAGACCGATTCGTCCGGCAGCGTCAGGAGGTTGTCCGGAAAAATCCAGTCAGGGTCTTTTCCGCCGCCGCTCACGCCGTCGAGCTCGTTGTAGCCGTTGGAAGCGGCGATCCCGTTTGTCAGGATGTATATATCCAGAACCGTAATTTCAATGCGGCCCCTGTAGAGTACCGTTCTATTACTCGTGAGTGTGCTGTGGGGTATGTTCTTTTCCCTGAGAAGCCGTGCCGCCTCCTCGCGTTCATCCTCGCTCATCTCCCGGTACTGTGCCTGAACATCGGTTTCATCCGGTCCCTCCGCTTCGGGTTCGCCTTCTCCTCCCGCACCCGTATCCTGTACGGCTTCGCCGACGACTGCGGGCTCGTCCGTGCCCGTTCCCCCCGTCCCCGCCGGGGGTGTCAGGGTATGGGAGAAGAAGATGAAAAAAACGGCCGCTCCGATTACGACGATTCCGCCTAGGCAGGCCGGGAGGAGGAAGCGCCGGGCGCGGGCCCTTTCGTCTGAAGGCCCGTAATAGAGACCGTCCGTCCGCCGCTCGTCCTCGTAAGTCCCCTCGGGGGATAAGGCACCCCTTCGAGGTGAAACATCCGCTTTTCCGATCAACGATCGTTTTTTCCCGCCCCTTCGAGGACGAGTCCCCTCGGGGGATAAAACGCCCCGTCGAGGTGAAACATCCGCTTTTCTGATCAACGATCGTTTTTTCCCGCCCCCGGGAAGCCCGGATTGAGGGGTCCTCTCCTGGGATAAAACGCCCCTTCGAGGACGAGTCCCCTCGGGGGATAAGGCGCCCCGTCGAGGTGAAACATCCGCTTTTCTGATCAACGATCGTTTTTTCCCGCCCCTTCGAGGACGAGTCCCCTCGGGGGATAAGGCGCCCCGTCGAGGTGAAACATCCGCTTTTCTGATCAACGATCGTTTTTTCCCGCCCCTTCGAGGACGAGTCCCCTCGGGGGACAGTGACCTGACACGCGGTACAACGTTCCCTTGAGGGGAGCGCTCCTCTTCGGCCGTCTTCCTTTTTGCGGGAATGGCCGCGGGAAGGAAGGCGAGATCGGCGAGCAGGAGGCGGAGCCGCTCCCTTTCATTCTCGTAAAACCGGGCCTTGTCCTCGTCCCCGGCTCTTACCGTTTCGAGCGTCTCTCTGTGCAGGCGGGCCGCGTCACTTGTTTGATTCCTCCCTGCAGGCCTGTAAAATACCGTGAGGACCCCGTTTCCCGTCCACACCTCGCCAAGGAGGGGAATGGGGGCGATGTACGGGTGAAGCACGGTCATGCTTCTTTCGGCGAATTTTTCCATATCACGGAGCAGGCGTTCCAGCTCACCGTAAGTCCCGGACCGGATCAGGACCGAACACAGCGCGGATAGATTGTGGAGAAGGATATTCGTACCGCCGCACGGGGAGAGTTTTTTAACCTGTTTTTTCATATCGCGCGCAATGGCATTCAGCCCGCTTTTCAGGTGGGAAAACTCGCCGGTATTCCGCCGGAACGCGTCGAAAAAACGGGCAGCGCTCTCAGCAAACCGCGAGGGTCCGGTCTCGAGCGTGTGCATTACGGGAAGGTCATCCCTGCAGGCCCGGAGCAGCTTAACGGCGTCAGGTCCCCCGTCCCTTACAAGATAAAGGACGCCCTCCGCGATTCTTCGCGAGGATTTTTCCCCCGCCTTTAAAACACCGTCCGGAGAGAGCGTGCACCCGTTTTTCTCTTTCCGCCCGTCCTGTGAAAACAGGAGGGTCTCCGGGAAAATCCGGTCCACTAAAATTTTTTGATGGTAAAACTTTATGCCGAAACCGTGCACCCTCTTTTCCGATCCCTCCTCGATCCGCGTCAACGTGACCGGAAAGGAGGAGCGGGAGGCACTCTTTAAAAGAGGCGCGGCGTTTTTCAAATGCAGCGTCTCGAGGTCGTATACGCGAATACCGGATTTTTCCCTGTGTTTCTGCTTGATGAAATCGAAGAGGAAATCAGGCCTGTGTGAGAGAAAAAGAACAGTAAGCAGCTCGGGGTCTATTCCGGAAAAGAGAAGCCGTTCATAACAATGACCCGGACACCCGGTTGCGATAACTCCATCTTTGCCGGTGAGGAAGAGCCCCCCCCCGAGAATCATGAATCCCCGCTGTCCGAGTGAAGAGGGTTCATGATGGATGAGGTCTTTCCAGAGCCTGTTCCGCGCATAACGGGCGCGCTCGCGGAGATGTCCGTCTTCCCGCTCCCTTTTTTTTAGATCGAAGAGGACCTTTCTGTCGTACATGAGCCCGATATTGCCGTTGGTGTAAAACAGTACCTCGGCCCTGTCGTGGGCGGATGAGACCTTTTCGAGCGTTCCCGCCCGGGCATCCGTAACGCCCATATCCCCAAGGAGACGGATGTAATGTCCAAGCGTGGTCCTGCCGCCGAGGTACAGGGCGGGCCCTTCAGTGTGCGGACCGAGATTCAGGGGCTCCAGCATCGGGTTCCCGGTTATATCGTCGGCAATGAGGATAGTGGAGATGAAATCCGAAATCCCGGGAGGGAGCGCACGGGAGTTGCCCAGGCGGAGGAAGGGTTTTTCATCATCCCGGTCGAATCCCAGGTAGAGTATATAACACTCCCTGTCAATCTGAAAAACCCTGTCTTCGAACGGGAACTCCATGTTATCCTCTGCCGCTGATTCTTTAGTCCCTCCGCGGTACGGGCCCGCTGAAGTTAGAGGTTGCTGCCGGGATACCCCGTGGTTATTTTTACAGAAGCCCGCTTGAGTACGGACGTGCTTCGCACGCTTCGCACGCTTCGCACGCTTCGCGCCGTACGCCGGCAGGTAAAAATCACGGGCTGTTTATGACTGACGGGCGCGCGGGTATGATTTTACGGGTTCCCGGTAAACATAATGGTGAACTCGGACATTCTTATTATACCCTATACAAAGCGAATTACAATAGATAGGCAAATGAATTTTCAATCTAAAAACTTCAAAACCAACGTTATGTAGGGTTTTTCCGTTTCCATGTCTCCAGCCGCCGTACCACATATAGTTATCTTCGACGAGCCTGCGGATGATCGATTTCCCGGATTCGAAAGCGGCAGACCGGTCTCGGAGTTCCCCTTCTGGTCGAAGTTTACCGTGGAATCCGTCACGGACGCGATGTTCAAGAGGTTCGACTATTCGAGGATAAAAATACCGGATGGAGATATTGACGCGCTCTGCGGTGTACTTGAAAATACGGGAGGAGATATACTCGTAGCGGGCCGCTCGGGAAACATAACCATGCCCGATACGGTCCCCCTCAATGGAATGTCCCGGGGGAAGGGGATCGTCAAACTGCAGATCGGCGGGGTCCCTTCCGATCTCTACCTCATCGGAAAGTCGGATCTCATCAAGGCCGTCAGGTCGCTTTCCGAACACGGGAATTCACCCGGGCGTATTCCCGTTTTGCTCTTTGAAAAATATTTTTTCGACGGTTTCGAACGAATCGTCGGGATAGGCGGGTCTTCCTTTCTTCTGCGGGACGGGTTCGAGTTTTTCCGGGAAAACCTGCGGTTTGCATCTTATTTGAATGACCCGTTGTTCATGGAGTTTTACTCCGGCCTCGCGGATACGCCGACTGAAGGATCGTCCGTTTCGGACCGCGGTGTTGTCAGGGAGAGCGTGCTTGGAGGGGGGTGCCGTATATGCGGCACGATCGAAAATTCCGTCATTTTCCACGATGTTGTCGTTGAAGAAGGGGCTGCGGTTCGGGACTCTGTTATCCTTCCCTTCAACAGGGTAGAGGGCGGATGTATCATACAAAACACGCTCGTTCTTCCGAGAAAAGGCGGGGGGATCGGCGCGGGTTCGATTATCGGCGGAACGGATTTAACGACGAACCGTTCTTTCCCCCGCGTGCTGAGGGAAGGGCTGACCATTGTGGGGGAGGGGATCGAAATCCCTCCGGGATCCAGGATAGGGAGCGGCTGTCTTGTAAGGGGGCCCGGGTCCTCGGGCAGAAGAATCCGGCTGAAAAACGGTTGTGTGCTGGATCGTTAAATCATGAACGGTCCGGTCTCTTTTCCCGTATCAATCCAGCCGTTTTTTCAGGTCGTTCATCTCTCGTATGAAATCGCTGTACGATGCAGGATCGAGTGATTGACCGCCGTCGCTGAGGGCTTCTTCCGGCTGAAAATGTACCTCCACGATGATGCCGTCCGCTCCCGCGACAAGTGCGGCTTTACTCATGGGCAGAACGAGCTTCTTGTTTCCCGTTCCATGGCTCGGATCGACGAAAACCGGGAGATGTGTTTCCTCTTTGAGAAGGGGAACCGCGGAAAGATCGAGCGTGTTCCGTGTGGACGTCTCGAAGGTCCTTATTCCCCTTTCACAAAGAATGACTTTTTCATTTCCCTGCTTCAGTATGTATTCCGCTGAGAGGAGCAACTCCTTAATCGTGGCCGACATGCCCCGCTTCAGCAGCACCGGTTTCTTTGAATTTCCGATCTCGCTCAGCAGGGTGAAATTCTGCATATTGCGGGCCCCGACCTGGAGAATATCGACGTACCGGGCAACGAGCTCGACATCCGCAGGGGAAACGACTTCCGATATAATATAAACCGCATAGGTTTTTCTCGCTTCATTCAGGAGCTCCAGTCCCTGCTCGCCGAGACCCTGGAAGCTGTAGGGCGATGTACGCGGTTTGAACGCCCCTCCCCGGAGTATATTCACTCCCGATTCCTTGATGAGGTTTGCCGTTTTGAAGAGCTGTCTCCTCCCTTCAACCGAGCACGGGCCGGCGATGACGGTAAAGCCGCCTCCTCCTATGGTGATATCGGGGAGACCCTCCCCGTTCAGCTCGATCGCGGGTTTTTCCTTCTCCCGGACACGGCTGTAGAGCGGAAGGCGGGAGCTCGTTGCATCATCTCCCGCATAGACGACGTTCCTCTTACCGGTCCATACGGGGTAGCTTCCCAGGATTTTCAGGAAGTTCGTCTGTTCCTTCATCTCTTCAAGGGCTTCTTTTACGTTCCTTTCCAGCATATGCCCTTCGAAGTCGAGATAGAAGTAGTACCGCCACGCCTCAGTCTTGTGAGGACGGGATTCCAGCTTAGTAAGGTTAATCCCGTAATCGTTGAAAATCTTCAAAACCTTGTACAGGGCGCCCGGCTGATGAAGCGTGGTGAAAATAACGGAGGTCTTCGCGTCTTTATGGAGACTTTCCGTTTCTTTTCTTGATATTATGATAAAGCGGGTCTGATTGTTGGGATAGTCCTCGAGTTTCTCAGCCACTATGGTGAGGTTGTAGACCTGGGCCGCGAGCCGGCTGGCGATCGCCGCGGATGCGGGGTCCTTCTCCCTGCTTACTTTCATTGCGCTTCCGGCGGTATCGTAAATGGGAATTATTTCGCAGTCTTCCATCTGCCGGAGGAAGGTCGTACATTGCGAAAGCGCGGCGGGATGGGAGTAGACCCTGCGAACGGAACCGAGGTCGGTCGGTCCGGCCGTCATGAGACAGTGGGAGATGGGGGTGATGACCTCCCCGGAAATAGTGAGCTGGGATTCCAGCAGGAGATCGTAAGTATGCGAAATACTCCCGATGAGGGAGTTCTCGAGGGGCAGGAGACCGAAATCGACCTCGCCCTTCTGCACGAGCGTTACCACGTCGTCCGATATCTTGCATGGGACGAACACGACCGATTTGCCCCAGTACTTGATACCGGCCTCTTCGCTGAAGGAACCCTGCTCTCCCTGAATGGCGGCCCTGAAAAGACGCTCCATCGTCATCTCCACGGTGAAATAGATACGGTTTTATGTTAAGATAAATATGCGAACCTTAAATGTCGAGTTTATAAGGGAGGGCCTTTCTCTGTCCGGGATTACCGGAAAGGTTTTACATAAAGGATTATGTTTGTGAAGATTAGGCCCGTAAAGAGTATGTTTGTAAAGAGTATGCCCGTGAAAATTATGTCCGTGAAATTGAGGGGTTTTACACTGGTCGAGGTGCTGATCGCGCTGACCATCCTCTCCATAGGATTTCTCGCGATAATGAGGAGTAATGTTTTCAACATTCGCTCCTCCAGGGAAGCTTCCGATCTCACGCTTGCCGTTTTCGCCGCCGAGATGATGATGAAAGAGGAGATCGCCAAGGGGTATCCGCCGTCCGCGATTGAAGAGGGTGAGTTCGAGGAGGGCCCCTATGCCGGGTATCGATGGAAACGGACGGTCGAGGTCGTGGAGTTTCCGTTCATAGAGGAGCTCAAGCTCGTGACCGTGGAAATCGGATGGAGGGAAGAGAAGCATTATACGCTTCGTACCGTTCTCTCCCGGTACTAGGACGCTTAAAGGCGCGGCCGCGGCCGCGGGTCGCGGGTCGCGGGCCGAATGGAGGTTTAATGCACAAAGGTCGAAAGCCGAGAGAGCGCGTTTCGGGATTTACGCTCCTGGAGCTCCTTATCTCTCTGGCGATTTTTTCCATCATTGCAGCCGTATCCTACACCTCGTTTATCGCGGTGAACCGTTCCGTTGAGTCGAACAGACGGAACGAGGACCTCATACGTGAGCTGCGGGGTTTATTCGACCGGCTCGATTCCGAGATCGCTTCCGCGTTCTACGGGCGGAACGACGACGGAACGCTCTTTCGGTCGAGGAGATTCGAGCTGAACGGAAAAGAGGTGAACGATCTTTTATTTACCACCGTTCGGCCCGTGACAATCTGGGAGTACGGCGTACACGGCGGCGTCAGGAGAATAGAATACGTTTTCGATGAGTCTGAAACGGAAGGCCTCGTTCTTATAAAGCGCGTATACGGCCTCTCACTCCCGCCGGGGGACCTCGATGAACCGGATGAGTTCGTCGTGTGCGACGGGCTTGACTCTTTCCAGCTTCGGTTCCAGGACGGGGGCGGATGGTTCGATGACTGGGATACCGATAAGATGAACAGGCTGCCCGACGGGATTGAGCTCACGATCACCCTGGCCGGGGGCGGCGAATTGAGAGAATATTTCAATGTTTTTATTTCGGAGCTGTAAACGGAGGAGCGCTTTCGCGCTCATGTCCGTTCTCGTACTCGTGTCAATTCTATCGCTCATTGCGCTCGAGTTTACCAGGAAGAGCAGCATCAATCTGAAAATGGCCGCGAACCACGCGCTCTCCAAGAAGGCGCTTTTCTATGCGTACGGCGGCTACGAAACGGCACTCAAGCTTCTCATGATGGATACCAACGAGTATGACGGCCCGGGCGACTACTGGTACGCGATGCTTCCTCCCATTCCACTGGAAGACGGCGCCATAGTGGTCACCATTCAGGACGAGAAGAGCAGGTACAATATTAAAAAGCTCGTTACCGATTACGGTATCGAGGATGCCAGAAGACGGGTCATGCTCGAGAGGATTTTCGAACAGCACGGTATTGATACTTCGATTATCGATTCTCTGGCCGACTGGCAGGATGAGGACGACGTCAGCCTCCCCTACGGCGCGGAGCGGATGTATTACAATTCACTGCGGCCGTCCTACGACCCGAGAAACGCACCGGTCACCACCATGGGAGAGATCTTTCTTGTCAGGGGGTTCGATCGCGACCTTTTTTTCCTTCCTCCCGTTGTTCGAGACCCCTTTCTCTCCGATGACATCCAGCCGCTCGAGCAGTATCTTACGGTATACGGGAACGGGAGTATCAATATTAATACGGCCGACCGTATTCTGCTCATGAGCCTGTCCGCGGATCTCGACGAGATCATTGCCGATGATATAGTGGAGTACAGGTATGAGTATCCCTTTGAAGCGGTGGAGGAATTAAAGAATGTTGAAACCGTATCTGATATTCTATATGATGAAATCGAATCCCTCATAACGGTGAAGAGCGATCTTTTCAGGATCACGTCAACCGGTTCGGTCGACGAATTCAGCCGTATTATCACCGCGGTCGTATCGAGGGAAGGCGGGAGGTTCAGGGTTGTCTACTTTGACAGATCTCTTTAGCACACGGATCGGCGGGAACAGGAAAGCCGTATTCATCTATAAGGACAGCCGGTGCTACAGGGTCGTAACGGTACAGGAGAAGCTCCCTGTCAGGGACGAGGTGCGGGTGCGTACCTACGAGGAGACGGCCCTGAGCGGACTGCTCGAGGCCGAGGGAGTAACGAAAGAGAATGTATACCTCATACTCGAACCGGGCGGTTACTATGCGAACAGGGTGAGCTTTCCGTTTACAGAACGGCAGAAGATAGAGGGTGTGATCAAATACGAGGTGAAGGACTATCTGCCCTTGGCGGAATCCGATTATCTGACGGATTTCTATCAAGCCGGCGGCGATATCTCCGCTTTCTCGGTATACAGGGAGACTATAAGCCGGATCTTGGAGGAAACGGGTCCTTACCGGGAGAACCTGAAGGCCGTCATACCCTACGACATGGCGATCTACTATGGGATGACCGCTTCAGTCGAGGAGGAGGATTATCTGTTTTTCGATGCCGGTCCCGGGGGCGTCTTTATACAGTACGTGGAGGACAGGAGTTTGAGAACGGGTGTGTGGATTCCCCGTTCGAGCAGCGATGATCGGTTCAGGAGCGCCCTTACCGCGCAGGTCCTCATGATCTCCCGCGTGGTTCGAACTCCCATTGCCCTGGTAAACGGAAGGGAGGAACGGATGAACGAGGTGGTGTGCGGGATTCTGGACGATAGAGGGTTGAGTTACCGGGAGCCTCCGAAAATAAACATGGGCCCGGCCTCTTCACGTTTGTCCGCGGAAGATACGGGTGCGCTTATTCCCCTTTTTGGTGCGGTAAGCTGCCTGAACGGTCCCCCGCAGGCGCGGGTCAATCTCCTGCGGGAAGAGTTCAAACCCCATATGCGGGGTTATGTGAGCGTCAGGGATTTTATTTTTGCCGGTATTCTTCTCTTTCTGCTTTTCGCCGTTTCAACGGCGGGTCTGCTCCTGGATATGAATTTCAGAAAAAATCAGGTGCTCCTCCTGCGGGAGCGCTTCGAAAGCCTGAATGAGAAGGTTTTCGGACGCCGCGTTGTACCCGAAAGCGAGGCCAGGCAGCTGCTGGAAGATATGAGATCAAAAGTCGGCCTGGCGCAGGAGCGGACGGACGGACGCTACAGCAGTTTGAGGCTTCTGGAGGAGCTTTCGCTCTTTCTTCCTCCGGATGTCGTGATCGAGTATACCGATATCATCATTGAGCGGGATCTCATCAAGTTTTCGGGAAAAGCGAGGACTTTTTCCGATATAGATAAAATTCGCAAGGAGCTCGGCCTCTCGGAATATTTCTCTCGGGTGGAGCTGGCAAATACCGGAACGACCGGAAGCACCGAGGGATTTACCGTGAGTTTTACCTTTGAAATAGAAATTACATCGGAGCTTTAAGGTGGACCTGAGAAAACTGCTGGGAAATATATCGGGAAGGGAGCGGGGGCTCATAATCGGGGCCCTCGCCGTTCTTTTTATCTTTCTCGTGTACCAGTTTCTCTATTTCCCGCTTATAAAGACTAGGGACGGCTACCGCAGTGAAATCGTGGAGCTCGAAAACCGGTATGCAAGTTATCGCTTACTGACCCAGCGCTACATCGCCGAGAAGAGCCGCTACGACAGCGTGGTGGAGAAGCTCAAATTAAAACAGTCCCTCTCCGTATTGACCTACCTGGAAAACCAGGCCTCTATTGCCGGCATAAGGGAGAGTATAGATTATATCCGGCCCAGGGGTACCGAAACGAGGGACGGCATTGTTCAATCGTCCGTTGAAATAAAGGTGGATGCCATTCCGCCCGGGGACCTCCTCCTCTTCCTGCAGGGTATAGAACGGAACAGGGACGGGCTCGTGGTGAGCTACCTGCGTCTCAAGCCCTTTTTCAAGGAACGCGACAAGATGGATGCGATTGTGGTTATTACGGATGTTACGGCGGAATGATGGTTTTTATTGCGGAGCACCCGAAAATCTTCTGAGTTTTCCCCGTGTGGTTCCTGTCTCTTCGGGGATGGGGGCTCTTATTCCTCTTCTTCTTTTTCTTCTTCCCTTACTTCTTTTTCCTTTACTTCTTCTTCAACAGTTGATTCCCGTATTATCCGGCCGACCTCCCATATGTCATCGACCACGGTTACGCCCGCCTCCCTCAGCATCTTCTCCTTTTCCTGGGTATGATGGTCTTCTATATCCCGTTCGAGAATATAGGCGAGCACCGGCTTGGAGTATTTGGATTCCTCAATGTACCGCGCCGCATCCTCCTCGAGCCTTCCCCGTTTTTCTCCGCCGATTACGACCACTTCCGTATTGTCGTCTTCTTCAAAGGCTTCGAGGATTTCGACGAATCCCGTTCCGATTATGTCGGAACCGCCCAGGCTGATGATCGCGCTTTCACCCAGTTCTTCTTTGTAGAGGCTTTGGCAGAGTTTGTTTTCATTGCCGATGGTGCGGGCTACAACGCCCACGTTGCCCGGGAGAACGTATTCGCCGGATATGGTGCCGGCCTTGGACTGTCCGGGAACGAGTATGCCCGCAGATGCGGGGCCGATAAGGGTGACACCCGCGGTACGGGCGCTGTTCTTGATTTTTATTGTCTCTGTTACGGGAATATCTCCCGTACAGATGATAATGAGCGGGATCTCCGCTGCAATGGATTCCTCCACAGCCGATGTGACCGCGTTTTTCGGAACGAAAACAACCGTAAGGTCGACCTCGTGCCTCTTGAAGGCCTCGCTCACCTTGTCGTAGACGGGCACGCCCATAACTTCCTGCCCGTACCGTCCCGGGCTTACTCCCGCGACAATCTCGGATTTATTTTCCAGCATGAGCGATGTCTGCTGTCTTCCCTCATTCGTGGTAATACCCTGAATGAGTATCCTGGATTCTCGTTTTAATAAAATTGACATACCGTTCCTCGTTTGCTCCCTATTCATTGTTTCCCAATATACAGGAATCCGGCCGGTATATCCATCTTTTCCGCAGTTTTATTAAGAACGGTTCACCGGTATGTCCGGTAGAACCGGCTGCCTCTGGTTGGGATGATCGGGGAGGGATGTGATGGATCTCCGGAAACAGTCTGGGAGATACCCGGCTGAAAGGCGATAACGTATACTCTAGTTTACAAAGAACCCTTACGGAATGATTTGATATAGACTAAATTGCAGTATAAAGATAAATTATCCAAAGATCAAATCATTTTATGCACCTGCCGTGTATGGGGTTGACCTATGAAAAACCGATTGCTGAGCCGTGGACTACAAGCTCTTCCGTAGAGCGGGAGTACATGATGATCATTCTCCTAGAGCCGGAATTTTATGCCCCTATACGGTGGAGGAGATCATTGACGCATCCGGAATGGTTCCCTTTCGTCTCGTCCCGAAAAACGACACCATAGAAATCGCGGACGCATACCTGCCAAGTAATCTCTGCTCCTACCTTCGTCATATTCTCGAGGACCTTCTGCGAGGCGACCGGGAGAGCACGGTACTGGTTTTCAATCATTCCTGTGACGGGTGCAGAAGGATGCTGGACGTGTGCAGGTCGTTTCTTCCTTCGGTGCCTGTTTTTATGATTGATACACCGAAGAAGAACGACGAGCGGTCCGTAAGGTATTTCCGGGAAGAGCTCCATTTGATGAAAAGCTTTCTCGAGGAGCGGAGCGGGCTCGAGGTGACGGACGGGATGCTCCGGGATGCGATCGACCGGTATAACGAGAACAGGCGGCTTCTGAGAAGAATCTATGAACTGCGGCCTGCATATCCGCATGAACTGTCATCAAAATTCATGACGTCTCTTTCCGATTTCAATACGTCGGTTTCCAAACGCTCTTCCAACTGCGTACTGAAGGACGTTGTGGACCATCTTGAAAATAGTCCACCGGCGCACGTGGAGGGCCCGGTTTCCCGAGGGCGGAAGAAGAGGGTCTTCGTTTCCGGCAACGTATACGACGCGCAGCCTCTGCTCGATATCATAGAGGAGTGCGGGGGCCTGGTAGTGGGAGACGACTTCTGTTTCGGCGGGCGTTATCTGCTTGACCGCGTCGAGAGGGAAGGGGACCTGCTTCTCAACCTCGCCGGATCATATCTGAAAAGGACACCCTGCGGCAGGATGTTCGACAGCGGTAAAAGGTTTGACGCCGTTGTTGATCAGGTGCGGGCGGGAGGGGCTGCCGGTATCATCTATACGAGCGTCAAATTCTGTGATAACTTTCTCGGGGATTATCCGCCGCTGAGGGAGCGGCTGATCAGGGAGGGGATACCCTCTCTCTTCATCGAGGGGGAATACTTCTCAATGCGCGGCGGACAGATAAGAACGAGAATTGAAGCCTTTCTCGAGATGCTCTGAGGGGAGAATAGTACGGTGAGCTTGAAGAACCAGGCGAGGAGCATACTCCTGAGAAATCCGAAGCCCGGGAAGATCAGCCGGGGTGCGCTGATTACGTATCTTCAGGCCGCGGTCACCCCGGCGTCCCGTTTTTCGACCCGTTCTGAAAAAAAACTCTCACTTGTCGGTTACCGTCACGCGATGAAATTCTTCAGGGAGAGAGGCGAGGGCGGAAAGCAGGTTTTTACGAGCCTGTTCGCCCCTATAGAGCTGGTTTATGCCCTGGACCTCCTGCCGTTCCCGCTCGAGGCCATGAGCGGCGCGGCCGCTTCGTTCGATATCGCGGACAGGCTCCTTCAGAAAACGGATGAGGAGTGGCACTCAGCGGATATCTGCTCTTTTCATAGAACCTTTATCGGTATATCGCGATTCGGCCTCCTTCCGTCACCGCGCTTTCTTCTCGCCACCTCCCACTGCTGTGACGGTACGATGAAATCATTTTCCGAGGTGGCCGGATATTTTTCCAAACCCCTGTTTTTCATTCATACGCCGCAGAGGAGTGACAGGGGAGGGGTAGGCTATCTGGCGGACCAGATCAGGACCTGCGCGGAAGATGCCGCCTCACTGACGAATAAACGGTTCTCCATGCAAAAGCTGGAAACCGCTTTCGAATATTCGAACAGGGCCCGCAGGGCGCTCGTCGAAATCGAGGAGTTGCGTAAAAACCACCCCCCGCTTATATGGGGAAGCGATGGTTTCGGATTCGTGCTCGCCTGGGCCACCTTCCTGGGAAGCAGGGGCGGCGCCGGGGTATTCGAACGTTACATGAACGAGCTGAAGAGAAAGAAGGAGAAGGCATACGGAAAGCCTGCGAAGAAGAGGGTTCTCTGGCTTCACCTCAAACCGTATTTTTCAAACACCATTATCGACTGGATGGAAAAGGAACTGGGAGCCGTTATCGTATTCGAGGATATCAACAGTGTCCGGTGGGAAGATCTCGATATCGGCCGACCGTGGGAGAGTCTCGCACGAAAACTGCTCAGCCATCCATGGGTCGGCCCCATCGGAAACCGGCTGAAAAATATCAAACGTATCATCGAGGAATACCGTATCGACGGTGTGATAAATTTTACACACTGGGGATGCAGGCAGAGCAACGCAGCGGAGCGCCTCATCAGGGATGCGGTTTCGGAATCGGGGATTCCCCTTCTCACTATAGACGGAGACCTCGTGGACTCGCGTAATTATTCCGAGGGACAGTTTAAAACGAGGATCGAAGCGTTCATGGAGCTTATGGAAGGATGTTGACCGCCGGAATAGATATCGGATCCGTATCAACCGAGATGGTCCTGCTGGAAAATCGGGATATTGCGGGAACTTTCATTGTGGATACCGGAAGCTCCAGCAGAAATGCGGTGGAAGCCATACTGGCCCGGGCACGGGAGGAGAGGGGAATATCGAGAGACGATATCGGATATGTCGTGACAACCGGGTACGGGAGAAACTCCACGGACAGGGGCGACAGGAGCGTCACGGAGATTACCTGCCACGCCCGCGGTGCGTACCGCCTGGACCGGACGGTGAGAACGGTTGTGGATGTGGGAGGTCAGGACAGCAAGGTCATCCTTCTCGGCGAAAACGGGAGAAGTGAAAATTTCGTCATGAACGACAAATGTGCCGCGGGGACCGGAAGGTTCCTGGAAATTATCGCCCGCACACTGGAAGTAAAGGTGGAGGAAATGGGCGGGCTTGCGCTATCAACCGATGACGGGGTCACCATTTCGAGCATGTGCGCCGTATTCGCGGAATCCGAGGTCGTGTCGCTCATCGCCGAGGGTCATTCGAAGGAGCGCATCATCAACGGGATCATGGACGCCATCGCTACACGGGTTTCGGGTATGGCGAAGCGTCTCGGGTACAGGCCGCCGGTGATGTTTACAGGCGGGGTGGCGAATAACGCCGGAGTCGTCAGGTCGCTCAGGCGGTGCCTCGATACGGAAATTCTGGTTCCCGAACAGCCCCAGATGGTCGGCGCGCTCGGTGCGGCCCTCATCGCCATGGAAGAGGCCTGCAGGGTGTAGTTTTACTTCAGACTACTTCAGACTACTTCAGTCGGAGCCCGATGCCGTTTATCACCATATGCGCCTCATCCGCGCGCGAGGCGAATATTTGATTCATCTCCCCGATGATCGTCCGGTAGAATCTTCCGTCCTCGGTGGCCGGTATTACGCCCATCCCTATCTCGTTCGTAACGACGATTACATCGGTGTTCAGCCCTTTTAGAAAGTCCGCTGTTTCATTGGCGATCCGTATTATTTCATTGCTTTTCGTTCTGCTGTAGTAGAGCAGGTTTGAAACCCAGAAGGTCAGGCAGTCGATGATAACGGCCCTGCCCGGAGTGACCTTCTTTACAGCGGCAAGGAGGTCAAGGGGTTCTTCGATTGTTTCCCATTCCGGCGGACGCCCCTTCCTGTGCCGCTTGATGCGGTTCTCCATTTCCGGGTCCGTTTCCACACCCGTTGCTATGAAGGTGACGTCCTTTCTGTCTTTCAGAAGGTTCAGCGCGAACTTGCTTTTTCCGGAGCTGGCTCCTCCGGTCAGGAATACAAGGGGCATGGTCTTACTCCTTTCCCGTCGAGCGGTCGTATTGGATGTTGGAAAGTATCATAACAAATCGAGGCCGGCATTTCATGCACATATGTTTATACACGTATGCTGATGCACGTATGCTGATGCACGTATGCTTATGCGCATACGCTGTTGAGCGTCACGATGTAGCCGCTTTTTTCATCGAGCGCAATAACCGTGAGCGAACCGTTGTCTATCCTGAAGGGCGCGCGCGCGCCGTCCGCCATACCGAGGATCTCGAGTACGATGAACGCTACCGGGGTGTAATGCGAAAAGACAACGGCAGATTCCCACCCGTCGCTGCTGCGCAGCTCCGACAGGAATGACAGTGCCCTGGAGCGGACGTCCTGCGGCGACTCACCCTCGGGAAAGGTGTAGTGAAAAGGATCGGCCGTATAGGTATTCCAGCCTTCATCCAGCGAGAGCTCCTCTTTCTTTTTTCCCTCCCACGCACCGAAATTCGTCTCTATGAGGAGCGGTTCCCGAACGGGCCGGACGCCCGTTTTCCGCGACAGGGGTCTTGCCGTTTCCATCGTTCTTGTCAGGGGGCTCGCATATATACGATCCACTTTGCCGAAATCACACGCAATGCGCGACGCCGCCCGCCGGGCCTGTTTCCTGCCCTTTGCGGTGAGCGGTGTATCGATTCTGCCCGTCATTAACCTGTCCCGGTTGGACACGGTTTCGCCGTGCCGCACCAGAATCAGTCGTTTGTATGAAGACATTTCATCGTTCTCCCGCGCGGCGGATGAGCACGACGAGGGACCCGATAAAGGATAAAACAAGTACGGCCAGCGCGGTGCGGGGCAGAAGATCGCCGGCCCTCGTATAGAAGGTGGTCTTTTCCCTGGGCCCGATTTCTCCCACGAGATATCCCGCTTCCTTTATAGGGAGAATGTCCACGACCCGGCCCCTGGGGTCCACGATCGCCGTAACGCCGTCGTTTGCGGCGCGGGCGAACCATATCCTGTTCTCGATCGCCCTGAACTTCGTTATGGTGAAGTGCTGGAAGTGCCCCGCCCTCGTTTTGGTCCACATATCGTTCGAGATGTTCACCATGAAGTCGGCGCCCGCTCTCACGAAATCTCTTATGAAATAACCGTACGTTCCCTCCCAGCAAATCACGACACCGAAGTCCATTTTTTCATGGTCGAAGACGACGGGTCCCGCTCCCGGGGTAAAGCCGGCGCTGTCCGTGAAATTGTCGAGTATCTTCTGTAAAAAACGGATCTTATTACCAAGCGGAAAATGCTCGCCGAACGGGGTGAGATGTATCTTGTCGTATTTGTCTATTATCTCGCCTTCCGGGCTCATGAAATAGGCGCTGTTCGTCCATATCTCCTCGTCACCCTTTTTAGGATATATGGTTTCGAGGTCTTCCTCCTTCACTTCGCCGCTCCTGACGGAAAAATTGTCGGGAGAGCCGATGATGAAATATGCGCCTATCTCGCGCACGAGTCGCTGTATTCTCGTGTGATAGGGCGAGCCGTAGATGAGATTGGGCCGCAGGCTCGTTCTGATCGCGGTTTCGGTCCAGACCACGAGATCGACGTTTCCCTCATTTTTAATGCTTTCCCTGCTCAGGTTTTCGAGACCCTTGAGGGTTTTCCATTTTTCCTTTTTCCACTCGGTTCTCGGAGTGCTCAGTCCCTGTATAAGTGAGAGCTTCATCCTTTGTCCTTCCGGAAGCGGGCGGGATAGTACGATACTCCCGTAAACGAGGCTGACGATGATGAGTATGATACCGCCCGCGAGCGGATAAAAACGGGAGAGATACGGCTTGGATCCCGCACCGGTCCGATTTTCCCGGTAACCTTCAACAAGGAAAACCGCGGTTTCGGCAAGTCCCGCACTGAAGAGCACGAGGATGAAGGCAATGAGCTGCTCTCCTCCCACATCCGCCAGTTGAATGAAGCTCGTAAAATTATGCTGGGTATATCCGATCGATCCGAAGGTGAAACCGAGGAACCCGAAGCTTCTGATATAGTCGAATCCGATCCAGATGAAGGGTGTGAGGAAAGCCCTGTACCGCGGGAATGCCCTTGATGCGACATTGATGAATACGAGACTCAGCACAAAGAAGGTTCCGAATACCACGGTCACGAACAGGACTCCCACTACCGCGAGGTAGGCGTTCATCCAGAAGAGGTAGATGCAGTAGAAGATATACGCGAAAATGAAGGCGCATCCGATTGTCTTTCTGAGGCTGCTCGTGTACGCGATGAGCAGTATGGGAGCAAGCGCGATGAACCCGAAAATGTTTGCATTGAAAGGCGGGAAGGAGAGGATCAGCAGAAAGGAGGAGAGAAGGCTCAGAGGTATGGTCCAATACCATTTCATATCCTTCATGGGGTTACCCTTCAGTGATTCTCGCCTCATAGGGTTTCGCTGGCTTCTTGTTTACCTCGGCATTCGCTCTAATATATAGTATTGGATTATGATGGGCAATACATCGAATTAAGGGGACATGTTACTTCTATGAAAAAATAGTGCAACCCCTGTTTCACTTTTGTTGCGGATCAAACCGGCTCATACTTCTATCAGTGGCGGATATCAACCCGGCCACACATCGTATTATTCGAGGCGGAGCCCCTTATCCTAAATTATTAAGGGCGCCGCTTATGGCATCGGATATCTCGGCGATCGAACAGGGTTTCGACAGGAAGGCGAAAACGTTGTAATCCGAGGCGAGTCCGCGGTTCTTGTCCGAGCCGTATCCCGTTATGATGATAATCGGGAGGTTATCGTTTTTCTCCCTTACCCTTCGAATAAGGGTCATGCCGTCCATCCGGGGCATCTTCAGATCCGTTATGATGAGGTCGACCTTTTCCTTTGAGAAAATTTGCAGGGCTCCCTCGCCGTCCTCGGCGAGAAGAGGAGTGCTTCCACGCCTCCGTATGACCTCGCCGATGAGACTTCTGATGGTAATGTCGTCTTCTGCTACGAGAATATTCTTCATCGATACCTCAGGAGGTACGCAGCGGCACTTTCGGCATACCGCGGAAGGAAAGGCATGTGCTTTTTCGTTGAAACGTTGAATTTCCCTATTGAGTGTAAGTGATTTTCATGGGGAATGCAAAAAAAACCGGACATGATAATTATTTTTATTCCGTTTCACTAATTCATGACGTTCACCGGCACTACCGTATCTTGCGTATGTGAAAACCTGCTGTAATGTCCATATTTCTTGAAACTAGAAATTCGCTTTACTATACTATGAGTGTAATCTTCATTTTCTTTTTAATACAGGTACGGGAGCCGAGGCCTCTATGAACGACCTGCTGAACCTTATTTCAGGTGAATACGTCGTACTTGACGGGGCCTTCGGTACGCAGCTTCAGGAGCGCGGACTGAAGGCGGGAGAAATCCCCGAGGAGTGGAACATAAAGAGGCCCGAGGTGGTGAGGGATATCCATTTGAGCTATTACAGGGCGGGCGCGCAGGTTGTGTCGTCGAACACATTCGGAGCCTCTCCGCTCAAGCTTCAGATGAAGAACAGGGAAAACGACAGCGAGGAACTGAACAGAAGGGGGATCGAGATCGTCAGAGATGCCCTCGATATTTTTCTTGCCGGGGCTCAGGACGGTACCGCGGGAGAGAAGGATCCCCGCTTCGTTGCCGGATCGGTCGGGCCTTCAGGTCGTGTGCTCGGCATGGACGTTACTCCGGATGAGGTGGATCGCTGCTTCGGTTTCCAGGCGGAAGTGATGGCGCGGGCGGGGGCCGACCTCTTTATGGTTGAAACGATGATGGACCTGGGGGAGGCTGCCATAGCGGTGAAAGCGCTGAAAAGAGAAACCGGCCTGCCCGTATTCGCTTCGCTTGTATTCAATAAAACGAAAAAAGGGGAGTACAGAACGCTTTTCGGCAACGCGACGTTCGAGGCGGCTTCACGGCTTCTTGAAAGCGGCGCCGACGCGGTGGGGGCGAATTGCGGCCTTCTTGAGGAGTATATCGGTGTCATAGCCGAGATGCGTTCCGTGTCTTCGGCCCCTCTCGTACTCTATCCCAATGCGGGTCTGCCAAGGCTGCTAAACGGGGAAACGGTTTTCGATGTCTCAGCGCAGGACCTGATCCGCGGTCTCGACGATTCGCTCGAAGCCGGGGCGTCGATCGTGGGCGGCTGCTGCGGGACCACGCCCGAGTACATAGGTCTTCTTGCGAGCCGCATTAAAGGAAAAAAGAGAACGCGATGAGGGTATTAATCGTAGAGGACAATCCCGATCATCGTTACATCCTCAGGAAAAAGTTGCAGTTATCCTACAGTGACGCGACCGTAGATACATGCGCAACCGTATCCACGGCCGTTAAGAGGCTCCTGGAAAAATCCTACCGTATCGTACTGCTCGATTACAGGCTCAGGGGATCATGCGGGGTCGACCTCGTGAAGTGGATGGGGGAAAGGGGCATAGACACGCCCGTAATCATGATCACGGGCGTCGAGGACATCGAGATAGCGGTACAGGCCATCAAGCTCGGAGTATACGACTACCTGACGAAGTCGGCCGAGAGTTTCGAAAGACTTCCCTTCATACTGAGGAAAGCGGATGAAGAATACGACCTGAGGCGAAAGCTCAGGGTGGCGGAGCAGAATTACCAGGCCCTGGTTAACGGTATCGGGGAAGCCGTTTTCAGGATGATGGAGGATGGGAGTATCGTGTACATAAGCCCGTCCATTCGGAACCTTCTCGGATATGATGAGCGGAAGTTCATTGTGTCCTTTATGGACCTGTTTCCGGCGGAATCCTGGGAGGGACTCATTCGCAAACTTGGTGAAGTCGTTCGAGGGAATACGGTGGACCCGTGGATCGAGCATTTCAACCGGCCCGACGGTACGCGCGTCTTCATCGAGATCAACTGCTCCTCGCTCGTGGAGGAGGACGGAAGGAAGAGCGTCATCGGCACCATGCAGGACGTGACGAAGCGCGTCATGCTCGAGCGGGAGATACAGTCCGAGCGAGCCAAGCTGATGGACGTGTTCAACGCCATGGCGGATCCCATCTACATTGTGGATGAGGAGTACAATATAACGTTCATCAACCGTTCGCTCAGGCGGCAGATCGGCAGGCCCGTTCAGGGCAGGTGCTACGACTATCTCTACTCGTATACTTCTCCGTGTTCTTTCTGCAAATGGGACGCCGTCAGGAAGGAAAATACCGTCCGGTGGGAGTTGAAGCGAAAGGACGGCAGGATATTCGATATCATTTCCTCTCCGCTCCATGATCCGAACGGGGCAATTCGAAAGATGGAGATGATGCGGGATATAACAATGAGAAAGGAGGCCGAGGAGAACGCCCGGCTGCGAAAGGATGAAACGGAACGGGTAAACCGGGAACTGCTCAGTACGATTGAACGGCTGAAAGCCGCTGAAAACCAGCTCATACAGTCCGCAAAGCTCGCCGCTATCGGGCAGCTCGTGGCGGGCGTCGCGCATGAGCTGAATAATCCGCTGTTCAGCGCCATGGGGAATGCGGAGCTTCTTCTCATGGAACCTGGCATCGAGGAGGATCGAGAGACAAAACTGAAGAGCATAATCGAATCCGTGGAAAGGGCTAAACGCATAGTAAACGATCTCGTGCAGTTCTCGAGGAAGGAGACGCTTTCACGCGAAGTGCTATCGATAAACGGCGTGATACGGAAAACGGCCGCGCTCCGGGAGTATGAGCTGAAGGTGAATGATATCGAGCTCGAATGCAGTCTGACGGAGGACCTTCCCCGTGTGGAGGGCAACCCGATACGGCTCCAGCAGGTCTTCCTCAATATTATCGTTAACGCCGAGCAGGCGATCGTTTCTTCAAAAAAGACCGGCGGAAAGATCAGGATCCTTACGCGGCCCGATCCCGTTCAGCCCTCCGTTATAATAGAGATTGCGAATAACGGGCCGCATATTCCGGCGGACATCATAGCAAGGATATTCGAACCTTTCTTTACGACAAAGGAGGTGGGCGAGGGTACCGGTCTCGGGCTTTCGACCTCTTACGGAATAGTGCAGGAGCACGGCGGTACAATGACCGTAAAGAGTACGAAACAGTGGACCGTGTTTACCGTTGTACTGCCGGTTTCAAAAGCCGCTGACGCGGGCGATACGGCAGGGGGTGGCGAAAAAAGCGGGAACGCGGATGAAGGGTTGATGTTGACACCGAAGGATGAAACGATACTCGTACTCGACGATGAACCCGTCATACTGAGGGTGCTGGAAGGTTTTCTGTCCAGGCAGGGGTTTTCGGTATTCACCGCCTCCACCGGAGAGGAGGCGTTATCGAAGCTCGAAATCGGCAAGGTGGATTTTATCGTATCGGACATCAAGATGCCGGGTATGAGCGGAAGGGAGTTCTATAAACAGGTAAGCCGCAGGAAACCCGAGCTCGCGAACAGGTTGCTCTTCGTCACAGGGGATACACTGAGTGAGGGTACGAGGGAATTTCTGAAGAGCACGGGTATCAATCATTTGCAAAAACCGTTTACCTTTATAGAGATAATGGAAGCGCTTTCCTCGCTGGGTGCGTGTACCGGCGGTCGGGTTGAGCACTGAATGCATCCGCTTACTCCCGGGGCGCGAAGAGGGACCTGAAGAAATCCGGAACGCGGACGACACCGCCGCTTTCGCCGGTAAATGCATGCAGGGTATACCCCTCGGCGACAATCTTCTTTTCCGTGGTTTTTTCGAATATCGTGTAACCGATTCTTATACTGGCACCGCCGAGCTCTTCGAGCCTCGCCTCCACGGTAACGACGTCATCGTAGCCGATGGGTTTTCTGTATTTACAGCAGGCTTCCCGAACAGGAAGATAAAAACCCCGCTTTTCCAGCTCGCGATAGGTGAGGCCCGCGTTTCTCATGAGCTCGGTCCTCGCTGCCTCCATCCAGGTGAAATAATTCGTGTGATGCACAACGCGCATGGAGTCCGTTTCGGCGTATCTGACCCGTATATCGTGCGATACCCGGATTTCACCCTTTTTCTCTTTGTGCGTTTCCATGGAGGTATAGTATACTAGCACCGGACCGTTTGACAATGGAAAGAGGAGCGGATCATGCGCAAATACAGGCTCTGCGGTATACAGGTTGAAACGGGAGAGGACAGGGAGGCGAATGTCGCGAAAACGCTCGGTTTTATCGAAAGGGCCGCCCGTCGTAAGCCCGACGTTATCGTTCTGCCCGAGATGTTCGAGATGGCGGCGAAGCCGGAGGAGGCGCACGCCTTTTCACACCAATTGGGCTCACCCTTTACCGAACGCTTTTCGGACCTCGCCAGGGCCCACTCCGTCAATATCGTGGGAGGCACCTTTTTCGAGCGGAGCGGTGACCATATCTACAATACGGCCGTGGTTTACGGGAGGGACGGCTCCGTACTGGGCGCATACAGGAAGATGCACCTCTTCGATGCGTTTCACTACGGCGAGTCAAAGGGAATACGGAGGGGCGACGGCCCCCTCATCGTGCAGCTCGACGGGCTCAAAGCCGGTATAGCCGTGTGTTATGATATCAGGTTCCCGGAAATCTTCAGGGACTATGCGGTCCGGGGCGCTGATGTTGTCATACTTCCCGCCGCCTACTTTCAGCCCAACCACGATCACTGGACTCTCAACATACGGTCGCGTGCCCTGGACAACACCCTTTTTATCATGACCTGTAATCAGACCGGCGACCGTTTCGTCGGGCGGAGCATGACGGTCGGTCCATGGGGCATCCCCGTCGCTTCCATGGGAATGGAGGAGGGGTTTTATATAGCCGAGATAGACATCGACCTGATACGGAAGGTACGCCGGAAACTTCCGTTCCTAGAAAACAGGCGCTACGACGTGGTGCCGCGTGAGGAGTGACCGGGCCCCGGGGCCTCTCGGGTTTTATTCAGGGGGTATCCTTTTTACCGCGTTTATTCCTCCCCCTCTCAGCGAGCACGCGGGCAACGGTATGCCTGTTTTCAGGTTTGAAGTACTGGGCGAGTTTTCTGAAGAGCCTCTTCTCCCGCTCGCCCCGCGGAACATAGATACGCTTTCCCGAGAAAGGATCGATCCCGGTCCGGTACATCGAGGTGGAAACGGTCATGGGCGAGGGAATGAAGTCCTGGACCTCGCGGGGTCTGTATCCGTTTTTCTGCAGATAGCGTGAGAGCTCGGCCGCCTCTGTGATCGTCGTTCCCGGGTGTGACGTTATGATATAGGGAACGACGCTCCTGTCTCCCTTATCAGGGGAAAATTTTTCGAACAGGCGAACGAAACGCTCAAAAACCTCAATTCCCGGTTTTTTCATGAGATTCAGGACTCTTTCCGACACATGTTCGGGTGCGACCTTCATCCGTCCACCCGTGTGGTGTCGTGCCACCTCCTCGATGTACTCGGGAGAACGGAGGGCGAGGTCCATACGTATGCCGCTGGAAACGAAAACATGTTTTACGCCCCGTACGCGGCGGGCCCGTCTCAGGAGCCGGATGAGGGGGCCGTGGTCCGTATTCAGGTTAGGACACACGGCCGGGTAAAGACACGAGGGTCTCGTGCACCGTGCGCATCGGAGCCTGTCACGGCCTCCCATCATATACATATTTGCCGTAGGCCCGCCTACATCCGTAATCGTGCCGTCGAATCCTTTACTGGAAGCGATCCGCTCCATTTCCCGCACTATGGAGGAGGGGGACCGGGACTGAATATCCCTTCCCTGATGAAGAGCTATGGCGCAGAAGCTGCAACCGCCGAAACACCCGCGCATTGCCGTGACGGAATTTCGGATCATGGTGAACGCGGGAATGGGACGGACGTAACGGGGATGGGGCTTTCGCGTGTACGGAAGCTCGTAAAGAGCATCCATCTGTCCGGTCGTGAGAGGGGGCGGAGGCCCCACCTGAACGACCGCTTTCTTTCCGTGGGTCTGGACGAGAAGCCGTGGAGCTGTCGCCGATGCGGTAGAGGCTGCCCCATAGGGGGCAGCCTTTTCGATGATGAGCTTTGTGGCGAGACTGAACATCTCCGGGTCGGATTTCACCTCCTCGAACGCGGGAAGGTACAGCACGTTCGGGCCGGGTGAGGGGGGTGATGCTCCGGAACCGGCCAGCGGATACATCGTTCCGGGTATATCGCGCATGGCGCGAATATCTTCACCGCCCGAGAGTCTGCGCGCGATCTCCACGGCCTGCCGCTCACCCATACCGTATACGAGGAGGTCCGCCTTTGCGTCGAGAAGAACGGAACGCCTGATTTCGTCGCTCCAGTAATCGTAATGGGCGAAGCGGCGGAGGGATGACTCGATCCCTCCCATTACGACGGGAACATCCTTGAAAGCCTCCCTGGCCCTGCATCCGTACACGATGGCCGCCCTGTCCGGCCTTCTGAAGGGCTCGCCGCCCTCGGAGTAGGCATCGTCGTTTCTGACCTTTCTCAGGGCGGTGTATTTGTTGATCATGGAATCCATGTTGCCGGAGGTGATACCGAAAAAGAGACGCGGTTTTCCGAAAGTCCTGAAATCCTCGCAGCTTCGCCAGTCCGGCTGACTCAGGATTGCGACGGTGTATCCCTGTTTCTGAAGTGTCCTGCCGATGACGGCCGCGCCGAAGGAGGGATGATCGACATAGGCGTCGCCCGTAACGAGAACGACGTCCACCCCGTCCCATCCCGCGTCGCGGACCTCATCAGGGGTCATTGGTAGGTAATTGTGCTTCATGGCTGCTCGATTTTCGCGTTTCTCCGGATTTTACCCTTTTCAGTCGAACTGATAGTGAGCGGTAAAAACAATCCTCGACAGCATGGCCTTGAGATCGAGACCGTCCAGGCTTTCCACCGGTTTTATCTTTACATCGAAATCGAGGCTGAAGTTGTACGTTTGAAAGATACTCGTTCCGTTCCTTCCGCCCATACCGCCGCGGGACATGAGATTCAGGAAAATCAGCATAAAGAAATCGGGCGGTCCTCTCTGTACGCCGGGCTTGTCGCCGGGGAAACCCGTATACATCCGGATAACGGTCCCTTCCCCGGTTTCGTTGAGAAACGGTAAAAGGGGTGCGGGATGAATGTACGCAAGATGAAAAATAATATCCTCTTCATAGAGTGTGTGTATGCCCGGTTCAAAAATACCCAGACCATAGAGGGGAAGGGCCATTGTGGAGAGGGGCCTGTCTTCATACAATCGTAATAAAACCGGGCTGTCTCCTCCACGGAGCGCTGACGTGGTTGAGGCTGTCCCGATGAGTATGAGAGCCACAAGAATCCAGGTTTTTTTCATGCTGCCGTCCGGAACGGAACGTTCTCTCTATAAAATAACAGGGAGAGGAAAATTATAAAAGCAAATCATGGGGGTATAAGCGCCAATGAAAGGCTGTTGCTTATTCCGTCCGGCGGTGTATAATGCTCCAGGGCTGGTTTTTAACATACCGGTGGGGGGTGATATGGGTGTATTCGGCTGCAGTTTCGAGTCGGAATTCGGCACCATACGGCTCGTCTGGAATGGAGCATCCGGGAGGATCGTTCGCGTTCTGTTTCCCGGACAACTTTTGCCGGATACCGAACCCATACGGGCCGAAGACGTTCCTGAGCGGGTTTCCACGCTGATATCGAATCTCGGTCGTTTTCTCAGGGGCGCGGAGGTGGAATTCGATCCCGGTATTCTCGACCTTGAGAGCTGCTCGCCGTTCAAGCGCCGTGTCCTGCTCCTCGAGAGAACGATACCGAGAGGATGCGTAACCACCTACGGTGCGCTGGCCCGAGAGCTGGGAATTAAAGGGGGCGCGAGGGCGGTGGGGGGTGCACTGGCCTCCAATCCCTTCCCCTTCATCATTCCCTGTCACCGGGTCGTCCGGTCGGACGGCTCGATCGGGGGGTTTCAGGGAGGAGGGGGAATGAAGGAAAAGCTCCTCGGGATGGAGGGGGTAAAATTCCTGCGAAAGAGGAGTGTGGACCCGCGTTTCATCATGATGTTTTAACAGCGGCCTGCAGAGGGCCCGCTATTTTCAATGCGGCTTCTCTTCCGAGACGAAAACCTTCGTCGACCTTGCTGTACCTCAGGGGCCGTATCTCCCTCGACAGGGGCTCAATAAGGAAATCGGGCGGCTTAGCACCGTAGGGGTTCCGCTCGTCTTTCGTACTGATGATCTGCAGGGCGCGCCGCGCGGCATACGGAATGGAATGACTCTCCTTCCCCTCCTTAATACGGAATATCCGATGAGCAATGCGGAGCGCGGATTCCTTTTTCTTTCTGTTCATGAGGGAAAAAACACAGACATCGGAGTAAATCACAATATCCGCGCCCTTTGAGCGGGCGGCGCCGACCATCCTCTTGTTCAGGATACCGCCGTCGATGAGAAGGCGGCCTTCGTATTCAACGGGCCGGAGAAGGCCGGGAAAGGCGCACGACCCGAGAATCGCGGTCGTCAGCGGACCCTTTTCCAGGAGATCCATCGAGCCGTTCCGTATATCCGCGACCTGGATTGACAGCGGAATCTCCAAGTCTTCGATCCTCCGGTCCTTCAGGTCCCTTTTAAGTATGGATTCCACCTTCCTGTTACTGAGAATACCGTTCCACGGTTTTGAAAAATTCAAAACGTATCTGAGCCTGAAGGCCCGGGCCATGGCGAACATTTCAGGTACGGTGAAACCGTCTGCGTAATACGCGCCGACGATACTGCCGTAGCTCGCCGCGAGTATGAAGTCGACGGGTATGCGTTTTTCCTCCAGTACGCTTATGACGCCGAGATGTGCCAGCCCCCGTGCGGAACCTCCGCTCAGCACGAGCGCCGTTTTCGGGGACTGTTTTTTTTTCGCCATAGTCCGGTCCGCTTAACCGATTCCGCCGGAAGAGGAGGTTCAGAGGTTTTCGGACGCCTCCTCATTAAAGAACACAATTTCTTCAATCGAAAGATCACTTTTATTTTTTGTCGCACCCTCCGCCGGGTATCCCATGGCGATGAGGGAAACGACCCTGTAGCGCTGCGGTATTGAGAGCGTGTTTCGAACTTTTTTCGAGCTGAACCAGCCTATCCAGCAGGTACCGATTCCAAGCTCCTGCGCCTGCAGTACGAGGTGCTCGCCCGCTATACCGATGTCGAGCAGGTAGAATTGTGTTCCCTGTACCCTTCTTCCTATTACATTTGCGAGCAGATCGATTCTTGCGAGTATAACCACCACAACGGGCGCGTTCACGATAAAACGAGTCGGCCTGTATATGCCGGAACACGCCCCGCTGCAGAGTTTCTCCCTGAGGACGGGGTCGTCAACCACGATGAAGCGCCACGGCTGCACATTCTCGGCCGACGGTGCAAGTCTCGCGGCTTCTATGCATTTCAGGACCTTTTCCCGTTCAACGGGCCGGTCCGAGTATTTTCTCACACTTTTTCTTTCTCGTATGATATCGATCAGAGCCATGGGGCGCCTCCGCGGGTATTACTTGTCTGAATGGCAATGCGTCTTTAAAAATCAAAGGACGAGCCCGCACCCTCCGGGCTCCTGTATTCGCCGGTCTTCGAGAGCGACCCTTTTACCGCCCTGTAGACTCCGGCGGCGATAAGCTGGCCGTAAACCGTATGGCCCCCGGCATATTGAACTACCGGCCCGTTTCCCGAGAAAACAGTAACCGTATCCGTTCCCGTTCCGGTTGCCTGCGATCCCGATCGTGTACACTTGATCCCGAGGTCCATAAGGGCCGCCGTCTTCGCCTCGGTGGCCGATATAACGGACGATGCCATGCAGTCGTCGAGCAGACAGGCGCTTGATACGATGATTATATTGATCGTTCCGGCGGTTAATATGGGTCCGCCCGTATAAGGGGTGTCGGAGCTTATCGTAATGTTCAGGGCGTTGGATGTACCCGCGGTTACGGCCGTTAAGATTTTCATGCCTTCCCGCTCGAGGAGAACGAAACGGGCCGAATCCATCGGGGCGGAAGTTAGAAGGCCGACAGACGAAGCCGGAAGGTCCTCCCTGCGAATGACATCCCGGATGATCTGCTCAGGCAGGCACGAGCGTGTTTGTTCGGCGTTTGTTCTTATGTTGACGGCGCCTTTCGCTCTGCGCAGTCCCCCGCCATACGAGGCGGAGCTCAATACGCGGAGCGGATATGAAAACGTGAGCGCCACAAGGCTGTCCGTGTGTGATATCCGCAATGCGAACCGCCCTTTATTTCACCGTTTTTACAGTTTAAGTTTCGAGATTTTCTCCGCGGCGAGCTCGACTTTATCCAGCGGTGGAACGAGGGCGAAACGTACGTAACCCTCGCCCGGATTAACGGATTCAAACTCGCGGGATATCCAGTTGCCGGGGGTCGTAACTACGGCGATTTTTTTGTGGAGCAGCTTTTTCGCAAAGTCAACGGATGTATATCCGTCCGGAACACGCTGCCACAGGTAGATCGTTCCCTTCGGCTCGCATCGGGGGAGTCCGGCCGCGGTCAGGGCCTCTATGAGCATGTCTCGTTTCTTTCTGTAATCTTCCCTGAGCGTCTCGACATGGCTTTCGTCACGGAGGGCGGCGATGGCGGCATCCTGTATGAAGGTCGCGGTTCCGGAATCAATATTGGGTTTCACTTTTTTAAACCCGTCGAGAATCCTCCTGTCGCCGGCCACCCATCCGACCCTGTAGCAGGTCATATTGCTCCGTTTGGACAGGGACTGGAACACAACGACCCCTTCCTTCCCGTACTGGAGTATGGAGGGAGGAGGCGTATCGTAATAGTTCTCAGTATAGGATTCGTCTGAGGCGATGATAATGCCGTTTCGCTCTCCGAAATCCAGGACCTCCCTGTAGAAATTTTCCGTGGGAAAGGCGGTTGTAGGGTTGTTCGGATAGTTGATCCAGAGCAGTTTCGTCCGCTTGAGCACTTCAACCGGAACCGACGAGAGGTCCGGAAGAAAATCATTTTCAGGGAGGAGATTGAGGAAGTGGGTCTTGCCCTCGGCAAAGTGCGTTCCTCTCGACCATGCGGGATATCCCGGATTTGGAGCGAGTGTATAGTCCCCGGGATTTATGAATGTCTCAGGAAAATTGAAAATCGCCTCTTTCGATCCGATCGTGGACATTATCTCGGTCCCGGGGTCGAGCTCGATACCGAACCTTTTTTTACTCCACCACCCCACGACATTCCTGAAATCGGGGTCGCCGATATAACTCGGGTAGCCTGAAGACCGTCTCTTTTCGATGCCCTCCCTGCAGGCGTTCCTGATCAGCTCCGGAGTAGGGAGTGTCGGGTCTCCCACGCCGAAATCAATCGGTTCTATGCCGCTTTTTTTCAATTCCTCGACGATGTTGTCCACATCGGCGAATGCATAGGAACCGATGGCGTTGACCCTGTCCGATACGGCGATTTTCATTTCGTGTCCCCTGGCTTTAATGGGTGAAAACGTGAAGAAATACGGCCCACATGCGTCCCATTAAGATAAGAAAAGCCGCATCACGCGTCAAATGAATGTCACGGTTGCTGCAGACTCGTCCCCGGCCGGACTTCAAGACGGACGGTGTTCGTGATAGGGAGTCGAAAATCGGCCCGTACCGTCTGAGTGGTCCCCGGGAGTTGTCTGTAATTGCTAAACTTTTTGCATAAAAATACTATAATGATATTAGAGAGAATTTAGAGTTTTAATAAATATAGAGAATGAGGAATTTTCACATAAATCAGATATACTATAGCAGGTGAACTTTTTTAATTATTTAAATTATGTAGAAATAATTATCATGTTTAATAACTGTACTAGGGTATAAAATAATAATTTAAAGCTCGTGAGACCTTATTTAGGGGAAAAGCGGTCGCTGGTGTCCTTTCTCCCGTTATCCGAATTCACCGTTGTCTGGAGTTGATGGCGTGCCCGAAAGCAGGGATCTGGAAAGAATAGCCGGAATGCTCGAAGAGCTTGGTGAAAACGAGCTCGAACTCGGTGTCGTCTCCGAAGAGGATTACCCGGATGTGGAAGCCGGAGCGGAGATCCCGGGGGAGGAGGCGGTTTCAGGAGCGGAGGATTTCGAGGCGCTCCTTCAGGATATTGAGATCGGAATCGCCGAGGAAAAGGAAATCGAGGAGACACTGGTTATCGAGCCGGAGGAAGAGACGGCGGAGGAGTTCGAAGAAACCCGTGAAATCCCGGAAGTCCCACCCGTGGAAATACCGGGGCCCGAGGAAATAGTCGGGGATGAGGAGCTCCTTGCCGGGATTGAAGAGCCCGAGGTTCCGCCTGCACCGGAAGCGGCTGAAGAAGCCGGGCCCGGGGAATTGCAGGAGCTTGATGAAGCCATTGAAGGTCTTCCCGGGAT
>Ga0272442_10001514_pt1 | contig 35257 bp, 31 predicted proteins | sample SSMForm2O_FD_200262 | JGI IMG/M metagenome (GOLD analysis project Ga0272442, IMG submission 200262) | Marine sediment archaeal communities from Little Sippewissett salt marsh, Falmouth, MA, United States - SSM-Form-2O | ecosystem: Environmental > Aquatic > Marine > Wetlands > Sediment ... | reverse complement strand
TGGTGGATGCCTGCAACTGTAATTTTTGCTTCATCGGCAACTCTTGGTTTAGTCCTATTCAAAAAACGATTTGTCTATACACCATAAACATTATTCTTCTTCTTTTTTTTCTAATAATTTCTCAATTCTTATTTTTATAATGTTTACATCAACTGGTTTTTCTAAATAATTATCAGCTAGGAAATTACCTGCTCTTTTCGCGATATCATCAGTTCGTGCGCTAAGAAATATAATAGGCGTTTTCTCAAAATTTTTCCTATCTCTAATTTGATCATATACTGTCCATCCGCTCATCCCTGGCATCATAAGATCAAGAATAATTAAATCTGGATTGATTTCATCCAGATGATCAAGGCAATCCTGACCACCTTGCATTGTAAATACTTCGATGTCATCAGCTATTGTTTCTAAACCCGTCTTGACTGTGTATAAGACACCAGGTTCATCATCAACTATCATTATTTTTTTCATTTGCTTGCCCCACTTTTTTCCTTCGGTAACGTAAAATAAAATGTACTACCCATATTTGGACCTTTGCTCTCCGCCCAAATCTGTCCCTTATGTTTTTCAATTATTCGCTTAGTAATAGAAAGACCCAATCCAACAGAATCCTCACCATGTGTTGAAGAATCAGCTCGGTAGAATTCGTCAAAAATCCTCGAAAGTTGATCTTTGGTCATACCGATACCACTATCCGCTATTGAAACTTGGATGCTATTATTCAATTGTTCAGATGAAATTGTAATTTTCCCTCCACTATCTGGTGTATATTTAACCGCGTTTGTTATAAGATTTTTAAAAACCTCTTCCAGGCGGAGGGGATCTGCATTGACTTGTGTTGATTGTTCAACTAAATTCGTTATTTTGATATTATTCTCCTCAAGAAATGGCAATTGTGAGGTGATAACTCTTTCGACAAGATCATGTAATTGTATATCTTTGAAATCGAAACTGATTTTTTCGGTTCTCAATTTTGCTAGTTGTAATGTTTTCAAAATCAGTTCTTTCATGTATTGAGCGTTTTCGTTCATGACCTTTAAATGTTTCTTCATTTTTGGATTTTCTTCTTGTTGAATTAATATGGGAAGTAATCCTACAAGAGGTTGAAGTGGATTTTTAAGATCATGGCCGAGTTGGCCAATAAATGCATCTTTTTGATCGATTAATCGTTCTAGGATTTTATTGTATTCTTCCAATTTCTCTCTTGATTTTTTAAGATCTTCAGCCATACTGTTAAATGCTGATGCAAGTTCTCCGAGTTCATCTCTTGTAGCAATATTGATTTTAGTGTCTAGATTTCCCTGGCCAAAGATTTTGGCGGTATCTCGAAATTGAATAATTGGTTTAACGAGAAAATGACGTAGGAGATAAAGAAAACTAAAAATTAAAATAAACAGACTTATAATGGAAATAAGCATGAGATTAGTAGTACGCTGTTGGAATACTTGATATGCTTCATTGGTAAAAAATGAGAATTCATATGCCCCTGTTATATTTTCTGAAGAATTAATAGGGATTATCACTTGAAGATTGTCTATAGCATTTTGAGAAGATTTTATTTTTCCAACCTGTGAAGTGTTGATACTATGAAAAATATATTTTCCATGCACGGTATTATATTTTGTTAAGTTCGTCGAAAAAAGCAGGGTTAGAGAATCGTTATTTGTTGTAAAAACATGAATGTATTCGATGCTAATATTATTTTTTTCCTTAACCGATTCAATTGCATTTGCAATCGTATTGTTCGAATGTGAATCGGACCAGAGTAGATCGAGAACGGCAGATGAATCTTTTGCTTTATCAACATAAATATTTTCAAAATCAATGGATTGTTCAGAAATGTTATACAAAGTTAATGAAAAAATAACAGCTGCAGATACTGCAACTACAATAATGGTAAGTTTCAATGAAAGGCTGAAATAGGTTTTCATTAGTTTGTTCAATTAATGATATCTCTTTCTCTCATTTAAAATTTTTAATTTTTTTTAGTTTGGTATAAAAAAAAGACAGAAATCATTAAAATTATACCATCATGGTATTACCACCAAGGAGGATAGTTGTTACCACGCAAAGAACCGCTGTTAGCATTCCTACTGCTAACATCTGAATACCATATTTTATCATACTCTCATCACTTATTTTTGCTAAATAGATGCCTAATACAGTTAACGTGATTAACGTTATTACAATACAAATGATAAATGCGAGTTCGATTGTGATAAGAGCGGTTGTGGTAAAGAAAAAGGGGGATACTACAAGCATTGCGGCAAGAGCTGGAGAGAGTCCATCCACTAATGCTGCAAAAATTGTTGCGAACTGGTTAGATTTATGATGAAGACTATTTTTTAAATCAGTTACCATCGCTCGTTCTAATTCTTTTAATTTTTTTGTTCGCTCTGCTTTTTCAGTCATATATGCTCCACTGATTCCTGAAATCCCCATAGCAATAGATCCAGAAATTGCAGCACTAATGATTGGGAGAGGTTGTAAAATCCCACTGATGTATGCCCCGATGACCACTCCAAGCATAGTTAACGCTCCATCAAAAGCATTCATCACAAAATACCGGCGAGTTATATCACCCGCTTCAGAGACTTTATAATATCTTTTCCATTCGTTAATCTTTGATTTTATCACACGAATTCTCCATGTAATTACAGAGGGTTAATACAACATGAAAAATAAAATTTTTGTTATTATTCGATTTATTACATCGGATAAAATCCGATAAAATGTTTTGTCGGATTTCATGCGACAAAATAGAAAATTATTTAAACACTTAAATCAACTTTATTATTAAATCTCAAATATATTAATGGAGTTTAAATATATGGGGAAAGATCGGATGCATTCTACAAAATCACTGGAATCTCTTATTCAAGATATCTTAAAATCTAGAGCACAATCTCGCATTTATCTCTTTTTACTAAGAAAAAATGGAGCAAAAGCACAGGATATCATCAAAGGAACCCACCTTCACCCAAGTACCGTTAGAGAAACACTCGTCAAAATGTATGATAAAAAACTTATTTTTAGAAAAAAACAAAAAAATGACAACATCGGGAAAAACCCCTATACATATTTTCCATTGCCCCCAGTTAAATTACTAAAACGCTACACTGCTGAATTGGAACTGAGATTGAATTATTTAGCAACACTCTCAATGACTAAAAATGAAAAGGAATCAACAAGCGTTGTTCAAATAAACATTATCGATCGAGAAGGAAACCCATGAATACACGACCATTAGCTAAGATCCTTGTAGAACGACCACGTACGGTCATAGTATTGTATACCATTTTTACTCTAATCATTGCATCTCAAGCAACAAACATCTATATGCAATCGGACCTCTCATCATTTTTGCCAAAGGATGATCCAACAGTTCAATTATGGGAGAAAATGGATGATGAATTTCAGATTGGATCAACAATTATTATTTATGTGGAAGCTGATGATATTAGAGATCCTGAAGTTTTAAAAGAGATGGATAGAGTTACATCAAGTCCTTATGTAAATAAATATGAAAATGATAAAGGAAAACACGATGGCATTTTCTCAGCGCGGAGTTTAGCTGAATACATTAAAATAGAAAATGCAAAAACAGCTATTCCTGGAGATTTTGGGGGTGAAGGAATTAATGAGATTCCAGATGATCCTAATCTGATAGCTCAATACATGTCTCGATTAACCATACAACAGGCAAAAGGTACATTGTTTACAAACACGTATGATGTTGCAGTAATTCTTCTACAATTAGCTGAAGATGCAGATTATAATACTATTCAATCAAATGTTGAAAAAGCAATCGAACATCGAGGAACCTTTTATTCAAAAATGACCGTGACTGGAACAACAGCCATGCAAAATGCTATTCAAAAAACAACGATGGAATATTTTCAAATCATTTTTGTTATCGCAATTGTTTCCGTTTCGATTGTATTATTCATTTTCCACCGAACGGTGAAAGGTATTATCATTGCATTGTTTCCAACTGCATATTCCATAGCGCTAACCTTTGGTGTATTAGGGGCAATTCAACCTGAACTAACTATCCTTTCTGTTTCAATTGTAGCATTGCTACTAGGATTGGGGGTTGATTATTCCGTGCATATGATGAATCGTTTTTCTGAAGAAAAACAAGGAGATATGGTCGAAAAAACAGCTTACATTCTTTCTTCAACGGGAAAAGCTATAGCACTTTCAACTATTACCACCATCATTGGTTTCGGGTCACTAATGATTTCAAGTATGTCGCCGATCGTTCTTTTTGGATTCGGCTGCGCAATTGGTATTTTCTTTGCGTTTATTTCAACAATATTACTCACACCATCATTATCCATATTATTGCGATTTAAAAAAGATTCAGGACTACCCAATTGGGGAAAACTGTCTGATTTTGTCTTATCGAACAAGAACCGAATTATCGTTATTGCAATCTTCTTTGCAATGATGTCTTTAATTCTTTTACCTCAAACCGAGACTGATACAAACTACTTTGATATGGCCCCTCAGGATATCCCAGAATTAGAAAAATTGGTTGAATATTCAAAAAATTTTGGAGGAGCAAACTATAATGCAATAATGATTGAAACAGAACCCCAAGGTCTGACCTATCCTGAGGTCATTGATGCAATATTTGAAATGGAAGAGAAAATCAGAGATCAGGGAATTGAGTTGTATTCACTTATTGATGCGGTAAAAGAGACAAATGATATTTTAGAACGAAACGATATCATCAATAGTCTCAGTGAGTTTGCTGGTGTTGATGAAATAATATTTGATCGTATCGCTCAAGAAGGATTGGTTGATGAAGATTTCTCAAAAACACTGATTTTAGTGTATATCCCTACTGGATTAAGTATGAAACAAATCGAGGAAAAAGTTACTACGGTTAATCAACTCGCTTCTGCGGCTGATATTCCAAGGAATGGAAAGGTCTCTGCGTTAACTGGTCAGGATGCTATTAATGTGGCTATAAATCGTAAATTATCTGATGAACAAACACGATCGATGATTATTGCGATATTACTTGTGCTTGCAGCATTGATTTTCATTTTCAGCTCATCTCTTCATGGGGCATTGACCATGATCCCGGTTGCTTTCGTTTTAATGTGGGAACCAGGATTTCTTGTGGCACTAGATATTCCATTTAATGTTATTACCATTTCAATCGCTTCGATAATGATAGGAATAGGTATAGATTATGGTGTTCATATTATGCATAGAGTAAATGAGGAAATGGAACATGGACTTGCAAAAACAGAAGCGATAAAGCGAGCTATTGAACGAACAGGTATGTCTTTAGTTGAGGCTGCACTCACAACCATTGCAGGTATTTCATCTATCTTTTTCATTAACATTCCAGCATTACAGGAATTTGCCTTGGTTATTATTCTGATGACTGCGTTTTCTTGTATTGGAGCAGCATTATTACTCCCCGTATTTTTCGATTTGAAACTCGTCAAGAAAATCGAAGGTAATTACCAAAAAGCATAAATGATATCAGTTGGCGGGAGAACTGAGATTTTTTCGATTATAATCAAAAAGAAAAATAGTACAATTGCAGGAATGATTTGCATAAGTAAATCATCATCTAACCATAAATTTGAGGCTCGTTCTGCAAAAATGACCGTTGCAGCTCCTAAGAGTGAAGCTGCTATATTTATCCAAAAAATGGTATCTAGCCAACAAAAATAAAAAAATATGAAGCTAATGAAAAACCCTATGATAAATCCAATCCTCTTTTTTTTCTGTCGCCTCATAATGCCCATGAGCGGATCACAGATCGCTGCTGAGAGAATAATTGGAATGGCAATGTATTGAGGAAAATAGGCTAAAAGGATAATTGCACCGAGAGAAAAATAACCATAACTTGCTGGTCTAATCCGTTCATATTCTCTAAGTAAAGGTTCAATTTTATGGATTTTAAATGAATACGATCGGTACAATTCTATAGTTCCAACCAGTAAGAGTATTGCGATGAGAATCCACGTTTTATGGATTGAATATGGTAAAAATTCTGGAATCAAGTAATAACCAATAAATAAACTTCCAGCAAAATGTAACAATCGTCTTTTGATTGAATATTGATAGATTGTATTTACTGATTTTTTTTCCATATTGTACTATTGAGTAATCAGTTCTTTTTCCAAAGTCATTATTCCCTGTGTACTTCCAACGATGGCTTTATCAGCTAGTCCAATAAATAAGCCGTTTTCAACCACACCAGGAATCATATTCAACTCCTGTTCTAATTGTTCTGGTTCAGAAATACGATTGAATTCGCAATCAATAATATAATTTCCATTATCGGTTATGAAGGGATCATCAAAAATTTTTCTGAGGGCACACTCGCATTCAAATTTTTCAAGTGATTTTTTTGTTGCCTGCCAAGCATATTTAACTACCTCAACCGGCAATGGAAAATCAATACCTAATGATTTCACTACTTTTGAATCATCGGCGATAATGAGCACTTTCTTGGAGTGATAGGCAATGATTTTTTCCCGTGTAAGAGCACCACCACCTCCTTTTATTAAATTCAAATCTGAATCAATTTCATCTGCCCCATCAATAGTTAAATCAATTTCATCATGTTCATCCAGAGTTGTAAGGGGAATTTGATATTCCATGGCAAGTTTTTTTGTTTGATTTGAAGTAGGTATCCCTTTGATGTCCAGTCCTTTTGCAACACGTTCTCCGATTTTTTTAAGGGCATATTTAACAGTAGATCCTGTTCCAAGACCGATAATCATTCCATCCTCAATAAGTTCTACAGCTTTTTCTGCAGCAATCCTTTTCATTTCTTCTTGTTCCAAGAGGTCACCAACTAATCTATATCATTGAATAGTACAAAAATTTATACTATTAATTGTATTACTACCGAAATGAATAACATGTTATTTGAATGTGAAGAACATGGATATTATCGTGGGGATACCTGTTCGGTCTGTGGGAAAAAAGGAAAATTTCTGATGAACGACAGAGAATTAAATTCTTTAAGTCGGATTATTGCTGGAGCATTACGCCACTTTCCAGATAAACTTCGATTAGGTATGGATGGTCATGGTTGGGTAGAGATTTCTCAATTGATGGATGCAATAGGTTCCAGTAGATCTGGATTCAATTGGTTGAGATTACATCACATTCAAGCATTGGTTGCCACTGATCCTCGAGGTAGATACCAGATTGATGGTGGTATGATTCGGGCAAAATATGGACACTCTATTGATGTTAATTTAGATGATTTACCGATAACTGAAGCTGATGAATTATTTTATCCCGTGACCGAAGAGGAAGCTGATATTGTCCTTGAAAATGGGATTCATCCTATTGATCGAAAGAAAGTTCATTTGAGCACTACTATAGAAAAAGCGGTTGAGGCAGGAAGTGTTCGTAGTGAACATCCCTTGATAATCAGAGTTGATGGATTGAAGGCTCGAGAAAACGGAGTTGAGATTTATCAGGCAAGTCATGATGTTTGTGTGACTGATTCAATTGATGCTGAGTATCTTTCCCAGGTTGATGATGCCATAATTGGAAAGATTTTAAAGCAAAAAAATTAAATGATATTTCTTAATCTCGGATTGTTTTTTAGGGATATTTTGGGCTTGTAGCTCAGCTAGGTAGAGCAATCGGCTCTTAACCGATTGGTCTGGGGTTCGAATCCCCACAAGCCCGTTTTTTCTTTTTATAGAAGATGAATCGTAATATTTGTTACATTATTTTTTATTATGTTGACTATGATGATGATAAATTATAAATACTTGAAGTTAACATAATAATAGTAGGGAGATATATATAGAGTTAATAGGTGGGGGAAAAATCATGTTTTCTATTTTGTCCCCTTTGGTCTTTTCATGATTTTTCTCTACTCCCTATTTTGTATAAAGTATTATCATTGTAACTCAATGATGTCATCAACATATGAAGCGGGAGTAGTAAAGCCAATAATTCCTGGTGCACCTTCTTCTATTATAATCAATCCATCGATATCTGTTCGGGGTGGTAGGCCAGAGGAACTACTAAACACTGATGAAGTGGTTATTCCAAGAATAACATGATCTCCAAATCCGATGATTGGGGTTGAGTTGGTGCAAGAGTCATCAGCATCATGAAGAACGGTTATTCCAAAACTGGTTGCTCCGCCAAATTTACCATTTGCCTCAAGATCTCCATTGATAGATGATGCATTGATATGTTGTGAGGCTCCACCAAATTCAAGTATATGTTTTTCATTTCCATCTGATATCTCAATAATTGTATTCTCTAAATCAATATCTGGAGATCCTGCTTTTGGTGTGACTTCAATGGCTAATTTTGTGATGAGTCCTGAATCATTGAATCCCTCTAAACCATATACTGTTAATCCGGTTGCTGCTTCGGTGATGGTTTCCCGGCCGGTTTTTAACGATTGCATTTCTAAGGTAGTACTAGTTTGGACGAGAACTGAGGCTGCAATACCTGCAACAAGGATTATTGCAATAAAAACGATTAATGCACCAATTCCAATAGCTGCAAATTGGTTTTTCAATTCTTTCTGGTTACATCCCATGAACCCCATCTCCACTTTAAGACTAGTCTATTCACTAGTATGTATTATTGAATATCCTGTTACTTTATCACCTTTTTGTGCAGCTGCATATGCAGGTAAATATGCATATTAAAGAAGTATATTTCAAAGTGTTTGAATACAATATTTTTAAAAAGATCATGAATATTTGATTATAAATAAAGCAACATGATTTATGAATTGAGTCTAATTTTTTATGTAAAAAAAGGATATTGTAATTATATGATTTTGATACAAATGTTGTTACATTTTTCACTTGTTTATTAATTAAATATTTTTAAAATTTTGAAATACTTGATATTTAAATTGTTATAGTATAGAAATATTTTTAAAAATTGATATAATATTTGAATAATATTCGTCTATTTATTATCTCATTTAATCCAAAAAAATTCGAGAAAAATCAAACAAATATTGCTTTTATTTTTAGATAAGCTTATAACCATCTTATTCATAACCATATGCTGACACGGAGGATGCTTGTGAGGAATCTAACAACTAAGTTTGGCGAGAATGCGGGTAAAATTTGGAATACTTTATACCATGCAGGAACAACAGACGAAAATCAATTACAAGAATCTACAAAATTATCAAAAAAGGAATTGTATGCTGGAATTGGGTGGCTTGCAAGAGAGAATAAGATTAAAAAAGTTAATGACTATTATCAATTAGAATCTACTAATCTAACAGATTCTGTAGGAACTACTGCTGGTAGAGTTTATAAGATTCTTGATATCTGGGATGAAGCTGATATTATTACTCTTAAAAAATTATCAAATAGCAGTGAGGAAAATGTATTTGCTGCATTAGGGTGGCTTGCTAAAGAAGGAAAAATCCAACATGAAAATGGCAGGTTTACTTTAAACAAAGAATAAAGTATCACTGTGTGGTGAGGCATGAGATGAAAGTTGCAATGATCGGGTGGGAATATCCGCCTTTTAAAGCAGGAGGGTTAGGAACCCACTGTTATGGCTTAACTCGTAGTCTCGCCGATAAAAAAGTTCATCTAGACTTTTATATGCCAAAAACGAAAAACAAAGCACAAACAGATAAATATTATCTGAGGATCAAAGAAGTTGGAGAGGCAACGGTATTCCCTTACGATCGACCAACGGATAAAGAGCTCGAGGGAGATTTTTTTAATGCAGTATATCGCTATAATGATTTAGTTGTCTCTAAAGTAAAGGGAAATTATGATGTTATTCACTGTCATGACTGGTTAACCATGAAAGCTGGAGTAAGATTAAAAGAGAAACTTAATATTCCATTGGTTCTCAGTGTTCATTCCACAGAATATGATCGATCAGGTTGGCTTTATCCAAATCAATGGTTTATTGATATTGAAAAAGAAGGTATGGAAAAGGCAGATCGGATTATTGCAGTGAGTAATTTCACTAAACGGGTTATCGTGGAAAAATATGGAATTGACCCAAATAAGATAGATGTTGTTCATAATGCAGTGTTTCCCCTAGGTAGGGGAGAAAAACAGAATGTGGTGTTATTCCTAGGTCGTTTAACCATACAGAAGGGGCCTGAATTCTTTTTAGATGCAGCAAAAAAAGTGCTTGATCATGGTGTTCAAACCAAATTTGTCGTTGCTGGTTCTGGTGATATGTTGCCTAAACTAATAAAAAAAGCCGTTGATCTTGGCATCAGCCATAATGTCATTTTCACTGGACGACTCACTGAGGAAGAAGTCGAGCACATCTATAGAATTTCTAATGTATATGTGATGCCATCTGTAAGCGAACCATTTGGAATCACGGCTCTTGAAGCAATTTCCGCAGGAACGCCAACGATTATCTCAAAATCAGCAGGCGCTGCTGAAGCAATTACGAATTGTTTGCAAGTAGATTTTTGGGATGTTGATGAAATGGCAAATAAAATCATTTCCTTGCTCAACTATGATGTACTGCATAAAACCATGGCTAATGAAGGTCAAAAGGAGATTGAGTTATTCACTTGGGATCGTGTTGCAGATAGGACTATTAACGTCTATCAAGAGGTGTTGTAGGATGCCATCTATTTGTTTTTATTTCGAAGTTCATCAACCAATGAGATTAAATCATTTTTCCGTTTTTAACATGGGGAGTACAGCTTCCCCTTACGAATATTTTGATAATACATTAAATCAAAAAATTTTTGATAAAGTGGCTCGAAAATGTTACCTTCCAACGAATAATTTGTTACTTGAATTGATCGATCAATATGATGGAAAATTCAAAGTTTCATTTAGTATGACGGGAACGTTTGTTGAGTATTGTCAAAAACATAATCCTGAAGTAATTGACAGTTTTAAACATCTTATCGATACCGGTTCAGTTGCATTCATTGAGGAAACCTATTTTCATTCACTTGCTGCATTATATGACGAACTTGATGAATTCAAAGAACAGGTGATGATGCATAAGCATTTGATGAAGGATTTGTTTGATTACACTCCGAAAGTGTTCCGCAATACAGAGGCAATCTATGATAATCGGATTGCTAAAACCGTTTCGGATATGGGGTATAAAGGAATCATTACCGAAGGGGCAAAAAAAATTCTTGATTGGCGGTCACCAAATTATGTGTATAAATCCATAAATACAGATCTTAAAGTCCTTCTTCGTCATTATTCATTCAGTGATGATATCGGATTTCGATTTTCTGCTCAAGGATGGTCTGGTTTTCCATTAACCGCTGATAAATATGCTCATTGGATTGCTCAAGATCAAGGAGATGTAATCAATTTATTCATGGATTATGAAACCTTTGGTGAGCATCAATGGATCGAAACGGGAATTTTCGAATTTCTCAGACATCTTCCAGAAAAAATATTATCCTATGATCATCTCGATTTTGTTACTGTTAATCAAGCTATTGAACGATATGATGCGGTGGATACTGTTGATGTTCCTTGGGCGATATCATGGGCTGATGAGGATAGAGATGTTTCTACGTGGCTTGGAAATGAAATGCAGCATGCATGCTTTAGGGAATTACAGGACCTGGGGAAAATATTGAAAAAGAAAAAGGATCCTGGATTAATTGATGCATGGAGAAAATTACAGACTTCGGATCATTTATACTATATTTCTACCAAAGGATTTGACGATGGAAATGTCCATCAATACTTCAGTCACTACGATAATCCCTATGATGGATTTATTAATTATATGAATATCTTACAGGATTTCAAACAAAGTCATATGCCAGAGACGACAGCCATAAGAATGTAACTATTTACTGGCATCATTTCGAATGATCAGGTATTGGTGAAGAGAACTGATTATGAAATGAACAGAAATAATATTCATTTGTATTATCGGGGTTTTTTATTGTATGCGTGAATGGATCGAAACAAATGGTTTAGGTGGATATGCATCTTTAACCCAAAAACAACAATTACAACGAAAATTTCATGGACTTCTTATTGCAAGTTGCCATCCACCGGTGGAACGATGGGTATTGGTTTCTAATCTCCTAGATCATCTTTGCATTGATGATAAAGAGATAATATTACAAGATTATGGTCAGTTTTCATTTGATCATTTCCCAACCTGGATGTATCAAACACCATATGGAACTATTAAGAAAACACTGTTCATGCCCCATGAACAAAATACAACCGTGATAAAATACGATGTATCGCTACATAGAGACGCACAACTTGTTCATCAACTCTTAGTGAATTCAAGACATTTTTATGATACTTGCAATCAAGATTTCAGTTTTGAGTATAGCATAAAAAAACAGTCAAACTTTGTACAATTCAATCCATATAATGTTGATGAAACCGTATTGATTTCATTTCCCTATGCATCATTTGAACTAATCCAACAGTGGCAGTCGTTCCAGTATCAACTAGATTGTCAACGGAATGATAGTTGTCATGATAATGTGCTTCATCTTGGAAATATTAAAAAAGATATAGCCAAAAACGAATCATATTACCTTTCTTTTTCTACGGAACAAAATATTCCAAACAATTTTGAAGTTATCTTTCTAAAGGAATTACAACGACGTAATTCATTACTTCAAAAAACGCAATTACCAAAACAAATGGATAGACTTGTAATGGCTTCTGATCGGTTCCTTGTTAAAAAACCACCATATCACACGATTATTGCAGGATATCATTGGTTTAGCGATTGGGGGAGAGATACGCTCATTGCGTTACCAGGTATAACTCTAGTTACTGGACGCCATCAAATAGCTAAAGAGATTTTACATGGACTTGCAACCTATTCAAAACAGGGAATTATTCCAAATACCTTTGATGATAGGGACAATACTCCTGCATACAATACCGTTGATGCATCATTATGGTATTTAGATAGAGTGTTCCAATATCTTAAATATACCAATGATAAAGAGTTTATTCACACCCATTACTCAGTTTTTGAACGTATCATTTCAGCATATCAAAATGGAGCTCATCATCACATTTCAATGGATGATGATTACCTTATCTCTCATGATCCTGGATTGACGTGGATGGATGTAAAACTTGGAGAATATTATCCCACACCACGATCAAGAAAGGCAGTTGAAATCCAGGCCTTATGGTATGATGCGTTAAAGGTGATGAGTCTTTTTGCTGAATTAACAGAAAATGATAATCCGTATGAACTCTTAGCTCAAAACGTAAAGGATTCGTTTAATCACTACTATGATAGACTTTATGATGTACTTGATAGAAGAGATACGACGCTACGACCAAACATTATCTTTTTAGCATCCCTAGATTATTCAATGATTGCTCCCTCATTACAAAAACAGATCGTTGATATTGTAGAAGAAAAGCTTCTTACCCTTTTTGGATTACGAACATTAGAATCATCTGATCCCCAATATAAAGGGTCTTATCTTGGAGATTTTCATCGGGATTTAGCCTATCATAATGGAACAGTATGGCCGTGGTTACTCGGCTCTTTTATCAAAGCTAAAGCTCGTCTTCATCAACATGATTCTGACTGGAGGCTAAATGCGTATCACCAATATCTTTCATCAATGTTTCATGTTTATGGAGATAAATGGGATGGATCTATCCATGAGATCTTTGATGCAGAACCCCCATATGCTCCCAGAGGATGTATCTCTCAAGCTTGGAGTGTTGCTGAAATACTCCGGTCTTGGGTAGAAGATATCCTTGGGAAAAGGCCTCCATATGAAGATGTATTTCTTCCAAACGAAATACAAGCTTATTAATTAAAAAGGTAAAAACGATATTTTTTATCTTATTTCTTTTTCTTGTCTTTTTTATATTTTTCTTTTTTCTTTGGTTTAATATTCATCGCTAGAGTTTCTTCATTTAATCGTAATGAGGTGTAAATCAGTAGAATAGCAATAACCCAAAGAGCTATATCTATAAAAGTGTTATTTATCCACCAATCACATAAAATAAATAGTATTATAGAAATAATTATCAATATTTGATATTCTTGTTTCATAACATAATGCCCTCCTTCTGAAATAATAAATGATTATATGAAGTATATATATAATTTATTGGTAAAAAGGTTAAAATTCATATAAAATATGCATTTAACACATATTGTTGAACCATTCTATTGGTATTAAAAAATGATGCATTGATAGCAATGCAGCTCCTCATGGTTCTAATCCAATTTTCCCGATCTTGATAAAATTTTGGAAAGATGATGTTATCAAGTTTCTCATAAAGATCGTTTTTGTCTGTTTCATCATCAGATCGTTGATCCTCAGTTTTTTCTGGGCCAATTGACCACCCGGTAATATTATCGATACATCCTTCAAGCCACCATCCATCCAAGGTTCCAAATTGGGGTACACCATTGTGAGCTGATTTCATTCCTGAAGTTCCAGATGCTTCTAATGGTCTGCGGGGATTATTTAACCAGAGATCGACTCCTGCAGTAATCAGTTTTCCTAGGGTCATATCGTAATTTTGAATAAATGCGATTCGAATGTTATCATTAATATTTTTACTCGTGTTCACGATACGACGAATAATATCTTTTCCCCCGCCATCCTTTGGATGAGCTTTTCCTGCATAAATGATTTGCAGTTTCCCATGTTTGTTTGTTATTTCTTGCAGTCGATTAATATCTGAGATGAGCAAATCAGGTCGTTTATACGCAGTTGCCCTTCGAGCAAAACCAATAGTTAGATCATCATAGTTCATTCCAACATTACAACGAAGATTCACAAAATCGATGAGATTCTTCTTTGCTTTCTGATGAGCATCCCAGATATCTTTTTTGTCGATACTAAATGCTGATCTAAGCATGAATGGATCACTACGCCAGCCACTAATGTGTTTATCAAACAATTTTTGGAAGGGTTTTGAAACCCATGTTTGGCTGTGCACTCCATTAGTGATTGAATCAATAGAATACCCTGGAAACATGGATTGAGATACTTCTTTGTGTTTCTTAGCCACACCGTTCACATAATGGCTGAAGAATAATGCAAGCCGAGTCATATTCACTTTATTTTCAAAAGTAAATTCAGAAAGAAATTCATCCGGTAATAACCCTCCGATCATCTGACGGGTCATGTCTAATCCAAATTGATCATGACCTGCTGCAACAGGAGTATGTGTAGTAAAAACACAATGTTCTCTGACTTTTTCTACATCTTTAAATCGCTGATATAATTCTAAGGTTCCAAACGCTGCATGTCCCTCATTCATGTGATACCGGTTTATTTGATCGAATCCAAGGGTTTGTAACATTCGTACACCACCAACGCCAAGAATGATTTCTTGGGCAAGACGGTAATGTTGATCACCCCCATAGAGGTATTTTGTTAAAGTTCGATCCCAATCACTATTTCCATCAATATTTGAATCCAAAAAAAGAACAGGGATAATAAAATTGTTCAATCCACGATATTCATATAACCAAACCTGAATTTGAACGGTTCTTCCCTCAATTTCAACTGAGGTTTTTGTTGGTAAAAGGGCGAGGAAATCTTCAGGATTGAATTGCATTGGTACTTCAATTTGATTTCCTTGATCGTCGATTTTTTGATAAAAATATCCTTTTTCAGATAAAAGAGTGATTCCAACAAGTGGAAGATTCAGATCAGCGCAGGATTTGATTGTATCACCCGCTAGAACTCCAAGGCCTCCGCTGTATGATGGAATTCGTTCATCAATTCCGATTTCCATTGAAAAATAGGCTATTTTTGGAGCACCATTTTGCTTATGTATACTCTGTCGATCTGTTGCGTTATCAGTCATCCTCACTCATCCACCTTCCCATGAGTAATGGCTATTTTTTTCTCAAGTGTGTAACAACCGTAAAACAACACCATTATTTTATACCTTGTCTTTTTTACTCACTATTTTCATCATTTTTCTTTTTTTGAGCATCTCTTGAGAAAACATTTAAATTCAAGAAGATACATAAGATGTATGCAGGTAGTTATTCAATGGATGGTGAATTGTATTGATTACTAAAAAGTGTGAAATTTGTGAAAAAGATTTTGATTTGCTTCATAATCGATTAGGGTTAGTCATTGATGAACATCATTTTATTTGCGAATCTTGCAATAAACAATTAACTGAAGATGATCGGGAACATCTTACAGTGTCCGTGATGCATTCAGAAGTCAAAGAAATGCCTATTGCACTTTGGCTTATTCAAGAACAAAACAAGGATAAACAATTCATGTCATGTAAACGATAATATAAGAGCTTTAGAAATGCATTAAATCCAGTGTGAAATCTTTTTTTAGTATCAATGCTATGTCTGGGTATCATGTACCTTATTAAACTTGGTGGAAGCGTCATCACTGAGAAATCATCGAATGCTACGTTTCGCTCAAAAGTTATGAATGATTTAGCAGCTCAACTAGCTAGATCTAAAAAGGATTTTATTATTGTGCATGGAGCAGGATCATTTGGTCATGTATTGGCAAAAGAGTATGATTTAAATTCGGGTTATACTAATGATACCCAGCTCCTTGGTTTTACCAGAACGCAAGCACTGGTTCAAACATTGAATACTCATGTGCTTTCCTCACTTCATCAGAATGGCATAGCTGCTGTTTCTTTACCGCCTCATGCCATGTTACGGTTAAAGGATCATAATCTCGAAGTTTTTAACATGAATTTGTTCCATACTTATCTTGAGGGGGGTTTTATTCCAGTTACCTATGGTGATGTCGCATTGGATTCTCAGATTAGTTTTTCCATTTGTTCTGGTGATTTACTTATGTTAGCGTTAGCTCAAGAATTTCAACCTGAAAAAGTAATTTTTGTTATGGATGAAGATGGTATTTATACTAAAAATCCAAAACAGCATAGAGATGCAATATTAATAGAATCCCTTTGGGGAGATGAACTAGATTCATTACAAACCAGTTTGGATTCACATGCTGATGTCACTAAAGGAATGGCTGGAAAACTCCAAACAATAAAAAAGATAACTGCATTACATATTGATACCGTGTTAGTTAATGGATTGGTCCCTCATCGATTATATCAGGTCTTAACCAATCAAAAAACAATTCAAACCATTGTAAAAGGGTGAAATAATATCATGAATGAAATTGAGAGTCGAAAAGATGAACATGTTCGTTTAGCATTAGATAAAAACGTATCAGCATCTCATAATTACTGGGATGATATATCCTTAGTCCATAATGCATTACCAGAAATCAATAAAAGCGATATTGATCTTTCCACTGAATTCTTAGGAAGACAACTTGAAGCTCCTCTTCTCATCTCCGGTATGACCGGAGGATATTCCAAAGCAAAAAAGATTAATGAACATCTTGCAAGTACTGCAGAGACCTATCAATTAGCTATGGGTGTTGGATCACAACGCGCCGGATTGAAAACAGAACGATTAAAGGAAACCTATAGTGTAGTAAAAGACTTTGATATACCTCTTCGAATTGGAAATATTGGAGCATCACAACTGGTGTTATGGGGTCATGAAAAAACGGTTTCATATCTTTCCGAAATGATTGAAATGATTGATGCTCATGCCATTGCCATTTGTTTAAATTTTCTCCAAGAAGTCATTCAATTTGAGGGGGAAGCCCATGCAAAAGGTACGCTAGAAGCTATACGAAAGCTTGCTGATGCTATTGAAATACCAATTATTGTTAAAGAATCTGGAGCGGGAATTTCATTTGATGTAGCTCAACGATTGGCAGAAACATCAATAGCTGCGATTGACGTTGGTGGGATGGGTGGAACTTCTTTTGCTGCTATTGAACATTATCGCGCGAAATTACATTTTGATCGACTGCACGCCCGGGGTGGCAAAACATTTTGGGATTGGGGTATTCCCACACCACAAGCATTAATTGAGGTTCGTGATGCTGTTGATGATACTTTTCCGGTTATTGCATCTGGTGGTATACGTAACGGATTGGATGCGGCAAAGGCATTAGCTTTGGGAGCTGATCTTGTTGGGGCGGCTTATACCTTGTTGCAACCTGCAACTAAAAGTGAAAAGGAAACCATGTTTGAAATTGATGCGATAGTCAAAGAATTACGTGCTGCGATGTTTTTAACTGGATGTGATCATATTGATTCGTTACAATATGTGGAGGTTGATGGATGGATTTAAAAAAAGAGATATCGAAGAGAGGAGAATTATTTAACAAGGAATTAGATGCATTTTTAAGTCGACGTTCTCCTGAGAATTTATATGATGCCTCTCGTCATTTACCCATGGCTGGAGGAAAAAGACTCCGTCCGGTCTTATGCATGATCTCTTGTGAAGCAGTATCTGGGGATTTTAAGAAAGTCATGCCGTTTGCATTAGCCGTTGAAATAATCCATAATTTTAGTCTTGTTCATGATGACATCATGGACAAATCTACATTACGTAGAGGGATGAAAACGGTTCATATTGAATATGGTGAACCAACAGCAATCATTGCTGGAGATCTTCTTTTTGCAAAAGCCTTTGAAGCACTCGAAAAATATCCTAAAAACACTCCTTCGTTTCATCAATTATTCCAGTATTTAACACAATCGGTGATAGAGGTATGTGAAGGTCAACAACTTGATATGAATTTTGAAAAACGATTCATCGTTGAAGAATCTGAATATTTGGAAATGATCAAGATGAAAACATCAGCGCTTTTCCGGATTTCCTGCGAAGGCGGTGCACTCGCCGGAGGCGCAAATGAAGAGGTTCAACAGGCTTTAAGGGAATATGGAATGAGTCTTGGACTTGCTTTTCAGATTCGTGATGATTATCTGGATATGAGCAGTGATCCTGAAACATTAGGGAAGGATATCGGTAATGATATCCGAAATGGAAAAAAGACGATTATTGCAGTCCATTCCTTAACTCATGCAACTGGTGACGATAAGAAGATATTAACTGATATTTTTGGAAAAGCAACTGCAAGTGCTAAAGAGGTAACGCAAGTATACCATGTGTTTGACCGGGTAGGTTCAATTGATTATGCTAAAGAAAAGGCTGAAGAATATTGTACAGTTGCTAAAGATGCGTTAAAGATCTTAGAAGATAGTACGGCTAAACAAGTGTTAGTTGCACTAGCGGATTATGCGATGACAAGAGAGAAGTAGTTATGAGCATTGACACTGAAGATATTGCAGATACTGCCAGAAAATTTGCGTTGCAAAACGCAGTTTCTTTTGAAGGTACTGCTCAGTTAAAAGCGGTAATTGGGAAAGTGATTGCTTCATTTTCAAAACAGGGAGCAAATCCTAAAGATATCATTCCTATCGTAAAAGAAGTAATTTTGCAAGTGAATGCGCTTTCCTTTGAAGATCAGCGAAATCAGTTAGAAGAGATTGCACCGGAATTACTGGAAAAAAAGAAACAGGAACGCGATTTTTCATTGCCTGATCTTCCACTGGCAGAACAGGGAAAAGTAGTTACTCGCTTTCCCCCCGAACCTAATGGATATTTGCATATTGGTCATGCCAAAGCAGCGATTGTTGATTTTGAATATGCTCAAAAATATGATGGATCTTTTATCCTTAGATTTGATGATACTAATCCAATCAAAGATAAGATTGAGTTTTATGAAGCTCAAAAAAAGGATTTAGAATGGCTGGGGATTTCTTGGGATAAAGAATATCATACTTCAGATCATTTACCACAACATTATCGATTAGCTGAACAATTAATTGCACAGAAAGATGCATATGTATGTACATGTTCAGCTGAACGTATAAAAGAAGGACGGAAAAACAAAATTAACTGTTCCTGTCATGATCGACCGGCAAATGAACAACAAGAGTTATGGCAGCAAATGCATGATCATTCACTTGCGGCAGTACTTCGGTTGCATGCAGATATGAAAAGTGATAATACTGCCATGCGTGATCCAACTCTCTTTAGAATTATTGATGCCCATCATCCTTTGCAAGAGGATAGATATCATGTATGGCCCACCTATGATTTCGCTGGAGCCGTTGAAGATAGTATAAGTGGTGTGACCCACCCGTTTCGAACAAAAGAGTATGAGCTGAGAGATGAAGTTTATTTTTATTTACTGGATAAGTTGAATTTACGTAAACCAATATTAATGGAGTTTGCTCGTTTAAATATTGAAGGAATGCCAGTTTCCAAACGATTGATTTCTCCACTAGTTGAAAACGGAATGGTTACTGGTTTTGATGATATTCGACTTCCAACGCTCAGAGGGCTGCGTCGGAGAGGCATTGTTCCTTTGGCGTTGAAACAGTTTGTGTTCCAACAAGGCATTTCTAAGGTTGAATCAACGGTTCCGTTTAGTTTAGTTGAATCAGAAAATAGAAAAGTAATTGATCCTATTGCAAAACGTTATTTTTTTGTACCAAATCCAGTACATTTAATAGTTACTGATGCTCCGAAGAAAACTGCGACGATATCGTTTCATCCAAGAACTAGTGATCTTGGATCAAGAACCATTCAAACAAAAAAATCGTTTTTTATTTCAGCAAGTGATGTCAACGAATTGGATTCTTCAAGTGTGTTTCGATTAAAAGATTTGTTTAATGTGAAAGTAGATACTATTGAAGAAAATTCAGTTATTGGATCATTTGCTGGAGAGGACCTAATTTCTGATTCATTAAAGATTCAATGGGTGACAGAAGAATATCTTCCACTTATGGTGCTTGTTCCTGATGTGCTTATGAAAAATGGTCGATTTAATGAAAAAAGTCTAACCAAAGTAGAAGGGTTTGCAGAACCAGCAGTGTCAAAGATTAACAATGATGAGATCGTTCAGTTTGAACGGTTTGGTTTCGTTCGTATCGAAAAAGAACACAATCATATTCACGCGTTTTTCACTCATCGGTAAAGCTTTTAATACTAAAAATTCATTATCCATCTGAACAGATTATAATACTGTAAGGATGGGATGAATCAAGATGAATGTTGGTAAGCATGTCTTATTATTTGTCGTATTAGGAAGTATATTGTGTTGTTTTACCACGATTGCTAGTGCCGATTCAGGAGTTTTCTTGGGCTGGCCCACTGAGACTGTTGCCGTCGTGGTTTTTGCAATTGCTTTGATTGTTGCATTATGTACTATTGGTGGAATAAAATATGTCACCCCGGACAATGTCTTAGATACTTCAGTTCGTAAGAATTTGTATGAGTATATTGATGAATATCCAGGTTCTCATTTACGCGAAATTGCTCGGGAACTTGATTTAAAACCAAGTAATGCCGCATGGCATTTACGGAAACTGGAACAAACCAATTTGGTTCGAAGTCGCAGTATCGGTGGAAAGAAAGTCTATTATTTAGTTGATGGTGGAATTGAAGCGCGAAAGGAGGCGGTTGCTGAATCTATTCTTCGTAATAATAATGCATTCAGCATCATGGATTATTTGAATAAACATCCCGGTAAACATCTTCTGGAAATAGCTCATGCCTTGGATTTAAACCATCATACGGTAAAATGGCATATACAAAAAATGTATATGGCTGAACTTGTGGAAGGAGATACCTCTCATTCAAAATATCCAGTGTATTATCCAACTGAAACAGGAATTACATCAGTGCAGCAAATAAAGATTAAAAAAAGAAAGAAGCCTCGAAAGGCATCCTAAAACAAGATTTCCATTTGAACGTATATCAAAAAGGAAAACATACCGAAATTAAATGATAGAAAAATTTTTTAGAGTAATCCAACACCCTTTACTTCAGCAGATTCCACATTTTCCATTTTGGAAATTGCTTCAGCGATTGGATCAACGCCACCAGTTCCAGATGCATCTGGGATGATAACGTTAAGATTGATTGCTTTAATGCCAAATGCAACGGCTTTGATTTCTATGTGTCCAACTTTTGCTGGTGGTTTTACATATGTTTTTATTTCTTCGATCATTTCGTTTAACTGATCATCTTCCATAATTTCAGTTGGCATTATTTGAATGAGTCCGACTACATCGCCCATTGTTCATTTCCTCCTTATTTCTTTATGGTCCTATGAAATTACATGATGGACAGGTATAGGGGACGCTTTGTTCTCGGCAACTTCCGCATCTACCAATGACCTTGTCACAATTAGGGCAGATGAATGTTGTTGATCCTGTCTCTATTAACCCTTTTCCACAGGATACGCATCGTTTCGCTTGTTCCATAGGATGAGCGAATATGATATCTATTATTAAAAGCTGCCGACGATTATATGGGTTATTTTGTTGTTTTATTCTTGTTTTTCGTTAACAACATCCATTGAAAAGGATGCAACCGATTTAAAAATACGGTATTGAAAGATAACACCAAAAATAAGTCCCATGTGATAGGTGATAAATCGGTAGAGTAATACGAAAACTCCAATGAGGCTAGCAGGCATAAATACACCATAGAGCGCTGCGGTACCCCCTTCTGAAATACCTGTGCTTCCGGGGGTAGTAGGCATCATAGCAATGATGACTAAAAGAATTTGTGCTGCACAGGATTCAACGACGAATGGGGTAATTCCAAGTCCCATAAGGATAAGCAGTGGGATGATCCAACCTGTCATCCAAAATAATGCAGTGATGAGTCCTGCAAGGAGAAAGGTTTTTTTCCCTTTGGTGACAAAAAACATCATACTTTCATGAAAATTATCGATTTCGGTAGAAATTTTTTGGACAGTATGTTCAAATTTTTCAGATTTTCTTGAAAATCGATTGAGTTTATTTGCTATCCACAGGACTAATCTTTTGGTCCTCTCGGGTTGTTTTAATGCTAATGCAAAAAGAAAGACTACAATGACAAAAAAGAAAACAGCAATATAAAGAAGCGTATTGAAGATGACGTCTGAAATGTATTGATCAAATATAAAAAAAGCAAAAGGGACACAAAGTAAAAGGAATAATGCATCAAGCAACCGTTCTCCAAGAACTGCTGCTGTTGCACCTCCAGCATGTAATCCTTCTTTGTTCAATAAGTATATTCGAACAGGTTCTCCTCCAGCCATTGAAGGGGTGATATTCGCTAAAAAAAGATTTGCTATGACGATTTTTGTTGATTTCCATAATCCAATGTTAAACGAGGGTTCAATGGCGTTACTCAAGATTTTCATTCGTAATCCCCATAATCCCCAATAGACGATATTGATGGCTGCTGCGGCTAAGAAAAAAGAGTAATTAATCGGTGTTTTAGAAAGATAGTCAATGGTTTGTTTGTCAATAGTAAAATAAAGAATGATGATAATTATGGAAATACTAAGGAGAAGACTAAGAATAATTGGTAATCGAACATTTTTCTTGTGTTCTTTTTTTGGCACAAGCAGGAAATATTGGACTTATTTATGTGCCTTATGGTCTATGTTAATATACAAGTCGGTTACACAACTAATTACACAATATCAATTTTATTGTAACCATTGACAGTATTATATAAAAATGATATTTTCAATGCAATAATGGTTTAATATATATGAATATACTTATGAATTTATAGGAGAAATTCTTGGAAATTTTAGATAATTAAGGCTCTGTAATAATTAGATGGGAACTGATATTCGATATTCTTTTTTGATCATTCCAGCATGTGTCCAATTCGTTGATAGGGTTTGATTGATAGCCGTAATTGATTTATGTTGAATGATATTGACGCAATCTCCAGATAAAGTGAACCCTTTGAATTTGATATTATTTTTCGACACGGATACGGGTATTAATCCAATCAATGGAAATAACACAAGTTGTTTCGTTGATAGATCATGGGTCTTAACAGAAATTTGAATAGTCATATCAACATATACTTCTTCCTTATTATTTGAAAATTGAAACGTTATTTGAATTGTATGAATTGACGATTCAAGAGTGACAATTGCTTTGTCTTTTGATTGCATGTTAATATCCCATTTATTTAGATGGGAATGAATGTAATCAAACTGTATCTCAGTTAAAGCATCAGGTCCTTTTACACCAGAGACTGCATAGATTGCATCCTTTGATCCGAGAATGTATTTCCCTAGGTTTCCTCGTAAGTGTTTCTTTATTTTACGTTTCAATATTTTCTGATTATAACTTCCATAGAATGAAAAGGTAATGCCTGTTTCAGAAAGCGGTGCTTTATAAAGAGTGGTGATCTTTCCTTTGGAAGCATCAAAGGTGAAGAAAGTTTCCTTGTTTTTTAATAAAACGAGTAAGTCATTATCTTTTTCGAGATGAAATTGAGGATCTAAGACTAATCTATCCTTTTTCTTTTCTTTTTTTGGTAATGCTTTTTTTGTCAGTGTTTCAGCACTTTTCATAAGTTCAATGGTGGCAAATGTTTGTTCCATGGGTAATCGATTGAAACCAGAGAATCCATTGGGGAATACCCCTTCGGATAATCCCCCCGTTTTTGAAATCCATGAGGTTAACTGATTAAACAAGGAAGTATTAAGTGATGTTAAAAAAGAGTCTTTCGTATAATGCTTAAGTCGAGCATAAGTGGAGATAATCCACGCTGTTTCATATGGTGAAAGTCTTGGAGTTATTGAATAGGAAATTGGATGAAAATTATTAAAAAATAATAAGTTGCTTGAATTCCATTGATAAATCCATGGAAAGGTATATGTTGCATAGGTTTTTGCATTCTGAATATATGAGTCATCGTTAGTGTGTTCATATGCATCAAGAAATGCATCAATAATTGATACTGCTGAAAACGCTTCAGGTTCCATGATGCCAATGTCACGTAATCCATTATAGCAGATAGGGTTGTTTTCTTTGAGAAAATCAAGTCCTTTAATTGCAGCAGTTTTCATCTCATTACTTTCAAAAAACGTTGATCCAATAAGTAAGGCTCTAATTGCTTCAGCAGTTCCACCAAAACTAGTATATTGATCTAATTTTTCTGGACGGAATTTTAACAATCCTTCATGTTTGATGGCCATAGGCCAAGATCCATCCTCTTTTTGTGTTGATAAAATATAGAGGAGAGATTGAAGTACTAATTGTTCAAGCTCTTTGTCTGGATGTATCTGTAAATACTGTAGGAGATGCAGATCGATCGTTGCTTGTCCACCGGGATAACCTGAATAACCAGTGTCCATGTAAAAATATCCGATAACACCATCCTTCGATAGTGTTGTCATATTATACCAAATAATTCCTTTGCCTTGTTTTTTTGGAGTAGTATGCATCTTAGGATTAAGAAACAGTTTACGTAATTGCTTAGACCAAACGGAAAAATCTTCGTCTTTTGTTTGTTCATACCACTGTGAAAAATAATTTATTCGAACTGCTTCATAGGATAGAAGTGAATAACTTGAATCAACAAAGGTAAACCCCGGGGTTTCACGCCAGGGTAATTGTAAAAACGTTCCATTTTTATGATCATACGATCGCCATAACGCTTGTTTTGCTTGAGAAAACACCTGTTCTGGTGAAACATGAAATGATTCTTTCTTCTGTGTTTTCACGATCTGTTTTATGCTTTTAGCAATCGCTTCTTCCCAATTTTCATATTCTTTTATATCTGTATGAAAAGTAAACGAATCATCTTTTTGTACATCTAGAGTTACTATTGATTTTTTTCCTCGTCCAAGCCATGCATTATTCTTTTGCTTTATTTCAAAAGAGGACGGTAAAAAGAAACTGATATCATAAGATGATTCAGTTTCACTAAGGTGAATAAAAGGAAAAACTTCTTGATTATTGATAGTAATGCAAGGATCAAATTGGATTAGATAACATTTAGATGAAAACTGTAAAACAAAAACAGGCATTTTTACATATATTGAGGATACACAATTGTTTCCATTAATGGTTTTATCAAGAATTTTTATTGTATAGTAGGTAGTAAAAGGATATGGTAATGATATGTCATCAAAAGTTAAGGAAAAGGTTTTTTCACTATACCACATCCCCCCAAGAAATGCGTAAGTAAACGGTTCTTTTTTTGGAATATGAATAGTTTTTAGAAGATAATGATCTTTGATTTCTTTGATAGAATAGTTATTATTATTTACTTTTAAATTTGAGTCAATCGTCTCTTTAATAGTCATTATCATCAAATCAGCTTATGCATCACATAATTTTTCATATAATTTTGTGTGCTGATCAGCAATCCCCTCAATATGATATAAGGAGACCTCATCGGTTTTCTTTTGATATTTCTTTTTATTTGAATCAGAAAACGCTTCTTTCGTGAGATCTTCTACACGGGAAAAATAGAATAACATTCCATTAAACGCTTCCCTATATTCTTCGGTATCTCGTGCAATCATTGGAAGTTTCATGGAAAGTGCTTCAAGCATAACAATGGAATGTCCTTCAGCAAAAGATGGCATTAGGAAGAAATCTGCTGCTGAATACACCTCAAAGATATCCTCAATAAAACCCGGAAACAGAGTATTATCTGGCTTCTTTTTCAACATCTTTTTGATCTTATTATAATCCTTTGAAAAAAACGAATAGGGGAAGCCACCAATCCATAAAAAATGATATTTGGGGAATCGTTTCGCGATTTCTAAAAAATCATAGATTCCCTTTCGGGGCGTACGTTGAGCAACGGTAAGTATTAACGTGTCCTCATCAGTTAGATCATGCTTTTTTCGAAATGATTTCCTTTTTACGTTATCTGGAGTAAATAATGATGGATCAATGCCATTGTATATGGTTGTAATCTCTGGATTGCACCCCATATCAAAAAGTTCTTTTTTACATTTATTAGATACAGAGATGATGTGATCAAACCGATTGTAAATTGGTCGATATAACCAGTTAACTAATCCCGGAATGGCAAGATTTCCTTCATTTAGGTTGGGTGTTGAATGAGCAGTAATGATAGAAATACCTTTGAATCTATGAAGATACCATAATGATCGTGGTCCAAAGGTATGAAAATGTGTGATATCAAAATCTAACGATGAATCATTATATGAAATATCAACTTTTTTAGAAAGCGCTCTATATAGGTTTTTTGCGGCAGTTGCACAACCAAGGTATTTGAATGCACCGCTGTCTTCGACGATAAAATTAACCTTCATATCTCTGACCAAGTCCCTAAGCAATAAGTTTAGCTTTTTCAGTGTCAAGGATAAATGAATAATCTATTTCGTACAATTCTATCCAATGGACTTCTTCGAATTGTTCACTGTAGGTGGCATTTCGATAAATTAACGTAAACGGTTTATCTTTAAATTTATCATAGGATTCATTGGTCATATGATAGTATTTTCCAACATCTACGTTCACAACATTAGTTCTCATGATGTCATCAATAAGAATATGAGTGACATTTAACTGATAGAGTTCCAGAAGACTTTGAATCGTATTTTCGCAATGCCATGTGATATTAGTCTCCCCATATGTGATATTGTATCCATTAGCCCAACAAAGCATAGATAGTCGATGATCTGATGCGATCACACTAGTATTACTCATATTTCCATGCATCCAGCCAAGAACAGATATGCAAGGAGCAGAAACACGTTCATCAATACTATCAAGTGCATCAATTGTTGGATATGCTGCCATAGTATTAGCAATAATAAGTGATCCAATGACAACTGGAATTGCTATAGTTCGAAGATGGGCTTTAATTGTCTGAGGTGAATGGATGAAGTTTTGTTGGGCTAATAATGATTTTACCTCAGTAATGCTATGATGTTTTATAAGATGATGAATACTAAGAGCAGCGGGTATACATAAAGGAACGATGAGATATTCTAAATGACGATCTGGCATCAGTTTTGCTGATAAAATTGAAAAAAGAAACGATCCAATTAATGAGATAATCCAACCTTGAACAAGCATACCACCATTTTTTTCTTTTAAAAGACTCAATCCTGCTAGTGATAGGCTTGCTATAAGAATCATAGGAATGGAATATGCAACTGCAATGGGTGTAAGTGCGATGTGTACACCAGGAATTCCTGTTTGGATGGCAATCATTGATGATAAGAGGAGGATTGTAAAAATGAGGATGATTTTTTTTGATAATGAAAGGGAAAATACCCTTAATTTTACAGAAGGCAAGTATGTTTTGACTTGTTTAAAATGCATGCAAAGCATAAAACCAAGAATGGTCAAGAGGTAATAGAAGAGCATTACATATGGAGAAGAAATAATTAACTTTCCGCTCATGAAGCTATTATAGACTGGTGTTGCAACAAAAATCCAGTACATGAATGCTGAAGATGATGCGGTGAGTACGTAAGCGAGAACAGCATATGATTTTTTCCATAAAGATGAATGATAATGTGCATAGGAAAAAAGCATGAATGTGATACTAATGATATAAAAATACATGGTGAAATGATGGGACATGATCAGTAATGCTGTTGAACAAAGCAGTGGGATGAGATAATTTGATTTCTTGATGAATTTTATGAAAAAGAATATGGAAATCATCATAAAAAAATGTCCAATGGTCAATGGTGCAGCATGACTAGTCTGATACACGTGAAAGGTTGCTGTGGCTAAGAGCACAGATGAAAGTAAAGCAATGTTTCTATCTTTGAACAGTTCATGGACGATGAAGTAAAGAATTGGGATAGTTAACCCACCAAATATGGGGGCTATTTTTGGAAGTAACTGAATAGTATCAATACCTGTAAGAAAATGAGCAAGACCCGTGATGGCATAAAGTACTGGAAAATATTGATATGATGAACCCCATCCGTTGTAGGCGTTGATTAAGGATTTAGTCTCAACAAATGAATTTGTTAGGCCATAATATATGCCGAAGTCGACACCCCATGCGGGGTTTAATAATGCGGGGATGGAACGTAAAAGGATGGCTACCGCTGTTACAATAAGTAATGGTATGATCCATCGATGTTGTTTTATAATATGGTGTTTTAATCGCCTCATCCGCTCACTTAAGAATAAACTAGGGTATTTTGATGATAATAACGATAGGTATTTAAAATCATTCTGTTTTAATCAGGATAATACGATGTTTAGCACGTTTTCAACGCTTTTTTCAACGTCGCCTTTGCCTGAAAAACCCTTTGTTTTTTCCGCCAATTTTACATCATTTTTTAAGTGTAATGCATTTTGTTTAATGGTATGACAAGTATTTGTTTTCTTTAAATGTAATGCCAAATATTCTTGTTCGATTTGACCTGGTGTAGGAATCATTAATGCTTTGCTTCCGATGACTGCTAAATCCATTATGGTTGAGTATCCACTTCGTGAAATCACTAATTTGGATCGATTAAGTAGTTCTTCGCGTTTATTTTTAGATAGATATGTATATGTTTGTATATTTTTTTCTTGAGGTACTTCAGTTTCTTCAGTTATACCTAAACTCATAACGATTGATCCTTTCAATTCACCAAGCTGACTAATAATTTTTCGTTCAAGGATTGAACGTTGTGGTTCTGGTCCAGATAAGGAAATAAAATAATCAATGTCCTTTTTCAGATTTTGACGAGAAAAATCTGAAAGAATGCCTACATAATGCAAATGTTTTTCATCAATTTTTTTTAGATTGTGGGAAAGGTCACCAGATAAACTTTCATCTTTAAAATCTGGGACGATGATTTCTTGAAATCTTTTAAAAAAAAACATATTAAACGTCTCACTTCCACGTTCAAGAATGTGAATGCGCAGAGGGTTCATAATTCGTATTTGATGAGAAATGAAAAAAGAGGGAATTGATTTACTGTACATATCATAACGGCCATCTGAGATGATTCGGTCGCATGAGGTATGTTTTAATATTTTCTGAAGTTGTTGTAAGCCATCTTCCATTCGCTTAATAAAATAAGGCCAATAGACGATACTTTTGGCAATGAATTGTCGAGTATTTTCGGAAACAAGCATGGGATAATCAGGAATATCAATATATGTATGATCAGGTCCAAGTTCATTTTTTAATAACTGTAATGATCGATCACTCGAAATAAGAGTAAGAGTATGTCCCTCCTTGATAAGTTTCCTGATGATAGGTAGGGATCGTGTAGCATGACCAAGACCCCAGGAACAAAGACTGTAAATGATATCCATATTGATCGTACCGTATTTTTTCTTTGATTATAAGTCTGCCGAGACATACAAGTTTTTGTACACCTTTGTTTATTCATCCTAGTGATGACGAACATGTCTAGTTTTCAAGAGCGATTGATTCATAGCATGCAGAAAAATAATAGTCTAGTCTGTGTAGGTTTAGATATTGATGAGGAAAAAATTCCACCATTTCTTTTTGAATCTAGTCAAGATCCTTTTGTCGAATTTACAACTTCAATTATCGATGAAACAAAAGATTTAGTTTGTGCATATAAACCAAACCTTGCATTTTATGAGGCGTTAGGATCAGAAGGTGATAGAATTTTGCGAAAAACAATAGCTAGGATCCCAAAGGATATTATCGTGATTCTTGATGGAAAACGCAATGACATTGGAAACACCGCAAAAAAATATGCACAAGCATTATTTGAAGAATTACATGGTGATGCAGCTACCGTGAATCCCTATTTAGGAATAGATGGAGTAAAACCATTTCTAGATTATTCAGATAAATGCAGTTTTCTGCTTTGTCGGACATCTAATCCTTCCGCAAGAGATTTCCAAGATCTTCAGATAAATAATGAAGCCTTGTATATTAAGGTGGCAAAAACGATAAAGAAATGGGAAGAATTTGGATGCTGTGGATTGGTCGCAGGGGCCACCTATCCAGAAGAATTACGCACTCTTCGTAAACTGATGGGCGACAATTCTCCGTTTTTGATACCGGGGATAGGAAAACAAGGTGGTGATGTTGAAAAAACAGTAAAATATGGAACTAATGAAGATGGAGAACTTGCTGTGATAAATTCCTCTCGGAATATTATTTATGCGTCTACAGGTGAAGATTTTGCTGAAGCTGCATGTAAAGAAACAACCTGGTTAAGAGATATCATAAATAAGTATCGATAAAAAAACACCTTGGTGATAGGTTCATATCCCATGGTTTATATATTATGAACTGTTTTTTGCGTATGCCTTGATTCGAAGACCTTCATGATGAAAGATGATTGAAGGAGCAAATTCAAGGATACAAAAAATTGATGCTAGTAGAGTCCCTCATTGATCTCATAGACGCATGGTCAAGAAATGATAATGAGGACAACCATAGCATCATATAATTGTCGCGAAAGTTGGATGCTATTGTTTAACTGCTGTTATTTATTAAATAATGGTTTTTCCACTGCCCAATAATCATCAAAAAAGATGATTGTTGGGTGACAGCGACTTGTTTTTTTATGAAAACAGATTATTCAATATGGGGTTAAGACATCATGGATATTACATGGTTTTTTTAGATTATTTTTCCGAAAATTATTTTAATTTTCTCGATTGACAGTTGGAATATGGGAAAAGAATAAATGATTTAAATTAGATTAAAAGAATAATAAATAAATATTTTAAAAAATTAAATATAGGGGAATGAGTAATATTTAAATATATAAAGATCGATGAAATAAAAGTAATAAACTAATATAGGGGTATTAAAATGAAATATAAGAGTATTTTTGTTGTGGCACTACTAGTAATTAGTGCTTTTACAACGTTAGGAATAAGCCAAGAATCAGAGAAAGTTGAAACGTTTGCATTGAATTTTTCAATACCTGCTGTTGAAGTATATTGTATTGAAAACACAGATTATTGTGAAATATCAATTGATCAACAAGTGGGATTATTGTATCATGCGGGAGAACCAATGCTTCCTAAAAAAACGCAATCTCTTGAATTTCCATTTGGAACAAAAATTACATCCGTTGATTACGACATTTCAACGGTACGGAAGGCTTCAATAGACATGCCAGTTATTCCAGCACCAGAGCTCGTTGTTTTAGATGGCAGCGCTCAAGAAGAGATATATACTTGCAATGCCGAAGTCTATGAATCAGACGAATTATACCCAACAGACTGGGTACAAGTTCATACCGGTGCTGGATTAAACAAAGATAGTGAACATACCTTGTTTGTTAACATTGAATGTTATCCAGTACGTTATAACCCCGTAAAAAATGAAATCAACTATGTTGATACTATTGACCTATCAATAAGCTATGAACTTCCAACTAATACTGAACAATCCACAATTGAAGAATATGATATGGTTGTCATTTCACCTGATGCATTCTCATCTGCACTTCAACCTTTAATTGATCATAAAAATGATCACAATGTGAAAACATATCTGAAAACACTCGAAGATATTTACAGTGAGTATGATGGATTTGATGAAGCTGAACAAATAAAATTTTTCATCAAAAATGCTTTTGACACTCAACAGATTACTTATGTCTTGCTTGTCGGAGGATTGAAAACCTATTTCTTTGGTCCATCTCGAGATAACGATAACATCGGCGTATCACAATGGTATCTTCCAGTAAGATACACCAATAATCAGGAGATGGGATCAACCTATGATCCAGGTTTTATCAGTGATTTGTATTATGCAGATCTTTATGATGCTGGAGGTAATTTTTCATCTTGGGACCAAAATAAAAATGGGGAGAGTGATGGCATTTATGCAAAATGGAGTGTGTTTGGAACCGGAAAGGATATTTTAGATTTATATCCTGATGTCTATGTTGGCAGACTTGCTTGTCGAAATACATGGGAAGTAAATATCATGGTTGAGAAAATCATAGCGTATGAGACATCGAGTTTTAATGCGTTTGAGAGGATTATTGGAATTGGTGGCGATTCGCATGATGATACTACAAATTATATCGAAGGAGAAGTACTCTGTGATTATGTATTCGATACCTATATGACTGAGTTTGACCCAGTTAAATTATATGCATCCAATCGTAATTCACAACCTGATTTCATACCAAGTCCAGAAGCAATAGTCCGTGAGGTTACTAATGGAGCGGGTTATTTATTATTTGATGGACATGGTCATCCTGGTTCATGGAATACGCATTGGCCTGGAGAATTCAATTGGGAAGATACACCAGGAGGAATCAGTTGCTATGATTTCCCAGATTTTAAAAACGAGGGTGAATATCCGATCACAGTTGTTGGTGGATGTCATAACAGTCAGTTCAATATCAGTCTCTTTCCTACCTTATTAAGCAAACCATTTATGTGGACGCATGGTGCTCCATTCCCAGAATGTTTTGGTTGGTGGATAGTGCGAAAAGTTGATGGAGGCGCAATTGCAAGTATGGGGAACTCAGGATTGGGATATGGTGCTGTTGGAAATCATGGCGATGTTGATGGAGATGGTGTTGACAATCCTGATACTGTAGAAGCGGTTGGTGGATATCAGGAAGTCATGTTCTTTAAAGCAATTGATGAAGGAGTGGATATTCTTGGTCAAGCGTGGGGATTGGCAAATACCTATTATTTAAATGCTTTTCCAGGAATGGAAGATCAAACTGATTGTAAAACAGTGAGTCAATGGCCACTCTTAGGAGATCCAAGTTTAAAAATTGGAGGATACTCCTAATTTTTTTCCTTTTTTTATTTTTTTAACCGTTTTCCCGTATCCTATGCATCTAAACGAAGCATTTAGATTAACATAGGTACAGTGGGTACAAATCCAACATTTTCAAATCCGGTCATACTTTCAACTATTCTTATCATTCAGTAATAAAATTCATTTATTATATAAATGCTAATATTATATTTTAGTAGTAAATGAAAAATTCAATTTTTATTTGATCAAAATAGAGGTCATACCGGAAAATTAAATGGTCTTATACAAGAGCGAAAGGTTCAACAGGAAAAAAAGTTAGATTGATTGGGTAAAAATTAAATTTCAGATGTAAAAGCGTTGGATTTTATCCTGTGGTTTTATAGAAAGTTGATAAGTGGCGCATCATGATTTTCAAAAACTGTAATGTAAACGAAACAGATAATCTTAATGGCATCTGTGATGATTGTAAATTTTCAATAATACGTAATGATGATATTCAACCTCTCTTTTTACATGGATATTCTTATATGTACTTTATATTATTCAGGATAGATAACTGAGGGTAAATATGTCAATCCAAAAAGTATCATGGGAATATAAAAATGGTTTGAAGTCGTTTTTAAATCTATTGAATATGATTGAAACCGTATTGAATTCATTACAAGAAGAAGGTTTTCTTCATAAGATTAATAGTGAAATAACAAAAAGTTATAGTAGTTTTTATTTAGATGATGATTTCTGGATTTGTATTAAACTTGATGACCCTGAAAAAATCTTTTTTGGATATAAGGAACATTATACTAAAAAAATAGAAAATATTGAAATTTTTAAAAATATGACTAAACTACCAGATCATGATATCCCCGCTCGGGTATATGACTTTAATGAGAATCATTTCTTTGAATTGCCAAAAGCAGGACAACAAAAAGAAATTTTCGATTTTTTAAAAGAATGTTTTGAGGTTATTAAAATTCCAATTAAGAATGGATGATTGTAAGTTTTCGATAATTGGTAATAATAATGTTCCACCAACATTTTGAGGATATGATTCAGAATTCTCCATCTATTTAAGTATGGTGACCTCAGCCGTTTTTTTCATTAGTTCGACAGGAGAAATAAAGTTAGATTGATTGAGAAAAAAGCATCAATCTAATATTTGAATTCAGTTCATCTCATTAAATCCTTTCTTTTTTCTTTTTAAAGATTTTTGGAGGTTTTCAATAAATGAAAACAAGTGATTATTTATTCATCAGGATTAGAGTATTGTTTACCAATTTCTTTTTTTTGTTTTTGCGTTGTATAAGCAAGCCTAGTTTTAGGATCATCAAATTCGTTTTTACAGTCTTGACATCTATATTTTGGTGTTCTTCTCCTTCTACAATAAATATGTTTACTATTACATTTAGGACAAACTTCCAAAAAATCTTTACCCATCTGAAAAAATTTATTATTAGAACGTTCAATAAATCTATCTTCTTTTATCAAAATTAAATCTCCGATTTTGAAATATTATAATATCGTTATACCATTTAAAGAAATCTATACCTTGTTTAATCTTACGCTCAGAGCTAAACAAAATAAAAAAAGATAAGGAGAAATTAGATTGATGGCCAAAAAACCATCAATCCAAAAATGTTACTCCGAGAAAGTAGCATGGGCTTATCCGGATTTGAACCGGAGACCTCCGCCATGTGAAGGCGACGTCATAACCACTAGACCATAAGCCCTTGATTTGTCTTTTGAATGAATAAACTGGTTATTAGATTTACCCCCTTTTTCGAGATATTGATTGCCTTTTTTACTATTTTTTATGAATACCTTTGATGTTATCAAATCGGCCAATATTTAAATTAATAATTTCATTCCTTCTAAAAATGGTATTTGAATAGGTATCTTAGTTTCATACATGTTTTTTAAACTAAATATCCTT
>Ga0272442_10001513_pt1 | contig 35264 bp, 36 predicted proteins | sample SSMForm2O_FD_200262 | JGI IMG/M metagenome (GOLD analysis project Ga0272442, IMG submission 200262) | Marine sediment archaeal communities from Little Sippewissett salt marsh, Falmouth, MA, United States - SSM-Form-2O | ecosystem: Environmental > Aquatic > Marine > Wetlands > Sediment ... | reverse complement strand
AGACTTACTCGGCATCCCGGAGAACGCCTACTCATGACGACCGTCGCCAGCGCGAGAAATCCACCGCAAATGCGTCTTCACAAGTGCGGAATGTGAGCCGAATCTGGCAAGTATTTTCCTTTTGACTCCCCAATCGATGAAGGACTAGTATTCGACATAGACTTGTACCAGCATAGGCAGACAACAATCCCGGAATTTCTGCCTAATAGGTTCGCAGCAAATTGTTCAGACAAAGCCAAGGCGGTTGCCTCTGGGCTTCAATCTGAGATGGTGAAAGGGATTGCCAATGTCTCTCGCCCCAGAAACGGTGTGTGACGATATGGACCGACCACAGACTGTCGAATTCACTCGTGCGGAGGAAGTGCAACCGGCGGCTTCCGGACTAACAACGGCCGTCTCCTTCTGGCAATCTTTCGAGCCGCCAGAAGAGGAGGCCTCATGGGATCTTTTCACAACAAAGAGCGACTTTGGAACGCGAAAGGCTCAGCAGGCCGATCAGAAGAGCCAGATAGGTGAAAGAGAGCTCAGGTCTGTGGCCGCAACGGTTCTGGACATTACACACGACCTTGCTGCGGTGGAGTTCGAAGACGGACTAACTGTCGACTTTCCCAAAGCGCTTCTGGACTCCAGCCTCCTCAAGCCGGGGCAACCGGTCGACTATGTTGTTAAGTCGACAGGTGACGGTCGCCGCTTCCAAATGTTCCGCGCCCGTCCGGTGCGGCCACTGGGTGATGAAGACAGGAAAGCCTTGGCCGCCCTCAAAGACGCAGCAGCCCCTAGGCTGAATGAAAGCGATTGACGTTCGTTTCTTCAATGTTGGGCACGGCGATTCTATTCTACTGGAAGCCTACGACGAATCTCGCCGCACCGACGCCCAGTACATAGTCATAGACTCGAGCATGACGTCCACGAAGTCAGGGCTGGCGCACCCCTGTGTAGATTACCTCAAGTCCCGGAGTGTAAAAAAGATACTGGCTCTTGTCGTTACTCACCTCCATAGAGACCATTGTCAAGGGATTGAGCAACTTCTCGATGGTAGCTTCGAGATCGACACCACAGTGATCCCGCCGCTATTTAGCACAAAAACGAAAGTCCTGGAAGAGGCGTTCGACAAATGCAAGAGAGACGTGGAGGAAGCCCTGAAGGGCACTGACAGCGAGTCCCTGAGAAGCCAATATCGAAGCATCGCTTGGTTCCTCGCATATCTTGCTAAGAACGAGGAATCACTGATGGCTCGCCAGGGACCTATGAATGTATTGCCGTTTCTTCAGAGCACAGGTGCAACTCTTTACGCCTGCTTACCACTGCGCAGGACTAAGGGGACGCTTTACACCCACATGACTCGGGGCGGGCTGTTTTGTGAGGAAACGATGCAAACTATGAATGATATGTCCATAGCGTTGTTGATCGATTTTCATGGCAACCGCTGCCTCTTGACCGGCGACGCTCCTGCGGCTCAGTGGCGAACACATCGCCATGAAATGCGGGCCGAACCTAGCGGGGCGCTGAAGTGTAGGTTTCTCAAATCGCCGCATCATGGCTCCGAGCATGACAACGAACCATTCTTCTTCGACTATGCGCGAACGCCGAACCAAGATGAACCATCGTACTGCTTCGTGTCAGGCAAAGGCGGCGCGAAACAACCACACGCCAGCACCCTCAAGACGGCTGCAGCCAACGGGTTCTCGCCCAGATGTACGAACCTTGCCGACGCATGCTTCGTCCATGTTCCTCAGATGTTGAGCAACCTTCGCAGGCTCCCTGAAGAGGCTAGGCCCTTTGTTCTGCACTACGGTATAAGCGGCCCGAACATCCCGTGTCAGGGCAGCATGATTCTCACCCTCAAGGAGGATGGCACACACTCTGTGAGTAGCGAGACGAACAGGCCGTGCGTATATTCCTGATGGGTTCTGCGTACGGAAACATAACCCAAGCAGACAGGGATTCGACAAGACAAATGCTTGCCTGTGTCCGAGTCATTATCATATCCACTCGCCGCTTTGCGCCGCTTTTGAGACAAAGGGCTTTGCAGTATGGCGCGATAACCGGCTTCTATCGTCAGCTATGCGCAAAGGTGGGGCCGTCTGTAACCCCTTGCACGGCAACATAAAGCGCGGAACAGCAAGGATTTACACGGCGGCGCGGCATAGATTAGGAATCCGCCGCTCTGTCCAACTGAGCTACCGGGGTGCAAACTCCGGCCCGGATCACCGGTAAAGCCGAAGGGGGAACAAGTTACGATACTTCCTTGTCGACGTCAAGGGCCTCTGGAAAGGGGAGAAGCGGCCCCTAACCTGATCTATTCATCCCGCATGAATCCACGACCGATTGCGGCATTGGGACGGGATGGGAGAACCGTTGCCTTCTGTGGCGTTACGGGCTATATGCCCCTTGCTGATGAACAATTCAGGCTAACTGCCTGCTTCGTTCTTCCACGTGCGGAGGGCGCGCTGCTTGGCCGCGAGAATGCTTACGGTTTCTGCCGGCCGAACACCCAATTCTCGCAACTCTGGGAATGCCCTCCTCCGGTCTCCTCCCTCTCACGGTAGGTCGCCGGGTTGGCGTCCTCCGGCGTGCGAACCACGGGCGTACGGAAGTTGATCGTCTCCACGATGAACTGCTCACCCAAGACCACCTCGACCACGGGTTCACGGACCTTGTAGCGTCTGTCCACCGGAACTGTCTTGTCGCGCGTGATTCTCTGCATCTCAGCCATATTTTCTCCGTTACCGGCTTTGAGCAATAGCGTTGACGTCCCGACCCGGCCGCGGAACCTGCCAAGGTTGGCGTCGGCCATGTTCGCGAGCTTCGAGAAGTCGGCGTCGATCTTCCCATACGACATCGGGCTCGCCGCCCCGGCACGACACGCGTATTCCCACTGTGCCTCCGTAGGCAGGTCTATTCTTTCGCCCGTCTTCTCGGACAGCCACCCGCAGAACGACCGGGCTTCCTCCCATGACACGCGCACAACAGGTTGGGCGGACTGGTTCAGCGGCACCCCACGGTCGGACTGGTCCTTGCCGGCTCGGTTGAAGTACCGGTTGTCATGTTCCGCGTTGAAGAGAGCGAACTGCCGGTTGCTTATCTCGAACTTGCCCATCCAGAAGGGACGATTGATCCGCACACGGGCGGCGGGCCTCTCGTCGGCCGACCCCGCGGCGTCCCCCATCACGAATTCCCCTGCAGGCACCAGGACCAGGTCTAGTGTGATTCTCTCGCCCGCCTCGGTACGCCCCAGCTCGATCTGCCTCTCGATCAACGCGCCCGCCTTCTTCTGCCGCTGCCTGGCCTGGGCACCGTCAGACGGCCAGCCGGCGCACTTCACCGCACGCCCGGGCGCCAAGGGCGCCGGCTTCAGAGCCGGAACGTCCATTGGCCGAAGTTCCGGTACGATCTCGTAGTCGGATGAGTCAACTCACTGGTGTCGGCGTGGTATTCGCCGGGTGGAAGCACATGGTAGTCGCTTTCCACCGGAACCGTGCCGAGTATCCAGTGCACGTCCCACGGCCCGTCTATCCCTATATGCGTGTGGTTCGCGAGGCCCCGGTACCCGTAGTCGAACGAGAACAGGCGCAACGACTTGACCGTGCCGCGCGGGACCCCCGCCAGGCCGGCCCCCCCGGTAGACGTCCGTGAGGTAGACCACGGCATCCTTTCTCCTGAGATTCACGCGGTCGGGAATGATCGGCGGGCGCGGCATCCATGGCCTTCTGCAGGCGCGTCAGTCGCGCCAGTTGCCGCCCATTCAGCCATACCTTGATCCCGTCGTCGCTGCCAAGGTAGACCTTGAGCGCCATGCGCTTTCCCGCCGTGATCATACGGTACAGGTAGTAGGCGACATTCGATTTCTGGCCGAGCTCGTGCGGGTCGCCGTCACGCCAGGACCTACACGCCCAGCGCAGAGAACCATAGGAAGCACCGAGGTCCGTTTTCCGTTCAGGTTGGAATTCAGCCTTGAAAGGCCTGCTGCCGTCCGGCGTCTCAAAAGGGCCGACCGCGAACCAGGGCCCAAGGAACACCCCCTTTACCCGGCCGTACCGCTCCACGGAGAGTTCAACCTTCGATCTTGCGAGGGCCTCCCGCGACTTGATCATAGTCTCGCACCACGTCTTGCCACGGACATAGTACGGCGGGGCCTGGCTCTTCCACGCCTCTTCGGCGCTATGGACCGAACCGAGGACGGCCAACAGGCATGTGGTGGCAACGGCCAGGTTCGAGACTACATTGTGGGCAATCATGGTGTTCGGGGTGTCCAATATAATATACGCTTTGAGCCACCTTTTCCAACATAAACGATTGGTAGCACCGGAAGTAATGCGCGCTTGATGGCGGCGCTGCCGACCGGTACGATGCTTCCTTCCTGGAGCCCGTAATGTCGTTACAACAAGCCCACAACGTTATCCTGGTCGACGAACATGACCGGGAAGTCGGTCTCGAAGAGAAGCTTGCAGCGCACCAACGTGCCTTGCTTCATCGTGCCGTCTCGGTCTTCATCCTGAATGCATCCGGTGAAATGCTCCTGCAGAAGCGCGCCGCCGGAACGTACCACTCCGCGGGACTCTGGTCCAACGCCTGCTGTACCCACCCCTACCCCGGCGAGTCACCGAAGGCGGCGGCCCACCGGCGGCTGTGGGAAGAGCTGGGCTTCGAATGCCCGATCGAGAAGGCATTCTCGTTTGTCTACAGGGAAGACGTGGGCGGCGGGCTGACCGAACACGAGTTCGATCACGTGTTCCTCGGCCGATACGACGGCAACATTACGCCCTGCGCGACGGAGGTCGAAGCGGTGAGCTGGCGCGCAACCGACGCCATCGAGCAGGACGTGAAGACCAACCCACACGACTACACACCGTGGTTCAGGATCTGCCTGCCGAGGATTGCCGCCTGCATTGAGGACTGAGGCGGCCGGTGGCCACAACCAAAGAAGACCGGCCGCCAGTGAAAGTGCCAGGTGAAAGTGAAGGTAAGATGTCTGTTCTCCGGTTCTCAAAGATGATTCCGCCTTCCGCTGCACCTGCACCTTTGACCTGTAACCTTCACTGCTGACCCTGCCCGATCGTGCTCAAATTATCTTGTTTTTTGTCGCAGTTGAGATTGTTTAAGCCGCTAATCTTGCCATAGGGGCAGGCCGGTTTCCTCGTCAAATCCGCGCTCCAGCGGGTTGCCCGCCAACTCTTCGATCACGTACTCGCATGCGAACACGATGGTGCCGGGCGCCAGGTGCCCGCCGAAGGCTCTGCCTTCGTTGTCGCCGAGCGTGATGTGGGCATGCACCATGGTCTTGTCATCCCGGGTGGAAACATTGCCGATCACCTTGAGTATTTCCAGCGGCTTGTCCAGTTCGAGGAATTCGTACTCACGAGCAGCCTGGTTGTAGAAGCCAATACGCGCCTTCTTGACTGCGCCAAGGGCTTCCAGCCGGCCGAGGCTTATCCCCTTCTCCACGCAGATGTTCGTGAGGGCCTCCAAGAGGTCAACTCCATGGGCCAGCTTCCCGATCAGTCGCTTGCCGGGCTCAACAGTACGAATGATTCTCATCAAGATACCTCCGTGTCACGTGTCGCCTTCGAGAATTTCCTGGGATTGTATCACGGCATGCACGCGCGTCGAGGGCATTTAGATGTTCCAACGGGCCCGGCGGCGCGCTATCTTCTCCCTATGCATTCACGCGCCGCCAAGCCGGCCCTTGTCCTGCTCTCGCTGTTCTGCCTCGCGGGCTGCGTCAGCAAGCGGCCGGATCGTCTTACGGTGCTCTTCTTCAACGATTCCCACGGCTACCTGGAACCGTTCACGGTGGAGCAAGACGGCAAGAAGGCCGAAGTCGGCGGCATGGCACGGCTCGCGGCGGAGGTGAAACGTATCAGGAAGAACAACAAGAGCCTGGGCATCCCAACCGTGCTGCTTTGTGCCGGCGACATATTGCAGGGCACGCCGATGTCCACCGTCTTCCGCGGCAAGGCGGATATCGATTGCATGAACGCGATGGGCGTCGACGCGATGTGCGTTGGCAACCACGAGTTCGATTTCGGGCTGGAGAATTTTCACGAACTCAGGAAGCGCGCGAAGTTCCCATTCCTCAGCGCAAATATCGACATAGAGAGGCCGAACGGATCAGCGCAGCTTCGCCTTCCACAGAGGATGCCCCTTTGTCCGGCAACGGCTCGGCTTGACCTCGGCGGCGGCACCGCCCTGACAGTGGTGGGTGTGACAACCAAGGAGTTGCTTGTTACGACCGCGCCGTGGAACGTGAACAGGCTTGCGGTACGGGATCCCGTGGAGAGCGTCGGAGCCGTGATGATGCGTCCCGAAACAGGCCGTCCTGCGCTGATCCTGTCGCACTGCCTGCGTACCACCGACAGGGAACTGGCCGCGAGGACATTCGGGGTAAGCGCGCTTATCGGGGGGCACGACCACCTCCTCATGTCGCCCGAGCGCGGGAAGTTCCCTATCCTGCAGGCATTCGAAAAGATGCGCTACCTCGGACGAGCCGATTTTGACATCGATCTCGCCAACGGCCGTGCGAGGCTACGCGACCATTCCTACATCCCCATCGTGGCCGGCATGCCCGAGGACGTGAAGGCAAAGCGCATCATCGCTTCCTATGCCGGCCGCATGGACAAGCGGTTCAAGCAGGTGATCGGCTGGACCGACCAGTACCTGGGTGCGGACCGCGGCAGCATACGCTATCGAGAAACAAACCTGGGTAACTTCGTGGCCGACTCGGTACGAGAACATACCGGCGCGCAGGTCGCCCTGGTAAACGGGGGCGGCATACGGGCGAGCATTCGTCCCGGCGAGATCACCGTTGAGGACGTCTTCAAGACCATGCCGTTCGCAAACGAGGTGATTATCCTCGAATTAACCGGCAAACAGCTCCTGGCCTTATTGCAGCGTTCCGCGAAAAGCACTCGTGCCGATGAATACGGCGGGTTCTTCCAGGTTTCAGGGCTGCAATTCGTCATAGCGGACAGGAAAGCCCGGTCGGTCTGTATCGGCCCCGACAAACAACCCCTGGATGCCGCCACTACCTACACTGTCGCGGTTCCCGACTTTATTGCCGCGGGGGGGGACGGCTATTCGATGCTCAAGGAGCTTCCCCGCCGGAAGACGGGAAGCATACTCAGGGACCTGCTCGTGGATACGATCAGGCGCAGGAAAAAGATCGAGGCACAGGTCGAGGGGAGGATCAGGCGGAAGTAGGAGGGTATTCAGTGTTCAGTGTTCAGTGTTTGGAAAGAGCCCCTTCCAGCATCGTGCCCGCAGTTCTACTGGTTGCGGCATGCGCGTCCGGGTGTGCTACGTCGGTGTTGCCGACGGACTACCTGGCACATGCGGACGCGGGCCGTGGCGGGAAGATGCGAGTGTGCTGGGTTGATAACGGCGTCGAGCTGTCCTCCTACCGCAACATCGCCGTGAGGGAGTTCGCGACCGACAAAGCGGTGGGCGTGAAAGGCAAGATCGACAGGCCCGCCTGGGGGCGCGGGATTCGAGACCGGCTGGTGCTGGACCTTCGAAGGCACGGCAAAAACGCGACGCACGACCCACGCATCCTTCCCGGCGGCCGGCCGTTCCTGCTCATCACAGGCAGCATCGCCCAGTTGAACCCGGGTGATCCCCGCAAACGCTACCGTATTGGCTTCGGCGCTGGGCGCGCGCTGGTGGATATCGAGGCGAAGCTCTACAGGGTCGAACAAGGTAAGGCCGTGCTTTGCGCCGAGTTCGCGGAATCAGAGGCGAAATCGAAAGGAGTCGTGGGAGACCCCACAACACTGCTGGACTTCTGCATACGCCGTATCTCCCGCACGATGGCGAAATACATCGCCAAACACGGCAAGGACAAGAGATAAGACTCCCCCGGCGATACCAACGCGCCCGTCAATACGGTCAACCCTGTCAATTCGGCCGGAAACGTCCCACTCCGCGTCCTACTTTCCGTGCCGGCTGGCCTGGTCGAGGATGTGGCGTTCCTTTCGCGAGAGCTTGTCTATGCCCTCCCTCTTGATCTTCTCCAGGATCCTGTCCACCTCCTCGGGCGCCGGCGGCCCTTCCGGCTCGTCAACCACGTGCATGCGCCGCCGCATAAGCCACGCGCGGAATCTCGTGAGGGGGCCCACCGGCAGCGGGTTCAGCATAGGGTCCAGGACCCGCGGATGCCGCGCAATGTGTACTCCGTATAAATAGCCGGCTATGCCCCCCGCCAGGTGCGCGGCATGGGCGACGTCGCGGTCGCCCGTGATGAGCAGGAAGAGAGAGATGACGCCTATACCGATGGCAAGAGTCAGCGCCGTCATACTTACGGGCAGGAAGAAGAACAGCAGGAGTGTGAGCCTGCGCTGCGGAAACATGCCGGCGTAAGCGCCGACAACACCCAGCACCGCACCTGACGCCCCCAGGCACAGGGCATTCCTTCCCATCGCGAACGTGAGCAGGGCCCAGCCCAGACCCGCGATGACGCCAGTGCCCAGGTAGAGTTTCACGAAGCGCCTCGTTCCGAGCGTCTCCTCGGTCTCGCACCCGAACCAGTAGAGCAAAAGCATGTTCCACAGGATGTGCCAGACGCCGCTGTGCAGGAACATGTAGGTCACCGGCTGCCAGATATACAGCTTCACCAGCCCGCCAAGGTGGAGGGCGAAGCTGGCCGTGAACGCGCTTTCGGATGGCGAAGTCCTGTCCACAATCGTCTGAATAACGAAAAAGGCCATGGTGACGATGATGAGCACGCGGACGGCGCTGGTTATGCGCCGCGCAAAGGGGTTGATCGGCTGGCCCACCTGCATCTGCATGCCGTGGAGGATATGGCACACGCCTCGCGCTGGCAAGACAAGTTCAGGACTTTGCGGGCGGATTGGGACTTGAGGAAAGTGCCTTGTTCTTTTAGAGTTTGCTTCCTCGGAACAGGGGTGAACATGTCCGCATGGCTTGACAAGGCGGTTCAGAACGTAATCGACGGCAACGGCATCGTGATCTCGATTGCCGCCATGCTGATCGTGTTCACTGCGCTTACGTTGCTGAGCCTCTTCATAGCCGCCCTGCCCCGTTTCCTGAAGATAGTCGCGAGAGTGCTCCCGGAGGAGCACCCGGCGGGCCCCCCGCCGGTTGACGAGCGGATCGTCGCCGCGATCGGGTGCGTGTTGCGCAGACGGAAGTACGGCAGCAGCGATGGACATTCTTCTTGAGTTCCTGAACACTACCGGGTTCGCCGGCATGACGATCGGCAATGCCGTGATGATCCTGATCGGCATCGTATTCATCACGCTTGCCATCGTTAAGCACTACGAGCCGCTCTTGCTCCTGCCCATCGGTTTCGGAGCCATAGTCGGCAACATCCCGAGCATCGGGGGAATACCGATAGGTGTATACGACGAGGGCAGCGTGCTCTGGTATCTCTACTTCGGGGTGAGCCACGGGATATTCCCTCCTCTCATATTCCTGGGGATCGGCGCGATGACCGACTTCTCCACGATGCTCTCGAATCCGAAGCTGGTTTTGCTCGGCGCGGCGGCGCAGGTCGGCATCTTCCTGACGTTGATAGGCGCGCTCTTTCTCGGGTTCACCCCCGCGGAGGCCGGCGCCATCGGGATCATCGGCGGGGCCGATGGTCCGACCTCGATCTTCCTGGCCTCGAAGCTCGCCCCGGAACGGCTCAGCGCGATCGCCATCGCAGCCTACTCGTACATGGCGCTCGTGCCGGTGATCCAGCCGCCCATCATGCGATTGCTCACAACAGAAAAGGAGCGCCTTATACGAATGAAGCCACCGAGGACGGTCTCGAAGCGCGAACGAATCATCTTCCCAATCGCCGCGTTCCTGATCGCGGCGCTCACCGTCCCCGCGGCGATATCACTCCTCGGCATGCTCTTCTTCGGGAACCTCCTGAAGGAGAGCGGCGTGACCGAGCGCCTCGCGAACACGTCGAGGACCGCGCTGATCGACACGGTGACCGTATTGCTGGGGTTCTCCGTGGGCGCCGCCACCCAGGCCCAGTACTTCCTGACGCGCGAGGCCCTTTGCATTTTCAGTCTGGGCGCCGCATCGTTCTGCATCGCAACAGCCGGCGGTGTCCTCTTCGCGAAACTCATGAACCTGTTTCTTAAAGACAAGCTTAACCCGCTCGTGGGCGCCGCCGGCGTTTCGGCCGTGCCCGACTCCGCGCGTGTCGTGCAGACCGTTGCCCAGCATGAGGATCCGAACAACGCCCTGCTGATGCACGCCATGGCGCCGAACGTCGCGGGCGTCATAGGATCGGCGATCGCCGCGGGCATCCTGTGGTCAGTATTGGTTGGGTAGTTTGAGACGTGAGGCGTGGCGCGTGGCGCGTGTCGGAGGGGCGGCCTTCCCGCGATACTCGACACTCGACACGGAGGACAACATTGGCGTTGAGTATCGATCACTGAGGCTATGTTCCAATGAGCAAGAGACGAATCAAGTTTATGTGCACGGCGTTCCGCGACGGCTTCCAGTCTGTCTACGGCGCGCGCGTTCTTACACACGACTTTCTCCCAGCCGTGGAGGCGGCCCGGGATGCGGGCATGGACTACTTCGAAGCCGGCGGCGGCGCGCGGTTCCAGTCGCTCTATTTCTACTGCAACGAAGACGCGTTCGAAATGATGGACCGTTTCAGGGCTGCAGCCGGCCCGGACGCCAACCTCCAAACCTTGGCACGCGGCGTGAACGTGGTTGGACTCAAGTCACAGTCGAGCGATGTGATAGACCTCCACGCACGGCTGTTCAAGAAACACGGCATCACCACGATCCGTAATTTCGACGCCCTGAACGACGTCAACAATCTGATCTACAGCGGCAAGGCAATCGCCGATGCCGGCCTCAGGCATGAGGTCTCCATAACGATGATGGAGCTTCCACCGGGGTGCCGGGGTGCGCACGGGACCGACTTCTATGCCGAGACCCTGCGCAGGATCATCGACGCCGGCATTCCGTTCGACTCCGTGTGTTTCAAGGACGCCTCGGGGACCTCGGCCCCCGTAAAGGTCCGCCGAACCATAGAGCGCGCCCGCAAGATGTTGCCGGAGGGCACAATCATCCACTTCCACACCCACGAAACCGCCGGCATAGGCGTCCTGTGCAACCTGGAAGCCATCAAAGGGGGGGCCGACGTTGTGGACCTGTCGCTCGCGCCCTGTTCAGGCGGCACATGCCAGACGGACGTGCTCACGATGTGGCACTCGATGCGCGGGTCCGAGTACGAGCTGGACGTGGATATCGACAAGGTCCGCGATGCGGAGGAGATCTTCAAGGAGTGCATGAAAAGCTACTTCCTCCCCCCCGAGGCGACCGCCGTGGAGCCGACGATCCCGTGGAGTCCAATGCCGGGCGGCGCCTTAACGGCCAATACCCAGATGCTTCGCGACAACGGTATCATGGACAAGTTCCCCGAGATCATAAAGGCCATGGGCGAAGTGGTCCGTTGTGGCGGCTTCGGAACGTCGGTGACCCCGGTATCGCAGTTCTACTTCCAGCAGGCTTTCAACAATGTCCAGTTCGGCCCGTGGAAGCGCATCGCGGAGGGATACGGGAAAATGGTGCTCGGCTACTACGGCAAGACCCCCGTCTCTCCCGACCCTAAAGTGGTCCAACTCGCCCGCGACCAGCTGAGCATGGAACCCACCGAGCGCACAGTCCTTGAAATGAACGACGAGAACCCGGATCTCGGGGTGGAGGCCGCCCGCAAACAGCTCAAGGATGCCGGCCTGCCCGAAACAGACGAGAACCTCTTCATCGTCGCCACGTGCGCCGACAAGGGGATCGACTTCCTCCAGGGGAAAGGCGAGATGGGTGTCCGGAAGGTATCCGAGACACCGTCCGCCGCTCCCCCGGATACGCCGCCGGACACCGATAGCTACGTCGTAACCGTAAACCGCAGGAAGTACTCACTGATGTTCGAGGATAACAAGGTCATCGTGGACGGCAAACCCTACGTGGTGGATATCCGCATGGGACAGGATAGCGGCAAGACAAACGCCGCTGCCACGGAAGGCGGAGTCGCGGTTCGCGCGAAGACGCCGGGCGAAGTGGTGCGGATCCCGGCACAGGAAGGCGTGCGGGTGAACGCGGGTGACGCGATCATCGTCATCGAGGCGATGAAGATGGAGATGAAGATCGTCGCGCCCGAGAACGGGACCGTGAGCAAGGTACTGGTGAAAGACGGCGACCAGGTAGCCGAGGGCCAGGCGGTGGCTATTTTGGGTTGTTCTTCTCGTCAAGCAGAAGAATGAGCGGCTTGTGGGACGCCACGTCCTCCTCGGGGACCTGGGCAAACGCGAATACGATCACACGATCCCCCGCGTCCGCGAGATGTGCCATTGCCCCCTGCACTCCTATCGCCCTGGACCCACGCTCCCCCGGAATTGCGTAGGTTTCGCCCCGTTTGCCGTTCTCAACGTTGGCCACCAGAATCTTCTCGTACGGCACGATCTTGACCCGCTCCATGAGGTCCGGATCGATCAGGAGACTTCCCTCGTACTCCTTGTTCGACTCAGTAACCCTGGCATGGTGGATCTTGGCCTTCAGCATGGTGGACAGCATTCGGATGACCTCCTCCGAGCGATTCGCAATTGACAAACCGGCAAGATACAGTAGCCTAACCAGTCGCACAAGGAAAACCGGAGCAGGGCCACGTACTGTCATGCTTTACGCTCTAGTCTCAGACATACACGCCAATCTCAGGGCCTGGTACGCAGTCCTGGATGACATGGAGGATTTCGGCCCCGACGCAATCCTTTGTCTCGGCGACGTCGTTGGATACGGCCCGATGCCGGGCGAGGTCCTCGAAAGCGTATGTGAATACGTCGATGAAATCGTCATCGGCAACCACGACGCCGTCGTCGCCGGCCGTTACAGCCCGGAAAGCTTCAACGACAACGCACGGCGCGTCATCGATTGGACCCGCGATCAGCTCGGCGACGATGTCATAGAGTTCTTCGCCGACCTCCCCGCCGACCTGGACGGCGACAACTTTACGCTCGCGCACGCGGAGCTCGGCGACCCGGAACGCTTCGACTATATCGAGGACGAGGAGATGGCCCGCGAGTCCCTGGGCTCCTGTGATTCCGACCTGGTGTTCGTGGGACACACGCATCACGCGGGCATATTCGTCTGGGACCTGGCCGTCGACCGGATCCTCAGGCATGATCCCACCGACTTCGCCGCGCTCCAAGACATGCGCTACATAGTGAATGTCGGATCCGTCGGCGACCCACGAACCGACGATCTCCGCGCCTCCTACTGCCTCTACGATTCGGATCTGCGGGAAGTGTTCTTCCGCCAGGTCCCATGGGATGTGGATGAATACCGCCTCGATGTACAGGACAGCAGCATCCCGATGCCCCCGTTCTGCCTGACCATCGACGAGGACCTGGAGGAATACCGGTCCGTGGTCATCGAACGCCCGACGATTGTCGTCACCCGCGAGAAACGTCCAAGATTGCGCATATCGAGGGGCGCGATTAGTGCCGCCGCAGGCACCGACCCCGAGGCGGAGCTTGCGCTCGAGCGACTCGAGATGCAGGCCGAGGAAGAACGCAGGAAAAAACGCGAAGCGATGCAGCAGTCGCTCACGGAAAGCCTCAAGGTCTCGCGCAAGAGACACCAGGAAACGGTTGAGAAACTCAAGGCGCTTCACGCCAAGAAACGCCGGGAAGCCGAGGCCCGCGCGGAAGCGGAGCGGCTGGAACGCGAACGCGAGGAACGGGAACGCGAAGAACGTGCCCGGGAAAAAAAGAAAGAACTTGCACAGACCGTCGCCGCCCGGGCGCGCCAGAGCCGTGAGCGCCAGCAGAAGCGTAAGAAAGAGGAGCGCGCCAAGGCACGTAGAGCCATTGAACAGAAGAGAAAGGCGGCCGAAGAAAGACGCAAGCAGGAAGAAGAGGAGAAGGCACGCCTCGAGGCCGAGGCCACGGCGAAGAAGGCGGTGCTGGCCGAGAAACGCAGGCTCGCCGAGGAGAAACGCCGACTCGAGGCCGAAAAACGCGCCGTCGCCCAGCAGCATACGGAACAGCCGCCGGCCCGGAAGACTACTTCCAACGCCGTCAGGGCCGTGGTGGTCAATAACGATGACACCGAGACATCGGTGGACAATGCCGTCCACATCGAAGCCGACCCCATCCTCGCGGAGAAGCAGAAGCTCGAGGAGGAGAAACGCAAGATCGAGGAAGAAAAGCGAAGACTCGCGGAGGAGAAGCGATTGATCGAGGAGAAGCGGAAAATCGAGGAAGAGAAGCGCAAGCTCGAAGAGGAGAAACGGAAAATCGAGGAGGAACGCAAGAAGATGGCCGCCCCCGCGACCCCGGCAGAGCCCGGCCTGCCGGTCGCGCAACCTGCCCAAGTGGACAAAACCAAAACGGCGAAGCTGGTTCTCCCCACTGCGGCCAAGGCGCCCACCCCTGCTGTGCCCGCTGCCCCCGTGCCCGCGATTCCGCTGCCGGCCGTCCCCGCCGGCCCGGCCAGGACCGTCTCCGAGACCGCGGCAATCGACGAAGTCGAAGAGGAGCCGCCGGCCGATGACACACCGCAGGCCGTAGACCTTCTCCAGCAGATCAACACCGAAGAGGTGGACCCGGAGACGGCCCGCAAGATGCGGCTCAAGACAATCCGCGAGGCGGCCGAGGCAAAGGAGGCGGCCAGGAAACGGAACCTCGCCGAGAAGAAAGCCGCCCGTGAAGCACAGCGCGCAGCCGCGCGTGAAGCGATCCGCAAGAAACAGGAAGCGGCCCGCAGGAAACGTGAAGCCGCCGAGGCAGACGAGTAGGACGCATCAGCCCAGGCCGGCAGCCAGCTCTGCGAAGATATTATCCAGGGATTTCGTGATACCCCAGCCCGGCAGGTCTGTCTTCATCTTCGCCAGGTTCGATATGTAGCAGATGTGATCCCCTGCCCGGTTCTCATCCACGTACTCCCGTTCAAGCTTCTTGCCGACAGCTTCTTCGGCCCTGCCTATCGCTTCCAGCATCGACACGCTGTTACCCCGTCCGCCGCCCAGGTTGTAGACCTCTCCGCACTTCGGGTTGGCGTAGAACTCCTCGAACGCCCGGCAGACGTCGAACGAGTGTATGTTGTCACGCACCTGTTTGCCCTTGTATCCGAATATGCGATAGCGTCGTTCCTCCCTGACGCACCTGACAAGATAGGCCAGGAACCCGTGTAGCTCCGCAGCCGAGTGCGCCGGGCCGGTCAGACAGCCGCCACGGAAGCACGCCGTCCTCATCCCGAAGTACCTGCCGTACTCCTGGACAAGCACGTCGGCCGCGACCTTGTCCGCGCCGAATATGCTGTGCTTGCAACGGTCTATGCGCATGGATTCGCCGATACCGTCGTGGTCGGATTCGTCCGCGTAGTCCCAGCGGGTCTCGAGCTCCTTCAGAGGCAGCTCGTTCGGGGCGTCACCGTATACCTTGTTGGTGCTCATGAAACAAAAAACGCTCTCCGGCACCGACAGTCGCGTCGCCTCGAGAACGTTCATGGTACCCAGGGCGTTGACATCGAAGTCGTCGAACGGCCGCGATGCCGCCAGGTCGTGGCTTGGCTGGGCCGCGCAGTGGATCACGAACTCTGGCCGGAGCGTCTCGAAACATGCCAGCACCTGTTTCCTGTCCCTGACATCGAGGTCATGATGTGAAAAACGCTGCGTGCAGGACCGGATGCGAGCCAGGTTCCACGACGTGTCGCCGTCCTGGCCGAAGAAATCCTTCCGCATGTTGTTGTCAACGCCGTGGACTTCCCAGCCCCGAGCGTCGAAATGGGTGACACACTCGGAGCCGATCAGGCCGCTGCTGCCTGTAACCAGGAGTTTCTTCATAGGCCGCTATACTTACTCTATTCCCCACACCTTTTTCAACTCATCGTTAATGGCTTTCCGGACGCGAGGCGACAGCTCCTTGTCCCGACCACTCATATCGCCCCGCATGCCCCGGCGTTGCTGGCCGAGCACTGAGGCGAAGACAAGCGACGACATGGTTTCCGCGTTCCGCTCCTTCGCACCGGCCAGCACGCGGTTGTCGTCGGTCACAACGACGTAGCGGCAGCTCTTCCCGCGCTGCCCGATGATGGCCAGTATCTTATCGTCAGCGGCCTCCTTGCCGCGGCTGTACAGGGCGCGCACGCCGCGCGCCGTCTGGCCGTATGAATCGGCGACCGATGAGTCGCCGTCGAACACCACGCAGAACTGCCACACGTCGTTCCGCATCGTTATCCATTCCGCGCAGTACTGGAGGAGAGCCTTTCTCGCCGACTCCAGGCTCGTATCCATCAGACCGCAGAACCTGGGCACCCTGTGGATCACATTGTACCCGTCCACAATCATTGTCGTTTGTGCGCTCAATCACCGACCTCAAAGGGCCTGCTACATCCCTTGTAGCCCGTTTCCGCCGGAAGCGGGCCGCGTTCAGTACGCGATCCTGAACGAGTCGAATTCACCTGTCGCGTCCAAGTATTTTTCCGTGAGACCGGTCACGGTGGCGTAAGACGGCCCCGTCCGGCACCACGCAACCAGCCTGGCGAGGTCCTTTTCCTGGCCTTCGGCGACAACCTCGACCGTTCCGTTGCGCAGGTTCTTTACCCAGCCCGTGAGGCCTAGCCGGCCGGCCTCCTGACGGGCATACATGCGGAAGCACACCCCCTGCACCCGTCCGTCCACGATTATGTGCACGCGCATGTTCATTCGGGCCTCTTAACCATCGGCACGAAGCGGACCATGATGTCCTTCTCCCGGCGCAGTTCTCCATGCTCCCTTCGGAACAGGATAAGCTGCTGTGCCACGGCCCCCACAGGCACAATCATGCGCCCTCCCTCGCCCATCTGCGCCACCAGTGACTCCGGTACGTCGTCCGGCGCACAGGTCACTATTATACCGTCGAACGGCGCATGTTCCGGTAGCCCGTCATAGCCGTTTCCTTCCAAGACCACCACACTACCACACTCGAGCCTGGACAGTACAGCGCGCGCGTGCTCGGCCAGCTCCCGGATACGTTCCACCGTGAACACCTCCATCCCGAGCCTGCCGAGAACCGCCGCCTGGTAAGCGGATCCCGTGCCGATCTCGAGCACTCTCGCCCCGGGCCCCAGGCCGAGCTTCTCCGTCATGTGGGCCACGATGTACGGCTGCGATATCGTTTGGCCGAAGCCAATGCTGCACGGATGGTCTCCGTAGGGATTGACCTCGTTCCGGCGTTCCTCCGGGATGAACTCGTGACGCGGAAGCTCGGACATCACCTTGAGTATGGACATGTTCCTGATCCCGTAGCGGCGCAGCTGTTTCACCATTGCCTCGCGCTGCTTCCGCCAACTATTCTCGCGTGACCGTTCCATCATTGGATCCATCCGGCACCAAGCACTTCGTCGCCATCGTAGAACACGGCCAGCTGACCGGGGGTAACCGCGAATTGGGGCTCATCGAAATTGACTTCAGAACAGTCCCCGTCGGCCGGACCGATGCTTGAGAGCACAGGTTTGTGATTGTAGCGAATCTGCGTGAGGGCCCGCAACGGCATCGGCGGCGGCGTACCCCCGATCCAGGTAACGCCCGCCACCCGCGCATTGGACTTCATTGCTTCCTCGCGGGGCCCCACGACGACGAGATTACCGACGGGGTCAATGCGCGTCACGTGGACGGGGGTCCCCACGGCAATGCCGAGCCCTTTCCGCTGACCGATGGTGTAGTGATGGATGCCCTTGTGCTCAGCGAGACGCTTGCCGGAAGTGTCCACGATATCACCCGTTCCGGGCGCGTTGAGATTCCTCACGTCTATCCAGTTGCCGTGGCTTCCCTCGGCGATGAAGCAGAGCTCCTGGCTTTCCTTGCTCTTACGCGACACCAGTTCGAGCTCGGCGGCGCGGTTTGAAACCTCACGCTTGGTCATGCCGCCCAGGGGAAGAAGCGCGGCCGCGAGCTGGTCCTGAATGAGTCGCGCCAGGAAATACGACTGGTCCTTCGCATTGTCGGTTCCCCGCAACAGGCGAAAACGCCCATCTTCGGCGGATTGGTCTATCCGTGCGTAGTGGCCCGTGGCGATCGTGGCGGCTCCCAGCTCGCACGCCTTCCGAGCCAGAACGCCGAACTTGATCCGCGCGTTGCACTTCACGCACGGCGACGGGGTACGGCCCGAACTGTACTCGGCAACGAAGTAATCCACTATCTCGGACTGGAACTCGGCGTGGATGTCCACCGTCGCGTGTGGTATCCCAAGCTGCTCCGCTACGCGTTGCGCGGCCAGCACATCCTCATCGGAGCAGCAACGGGACGGACCATGTGTCATGATCGCCGTTATGCCCATCACACGGCGCCCCTCAGATTTGAGAATCGCGGCCGCAACTGAACTGTCGACCCCGCCGCTCATGCCCACGGCGACCGTTTCTGGTTGCGCGCCTGTCATGGATATGAGAATAATACCGTGGAATCAGGCACAACAAGGATAAAGGGGACGATCAATGGACGAGAAGATAAAGAGCAAACTCGAAGAAATCCGCGTGATGCTACAAGCTGACGGCGGAGATCTCGAGCTGGTCGAGATCGAAGGCAGCAACGTCAAACTCCGCCTCACCGGCGCCTGTGGCGGGTGTCCCCACGCCGCGATGACCCTCAAGCAGGGCATCGAACGTGCACTCCGGGAGTCGATAGATCCCGGGATTGTTGTTGATCGCGTTGCCTGAACCTGCTATGCTGAGTCCATACGGGTTTCTCACCGGTCTGGCGTGGCCGGGAACCGGATCGTAACGATACTGGAGTCTGTCATGAAGAACGTACTTCTTTCCGCCCTTCTTGTTGCTTCACTGGCTTCCCCTTCCCTTGCTGGATCGAAGGAGAAGATCCTGCTGGTCGAACAGTGCGACCGCAAGGGGCACGAAACCTACAGCCTGATGAGCAGCGAAGAGTACAAGGAACTCGCGGCAGAGATCAAGGCAGAGTCCCGGCTCCACATGAAGGTGATGATGGCAACAGAAAAAGAGTGGCGCAAAGACGAAAGCTTCGCGGGCAAGACATTCCCCCGCTCGGCCATTTCCGTGCGCAAGATACGCGTTGTCACAACCTACACGGACGACGAGCAGGCCCAGAAAAAGCTGAGCTACTACATGGACAAAGAGGCGCGGACGGCCGAGAAGAAAGCCGAACGGGACAGGCGAATGGGACGAGGCAGGCGCGGCCGTCGTGACAGCGATAGAGAGGCGAAGAAGGAGGCCCGGGAAACCGAAAAAGAGGCCCGCGCCGAGCAGGCCCGCCAGATGTACGAGAACAAGCTCTCGGAGCTTCTGCAGGGCACTGCGAACAAGGACGCCGCTGAAGCGGCTCCCGCCGCGGCCGGACACTAGTCCTGAAACAAGCGAGGATTTCGTCGCTTATTTCAGGACTAGCATATGCGTGGAAGGTCGATCCCGGCCGGCACGTCGACTATCCGTTCTCCGCCGGCGCGTGTCTCCATCAGCACCATTCCCGCCGGCGCATCGGATACGCTCCCTATCACGCATGCATCGCGGCCCAGCTCATCGCCGCGCAGGGAGTCCAGCACGGCCTTTTCGTCACCGGCCGCGCACACGATCACGGCCTTGCCCTCGTTCGCCACGTTCAGTATGTCCAGGCCAAGGATGCTGCAGGCGCCGTTGACCTCGTTCTTAACGGGCAACAGGCGCTCCCTGATCTTCACGCAGCAGTCCGACTTGCCTGCGATGTCGCACAGGGCCGCGGCCAGGCCGCCGCGTGTCGGATCGCGCATGCAGTGAACACACGGTACCCGGTCGAGCAGCGCCATCACCATTCCTGACAGTGGCGCCGCATCGCTCAGCAACGAGGATTCCAACTGGAGATCCTCGCGGACGTTCATGATCGCCGTACCGTGGTCGCCGATCGTGCCCGTCACTATCACCACGTCGCCCGGCCGCGCGTTGGAAACCGACACGTCCACGCCCGGATCACGCACGCCCAGCCCGGCAGTGTTTATGAACATGCCGGCACGCCGCGCTCCCCCGGGCGTTTCGACAACCTTTGTGTCCCCCGTGACAATGATCACGTCAGCACGCCTGGCGCAGTCACCCACTGACCGGATAATCGTTTCCACATCGGCCAGCGGCAGCCCTTCCTCCATTATCAAGGCCAGGCTCAAATAGCGCGGCCGCGCGCCCTGCATGGCGAGGTCATTGACCGTGCCGCAGACCGCCAGGCTGCCGATGTCGCCTCCCGGGTAGAAGAGGGGGTCTATAACAAACGAGTCGGTGGTCATCACGAGTTCGGATTCGAGTACGGTCAGGCAGGCGGCATCGTCGAGCTTCTCGAGTATCGGGTTGCCCAGCTCCCTGAGAATCAGACCGCTTATGATGGAATCCGTCATGGACCCGCCGCCGCCGTGTCCCATCAGGACAACTTCACCTTTATCACCCCTGTCAGCCGTCATCGCCTTCGGACTCACTTTCCTTCGCGCTGCGCGAACTTGTGGTACGCCGCACAGGACCCTTCACTCGACACCATGCAGGCCCCGACGGGGTGCGCCGGCGTGCATCCCTTCCCGAACAACGGGCAGTCGGGCGGCGTCCTGACCCCGCGAAGCACCTCGCCGCAGATGCATCCGGGATGCTCCACCGCCTCCGGAACCTCGACATCGCTGAACACCCTGGAAGCATCATGCGCCGCGAAATCCTCCCTGATCCTCATGCCGCTGTCGGGGATAAGCCCCACCCCCCGCCATTCCGTCGCGCACTTCTCGAACACTTCCGCGCACGCGGCCCGGGCCGCCGCGTTGCCTTCGTCAGTCACGCTGCGCTTGTACTGCACCTCGACATCCGCCCGCTCCGCCACGAGTTGCGCGAGAAGCATCCTGATGGTGATGGCCATGTCGGACGCCTCGAAACCGGCTACGACGCATGGAATCCGGTACTCCTCGCACAGGGGTCGATAGGCAGCCGCGCCTATGATCACGCTTACGTGGCCGGGGCACATGAACCCGTCTATGCGCGCCTCGCCGCCGGCAAGCAGTGCTGCCATGGCCTCGGGAATCGTCTTGTGGGCGCACAGCACGGAGTAGTTATCCAGGCCGTCCTCCCGCGCCTTCCGAAGCGTCCAGGCTATCGTCGGCATGGTTGTCTCGAAGCCGACTCCGAGAAAGACCACCCGGGTACGGGGTTCGGCCCTGGCCGCCGCCACCGCGTCCATGGGCGAGTAGACAATGCGTATGTTCGCCCCGGAGGCCCGCTCCTTCTCCAGGGACGATTCGGAGCCCGGCACCCTGAGCATATCGCCAAACGTCATGATAAGGGTGTTGGGCTGACGCGAGATCGCTATGGCCCGATCAAGATAGCCGTTCGGAGTCACGCACACGGGACAGCCGGGACCTGCTATGAGAGATACTTCGTCGGGCAGCATGGACCGCAGCCCGCTGCGGAAGGCCGACACGGTGTGCGTCCCGCAGACCTCCATGAGCCGGACCTGCCGCCCCATCTCGGCGGCAAGGGACCTGATTTCGTCAATGCAGGAATCAATCTTCATCCGGCTCCCCGTCCGCCGCCATCATGCCGGTCACGATCTCGTTGTACTCCCGCACATCCTCCTCGGACCATTTCTGGATAGCGAACCCGGCATGAAGCAGCACGAAATCGTCAACACTCACGTCCTCCAGGAACGACAGGTTGCAGGCACGTCTAACGCCGTTGATTTCAGCAACAGCGTTCTCGCCGTCAATCTCAACTATCTTTGCCGGTATCGCCAAACACATGGCCAGGTCCCCTCACCCAAACACCCACGCCCCCCCCCACACTCACACACTCACACACTCACACTCACTTCCCCTCCGTGCAACCGCAACGGCCACCTGCCCCAGCGAAACGCACGCATCGCCCGGTGAGAGCAGGCAGTGAGTGTATACCTCCAGGCCCCCGCTTCGCAACCTTTCCGTAACGGATGTTCGCAGAAGCTCGTTGAAGAAAACCCCACCCGACAGGGCGACTTTCCGAATTCCTTCCGCTTCGGCGATATGACCGGCGACGTCGGCGGCCCCCGAGGCGATCGTGTTGTGGAAGATCGCGGCAATCCGTTCCTTCGCCACACCGTTCTCGATGTCCGACACGATCTCGCGGATCATGGGACCGAAATCCAGCACACCGTCGGTGCAGGTGAAACCGTACTCATCGGTCACGCCCTGGAGGGCGAGGGACTGCAGCTGCATGGCTGCCTCGCCGGAGAAGGCCACGCTGCCGCGGAAGCCGAGCAGAGCCGAAACCGCGTCGAACAGCCGGCCCGCGCTCGAGGTCAGGGGCGAACGGAGCCCCTTGTTCAGCATCTTCTCCAATGTATCGACCTGCGCCTTCTCGATACCCGGCAGCAGTCGCGCGGCGACTTCCGTGCTGCCGTCGAACTCCGACAGTATACAGCTGAAGGCGATCCGCTCGGGGTTCAGCGTGGCCTGGTCTCCGCCCGGCAGGGCGTACTGCTTGAAGTGGGCCGCCCGTCTGAACTCATCCAGGCCACACACCAGGAATTCGCCGCCCCAGAGCGTGCCGTCTGATCCCAGCCCCATCCCGTCAAAGGCCAGCCCCAGCACCTTGCCACGCAGCTTATTCTCCACCATGCACGCGGCCACGTGCGCATGGTGGTGCTGAACGGGCTCCAGCTCGACCCGTTCCATCACGCCCGCGTAGCGCGTTGAGGGATAGTCCGGGTGCAGGTCATGTGCAACCACCTTTGGCTCGACCCCCAGCGTTCCAGATAGATCGGCGATACCCTGTTCGAACTCGCGATAGCAGCCGTACATGGAGAGGTCCGCAAACGGCTCGGAGACGAATGCGCGGCTTCCCCGCGAAAGACATACGGTGGTGCCGGTGTCCGAGCCGCATCCAAGCGTGCTCGGGCCCTCAAACGGAAGGGCTATTCCCTCAGCCGGGTCGTGGCGTGGCTCCCTGTTCCCCGTCATTCCTTGCCCGCAATGCCCGACAGCCAGTCGATCCAGGCATCAATGCCGTCCCCCGACCGTGCGGACAGCTGAAATACAGGCGCCGAGGCATTCGCCCGGCGGACGAAGTCGATGCAGGACTCCATATCAAAGGACAGGTGTGGCATCAAGTCGGTCTTGGACAGCACCACGGCGCCGGCCTCGTGAAACAGCAGGGGGTACTTGAGCGGTTTGTCCTCGCCCTCGGTCACACTGAGCACCGCCACCTTGGCCGTTTCGCCGACGTCGAACTCGGCCGGACACACCAGGTTGCCGACATTCTCAACGATGACCACATCGATCTCCTCAAGGGGTAGATCCACGAGCGCGTGGTGGACGAGCTTCGCCTCCAGGTGACACGCACCCCCCGTCAGGAGTTGGCTGGTGGGAATCTTCAGCGCATCGAGACGTTCCGCGTCACGTGTTGTTTCGACATCTCCCTCCAACACCGCCAGGCGTACCCGGCCTCCGTAGACTTCAGCCGTCTTCTCGAGAAGCGCGGTCTTGCCGCAGCCCGGCGAGCCGATGATGTTCAGCATGCTCAGCTGCCGTTCGGCGAGTAGCGATCGTGTCTTCGCCGCCCATTTCTCGTTCGCCCCCATAAGGTCCTTGTAGACCTTGATTTCACGTGTTCCCATCCGGCGTCTCCAGTTCTATGCTTTCGAGATGCAGCTCCATCCCACCAACAAGATCGATCTTCACGGACTCGCACGCTCCGCACCAGAACTCGCCGACGGCGAGATTGCCGTGCCACCCGCAGTCGCGGCATTCCCCAATTATGGGCGCCGCCCTTATCTCCAGCGTGGATCCCTCCGCGGGCGTGCCGCTGGTCAGTATCTCGTAGGCGTTACAGAGGAAGTCCGGCACGAGCTGCCGAAAATCCCCCGCAACCACGCTGGTACGTAGCAGGCGGGCGCCCTTGTGCTCGGCCTTCTCCAGCTCCGCCAGCACGCTGTCAACAATGGCGCGGCATATCGAGAACTCATGCATGATCTACCCGGCAGACTATAGGTGCGTCCACACCGCGTGGCAAGCAAGATGAAATCCTCCCGGTGGCCGGAACAAAGTGCCGTGACAGCCGGCAGCGGCTCTGCTAGAATTCATACCATGACAGTGCGCTGTGAACTGTGCCCCAAGTTCTGCGTGATCGAGCCGGGACAGAGCGGCGAATGCCGTATCAGGGTAAACGTCGACGGCAAGCTCTGCGCAGTCACCTACGGCTTCCCCTCGGCTGTCCACGTGGACCCCGTGGAGAAGAAGCCCCTCAACCATTTCCTGCCGGGGACCTCGATCTACTCCCTCGCCACCGTCGGCTGCAACCTTCACTGCAAGAACTGCCAGAACTGGGAGATTTCCCAGTGCAACCCGGAGGACGCTTCCGCCATGAGGCTTCCCCCCGATCGGCTGCCCCAGCTCGCGAAGCGGCACGGCTGCAAGTCGGTGGCATATACCTACACCGATCCGATTGTCTACTACGAGTACGCGCTCGACTGCAGCATCAAGGCCCGTGAATTGGGTCTGAGGAACGTTCTCGTGACCGCCGGCTACATCAACCCGGCGCCGTTGCGCGAGCTGTGTAAATACGTGGATGCCGCGAACATCGACCTGAAGGCATTTTCGGACAAGTTCTACCGCGAAGTCTGTTCGGCGACCCTGAAGCCCGTGCTCGACACGCTGGTGACAGCCAGGTCCATGGGTGTCCTGGTGGAAGTCACCAACCTGTTGATTCCCACACTGAACGACGGCGATACCGATATCCGGAACCTGTGCAATTGGATCAAACGCAACCTCGGCGCCGAGACGCCGATCCATTTCTCGCGCTTCTTTCCACGATACAAGATGCGGCACCTGCCCTCCACGCCGCCGGAAACCCTGGAACGTGCAAGGCAAATCGCCGTGGCCTCGGGTTTGCAGCATGTCTACGCCGGGAACGTCTTCATGCGCGACGCATCCAATACCCGCTGCCCTTCCTGTCACGAACTCCTGGTGGAACGTGTCGGCTACAGGATCCTCGCTAACAACCTCGATGACGGGAAATGCCCAAAGTGCAGGAAGGAGATACACGGCGTATGGAAATGACCCGACGACGCTTTGGGGCGCTTCTCGCGGCCAGCGGGATCGCCTGCGCGGCAGGCTTCCGGCGTGTCGTCTCGAATGTGCGCGACGCTCGCTTCGTACGCGCTGTGCGAGCCTGCGTGTTCCCGGGCAGCGTACGCCCCCTCGATAAGACCGAGGTGGACAAGCCGTCGAAATGGGCAGGATGACCCAGAAGCCAGGAGCCAGAAGCCGGTGCGCCGCGGAACCGGCCGCGCAGGCAGTTGTTCTGTCCGCCGGGTTCTTCGGGCTGGTGGCCCAGGCCCTGGTTTTCCGCGATTTCCTCACCGTCTTCGAAGGCAACGAGTTGGGGATAGCCTGGTTCTTTACCTCCTGGCTCGTGTGGGTCGCCGTCGGCGCCCTCGGTGCGCGGGTCGCCGGGAAGCAGCTCGAAGCTGCTTCCAGCCGCTTTGAGTTCCTTCCCCTGCTCTACGTTCCCGCATTCCTGTTGCAGACCGGCCTGATTGCTGTTGCCCGCGCCATGGCCGGGGTCGAGGCTTTCGAGCTATTCCCGCTGGCACGAATGCTGCCCGTTTCCTTCCTGGCAAATGCCCCCGTCAGCCTCTGCACCGGACTTCTCTTCCCGCTCGGCTGCCGTTGGCTTGCAGGGGAACTGGAGATGCCGGTCGCCCGCGTCTACGTGCTGGAATCGCTCGGCAGCGCCCTGGGCGGCATCACCGTCACCGTTCTCCTTGCGCTCGGAACGGAGCCCGAAACGCTGTTTCTCGGGGCTGCACTCGTCGTGTCGCTGGCGACATGCATATTCAGGATACTCGGGCGATCGGCACGCTGGTCATTGATTCCGCTCGCAACTCTCCTCGTTCTCCTGGCAACCGGCATGGGCAAACGCTGGAATACGGCCCGGGCGCGTGCCGCGTGGGAACGCATCATGCCGCCGGGGGATTTCATCGGTACGTTCACCACCCCGCGCGCACGGTACCTCTACGGGTACGGCAAGGGACAGTTCAACGTAGTCGCCTGGCAGACCGTGGCGGAGACACTGCCCGATCTCGAACACGCATCGCAGACGATAGCTACGCACCTCGCCCAGTGCCCGACGGCAAGAAAGTTCCTTGTCCTCGGACCGGGATCGCTCGCGTTGTGCAGGAGGCTCTTGGACCTCCCTCAAGCAGAGTTGATCACGTGGCTCGACACGGACCCGGACTATCCACATAAGCTGCTTGCCGTCCTTCCGGCCGAACTGAGAAAGGGATCCGAGCGCCTGGATATCCCGGCGCTCGATGTGCGTCGCCACCTCGACAAGACGCGGCGCAAATACGATGTCATTCTCGTCAACCTGCCGGATGTCACCACGCTGTCCCTCAATCGCTACTTCACTCGCGAGTTCTTTACCATTCTCGCCGAGAGGCTTTCCGCTCAGGGCGTTGTGGGAGTAAGAACCGCGGGAGCGGACAATTTCATGGGGACGGCGTTGGCCAATACCGGCACGGCGATCCATCACACGCTCGACTCGGTCTTCGCAAACGTGGTCATCCGTCCCGGCGCCGAGACATGGCTGATCGCATCGAACAGCAATGGGCTGAGCATCTCACCCGCGCAACTCAGGGATCGCCTGCTGGAGATCCCCGGCGCTTCCGACATCTACCCGCCGGAAGCGGTGATGTCGCTCTACGTTCCGGACAGGATAGCCTATCAGCGCGATGCATATGCCAAGGCACTCGCGGAATACGGCGATCAAATGATGCTCAACACCGACCGCCGCCCCAAGGCGTTGCTCTATAGCCTGCTCTTCGCAACGAGGCAGGCGGGTACTGCCGTCTCGCTGGAGCGCATGGTAACAGACTTCGCCCGGTCCGGAGTGATGGTTATTCCCCTTGCCGTGTTGGTCTACGTGCTCGCCCGTCTTCTGTTCAAGCTGGACCGCAGGAAGAAGCGGGCAGGCGCCGCAACCGGGGTATTCGACCACATGGCCATGGTAACCGCCGCGGGCATCCTGGGCATGGGAATCAATCTCTGCCTGATGTTCATGTACCAGGCTGCATTTGGATCCATTTTCCTTCACATCGGTCTGATCTCCGCCTTGTTCATGCTCGGACTGTCCCTTGGCGGCATGGCGGCCGAAACGCTTCTGTCCAGGCGCCCGGCGCTCTGGCGGCCACTGCTTTTGGCGTGTTGCTGCTGCCATCTCCTGTTCATGCTCCTTGCCTGCTTCGCACTCCCCGGCTCCTCGCGCTCCATGTTCTGCATCTCGTTCCTTGGGGGCGGGGTGCTTTCGGGCGTCTATGTCCCCGTGGCGGCGGCCAGGTTCAGGGAATCGGGCATAGCTCACCTGCGGTCAGGCTCAGTGATCGAGATGAGCGACCATCTCGGCGGCGCCCTTGGCGGCGTAGTGGTAGGTCTCCTTCTCATCCCGGCCTTCGGCGCGGCAACGACCTTCTTTACGGTTTCGGCCCTGCTCGCGATCAACCTGTTGCCCGTCGTGCGCCTGCCCGGCGGCAAATCTTCACCCGCAACAGCGCACTGGTTCCTCGGTCTCAGCCGGCCCGCCGGCTATGCCATGGCAGGCATAGCCGTCTTCACGTTGGCCTCGTCGCTGATCCTCGGACGGGACAGGGGACAGAGCATCGACTCGGTTTTCCGCGAGGCGATTCAGTCAATGGCCGCCGCCGACCTGCAGATGTCAGATCGCGCCTCCGCGGATCTCAGGTGTCGCGAGATATTGTCGCCGGGCGACGATGGCGCAAGGTACTTCGTATGTTCGGACCGGTCCGCCCCAAACACCTGCGGCTACGGGGGGGGCCTCGTCTTGGCCGCCATGCTTGACGGGGAGGGGCGCATCCTCGCCGTGCGCCTCCTGCCGTCAGACGAGACGCCCGCCTACGTGCAAAGCCTCCAACCGTGGCTGGAACGATTGAGAGGCGAGAAAATCCACGAGTTGCATCAGGTGGATGCAGTAAGTGGAGCCACACTGACGTCCGCCGCCGTGCTATCGGCCCTGCGACGAACGGGGCGGGCTTTCGCGGCGAACGTTCTGCGCCTGCCCGGTCTCCAGGCTGCACCCAGACCGGATGCCACGGGAGAGCCATGGGTTTTCCTCCCCGCGGTCGCGCTCGCGGCGGCACTTTTCATGAGACGCGTTCCGCGTAAAAGCAGCAGGCGCCTTTTCCTGCTCGCCGTTGTGGCGCTGCTCGGGGTTTTCCTCAATTTCCAGTACTCGCTGGCACACGTCTTCGCGCTGTTGCTGTTCCGTCTCCCTTCCCCCGGTTTCAACTCCGCATTCCTTCTCGTACCAGGCGTGCCGTTGGTCGTTCTACTGTTTGGGAACGTATACTGCGGACACTTGTGTCCATTCGGCGCGATGCAGGAGCTTGTGGGCGACCTGCGTCCGGCGCAACTGGCAACCGATCCACCCAGACATACCTGGCGCTACGCCCGTGCAGTGAAGTACGCACTGCTGTTCGTTCTCGTGATGGCATTCGCGGCGACCCTGCGCCGGGAGGTGGCCTCCAGTGATCCGTTGGTGACAGCGTTCAGTCGAACCGCGTCAGGGCCCGTCGCATTCACATTCGTCCTGCTGGGCCTGTCTTTCGTATTCAGGCGATTCTGGTGCCGAAACCTCTGTCCTACGGGAGCTTTCCTCGCGGTCATCGGCCGCATCCGTCTCGCGCGCCGGCTCGTGCCACGTGTCGCGGTGAAGCTGTGCGACCTCGGGGTCGAATCCAACGACGAATTCGACTGCATCTGCTGTGATAGGTGCCGCCGCCCCGGCGTCACTCTCCCGCCCTACCCACAGGGCAAGAGACACGCACTTGTGGCCTTCTTCTTCGCCTGTGTTCTCGTCGCCACGATCCTTATCCTGAGAAGCGCGCACGAGGCAAACTCGGCTCCGCCCGTGTCCACCAGCCGGAGCACCGCCCTGTCTTCAGGCGGCAAGGCACGCGATGTGGACATGCGGCGCCTTCGCGGATTGCTGGACCAGGGCCGGCTGTCGGGCCACGAGGCGAGGTACTACAGGCGCGTGGGAGAAATAAAACCCGGAGACGGGGGGTCGAACGAGGGGGCAACAACGGACTGATCAGCTCTCGGTCTTGAACACGGCGTCGGAATTGAATTCGAACTTCTCCGCCTCGCCGCCTGATGCAGTCTCCAGGCTCTGACCCGAGGTCTCCATCAGTATGGGTTCGATTTGACGGCACGCCTTGTCGATGTAGAGCTTCGCCAGGCCCTGGGTCGTGCCCTTGCCCAGGATCGCAAGAATGATGAATTCACCCGCGATACACTGGATGTAGATCGCCGAATGGTCGCCCTTGTGGAAAACGGAGTGAAACGAATTCTCGCCGATCATGCCGGCAAGCTCGCGCGTGGCCGAGAAAGATCCCGCCGCCAGCGCCGCAACGGTTTCCCGGGAGTCGTCCTCGTCGGTCGCCACGTTAGTGATGATGTTGCCGCCATAGTCGCTGATGAAGAGCGCCTGCGCCTCGGATTCCTGCAGGAGTACCTCCAGGGCGTCATTCAGCAGGTTCACCTGCTCTTCACTGACGGCATATCCCATCATGGCTGAGTCATCCTAGCTAACAGCCACAGCGCTGTCTTCGGCGATTGGCTTGACGTTCATGTTGTGTTCCTCGATGAACTGCGCCATCACCATCTTGCACACCATGTTGAGCGTCTCGTGGACGCCATCCCCGTTACAGGCCACGGACTCGAAGAAAACGGCCTTGTCGTCCCGCTGGTTCAACACAAAGTCCAGGTACTCAACCGGCGCGATGTTCGGCAGGTCGCGCTTGTTGAACTGGAGCACAAAGGGAATATCGTCGAGCGACCGGTTGTAGGTCTGGAGGTTCTCCTGCAGGTTCTCGAAACTCTCGACGTTGTGCTCCATCTCGTCCCACTGGGAATCGGCCACGAACACGAGCCCGTCAACGCCGGTAAGCACGATCTTGCGGGTCTGGTTGTAGATGGACTGCCCGGGAACGGTGTAGAGCTGGAACTTGGACGTGTAGCCCTTGATCGCATCCGACCGCAGCGGAAGGAAGTCAAAGTACAGTGTACGATCCTGCTGGGTGGACAGCATCGTCATCTTGCCCTTGACGTCCTCGGGCATGACTTCGTGAAGGTGTTCCAGGTTCGTGGTCTTGCCGCTGAGAGGCGGGCCGTAGAAGACTATCTTGAAATTAATCTCTCGTTTGCTCAGGTTTACGAATGACATGGAACAGGCACCTGCTTCAGTGAATTAGCACCATCAGACCAGGCAAAACACTCGGAAGTCGGAGTATCACTGTAGGGTGACGCGTCTCGGATTGCAAATGAATTCGGAGCCTTTTTGGCACAAGCGGCCCACAAAAGCTTCCTTGACAGATCACACCCCTGTTCCGCAGAATAATTCTCGGAGATACTCGCAGATCAAGCATGGACAACCGGGCCACCGTGCGGCACCTGGGCGAATGGATCCTGGCGTGGCCCATATTGTTGGACTTTACAATGACAGACAACACTTCAGCAGGTCAGGGCGCCGGCGGCGCCGGCGCGATTGACGGTAACGCAATGGCTGACGCACTCGCTGCATTGAGTGCCATCCAGTCGGTTCTGGGAACAGACGATGCGGCGCCCGAAAAATCCGAGTTCTCGTTCGAGCTTCCCTTGAGTGACGCCATAGCGCTTATTCCTCAGCAGTACGTGAAAGAGTACAACCCCGAGACGGCCACGAAGGACATGGTCAACGTGACCGTGGAGGACCTCTTCAACCAACTCAAAAGGGGCCGGGTCAGCGTGACAATGGCCGATTTCGCCTACTTCCTCCCATCGCATATGCTTTCTCACGAGGCTTTCGATGACAGGGAAACCAGGATCAACCTTCCACTCGCGGTCGTTGTCCAGGCAATCAACATGGATTCGCTGAAGAAACGGACGACCCAGCACGTCCGCCGATACCAGATCGACGACCTCGATGATCCCTTCGCGAAGCCCGCCCCAAAACCCGCCCAGGTCGAACAACCACCGGCGGAAAGCGAAGCCGCCCCCGAAGCATCCGGCCCCGAAGCCGCAGAGCCCGAACCCGCGCCAGAACCCGAACAGGCCGAGGCAGCCGAACCCCTTGAACCCGAACCAGAGGCAGCGCCGCAACCCGAGGCAGCACCGGAAGTCCCGGAAGCTGAAGCCGCCCCCACAGAGCCTGAAGCCAAGGAACCCGAGCGCGAAGAGCCGGAGCCTGTCACGGAGCCCCAGGCGGCCCAACCCGAGGAACCCGCTCCGACCGAGGAACCAGCACCACAAGAAGCACCCGAACCCGCAGAGCCCGAACCGAAGGCAGTCGAACCTGCCGAAGCTCCCACCGTGCATGTTATGCCGCCCCCCGCCGAGGAGAAGGCGCCCCAACCCGAGCCTGTTGAAGCGGAAGCACCGCCCGAACCCGAATCCGAGCCAGCCGAGCCTGCGCCAGTCGAGCCTGCGCCAGTCGAGCCTGCGCCAGTCGAGCCTGAGGCCGCCGAGCCTGAGGCCGCCGAGCCTGAAGCCGAGGAGCCGGAGCCTGTCACGGAGCCCGAGGCGGCCCAACCCGAAGAACCCGCCCCGCCGGAGGAGCCCGTAGCGGAAGAGCCCACCGCCCCTACGGAACCTGCGCCCGTAGAGGCTGTCGTCCCGCCGCCGGTACCGGAGCCGGAACCGGCAGGGGAACCCGAGCCCGCGGCGGCGCCGGTCGCGGCCGCTGCCGCGCCCGTATCCGCCGAAGGCAAGTACCGTGAGCTGCCGGGCAACGTGAATCTCAATAGCGCTACGCCCAAGCAGCTCATGACCCTCGAGGGGGTTACAGAGCAGCTTGCGGGTAAGATAGTTGAGGCCCGCGAACAGTGCGGCGGCTTCAAGAACGTGTTCGACCTGGCGGATATACCGAGACTGGGCAGGAGGACATTCAAGCAAATCACGGGCATGTCGTTCTCCAAGAGACGCCACCACCGAAGCCACAGGCTCGCAAGCCTGCTCCACATGCACATCAGCGACATTTCGGATCTCCCTGCCGTGGCCGAAGCGGTCACGCGCAGACCGGGTCTCCAAGGCTGCCTTATCTCGGGCAAGGACGGCCTGCTCATCGCGCAGAAAGGCATGGACAAAGAGGCCGAGGCCCTGAGCGCAATCGTCCCCAAGATCGCGCGCCAGGTGGCCGAGAACATGGAGCTCGTCAATGAGAACCACCTGGACAGCATCTCCATATGTCTCAAGAAAATGATGTATACGATCATTCCCAGCCAGAACGTCACCCTCACCGTGCTGCACGCTGCGGGCAGGATCACCAAGACACAGCTCGCGATGCTGAAGAAGGTCACGAAGGAACTGGCCTGGCTACTGAGTCACAGGGGGTACGTCGGGCCCCCGAACTGATCTAGACAAACAGGTACGTAATGTTGGACCTGGGAAGAGTGATGGAGGAACTGACGCGCTCGGGCGTTCCCCAGCAGGAGCTGGAACGTGCCCAACAGCACGCGGCGGAAAACAAGGTCCACCTGCTCCAGGCCCTGGCGGACCTCAACATTGCCGACTACTCCGTCGCCGGCAAGTGCCTGGCCGAAGTGTGCCGGATCCCCTACCGGCCGCTACTGGCGAACGTCCCTTCACCGCATGCGCGCGGGTTGCTGTCGCCGCGCTGCGCTCACAAATGGAAGGTGTTCCCCCACGCGTACCAGCCCGACATGAACCTCCTGACCCTGGCCGTCCACGACCCCGACCAGGTGGCAACCATCCTTGCTATCCACAACTTCTTCATGCAGCCGTTCCGGCTTGCCTTCACGATAGCGCCCGTGCCGGAGATAGAGAAGGCATTCGAAATGCATCTCGGCATCACGCCGTCCGGCACCGCTCCGTCCGGCAAACGCCCACTCACGATGCCGAAACCGCCAGCGCAGGGCGGCGAGGCCAAGCCCGAAGAGGGTAACAAGAAGCCCGCGGTGATACCCGAGCCCGGGCGGAAGATGTCCAGTCTCGCCGAGGCGCTAAAGAAAAAGCAGGCGGAGAAGGCTGCTGCCGAAGCCAAGGAAGGCGGCGCCAAGAAGCCCGCCGAAAACGATAAGCCAAAGAAGGGCAAGGAACGCCAGGCCCCCATGGACTCGGTAAGACAGCGCCGCAAGGTGACGGAGAAGAAGGCACCCAAGAAGGCCGACGAGAAGCCGGAAGAGAAAGCGCCCGAAAAGAAACCGGACGCCGCGAAACCCGAACAGGAAAAAGCTCCGGCAACCGATCTGAGCCATTCCCTCATAAGCGCCGCCGCGCTGCTCGTCGGAGCGCACCTCGGGGACAACTCCGAGGAGCTGGCGCGCGCCCGATCCAGGGTGCGTTACTGCCAGCTCCTGGGGACCAAGCTGGGCTTCCCGACGACGGAGATCGACCAGGTGGTGCTCGGGGCCTGGATGTCCGCACTCAAGGACAAGCGCCAGGTGATAAAGCAGTTCGTAACACCGTACAACCTCGACGAGGTCATATTCACCGAGAACGTCGAGGACTCAAAGCTGGGCCCGGCCGCGCAGGTCCTGAAGCTTGTAACCTGCTACCAGGAGATGAAGGAACGGGATCCCACCGCATGCAAGGACGTAAACCTCACGCGCAGAAGCCTGCGGCTCCTGTGGTCCTCGGCGGCCGATTCGCAACCCATGCTCGAGACATTCCTGCAGTTGCTGATGGACGAGGAGTTCCTTTCCAAGCTCGACAACGCATCGGGAAAAATCCTGATCGTGGATCCGGTCGAAGTCTCGACATCCAGTCTGGGTCCACCCCTGACCAACGACGGCTACGACGTCAACGTGGTTCCCACCGCCGCTGCCGCCGAGGACGCAATTTCCGAATCCGCGCCCGACCTCGTCATCGCTGCTTTCGATCTGCCCCAGACCAACGGCCTGAAGTTCTGTCAAAAGCTGAAGCGCGCAACGGAAACCAGCACGATACCGGTTATCATCCTCTTGAAAACGGACGAGGAAGAACATGTCGCCGAGTGTCTCCGTGCCGGCGTGGACGACTACATCGTGAAGCCGCTGAACCTCGAACTCCTCTTCCTCAAGACACAGAAACTCGTCGCCACCTCACCCACCGAGGCAACGAAGGAAGGCGTCAGCGGGACTCTCGAGGATATGAGTTTTACGGACATGATCCAGATCCTCTGTGCCGGCGCCAAGAGCATGGAGATCGATCTCAACTGCGACGGAACGCAAGGACAGGTTTTCGTGAAGGCCGGCGAGATCATCCACGCAACCGTCGGGAAGCACCAAGGAGAAGCAGCCTTCTACGAACTCATGAAGTGGACCCGCGGCGAGTTTACCACTAAGCAATGCGCCGACTTCCCGGAACCCACGATAGACTCGTCCACGATGTCCTTGCTGATGGAGGGCGCCCGGCTCGCCGATGAAGGCGAAGAAGAGTCCTAGCCTGTCTCACCCGAGCTTCTTCAGGTCCATCCCCGCCTCTTCCATGAGACGCAAGGTCTCATCCTCGGAGAACGGTTCGGAGCGGGAACGGTTCGGGTAAAGACGCCTGTAGACGTTGAACAGTATCTGCGCACGCTGGACCATTTTCTCGGGCTCCGCATGTGACTGGCAGGGCGCGAAGTCAAACTGCGCGAGCTGACCCACATTGGACGGATCCTGTTCCACTTGCCGCAACAGTTCCGTCGCGCGGCGCGCGGCGTCGGTTCCCGTCTGGATCATGTTCCGGAACTGCCTGCGGAAGGTTTCTATCACCGCCTCCTGTCCTGCATACAGGAGACAGATGCCTTCGAAGAAAAGGGCAACACCATACATCAGGTCTTCCTGATGCTGGATCTGCTGCTTGAAGGACTGGATCGCCGCACTCGCGTCGCCGCCCGCCGGGGCGGGCGTCCCACCCGGGCTCGCACTGTCTTTTAGCTTCAACCCCATCGCTATGCCGGCTGTTTCCGAGTTTTCACTTGATAACGGGGGCATTTTCAGTGATCTTAAGGAAGATGTCAATTTCAAGTTTGCCAAGAGGGGCCGGGCATGCGGTGGTTCTACGCTTCAAAAGCTGACGGCAGCAAGCACGGGCTGGTCGAGAAGAACATTCTCTTCGACATGGCCAAGAAAGGCGAGCTCCAGCCCACGGATCTTGTCTGGGAGGAAGGCAGCGAGGAAGGCTGGGTCCTGGCCTCCTCCGTTACCGGCCTCTTCGCCGGCCAGAAGAAGAAAAAGAAGGAGAAACGGCCCCAGAAGAATCCCTCCGCCACCCCCGCAACTGCGCCACCGCCCGCCGCCGCTCCCCGGCAACGGAAGCCCCTAAACAAAGTGGTAGTTGTGCTCG
>Ga0272442_10001512_pt1 | contig 35267 bp, 31 predicted proteins | sample SSMForm2O_FD_200262 | JGI IMG/M metagenome (GOLD analysis project Ga0272442, IMG submission 200262) | Marine sediment archaeal communities from Little Sippewissett salt marsh, Falmouth, MA, United States - SSM-Form-2O | ecosystem: Environmental > Aquatic > Marine > Wetlands > Sediment ... | reverse complement strand
AAAATAAGAAAAAAATTAGAGGAGCAGAAATGAAACAAAGAAAGTTCGATAATACCGGTTTTGAAACAGGAGAAGTGGGATTGGGATGCTGGCAGTTAGGCGGCGATTGGGGAAATATAGATGAAAATACTGCGTTTAAAATCATGAAAACTGCTGTTGAGAATAATGTAATTTTTTTTGATACGGCGGATGTTTACGGCAACGGAAGAAGCGAGACGTTAATAGGCAATTTCTTTAAAAATTCAAAAAATAAAATTTATGTCGCAACAAAATTCGGCAGAGCAGGAGGCATATATCCCGATAAATATTCAGAGCAAGCGCTCCGACAGGCAACTGAAAGCTCGCTTAAACGTCTAAACATAGAATCGCTGGATTTAACGCAACTTCACTGCGTCCCAACAAACATTTTAAAAAACGGCGAGGTTTTTGATTGGCTTGAGAAACTAAAACAGGAAGGAAAAATAAAAGATTACGGAGCAAGCGTGGAAACAATTGAAGAAGCAATATTATGTCTTGAAAAAAGCAATGTTTCATCACTACAGATAATTTTCAATATATTCAGGCAAAAACCGCTCGAAGAACTTCTTCCGAAAGCAAAGGCGAAGAATGTTGCGATAATAGTCCGCCTGCCGCTTGCAAGCGGGCTTTTAGCCGGCAAATTCACAAAAGAAACAAAATTTGCGGATTCCGACCACAGGAACTACAACCGCGACGGTCAATACTTTAATGTCGGCGAGACTTTTGCAGGACTGCCATTTGAAAAAGGAGTGGAATTAGCAGAAATGGTTAAATCTTTCGTTCCTGAAGGTATGACCATGGCGCAGATGGCAATACGCTGGATTTTAGATTATGATGCTGTTTCGGTTGTTATTCCCGGTGCAAGTTCCCCCGAGCAGGCACAGTTAAATGCGAAGGTATCGGACCTTCCGCCTCTATCGAAAGAACTTCATAAAAAACTTTCCGAAATTTATACGAACGAGGTTCATAAATACATTCGTGGACCGTATTGATTGAGAACAAAAAATAGTTTTAGTTTAATATCACTACTCGTATGTTTTGGCTTGACATAATTTCTGGTATGATATAAAGTAATACCAAGAGGTGGACTATGAGTACAACAAAAGTTGCGATTACTCTTAACCAGAAAACATTGAAAAAGTTAGACCAATTAGTTAAAAAACAAAATATATTCCCAAATCGCAGCCAGGCAATTCAAGAAGCTGTAGAGGAGAAATTAGAACGCATGGAACGAAGCCGTTTGGCAAGAGAATGTGCCAAACTCAATCCAATATTTGAAAAAGCAATAGCTGAAGAGGGTATTTCTCGGGAGTTAAGTGAATGGCCCAAATATTAAGAGGTGAGATTCGCTGGGCTGACTTAAACCCTGCGAGAGGTCACGAACAAGCGGGACTTAGACCCGTTTTGATAGTAAGTCAGGATGTCTTTAATGAACGTTCAGGAACAGTTATAGCAATAGCCATCACAAGCCAACCTCAACACGCAGGTTTTCCTTTGACTTTAGAACTCAAATCAAAAAATCTGCCTAAACGTTCTTGGGTGAAAATCAGCCAAATTCGGACACTCTCCGTAGAAAGAATCGGCAAAAAGATTGGCAGGATATCTCCGGAAGAATTAGCTCAAGTTATTGAAGGATTGAATGAGATAATCGGCACATAACAAAAAATCATGCTGGTGCAGCCGGTCGGATATCCGAAGAAGTAGAGTTTTTATTATAGCTTGATAAAACATATGTAATGTCGTATACTGTAGTTGAAAAAAGAAACTTTAAACTACCCTTGGGTTTCGACCCAAGGCGCAGGGCTGCTTTAGGGCAGCCCTTGCTTATTTTATAGCAATATGCAAAGAACCTACATTTACATTGATGGATTTAACCTGTATTATCGCGGACTAAAAAACACACCTTATAAATGGCTTGATCTAAAAACACTATGCCAAAAAATTCTTGATAAAACTCACAAAATTGAGAGCATTAAATATTTTACTGCTATAGTCTCGGGAAAATTAGATCCCCAAAAACCTATTAAACAACAAACATATATAAGAGCGATAGAAAAATACATTCCGGAAATCTCCGTCTATTATGGCCATTTTCTTAGCAATCCAGTATGGGCTATGCTGTCAAAGCCAACAAAAAAACAGAGATTTGTTAAAATAATCAAGACTGAAGAAAAAGGTTCGGATGTAAATCTTGCTGTTCATTTATTAAATGATGCCTGGTTAGATAAATATGACTGTGCAGTAATTATTTCCAATGATAGTGACCTTGCCGAATCAATGAACTTAGTTAAACAGCAACACAAGAAGATAGGTTTAATACTACCTCCGCGATGCCATCCCTCCAAAGAACTAATAAAATTGGCAGATTTTGTTAAAGGCATCAGAAAAAATGCCTTGAGTTCTTTATTACCCAATCCGATACCGGGAACCAATATACATAAACCAAAGACTTGGTAAAAATATCTCAGCAATACACGCTACTAATATTTGGTAATTTGTTGTAATATTTACATTAAGCGCATTAAACCCCTTCTATGCGTTTTGGATGAAGAAGTAGAGAAGAAGGATTTAATCCAATTTTTATCAGAGAAAAAACAATAAAATGAAAAGGGTATATTTTGATAGTAATGTTTATGCTGAAATTATCAGAAAACATTTAAAAGTCGAAAACATAAAAAACATTTTAAATGAAAAGAAATTACAACTTGCTATAAGCAGCTTGAATTTATTTGAATTGGCTTCATGTTGGAAATCAGGAAATTCTTCTCATATCAACGAGGGTATTAAACGCGCTCAACTTATTAATGGATTATTACCATGTCATTTCTTGGATACAATCCCTACCATATTGCTCATGGAAATAGACAAAGCGATTAACAATATTAGTTTTAGCCCCTTTTGCAAAGATTCCCAAAAAACAAGTTTTGAAAACACAATTAGCCAATTAGCTCAAGGTGTATATGATAATAATGTAAAAAAATTTATAGAAGAAACATGGGAAGGAAAAAGTATAGAGATAAAAGAGAAAATTCCCCAACTAATTAAAAATAAAGAAATACAACTTCTACTTGCTGAAGGGAAAATACATAAAAATGTATTAAACATACCTAATAAGCACAGAAAAAAAGTGGCAAAAAAAATGTTGCGTAAATCAAAGCAATTCCCTTTATTCACTACTATTATTAAGGCAAATTTATTTTTAGATTTCAGAGTATTGAGATTTAAAGCCCTTAGTCATGATACCTTAGACGATTTAAAACACTTAATAAATGCCTCTTACGCCAATGTTTTTGTTACTGGTGATAATAAATTATATAAATATTCTAAAGAAATCCAATCAGATTTAGAAATATTCTTACAAAATGAATTCCTAAGTATTAAACCTACTTATTAGTCTAGTTCACAATACTTTTCACTCCTTAATCCATTGAATCGATTTTATTTGTGATTTGTGATTTATTTGGTTATTGTATCTTGCCCGCCCCGAACCCTACGTGGTTCGCGGGTATCTTGGAATTTAATTGGTAATTGGAACTTGATAACCCCGCACCAGAAACTTTATTTCGGTGCGGGACTAGTCCAGCACCGCGCTTTGCTCTGGTGCTGGGTTGCTAATTTTGACTTTTCCGTCCTTCATCCTTCGTCTTTCATCTGTTATTTGTTTGGAGTTTTTTCAACGATAACCTATAACCGCTAACCGATAACCGTTTTCATTATTTCCCCAACTCTCTCCACATCCTCTGCAATTTGTTTTTGAGCATCTCGGCGGGTTTTGAAAACTACACGTGAGCGGAGTTTTTTGAAGAATATAATTTCAACCTCTTTGTGATAGATATTTTTCTTCAGTCCTATAACGTGTGCTTCTATTAATCGTTTTGGTTCGGTTGTTACGAAAAATGCAGATTTACTTGCCCCGTTAGAAGTAAGTCCCGACTTTATGTTGGGACTGTTCTCCGACGTAACGTCGGAGTGAGTTCTAACGGGGTGAATTCTTGCCCAGCCTGCATATATGCCCTCAGGCGGAAGAAGTATTTCATTGAAATATATATTGGCCGTCGGGAACTTGATATCCTTGCTTATGCCCCTGCCTTCGGTAACCTTACCTAAAAGCGAATATTTTCGCCCCAAGAATTTTTCTATTTCTTTAAAATTCCCTTCGCTTATTAAACCTCTTATTTTTGTGCTGGAGACGATTTCGTCCCCCACTTTCATAAGAGGAACGGCAGTAACGGAAAATCCGAATTTTCTCCCCTCTCTCTTTAGAAGTCCGACATCTCCCCGCCTACTTTTACCAAAGCGAAAATCTTCGCCGATATAGAGTTTTTCCACTCTTAGTTTCTTAGCAAGAATGTTTTCTATGAATTCTTTGTCTTGCATCGCCACAATATGTTTATTGAAATCCAGAACAAATACATAATCTATGCCCAACTGCTTGAAATAATTTAATTTCTGTTCAAGAGGCATAATGAGAAGTTTACCGTGAGAATAACTTAATAATTTTAAAGGATGGAATGAAAAGGTAATTACTGCTGAAGGATAACCTTCCGATTTTGCTTTTTTGACAAGAGTTTTTATAATTTTCTGGTGCCCCAGATGCACTCCGTCAAAAAAACCGATGGTTAGAAAGAGGGGTTTTTTATTTTTATATTCTTCAAAATCGCCGAATATTTTCATAATATAAAAATTCCTATTTGATTAGTCCCGTGTCGTAAGACATCGGGAAAATTTCCCGGTGGGATATTTTCCCGATACTCTGCGGGATAATCGGAACGATTTGTATATCTTAATTTTCTGCGTTCCGATTAAACACCCTTATATGATTGAAAACGATTCCGTTCTTTGCTAATTTCTCGAGGGCTTTTTCTTCCCTGATACATCTGGCAACGGAAACAACTTGCCCGTCTTCCGATAAGATTTTGGCAATAACCCCTTTACTTAGTTTAAAATTTCTGTCCGAAATCGCTTCTTTGTATATCGGAGTTCCGCAAAAGGCATTTTTTAGGAAACTACTTTTTATTTTGACTTCGGGAAGTTCTTCCAAAGCCGTTTTTATGTCTATCAAATTTTTTTGCTCGATATTTCCTTTTGCCAAAAGTTTTTCCAGAGGTTTCGCGTCCTTAACGGAAAAATTACCGACTTTGGTCCTTCTTAAATCCGTTAAAACGGCCCCGCAGCCCAATTCGTTTCCGATATCGTTTACCAAACTCCTTATGTATGTGCCTTTGGAACATGCGACTGTGAATTTTACCTTAGGTAAACTGCAAGATCTCATCTCCAAAGAGTATATAGTGATTTCCCGTTTTTTTCTTTCGACTTCTTTGCCTTTATGTGCAAGTTTATAAAGTTTCTTGCCGTTTTGCTTTATGGCAGAATGCATCGGCGGGGTTTGTAAATATGTTCCCGTAAATTTTTCAAGTGCGGCTTTTATTTGGGCTTTACTTACTTTGACTTTCTTATTTTCTCTCCGAGTCTTTCGACTCGTAGAGTCGGAGACTTTTATAACTTTGCCCGTTATATCGCCCGTATCCGTCACTTTTCCCAAAAGCAAAGTCCCTTCATATTCCTTATCCTTATCCATTAAAAATTGGACGATTTTCAATGCTTCGTTAATACAAATCGGAAGAAGCCCAGTCGCCATAGGGTCGAGCGTTCCCAGATGTCCCGCCTTTTTGATGCGGAATTTTCTTGAGATTTTTTCCACGACTTTATAGGAAGTCAAACCTTTCGGCTTGTCTACTAAAAGAATTCCGTTAAGCATATAAATACCGTTCCAAAAATAACGGTTATCGGTTGTCGGTTATCGCGAAAACCAACGGAGCAAACAAACTTTTTGCCGTATTTCTTAATATAGGATTTCGTGTTATAACTTTAGCCAACAATGGGGATATTTCATAATAAACACTCACAAAAACTTCGCCTATCGGATTAGTGAGCAGGTATCCATCCCTGAAGTTTCTTAAACTGTTAATCTCCGGACTCATCGGACTGCCGTAAACCGCTGTGGCGATACAACAATCTGCGCCGTCATCATCGTCATCACTACCCGTTTCCGAAATAGGCGAGCCCCCGACACAAAAGTCAACGGTTACTGTTCGGTCCGCATCTACTTCCGGTAAAACATAAAAATCCCCGCCGCTTCGGACAACAGAACCGTCAACATACCAATTATCTACACTAAAACCCATGTAAGAAGTTGCCGTAAAAGCTAACGGTTCGTCCCAATTTTCAAAATTTGTCCCGCTCGGAGAAATAGCGCCGCCAAAACCGGCGCTTGAAGTAATTGTTGCTTTATACGGCAATCCGCCGGCTACGGATCGCAAGTTTACCGGAAGAAAGGTTCTGCCTGTATCATCAGACCAAACATCGCCTGAAAATTTTCTAACTAAAGGAGTCGCTGTATTTTGGTCGTCAAACTCCATATAACAACCATCGCTCGCTATCGTAGAAAACTCCGCTTCATCGACGAGTTTCCCCACCCCGCTATTATAGATATCAGAAACCTGTGATTGGTTAAGGGCTGCGCCGACATATACTCTTATTTCATCTAAAAAGGGGTTGCTTTGCCCATTGCCGTCTCCGCTATTGATATAAACTCCGCCGCCGACATTGTCTTCCGGAGGGGTAGCGCTTGCAGTGAAATCAAGGCCGTTAAATTTTATTGTATCATCAGAGGTTCCGACCAGATTGCCGTCATAATAAAGCTTTAAGCCCGTCGCAGAATTTCTCTGGACGCTCATTACCAATAAATGGGGCTCAGTATCATAAGGGTCGTCAACATCGTAGTCTACTTGGGAAAAACTTGCGCCATCTCTCATAAATGCGGAATAATGCATGGGGTCGCCGCTGCCTAAAGGTAAATTGGCAAAAGACAAACACACAAATCTATTACAAACATATATGTCGTGGCAAATATTTAAACTGATATAGGGGGTTGGTTTGGTCGGGGATTGATACCAAAAAGAAAGACTGAAATCCCCCGTCCCAATCGGCGCTATAGCAGGGGCATCATTAAGCGTAATCATAAAAGATTGATATGATTGCAAGCGGAATCTTGTATTTGAAATAGGATACCCGGGCGGAAGAGCATTATCATTGATAGTATTGCCGGTAAAGGTATTGTAATAGGAAGAATAATTACGGTATCCGTAATTATTTGAATTAGCAGTATTGTAGCTAAGGTTGTTGAAATTGGAAAGATAAAGATAGATGCCGGCATTATTTGAATCAGCAGTATTGTAACTAATATTGTTGGAATCAGAAAAATAAAGATAGATACCGGAATTAGTGTTTGAATTAGTAGTATTATTGGTGAGGGTGTTGAAACTAGAGGAACCTGCATCTAAACTATAGAGACGACCTTGATAAATACCAGCAATAAGACGGGAGCCATCAGAATCAGAAGCAACTGCTCTCCAATTCTTATTAACATCACCAGCTGGCCGATGTTCAATCCAGGTTGCTCCATAATCACCGGAAGTATAGAGTCGACCGCCGAAAACAGCGGCAATAAGGCGGGAGCCATCTGAATCAGAAGCAACTGAAATCCAATCCTTATTAATATCACCAGCAGGTTGGCGCTCGGTCCAGGTGGCTCCATAATCACCGGAAGTATAGAGCCGACCGGTGAAAGCGGCGGCAATAAGGTGAGAGCCATCAGAATCAGAAGCAACTGCATCCCAATTTCCATTAGCAGGTACACCACCTGGAGGATACCGCTCTGTCCACGTGTAAGTAACACCGCCATCAGCGGAAACGCCCGTATAAAGACGACCGCCATTAACAGTTGCAATAAGATGAGACCCATCAGAATCAGAGGCAACTGAAACCCAGTTTTTATCAGCAGGTGCACCACCTGGAGGGTATCGCTCGTCCCAAGTCACCCCGGAATTACTGGAAGTATAGAGACGACCGCCGAAAACAGCGGCAATAAGATGAGAACCGTCAGAATCAGAGGTAACTGCTCTCCAACTTTTATCAGCAGGAGCGCCACCGGGAGGGTATCGCTCGTCCCAAGTCGCCCCGGAATTACTGGAAGTATAGAGCCGACCGTCATAAACAGCAGCAATCAAGTGTGATCCATCAGAATCAGAGGCAACTGCTCTCCAACTTTTATCAGCAGGAGCACCTCCGGGAGGATAACGTTCTGTCCAGGTAGCCCCATAATCATCTGAAGTGTATAAACGACCGCCAGAAACAGCTGCAATAAGATGAGAACCGTCAGAATCAGAGGCAACTGTCCACCAATTCTTATTAAAATCACCAGCAGGCCTAAGCTCTGTCCAATCGCTTGAAATATAGATACCGTAACTGTTTAAATTGATTATATTGTTTTGTATGATACTATCGGAAGAATTCAAAAAATAAATTCCTCTACCGAAATTAGTTATATTACCAAAGTTTTGGATTGTTATATTGTCATAGCCGCCCGAATTATTGATACCGTAATCGCCTGTTCCGCCATCGCCGGTTATGGTATAGCCACTGCCGTCAATTGTTATCCCATCAGCTCCCACAATTAAACAACTCCCAGTACACGTCATATCGCCGGTTAAGGCATAGCTTGATGTTACAGTATCTCCACAATTGCAAGGAGTAGCTCCCCCACAGTCAGCCGCATAAACTCGGCTACCGGCTCCTATTATGCCGATAACAATAATAAGGAAAAACAAGATAAGAATAGTCTTATTTTTGTTCATATGCTTGTTAATTTTAACACAAAAAAGGAAGACAGAAGAATACTTTACTCCCCCGTCTTCCTTTTTTAAATAGGCTTATTCTGTTATTTTTTCATTAATCCACAGCAAAGGATGAAACAATCTTCTTGCTGTATTTTTTAATATGGGACACTCTTTTATAAATTCAGCCAAAGTTGGAGATGTTTTGTAATAAGCGCTAACAAGCATCTCACCCATAGGATTAGTCAGAAGATAACTGTCTCTGAAGTTTCTGATTTCACATAACATCCGACTTCCATCCGTTTCCCCCGCGGCAAAAACATTAGTCAAAAAACATCGGTATTCATCGTCGTTGTCATTGCTACCACTAATATTCGATTGTAAAGGTACGCCCATAAAATCCTGATTTGGTTGGTTACCTTCCAGAAAGGGATAAGAATAACCCCCTGGAAAGAAATAGTAGTCCTCCAATGAAGGAGTAATTATATAGTCAAATCTTTCCCAACAAGTAAAACTATAATCGCCGTCTGCATCCGGATGTGTAGTTTCGCCCGTTGCTCCGCTTAAAGTCAATAAAACATCCGTAACATCGGCAGTTCCGCCGCTTAAAGTAACCCGGCCGGAAATTTCATATTCATTTTCAGTTCCATCGCCTAAATTGTATAGCTCGGCTACCTCATCATCAGAAAGCGCATTGTCGAAAAACATGAAATCATCTATTGAACCGTTGAAGAACTCTCCATCAACAAGAGGAAGTCCGCCGTCTGAAAAATCCTTTCCGCCGTAATCGGCAAAAGAAATTGTAGCGTTGTCCCAAGTGTCGCCTACCAATTTTCTCATTTGAACACCATAACTATAGCCACCGCCTATAGCACCAGGATATGTTCCGTCGGTAACCCCGTTAAAATCCACATAAAATCCGTCACTTACAAGAGAAGCAAAATAATCCTCATTGATCCTTCTTCCGTTCCTGTTGTTGTATAAATACAATATATCTTCCTCACTTAAAACTTTATCTATATAGAGCTGAAAATCATCAAACCATTGGTTTTGAATGAAAAATCCGTCATCAATGGCTCCAAAATTTAAATTTATTACTCCAGTTTCGTCAGGGCTTAAATCTATATCTTCAAAATCTGTTGGGTCTGCTGTCGCTACAACAACACCATCAAGCCAGAGTTTAAGTCCTTCCGGGTCATCTCTGTCAACAGTCATAAAAAGAAAATGCCATACATCTCCGGGAGTATAATTTATCTGAGCTTCGGAAATTGGAGGAGTATATAAAGCACGATAAGATATTGTATAGTTGCTGTTTGTGAAAGGAGATAATTGTCCCTCAGTCCATAAATAATCTTGTTGTAAAATCCATATCACAGAATCCGTTTCATCAGTATCGTCAATGTGAATAGGTACTGGATAATCCCAATCTATAGTACTATCAAAATCCAACCAATTAGTATCATACCCCTGAACAGCCCAACCATCTTCGGCGCTGCTGACTGTCCCTTCGGAGTAACTTCGCTCATAGTCAAAGGGCTCCGATACTTTACCATACAAATAGTGTTGATTTTGATACCATCCAATTGAGGCAAAATATGTCGGAACATTATCCGTGTAAAGCGTAAAGGCAAAATAATCCGGACTTTTATATCCACCAAGGTTCTGCTCCCCCGTTCTAAACCAAAATCCCATAGAAAAATCATCTGTCCCTATTTGAGCAAGTGTAGGGTCAATTTTCCCTTCATAAGATTGGAATGGTGTTAATACCTCTCCCTGTTCTCCATAATATTCTCCCCCTATAGAATAACCATCCCAACTTTTGTAAACAGGATACTGAACCGGGATATCTTCAACCCCGTTTACATAAGTCGTTCCCGAAGAATTGGCGACAAAAATCCAATCTTCTGAACCAGATTCTTTATACCAGAAAGCAACAGAAGGCTGTTCATCCATTTCTGCAGTTGCTATATAATCGCTTGTTCCGTTAAATTCCAAAGCCCCTATAATCTTTCCGTCGGTATGTAAAGCAGAGGTGTTTTGCTGCGCTGTGCCATTGGCAAATCCCTTGTTGTCAATAACAGTTGTAGTTTCGGCATTATCATTCATCTTGTAATGGACAATTATATTGTCTTCCCATGAAAAAGCCGCATGGGACTGTTCTGCTGAAACAAAAAATGCGCAAAAAAACAAAATTACAATAATTCTCTTTCTACCCATAATTAGTTTGCTTAATTTTATCAAAGTATTACTCCCACTATATCTTTTTCTATTTCGATTATTTCTTCTACCCCTTTTTTTGCCAAAGATAAAAGCCCGTCTAAGTCTTCCTTGGAAAAAGGTTCTTTTTCCGCTGTTCCCTGAACTTCTACTATTTTACCATCTCCTGTCATACAAACATTCATATCTACATCGGCTTTGGAATCTTCGCTGAACGAAAGGTCAAGCAACTTCTCTCCTTTCACAATTCCAACCGATACTGCCGCAAGATAATCTTTAACGGGCAGAGAATGTATCACCCGCTGATTCCTTAATTTTTTAAAAGCTTCCACAAGAACTATAAATCCTCCTATTATAGAAGCAACTCTCGTGCCGCCGTCCGCCTGTATAACATCACAGTCGACTTTTACAGTTGATTCTCCGAAGGCTCGTAAATCCGTAATTGTCCTTAAAACTCTGCCGATTAATCTTTGAATTTCTTTGACTCTCCCGCCTCCCATTAGTTCGTTACGGTAATTCCTTACTCCCGTTGCGCGCGGAAGCATTCCGTATTCTGCCGTAACCCATCCGCTTCCCGCGCCTTTCAAAAAGACAGGGACTTTATTTTCAAATGTGGCGGTACATACTATCCTCGTATCTCCCATTTCCAAAAGGCAGGAGCCTTCGGCATGTTTTATATAATTCGTGGTGACTTTTATCTGCCGTATCTGGTTATTTTTCCTTTTATCCGGACGCATTTTTATCCTTTCTCTATAAATGATTACACACCTGCCCCTCCATCTTTAATTTCGGTAGAAATTAGGAGGGGGATTCTATAAAAACGATTACACAGATTATTTTTCATTTTAATATACTTTTTCCTTTACTATCTATTGCAACAATCACAGGAAAATCTTCAACTTCAAATTTGTATACTGCCTCAGTGCCGAGTTCGGGATATGCAATTATCTTTGCTTTCTTTATTTTTGTGGCAAGCAGCGCCGCTGCCCCGCCCACGGCAATAAAATAAACCGCTTTATATTTTTTAATCGCTCCTATTACCTCATCACTGCGTTTTCCTTTGCCGAGCATTCCTTTTAAACCTTTCTTCAAAAGCGGAACTGTATAAGAATCCATTCGTGAACTTGTTGTAGGTCCGCATGAACCGATAGGTTCTCCCTTCTTAGCAGGCGCAGGTCCCGCGTAATAAATTATTTGCTCTTTCAAGCCGAAAGCAAGCGGCCTTCCATTTTTTATTGCCCCAACTATTTTCTTATGCGCCGCATCGCGGGCGGTATATATAGTTCCGTTAAGTAAAACAATCTCGCCTGCGTTTAGGCGGACAATTTTATCTGTGATTAAAGGAGTATTCAAAATTCGCATAATTATTATTCGTTATTAACCGGACAGTTAACAAAAGTTAACACAGGTTAATATGGGTTAACAAAGCCCGCCCGCCCGCTTAAGCAGGCGGGCTTGCGAAGCGGGCAGGGTTGCTTTTAAATTTTTCTTAGCAACTATTATCAACCTTTATTAACTTTTTATTAACCATTATTAACCAGTATTTTTTATATTATCACGCTCTTATATCTCAACAGATAACACGAAAGATTAACGCATACGGGAAGCCCGCCTATATGAGTAGGGAAATCGGCAACACTCACTTTTAATGCTGTTATTTTGCCGCCTGCTCCCTGCGGTCCTATCCCCAATTTATTTATCTTGTTAAGAAGTTCCTTTTCGAATCTTGCGATTTTTTTATCGGGATTAGACTTACTTAACGGCCGCAGAAGCGCTTCTTTTGCAAGAAGAGTAACATTGCTCATGCTCCCGCCGATTCCTATCCCTATAAAAAGCGGCGGGCATGCGTTGGGCCCTTTTTCTTTTACAACCTGCAAAACAAAATCTCTTACTCCGTCCAGCCCTTGAGAAGGAGTAACCATTTTGACAGCGCCCGCATTTTCCGAACCAAACCCTTTAGGCATTACCGTTACCTTTATTTTATCACCGGGGGCGAATTTATAATGAATAACAGCAGGCGTATTATTTCTTGTATTGAGACGCTCAAAAAGAGGCGATTTGACAATAGATGCTCTTAAAGAACCCTTTTTTGTGCCTTTGCTAATGCCTTCATTAATCGCTTTTTCCATATCGCCTTTTATATGGATTTCTCTGCCGATTTCCAAAAAAACTTCTTGTATTCCAGTATCTTGGCACAAAGGCATTTTCTCTTTCTCGGCAATTTCTATATTGTCAAGCATCTGTCCAAAAATGTATCTGCCAAGACGGGAAGTTTCTTTTTTGGAAGATGCGACAATAAGCCGTTTTACGCCGGAAGGCAATTGATAGTTAGCGTCTTTTACAAGTTCGGCAACAATAGAGGAAAAGATATTAGCGGATACTTCTCTCATTTATTTTTTTAATCCCCAAGGTTTGATTTCGCAAGAAATCATTGGGGACTTTCTTTTACACATGCCCTATTTACCGCTTTCAAATAAGCTTTTGCGGAAGCTTCTATAATGTCGGTGGAAGCGCTTCTTCCCGTAAATTCCTTTCCGTTAATTTTGATTCTCACGGTTACTTCGCCCAAAGCTTCTTTACCGCCGGTAACGGACCTTATGGAATAATCCAAGAGTTTTGCCTGCGTTTTCGTAACTGCGTCTATCGCCTTATAAACAGCATCAACAGGTCCGTCTCCGGACGATGTCTCTTCTGCAATTTTACCTTGCTTTTTTATTTTCACAGTCGCTGTAGGGACAGTCTTATTCCCGGTTACGACATTTACATACTCCAAAGAATAAGTTTCGGGAATTTTGAAGATTTCCTGTCCCACAATCGTTTTCAAATCCTCATCGAATATTTCTCTTTTCTTATCCGCCAAATCCAAAAATGCTTTATACATCTTCTGGAAATCCTTATCCTTCAATTTATAACCCAATTTTTTCAATTTGTCTTCTAAAGCGTGCCTTCCGGAGCGCGCAGTCAATACTATTTTATGCCCTTTAGCGCCGACATCTTCCGGCCGCATAATTTCATAGGTTGTCCTATTTTTCAAAATGCCGTCAACGTGAATACCCGCAGAATGCGCAAAAGCATTGCCGCCCACGATTGCTTTATTAGGCTGGACATAAATCCCGGTCAAACGGGACACTAAACGGGATGTGTTGTAAATTTCTTTTATATTTACACCCGTTGTCTTTTGAAGGAGTTTTTTTCTCGTATGAATTGCCATTACGATTTCTTCCAAAGACGCGTTGCCAGCCCTTTCGCCGATTCCGTTAATAGTGCATTCAACCTGTCTTGCCCCGGCTTCTATCGCGGCAATGGAATTGGCGGTCGCAAGCCCCAAATCATTATGACAATGGACTGAAATAATCGCTTTATGTATATTAGGAACGTTCTCCTTGACGCTTTTTATCAGATTAAACCATTCCGTCGGAAGAGAATATCCCACCGTATCGGGTATATTAACGACAACTGCGCCGGCTTCAATAACAGATTCTACAACCCTATACAAAAATTCGGGGTCTGTTCTTGAAGCATCTTCGGGAGAAAATTCAACGTTGCTTGTGTATTTCTTCGCATACTTGACCGCATCAACCGCCATTCTCAAGATTTCTTCGCGGCCTTTCCCGAATTTATACTTAATATGTATATCGGATGTAGCAATAAAAGTATGAATGCGAGGGTCTTTCGCTTTTTTTAGTGCCTGCCAACAAGCGTCAATATCTTTTTTAACAGCGCGCGCAAGCCCTGCAACAGAGCATTTCTTGATTTTGGACGCGACTAATTTCACCGCTTCAAGTTCTCCGGGAGAACTTACGGGAAAGCCCGCTTCAATAATATCAACACCCAATCGTTCCAATTGCTGGGCTATTTCAAGTTTATTTTGAGGGTTGAATCCGCAACCCGCCGCCTGCTCGCCTTCCCTCAAACTCGATTCAAATATATATATCTTTTCCATAGGTTGTGGGATTTTACTAAAAAGAAATGTTTTCGTCAAAAAGGAATTACCCCGAAACCTGTATCTCTTTCACTTTTATTGTCGGCATTATGTTCCCGGGTTCTTTCCTGTAATCGGACGAGATTTCTTCGATATTTTTTAAAAGTTCCAAAAAATTACCGCCAAGCATTGTTTCTTTCAATGGATAAGCAATTTGTCCGTTTTCTATTTTGAAGCCAAAATCAACCGGCTGTGAAAAATCGCCGGATGCCATATCTGGATGAATGGACATATTGTCTATATAAATACCCTCCTTTATTTCGCTTATAATTTCATTTGATGTCCGCTTGCCCAACTCGGGAACTAAATTTGTAGCAGAGATACCTCCCCCCAAAGTAGCATGTCCCGTATTTTCTTCTCCGCTTTTTCCCGAAGTATAGGAATTATGCAAATATGTCTTTAATATGCCTTTTTCCAAAACAATGATTTTCTTATGCGCTGCACCCTCCCCGTCAAAAGCGGCTGAATGAAGGCCAGCGGGAATTAAAGGGTCATCAACTATGGTTAAAACTTCGGATGCGATTTGCTTATTTTTCATATCGCATAAAAAAGAACGTTTCCTTTGAACTTCTTCGCCGTTGCAGGCTCCCACAAGAGTTACAAACAAAGACATGGAGGATAAAGGACCTAACACGACCGGTAACTTTCCGCCCTTACACTTCCTTGCTCCCAACTGCGCTCTCGCCTGCATAGCGACTTTTGCTCCCAACCCTAAAGGGGAGAAATCTTTTAAAATCCTCGCCTCATCAAAATCAAAAGCGCTGCCTGTTTCATTATTACGGCGAAGCACGCCGAACAAACTTAAGGAAATATGAGTAGCTTTACTGCCTGCAGCCACAAGATTAGTATTCGCCAAAAAACCCTGCCCCGAACTTAAACTGATTTCTCCAGACATAATAATATTCGGCTCTTTATTAAGCGCTTCTTCTAACGCATTGGTAATCCATTTGAAAAATTTTTCTCTTTCTAAGGAGGCTATTTTTTCGTCGAATAAATCGGGAACTTTCGGATATTTTGACGGGAACGGAAGGGTTTTAAAATCCGGGTCAGGATGAGCGTTAGCAGCAATAGCAGAAACAACATCAACCGCTTTTTTTATATCTTCTCCGTTATAAATAGTAGTTGAATATTTACCTCTTCCACCCCTGCAAAAAGCCAGCATTGAAATAGTCATATTAGAATGCATGGCTGAAGAAGAAATCTTATTTTTTTCTATCTCCACACCAATGTCATTACCGCTAACGATAAAAACTTCTGCCTGATCGATATTTTTCTTTTTCAAAAGTTCACACGCCTTTAGAGCCCAATCTTTAATGTTTTTCTTTACATTTTGCATTTTAATTTTTAAATTTTAAATTTTTACTGTCTTCCTCCCACCAACATCTCTTTTATTCTTATATAAGGCCCCCCGTCGTCAACGGGAACGCCTTGCCCGCTTTTCCCGCAAGTGCCGCCCTCGTCTGATAAAACAAACTCTTTGCTGACTTCTTCCACGTTGAGCAATGTTTCCAGTGTAAGTCCGACCAAAGACACATTTTTCAATAATTTCGTCTTCTTTCCGTCTTCGATTAAATATGAAGAATTTGCGTTGAACATGAATTGTCCTCTTTCCGGAAAAACATATCCGCCAAATCCCACGTCTTCAACAAATATGCCTTTTTTTACTTTGGAAATCATTTCTTCGACAGTAGAATTTCCCGGCAACATATATGTATTGCTCATTCTGACTATCGGGGAAGAAGAATATCCGTCGGCTCTTGCGTTCCCGGTCGGTAAAACACCGAAGAAATGCGCTGTTTCCAGATTATGAAGAAAACTTTTTAAGACACCGTTTTCTATTATTATGGTTTTTTTAGATTTAGTGCCCTCGCTGTCATATGCATAAGAGCCATAAGCATTTTCAAAAGTGGGGTCATCCGCCATTGAAACAACCGAAGAAGCAATTTGCTTGCCGATTTTACCCTGGAAGATAGAATTGCCGCCTTTTACGGCATCGGCTTCGGCATTATGCCCAACCGCTTCGTGGGTGAATAATCCTACTATAGCCGGCGACAATATAACGGGAAATTTCCCGGAAGGAGGATTTTCTGCCGTTAGAAGTTTGATAGCTCTTGAAGACACTTTTTCGGAAAAATTTTCCGGTGTAAGTTTTTCTATTATTTCAAAACCCTTAGTTCCCGCAATAGACTGGCGTGAAGACTGTCTGACTCCGTTTTTATAAGCAGTAACAAATAAGGACACCCTGGTCAGAATCTTTTCCTGCTCAACATATGTTCCCGCCGAATTGACAATAATTTCTTTTAAATATGAATCGGCATAATTCAAAATGGTATTTACTATGTCAGCAGAATATTCTTTGGCTTTTGCTTCCAACTCGCTTATCCTGTCCATCTTTTCTTTAAAAGATACCTCGCGGGGATCAATTCTCGCCTTGAAAGAGACGACATCATGTATAGGTTTAATTTTTGCTATATCTCTTTTTTCCTTCCATTTTTTGTCCGTAGAAGTTGCAAGAGTTTCCGCATTTTTTATCGCGGAGGTAATGGAATCTTTTTGGGAAAGATTTTCGCAGGAAATAAAACCCCACGAGCCGTTTTTCAGGACTCGTATCCCCGCCCCGAGGCCGTTCGACGAACCTAGCTTAGAAGCTTTTCCGTCTTGGATTTGTATTGCAGTAGAAACTGATTCGATTATTCTTATCTCGGAAAAATCGGTTTTTGAAGAAGAACAAATATCAAGCAGATTCTCTTTTTTGAACATTTGGAGATTATCTTAATTGAAAGACGAATTTAGTGAATTTGCCAATTTCGATAATATCGCCGTTTTTCAGTTCCTCGTTGCACGCTATTTTTTCCCCATTCACGCGAGTGCCGTATTTACTATCTAAATCGCTAATATAATACACGCCTGTTTCTTTGTCGCAAATAATTGAAGAATTTTGCCTGGAAACAGCGAGGTCGTCTTGCACAACTATATCTTCGCTATGGCTTCTTCCTATCTTGTTGGAAATATCGGGGGAAAGAACATATTCTCTGCCCGAATTCGACACCAAGACAGCCTCTTTTTCCTTTTTGAACCAGTTAACCATCTTTTAAATTATATCATACATGACAGACCAAATATTTTGCGGGCTTTTGTCCGATTTTTAGTTCTCTGATAAAATGCATAAAAAGAATAGATATGAATTGAAATACATTGGAAATATATTGAAATACATTGTTTTTTGCCACATATTTCTACTATATTTCTACATATATCCATTGTATATCCGCGTTCCTAACATATAAAATAAAAATCTGAATGTCTGATATACTATGATAACATCATAACAAAAGAAAAATATAAATATTATGGGCAAAATCAGAATACCTCAGGAAGATACTATCAAAAGGATAGCCGCAGGCGAAGTAATAGAAAGGCCTGCATCAGTAGTAAAAGAACTTGTAGAAAATTCCCTTGACGCCGGAGCCAAAAAAATAATCATTGAGATTGAAGAAGGCGGGAAAAGACTCATAAGAGTAAAAGATGATGGCGAGGGAATGACAAGAGATGATGCAGAACTTTGCCTGAAACGTTATTCCACGAGCAAAATCCGCGAGTTTGGAGATCTTTTAAAACTTTATACCTTGGGATTTAGAGGCGAAGCGCTGCCTTCAATAGCCGCAATATCTCAAGTTTCGATTTTAACCAAAACAAAAGAAGAGCCAATCGGTATTTTAGTTGAAGCAGAAGACGGAAAAATAAAAAAAATATCGGAACAGGCAAGCCCCGAAGGAACAGCCGTAACCGTAAAAAATATTTTTTCCCACATCCCGGCAAGAAAAAAATTCTTAAAAAACGACCGCATCGAATTAAGGCACATATTAACTGCAGTAACGAAAGAATCGTTGGCGCATCCTCAAGTCTTTCTTCAACTTTTTCATAACGGAAAACAACTCATAAACACGCTCTCAAGGAACAACGAACTGGATAAAATAACAGATTTCTGGGGAAAGGATTTTTCCCGCGAACTTATTCCTTTAAATATAACAAATGAACTCTTCCAGGCCGGCGGTTTTATATGCAAACCTTTTCTTGCCAGAAGAAAAGCCGGTCTACAATATATTTTCGTAAACGGTCGCGCTATCTCAAGCCCGCTGATTGCAGCCGCCTGCAAAAAAGGATATCAGCCCGTTATACCCGAAGAAAGACAACCGCAGGCTTTTCTTTTTTTCAAAATAGACCCCAAAGAAACGGACGTCAATGTTCATCCGACAAAAGATATAATTAAATTCCATAAAGAACGGGAAATTTTTGAATATATCGAACAAGGCATAAGGGCTTGCTTGAAAAATGCGAAACTTCTGCCTGAAATATTTTTCAGCAAGCCGACCCTAAAAAATATTACTCCTTCCAAAATTTTTAAAGACGGCAAACCAAGCGAAAAAACGCAAAATATTCCCCTGGATTTTAAGAAACCGCACACAATAAAAGAAAAAGAAGCGGAATACACTCTTGTTTCCGAAAAACTAAATATTAAAGCCCAACTTAACAACACCTATCTTTTGGGCGAAGACGAAGAAGGCTTCTTCCTGCTCGACCAGCATGCTGCGCATGAAAGAATCATCTACGAAAAACTAAAAAAAGAAATGGAAAAATCCGATGCGCAAATCCAAAACCTGTTAATCCCGCAAACAATTGAATTAAACAAAGATGAAGCATCAGTAATTACGGAAAATTTAGAAAACTTGGAAAAAATCGGATTCAAGATAGAACCGTTCGGGCAAAATACTTTTATAGTCCATTCCGTTCCCAAAATAGTCAAAAAACCATCCGCATCAGTCGTAATCTTGGATATCGCGGAAGAATTGGAAAATGCGGATAAAAAACTTTCCGTTGCAGAACGCGCGGAAAAAATACTTACCACAGTGGCGTGCAAAGCCGCTATCAAAGCCGGGGATAAACTCACTAATGAAGAAATAAACTCACTAATAAAACAATGGGAAAACACCGATTATTATAACTGGTGTCCGCACGGCAGGCCGGCAGTGATAAGATTTACCTGGAACGAGATAGAAAAAAGATTCAACAGGAATGAATAAACCCTACTCCAACAACCTGCTTTCCACTTTCTTAATTTTCTTCTTTTCTTCGGATATAAGGTTTTTGTAGATTGAGATTTGTTTTTTGTTTTCGTCAAGGGATAGATTACCTGTCGCGCCCTGATACTTTTTCTCTTTTATATTTTTGTAAGGGTCTACTTTGCCTATCTTTTTCAAATCTTTGGCAACCTTTTTATACGCTTCGCGGAAAGGCATTCCTTCTTTCGCAAGTTTTGTCGCCTCGTCTGCGGCAAATACTTCATTACTGAATCCCTTTACAAGTCCCGTTTTGTTTACTTTCAACTTGCCTATTATTATATTCATAATTTTCAATGAAAGGCATGTCGTATCGAATCCTTTTATTAAAGATCCTTTTGTAAGCTGCAAATCACTGTTATATCCCGAAGGCAAGCCCTTCAAAACATTCATTACCAGAAAAAGTTCGGATTCGACTTGTGCATATTTTGCTCTAATCAATTCCAAAACATCCGGGTTTCTTTTTTGGGGCATAATGGACGAACCCAAAACAACTTCATCGGGTAATGTGAAATATTCGAATTCTTCTCTCGTAAAAAGAATTAAATCCTCGGACAGTTTAGCCAAATCAAGCATAACCTGTGTCAAAGCAAAAATTATTATTGATTCAATTTTGCCCCTTGAATTATTTACATATAGAAGATTGTTTTGTACTTTTTCGAATCCCAATAAATCTCTCAAAAGTTCTCTGTCTATTTTAAGATTAACTCCGTAAGAAGCCGCAGAGCCCAATGCGGAACGATTATTCAAAATATAAGCGGTCCTTAAAAGTCTCAAATTATCAATCAACGATTCTGCGAAAGCTCCGGCCCAAAGCCCGACAGATGAAGGCATCGCCTTTCGGGAATGCGTATATCCCACCATCGGGAGATTTTTATGCTTGTTTGCAAAATTCAACAGCGTTTCGATCAAAACAATCAGCGGTTTTCCGATTTCCAATAATCTTTCTTTTGAATAAAGCCTCAAATCCGAAATTATCTGGTCATTTCTTGAACGGCCAATATGTATTTTTTTGCCGGCACTACCGCATTTCGAAGTCAAATAATTCTCAACGGCAGTATGCACATCCTCCTGTTTAAGTTTTACTTCGAATTTGCCCGAGCGCCACAGTTTAAGAATATCTTTTAAAGTATTTTTGAGTTTATTTGTTTCGTCTTCGTTCAATATTTTAAGCAACCGCAACATCTCAATATGGGCAAGATTCGTAAAAACATCCGCCTTCACGAGTTCGTTATCAAGAATATAATCATCGCCTACCGTAAATTCTTCGATATCTTTATGAAGACAATAATTTTTCTCCCAAAGTTTAGGCATTTTTATTTCCCCTTTACCCCATTAGAGATAGTCCGCCACCGCTTCAATGGCGGACGTAACTTTTCGGGAGTATTTGTATATTACTTTTTATCCCTTTCATTTTGAATAATGCAATCTAAATCTTATCGCCATTATCTCTAACGGGGTGAAATTAAACTTAATATTCCGTGCAAAGCCAGCATATAACTTTGTTTGCCGAAGCCGGATATCGTAGCAACTGCTACAGGAGAGATAAGAGACTTCTGCCGGAATTCTTCTCTTGCATAAATATTTGACAAATGTACTTCCACCGTAGGAATATTCAAGGCTTTAATAGCATCTCTTATTGCAACAGATGTGTGCGTATAAGCGGCGGGATTTATTATTATACCTTCAGCCCATTTCCTGTTATCCCTTAAAAAATTTACGATATCGCCTTCGCTGTTCGATTGAAAAATTTTAAGTTCAGCATTGTTCTTTTCTGCCTCTTTCTGCAGAAGAGAATTTATGTTTTCAAGCGTATCCTTTCCGTAAACATTCGGTTCTCTTTCGCCCAAAAGGTCAAGATTAGGGCCGTGTACTACCAGTATTTTATTCATTTTCTAAACCCCGTTTAAGAAAACATCATTGATTACACGGATTAGAAAAACCAGATTACACAGATGGAACTAAATCTTTAATCGGTGTAATCGTCTTTAAAATCTGTGTAATCATTAGTATTAGTAGTATCAATTAAATCAGAAACGGAAACTTCTTGCAACAGTTTTTATTACTATCAATTCGATTCTTCCAATCTCTGCCGTATTTCCTCTTTTAAATCCGGGTCGTATTCAGAAGCTATCTTATACTGTTTTAAAGCCTCGTCTTTATTACCAAAAATCATATAAATATCTCCGAAAACAAGATAATTCTGCGCCGATGTCGGATAGTAAGAAATTGCTTTTTCCATATATTCTATCGCCTTGTTTTTATCCTTTTTCAGCAAACCCGTCATAATCGCCAACTCTCTCCAATAAATAGGGCGACACTTATCATACTTAACCGCCTGCTGCAAATGTCGCAATATTTCAACAGAAAAATCATTCCGTTCCCGCAGGCCTAAACCGGAGGGTGGTCGGCTTAGGGCAAGCATTTTTTGTTTATATATTTGGCTTAATAAATAGTGGTAGCCCATCCTGTATTCGTCTTCCCCGAAAGTCCAATAGCGCGAGGAAAGTTTCAATTCTTCTATAACTTCATCCGTATTTTTAGAATTCATAGCTTTAAGATAATGACTTTCCGCCGTAAAAAATCTAAAGAGCAAAACAATAATAAAAAGAGCGACAACCAATAATGTGACAAAAATCGCTTTTTTATTTTTGGATTTTTTCTCTTCGGAATGCACGCCCAAAGAAACGCCCATAATCATAAAAAGGACGGATGCGGCGCCAAAAACATAAAAACTAAAATCACCCAAAGAATGCAGGGCAAAAGATAATACAGAAACAAATCCGCCGTAAACAAAAACTTTCTGAAGCGGCGAAAGACGGGCAGCATTTTTCATCCGCTTATTGAGTTCCCGAAAATAAAAAATAAAAATGCTTAAAAAGAATAAAAAACCTATAATTCCAAGTTCCGACCAAACTTGAAGAAAATCATTATGAGCCGCTTGAGTTTCCTCGGCCTCCGGCAATTTATATTTAGAATAAATTCTGCCGAAACTTCCAAAACCAAAGCCGTGGAAAGGCCTTTCCTTTAGCATTTCCACGCCGGCGCGCCAATATTCAACTCTGGCTTTAGAAGAAGCCTTTACCGACTGCAAGCTGCTTGAGACGCTATCGCTGCGATAAACAAAAAATATCACAAAGATAAGCAGTAAAATAAATCCTACCACAGTTATTATTTTGCGGGATTTGGGGACCTTAAGCAGCAAAAATATAAGCCATGAAAGGATCAAAACAACGCTTCCGCCTTTTGAAAAAGTCAAAATAAACGCAAAAAGGATAAGAATAGATACGGCGGGGAAAATAACTCTTTTTATAATGATATATTTCGCGTCGTCGTTCTTGCCGCAGAAAACGGCAGAAAAAACCGCAAACGGCAGAACCATCATAAGGAATGTAGCCAAAGTATTCGGATATAGGAACGTGGAAAAAGCCCTATCGGTATAAAGCCGCGATATAAAGTTTTCATGAGCGGCAATCGGTATTTCCGCCTTATGAAGAATAAGATACTGCCGGGTTTCCTCCAATCCCCAAAAATATTGATAGACCGCATAACCAGACACAAGAAAAGTCGAAACCAACAGCATCCAAAGAAATTTTTCTCTTCTTTTGTCGTTATCGATAACATTAAAAGAAAGGAAAAAGGCAGATAAATAGAACGCGCTATAAAAAATTTGGGTGAAAGTGGCCGGCATGCTAATAGTCCATGTCAATGATAATGCGCCCCACAGAAAAAATAATCCCAGCGGAATATATAGGGCATTATTTTTTACTAAATTATTTTTCTCTTTAAACAAAGAAAGGTATAGCCAGCAAATAAAAAGAAGCAATATAAAAATAGTGTAAAGGGTTATAAGCTGCGGCAAATTCAAGAGTTCAGAAAAAGAGAGCGGATATCTTCCCAAAGGGATTATAAACAGCAAAAACAAAAGCCCAATATAGATAAATTTAAATCTATTATTCGCCATTGGTCTAATTTTATACCAACCCCGTTGATATTGGTACTATCTACGGGGTCAACCCCGTTAATTTATAACAAAAGGCAAATGGGTTAATAATAAAGGGACTGCTGCTTCTACTTTTACGGAATTGTTTTAGCGTATTTTTATAAATTTTACGGGGACAAATCGATTCCTAAATCCCAGCGCTCTTTTGCTTCCTTAAGCATTTTGCGAAGTTTTGCCGAAGAAAGGCCTACCACATTATAATAATCGCCTTCAATCCATTCTACGAATTTATCGCCTTTTTCTTGAACGGCGTAACTGCCCGCTTTATCCCTACCCTCGCCGATTTTCACATAATTCTCTATTTCCTCATCGGAAATATCGTCTCTCATTTTAACGAGCGTAGTCTCGGAATCTACAAGGCGGATATTTTTCTTTTCGCATAAAACCGCAATTCCGGTTATAACCCGCTGAATAGTCCCTCTGAATTTTTTCAAAAACCTCACAGCCTCCTCATCGTCTCTCGGCTTGCCGTATAAGATACCGTCCAGTTCCACAACTGTATCCGCCCCTATAATAAGCGCTTCGGGATATTTATCTGCCACTACTTCAGCCTTTAACAAAGCCAGTTTTTCCGCGACCTTGACGGCATCGCTTTGTTTACCCGCTATATTTTCATTAATATCAGCAGAAACAATTTTAAACTCCTTTAAGATTTTCTTTAAGAGCTCTTTTCTTTGAGGAGATGCGGACGCGAGAATTATTTCCATTGTTTAATGAACCACGGGCTTACGCCCGTGTTACTTTTATTTGCCCCCTCTGATTTGCTTACCTTCAGATTTACTGTCACAAACCCTAACCAAAAAGTTTGGTCGCAAATCAAAACGAGGGGGTTTATCCGCCAAAACACTGGCGGATAAAAGAATTATATCAAAAGCGGTGGAGCCCCACAGCTTAATGGAATACCATGTGACATTAACCATGAAGGTAGATACTGTGGGACGGAGCCTCCCGCACCATATAAGATGCGGGACAAAATCCAGAACCCATAGTGGTTCTGGGCCGCATCGCCCCGAACCCTACGTGGTTCGGGGCTGGTGCGTGGGCAATTGATAGAACAACTTAACGGTGATAGAATTCGAGTCGAAACCCTAAACCAACCCGTCATTGATTCAGTGGCGGACAATTCAGGGCAACCCCAAACCACGTAGGGTTCGGGGCGAGAAGGAGGCATATTTTGTTTGATGTAAGAAATGGAAAAATTGGGATAATCGGCTGCGGGAATATGGGGGAAGCCCTGCTTACAGGATTATTAAATAAGAATGTATTCAAAAATGAGAACATTACTATAAGCGAAAAGCAGGAAGAACGTTCAAAATATCTCAAGCAGAAATATCCTCAAACCATATTAACCAAAGACAATCAATCTTTGGTTAAAAATTCCTCCGTAATAATATTAGCGGTAAAACCGCAGGACATGGAATCCTTACTTAAGGAAATACCCGCTTTTTTAAACGATTCACATTTAATAATTTCAATAGCGGCGGGGATAAAAATCTCGTTCATAGAACGCATCATTCAAAAATCGATACCCATAATAAGAGCTATGCCCAATCTGCCGGCCCTGATAGGCAGAGGAATTTCAGCATACAGTACATCCGGAAAAAATAAAACAATAGAGAAGATATTAGATGATACCGCCGAAAAAATTTTAGGCAGTTTGGGGAAAGTAATCAAATTGGAGGAAGATAAAATGGACACAGTAACAGCCCTATCAGGCTCCGGTCCGGCATATGTATTTTATATGTTGGAGGCAATGATAGATGCAGGCGTTAAGTTAGGTATTACAGAAGCTCAAGCAAAGGAACTTTCCGTACAAACAATAATCGGTGCGGCAAAAATGATAGAAAAAGGGGAAGATCCTGCCACTTTAAGAAAGAAAGTGACTTCTCCCAAAGGTACAACCGAAGCCGCATTAAAAGTTTTGATTGATAATAAATGGAAAGAAATCTTGACTCAGGCAATAGAAAACGCCAAAGCAAGAAGCGAAGAACTTTCAAAATAACAATTAATCTTCAGTTTCTTCTGCAATGGGAAGTGACTCGATTCCTTCGCCATCGCCTGCTACGGGCAAACCGCGCTGTTTTCTGACGTTTTCAATTGCATTTAGGGGTTTTTCCAATAATCTGCGTCTTGTTGTACTAAGCGCTTCGTATGCCCGCTGTGCATCCGTAATTCTGTCACCCACCTTTTTCATTTGTTCGCAGAACACGCTCCACTGTTTCCAAAACGAGCCGAATAAAGACAATATTTCATTGGAGTCTTTCTGTAAAGCAAAATTATCAACCGCCTGCCTAATTACGGCTAAAATGGCAAACAAAGTTATAGGCGAACAAAAAATTACCTTATTTTTTAGCCCTTCGTCAAGGATTGAACTATCCTCTTCATGAATAAAACCGTAAATTTGTTCGTTCGGAATAAATAGAAGCGCATAGTCAACGGTATTCATTTCGGGATTTATGTATTCGCGGGTTTTGACTTCTTTAACGCGCGCTTTAACATCTCTCAAAAAATTATTTCGGAATTTTTCCTTGTCCGATTCGGAAGGAGCTTCGAGAAACCTCATATAATTATCCAGCGGAAATTTCACGTCCATATTGAGTCTTAATTCATTCGGCAGTAAAAAAGTAAAATCGGGTATGGAACGTCCTTCATTAACAGCTTTCTGCTTTATATAATTTACATTTTCTATAAAACCCGCAAGACGCAAAACATCTTCAGCCATCCTTTCGCCCCATTGCCCGCGCGCTTTCGTGCTCGACAGCGCTTCGCGAAGCGTCACGGTAGTTTCCGTAAGGTGTTTGGTTTGTTCGCCGGCTTTTTTTAGTTGTTCGGTGAGTTCGCCGAATTTCTTTTCTCTATCCTTTTCAAGTTCTTTCATGAGTTTTGAAGCGTCTTCCAGTTTAGCGGTCATATTTTTTAGTTGCTGGTCAATAAGACCTTTTTTCTCTTCCAATTCCTTGACGTTTAATTCCCTTTCTCTGCTTAAAATCTCTTTCGATAGTTTTATGGACTCTTCTGTGGATTTTTTAAGCGCATCCAAAGACAAACTGCCGAAACTTGCTTTCATGTTCTCTATAACAACATCAGAAGTTTTTGCATGCATCAGTCTGAAAACAAATACAATAATTAACGCCAAAACAAACCCTGCAATAAATGTAATAATCGGCAACCAGTTCATATATTTCTCCAAAAATTTAAGTTATTTTTTATTCTTCCTCTTAGACAATAAAACATCCAAATCTACTAAATCTTGCTTACGATGGGATGCTTTTTTGTTATTTATCAATTCATTAAGTCCGATAAAAAAAACTTTTTCTTTGCCATAAACACTTCCTATTTTATTTTTCCACACCTGCTTAAAAGTTGTCTTGGGAATTGAAGTCATAATATCTATTCTTATGGGTTCATACCCCAACTGGACAACCCTGTCTTTTTTCGAAAAATCTTTCCTTGATAGGTTTAAACTTTTAAATCCAAATTCATTAAGGGATTTGATAATCCTTTCAGCGTTTTCAATGCTTGGTTCAACTAATATATCTATGTCTTTCGTATATCTGGGTTTTGCATGGATAGCAACAGCATAGGCACCTATGATGCAGTATTTAACTTTATTCTTATTGAATAATTTTAATAACTCTTCGTAGTCTCTTTCTACTTTCATTTTTCCGCCCGCCTTTTAATTTAGAATATATTTCTCTTAATATTTGCATGGTCTCCAATCTCTTATTAGCAGTCATATTAAAATAGTATTTTTTATCAAACTTTTCCGCATCTTCGAAAGAGTTTGCCTTGTTTACCCAAACTTTTTTCATAGTTTCTCCCATGGCGGGGTGCTTGGAAGATTTCTTTCAAACTCTTCTATTAGTTGCGACTCATATTTCCCCTCATATTCGCCGTTAAAAAACTTATCCATTGCCTTATTATAGAACTTTTCCCAACTTTTGTTTTCTCTGCCGGGATTTATCGGATAAAACAAAGTATCATTTTCTTTTGCGGCTTTCAAATCGCCCGACGCATCGCCGAGCATAAGCATATGTTCTTTTTTATATTTCCCGTTTGATGCAAGCGCTATTTGTTCTTTTTTATTTCCCAATTCCTGACCGCAAACAGCTCTTGTATATTGCGAAATATTATAAGTTTCCCATTCTCTCTTAAGCGCTTCTTCAGGAGTTGCGGAAACGACAACAATATCCGCTTTTTCTTTGAGTTTTTTCAAGGATTCTTCCACAAAATCAAAAAGCGAAATATCTTTGGAGACCTCTGCTATCGCTTCATTCGCCGCTTCGCTCCATTTGAGAGTTTGTTTAAGAAAAGAATCACCTGTTTTTCCAACGGCAACTTTTAACGTTGCATTGCTTGGTCTGGTTTCTTTTTTAATCCACTCCCTCAATGATTCCGTTTCGGGAATTTTGACTTCGCTTTCCCGGACCTCGTTTCTTTCCCTAAGCAAATCAAAAACCATAACCAAAGCAGAAAACCTGTTCGTCCCGCGCCATTTGGAATAAAGATTAACGAATTCTCCTGTTTCTATGACATATTCGCGAATCGGCTCAAGATTCCAATTTTTCACTACAGCCGGAAGCAGGCATTTTTTCTGTTTCAATTCCATCGAGTTGAAAACACATCCGTCGGAATCTATCCCCACAAAAAAGTCCTTCTCGGGTCGCATATTTTCTAATATCTCTTGCGGCTAAACCCTATTTCTCGTATACGTCTTTCGGCTCGAAAACTTTTTTCTCTACTATCGTTAAGTTGCCTTTATCATCCAACTTTCTAAAAAAACAACTCCTGTATCCTTCGTGACAGCTTGCTTTTTCTTGTTGGACTTTTATAAGCAAGGTGTCTTCGTCGCAGTCCACCAATATTTCTTTTACTTTCTGAACATGGCCGGAAGTTTCGCCTTTTTTCCATAATTTACCTCTTGAACGGGAATAAAAGTGGGCAAATCCCGTTTCCAAAGTCAGCCGAAGCGCTTCTTTATTCATGTAAGCATGCATCAGAACCTGATTATCGGCATAATCTTGAACAATTACCGGAATAAGCCCGTCGTCTCTCCGAGTCTTTCGACTCGTCTCCGACTCCTCCGAGTCGTAGACTCGGGGAGTAGAGTCGGAGACTTTAAATTTTAATTTATCTATATCCATTGCCCTGCTCCTTTGTTTAGAACATTTTAACAGAGTTAATTCTTGGTTTACAATCGCAACGAACTATCCGCTTAATTTTTGAAATATAATCAAAATATGTCGAAATAAGTAGAAATACCTTGTTCCTATACTATGTATTTCTATATATATCCATTTTATTTCTATTGTATTTCTAATTATTTGTTATCTCTCATCTCTCCGCCCATTAATAAATACACAATCCCTCCGGGCAGAGAAGTAAGCAAACCGGCAACATAAAATCCGATACTTAAAGCAAACGCATCCATTCGGGAAATCAAAGCGGTCGACGTAGAAAATAACATCACAAAACTCCATTCTCTTATGCCGATCCCATTGACAGACACGGGAAGAAAGATAATTAACTGTATCAGGGGAACGAAAAGGAGAAAATAATGGAAAGGTATTTGAAAATTAAGGAATATAGCCACAAAATAAACAACCAAAATTATAAAAATTTGGATGGAGACAGCAATCAAAAAAGCGTATGCGAGAACATTTTTTGCCTTCCTATAAAGAACAATAGAATCCTTGAAAGTTTTTATTTTATTTCCAAAATCGGAAATCCGGATTTTATAAATTCCTTTTAAAATAGAAGGACTTTTAGACGTAAAGAATAAAAAAGCTGTAAGAAAGAAAACAATAAACAAAATTAAAACGATAAAAGATATCCAGCGAATATCGGGAATATTAAAAGAAAAAGGCAAAGAAAAAAATGCGATGGCAAGAAGCGCGGCAACGCCCAAGATTCGGTCTAGAAGGATAGACGCCAGAACGCCTGCGGTTTTAGGCACTTTTCCAGCGGTATAAAACAATTTCACAGCGTCCCCGCCCACTGACCCCGGTAAAAAATTGGAGAAGAAGAAGCCTATAAAAGTCAACTTCAAAAGCGGAATCAAGCCGAATCTAATGCCTTGAACTTCCAATAATTTCCCCCAACGCAAAGCACTAAGTGAAATAGCCGCGAAAAAAGCAAAAATTGAAAAAAGCAAAAATTGATAAGACGCATCAACGAGATAAGACGGTAGGCCGAAAAGATTTTCTTTGCCCAATTTAAGCAATAAAAAACCTATCAAAGAAACGCTTACGACTGTTCTGCCGATAAACAATAAAGTTTTTCTTTTCATGGACTAACTATTTTTCGCAATATAACATACTTTCAAATAATCGTATAGCACTTTATGGATTCATCGCTTTAGGATATACTTAAATAAAGATGTTGCCATGAAAATACTCAAATACTACACGATAAAAGAATTTATTCCTTCTTTTCTATTAGGTTTTTTTATATTTACCTTTGTGCTATTCGTAAGCAACTTTTTCACCTTGGCACGCGTGTTTTTTGATGAGAGGGTCGGCATAATTACAACAATGACACTGCTTTTTCATATAACCTGCCTTATTCTGCCGTATTCCATAGCAATGGGCGTCCTGCTGGGAAGCGTAAATTGTTTCAGCAGATTGTCCCAGGACGGCGAAGTAATAGGGCTGGAATCCTGCGGAATTGGGCCTTCATCTGTTATTTTCCCCGTTTTGATTTTAAGTTTTTTGTTTAGCGTATTTTGTTTATACCTTCATTCCGAAGTCTCTCCGTCCGCACATCTGGCCATTAAACAACTACATGAAGATTTCAAAATAGAAGGCATCGCAACTTCAATTTCGGAAGAAAAAGTCCTCATGGACAATTTCAAAGATTATAAAATTTACATAGACAAAATAAAAGGCAGCCAGATAGAAGGCATAACTGTTTTCAAACTTAAAGATACAGGAATGCCTTCCGTTATAGTCGCAAAAAAAGGCGAAATAATAATTTCCGGCAAGGACAAACAACACATCTTGAAACTCATAAACGGAACTATTGACGAAACGGACGCCAAAAATCCCACAGGTTTTACCAAGGTAAATTTCGATACATATGAGATAAAACTTGAACCGATCAAAGGCGCTAAGGAAGTAAGCAAAAAGCCCTGGGATATGAAATTAAAAGAATTGGAAAAAGGCATAAGATATTTCAAAAAACAAGATATAATTCCATATCATCTGTTCACCGAAATACACAAGAGATATTCTCTGTCTTTTTCTCCTTTGTTTTTTCTATTATTCGGTTCGATATTAGGCATTAAAATGAAAGGCAAAAACAAATTGAAGGGATTCGGAATAAGTTTACCCGTAATTATCGTGTATTATATTATTCTGCTGTTTTGCGAAAGAATCTCGCAAAAGGGAACATTTTATCCGTTTCTGCTTATGTGGCTGCCTAACATGCTTTTACTGGGCCTCTGCATCCCCTATTTTTTAAAAAAAGAAATATGAAAATACTAGACAAATATCTCCTTAAACATTTTTTCCCCTCATATTTGTTTTCCGGAATCATGTTTTGTTTTTTCTACTGTCTGGTGGATATTCTGTCAAACCTAAATAAATTTATAGACAAAGGCGCCGGGATAATAGATGTGGCAGAATATTACATATTTTTCCTGCCTTCGCTTTGGATGCAACTGTCGCCTATTGCAGTTTTGATAGGTGTTTGGTTTTCGGTCGGACACTTGGCCCAAGACAGGGAAATAATGGCAATGAGATTGGCCGGCATATCTGCGATTAGAATTACCGCCCCGCTAATAATATCCGGATTTGTAATTTCCCTTTTCTGTCTCGGTGTAAATATAAATTTAGTGCCGTTATGCGAAGAAAAAAGGGAAGAAATATGGAAAGGCAAAATCCAAGGCGAAAAAGAATATTTGCTTAAAAATAGAGAAGATTTTACTTTTAGTTCGCGCGGGGTTGTTTATTTTACAAAAAATTTCAGCGGAAAAGAAAAAAAAATGGAAGAAATCCAAAGCGTTTATATCGATACGGATAGCGGCGATAGCATAAGAATAAACGCAAAGACCGCTTTATGGAAAAAAAATAAATGGATCCTCTCGGACGGAATCGAGAAAATATTCGACAAAAACGGCAATATTAAAAAAATGGAGCAATTCAAAAGCAAAGGAAGCAAACTCCGCTTGTCTGCTCATGAACTGTGGCTTTATAATAAAAGTCCTTCGATAATGCCGATTAAAACGTTGAAAAAATACATTGCAGAACATAAAAAAGCTGTTTCCCGTTATCCTTACTTAGCACAACTTCACGCTAGATTCTCATTGCCGTTTATAAATTTTACTCTTCTTTTAATATCGCTCCCTTTATGCCTCCTATCCCTGCACCAAAACGCCGCAGGAAGAATGAGTTGGGCACTGGGACTTTCCCTTGTATACTATGTTCTCTTTTCCCTGATGCTGGCTATGGCGGAAAAAGGAACTATTTCTCCCGATTTCGGATTATGGCTTCCAAATGTTTCGTTTCTGTGCATAGGAATTTTTTATATCTGGAAAAAGAAATAACCCCGCACCATAACAAATTCAATTCAAAAAGAACCCAGAATGCTATATGGTGCGGGGTTGACACTAACAAAAAATAACTGCTAAACTTTAAAAATGTGAACCATCAACCCCGTTAGAAAATCCGGATAAGACGGGGTATTACATAGAAAGAATAAACTTATGGCAAGTCAAAGGAAATTTTCTAACGGGGTGAAAATAAACGAAGAAAGATGCAAAGGATGTCAGATCTGCATTAACTTCTGCCCCAAAGGCGTGCTCAAAGCATCCAAAAAGCTCAACAAAAAGGGATATCACACCGTAGAAATTGCAAACCCAGAAAAATGCACTGGCTGCGGTATATGCTACATAGTTTGTCCCGACACTGCTATAGAAATTTATAATGACTCAAAACAAAAAGAATAAAATTCCCTTTTGGCAAAAAATATTTCTTTTAATTATATCGTTTTGGGCAATTTTGCTCATTCGAAATGCGCTCAATACCAATATACAAGGAAACTTTGCATCCCTTTGGATACAATTCTTTTACATAACTTGGTACATATTCGTTCTCATATTTTTAGTTTTTCTTTTCTGGGGGTTGGGTAAAAAAATCTCTAAAGTATGCCTAATCCCGTATAAGAACCTTTGCGAAGAATTTTCTTTTGCGACGTCTTTGGGACTGGGTGCTTTCTCGCTCATTATGCTCATAATCGGCGCGGTGAAACTCTTTTATCCTGCTGCGGTCTATATAATAACTCTTATTATCTTTATCGCTACGATTAAAGAACTAAAAGAAATTATTCGCGAAATTTCGGGCCATTGGGGAAAATATGCTGAATTCAAACCGGATATACAACAAATTTTACTGTTATCTCTCCTCGGTTTAACGATATTAATACTATTTACAGGAACTTTCACTCCGCCTATTTCTTACGACGCTCTTGCATATCATTTAGGCGTGCCTAAAATCTATATCAAAGAACACGGGATCGTCTCACTTCCATATCATGTTTATTCGAATTTCCCTTTTAATATTGAAATGCTTTATACATATTCTGTACTCTTAACCAATAGTGAAATCCTAGCAAAAATGTTTCATTTTCTAACGGCCATCCTCACCGGCTTTGCTATTTATTCTTTCGGCAATAGATATTTAGACCGCAGAATCGGGTTTTTAGCCGCAGTAATATTTTTAAACATCCCTCTTGTCGGACAATTATCCGTGCTTTGCTACAACGACTTAGGGCTGACACTGTTTATCTTCTTATCAATATTTGCTTTTATAAACTGGGTTTACTCTCCTGAAAAAGAAAAACTAAGATGGTTGGTTTTATGCGGCATCCTGACGGGACTTGCTTTAGGAACAAAATATTTTGCCGTCACCTTCCTGGTTGGATTCCTTGCTATCGCTATCTTAATAAAAAGTTTATCAAGCACTAACCCCGGACGCAAATCAGCTTATACAGCCAAAAACCTAATAATATTTTTCTGCTTGTCTTTAGGCGTGTTTTTCCCTTGGATGTTAAAAAACTTAATAATCACGGGTAATCCCGTCTTTCCGTTTCTTTATCCCATTTTAAAAGGGGGCAACTGGAATATTCAGCATTACCATAGATTCGTAAACGTCCATCTGGCAAACATATTCACTCTGAAGGAATTCTTTTTGCAGTTATGGCAACTTTTATCTAATCCCTTATTTGGGATGCCTTTCGCTTTTATTTTACCGATCATTTTTTTAAAGAGAAAAATACCTGCCCGCCCGCCCGCCTCTGGCGGGCAAGCAGCAGGCGGGAACGCGCAAATAAAAATTTTACTTATCTATGCAATATATTATTATTTTGTATGGTTTTTCCTTACGCATAGAGTGGATAGATTTATAATCCCTTTATACGCTTTCTTGTGTATACTAGTCGCTTATACTGTATTTAATCTGCCCAAAGCATTAAAAATACTTACTGGCATTGTTTTGAGTATATTCATTGTATTCAATTTATTAATTCTTGTCGTAGTCTCGGAGAACACGGGATTTACAGAAACATTTAGCGGCATGAAAAATAAAGAAGAATACCTGGAAGAAAAACTGTATTATTATCCCGCGATAAAATATATTAACGAAGAACTGCCCATTGAAAGCAAGATTCTTTTTATCGGCGATAACCAGACCTACTACTGCGAAAAACCGCTTCTGTCAAACTCTCCTTTAGACAGAAGCGTAATAGTAGAAGTAGTTGGGGATTCCAAAAATAGCGAGGATGTAAATAATAATTTAAAAGCAATGGGCATAAGTCATATCTATTACAATGCTTCGGAAGCTAAAAGAATACAGGAAACTTACCATGCTTTTGACTGGAGAGACGAAGAAGAATATACTAAGTTTCTAAATTTCCTGGAAAATTACACTAAAAAGTTGTTTGAAAAAAACGGATGTTTTATATTTGAGATAAAATAATTAATAAATTGATTACACGGATTATTAACCACGGATTACACAGATTAGGAAAGAATGGATTATCAAATCTTTAATCAGTGTAATCGTTTTCTAGAAATCAATGTAATCATTGTTTATAGTTTATATGGAAAACAAAATTTTGATTTCGGGCAATGAGGCATTGGGAGAAGCTGCTGTTCAAGCCGGATGCAAAGGGTATTTCGGTTATCCCATAACCCCCCAAAACGAACTGACCGCATATATGTCGCGAAGAATGCTTGAAGAAAACCGAGTATTTGTTCA
>Ga0272442_10001511_pt1 | contig 35275 bp, 27 predicted proteins | sample SSMForm2O_FD_200262 | JGI IMG/M metagenome (GOLD analysis project Ga0272442, IMG submission 200262) | Marine sediment archaeal communities from Little Sippewissett salt marsh, Falmouth, MA, United States - SSM-Form-2O | ecosystem: Environmental > Aquatic > Marine > Wetlands > Sediment ... | reverse complement strand
GCCGGCAGCAGGTGGATTTCGCCGCGATGGCTTTGCATGAGCATCTCAGCGATGCCGGCGGTAGCGCCGAAGTTAGCATCGATCTGGAATCGGCTGCCATTGAAGAGGTTGCCGGTCAGGCCGCGTGTGACGTTATTAAGGTTCTTAAGGGCACGATCACCGTCGCCCGCACGGGCCCACAGGGATATTCTCCATGCACCGGGCCATCCACCGGTATCACCGCGCTGAATCAGCGAGGTACGTGCTGCTTCAAACAACTCAGGCGTATCAAAGCGATTGATCTGAGCGCTGGGATAAAGCCCGTAGAGATGTGAAACGTGGCTGTGCGGATTGTTGGGATTGTCCCAATCCTCTTGCCATTCCTGCAGTTGGCCGTGGCGACCGATCTTCATGGGGGCGAGCTGCGCTCGAGTCTTAGCTGCCTGTGCGCGGAAATCTTTATCGATGTCCAGAATCTCAGCGGCCGCAATGCAGTTGGCGAAGAGATCGCGGAGGATCTGTCCGTCCATGGTGGGCCCGGCGCAAACAGAGGCACCGGAACGGTTTGAGCTGAGACCATCCTTGTTTGCCCCGCCGTGACTGTGTTCGGGCGAAATGGAGGGTGAGGTGATCAGGTAGCCATCTTCATTCTTAACGAGTACACCATCGGACAGAAAGAACTCAGCGGCCCCCTTCATGACGGGGTAGGCCTTTTTGAGATATTCGACATCCTCTGAGTAGAGATAGTGTTCCCAGAGATGCTGGCAAAGCCAGGCCCCGCCGGTTGGCCACATGCCCCAGTGAGCGCCGTCCACCGGAGCGGTGCCGCGCCAGAGGTCGGTATTGTGATGCGTCACCCAGCCATCGGCACGGTAGTGAATCTCGGCGGTCTTGCTGCCCGGTTCCATCAACTCACCGGCCATTCGCAAGAAGGGCTCGTGGCATTCGCTGAGGTTGCAGACCTCGGCGACCCAGTAGTTCATCTCAATATTGATATTGATGGTGTATTTGCTGCACCAGGGCGGACTGACCTTGTCGTTCCAGATACCCTGCAGGTTCAAGGGCTGGGAGCCGGGCCGTGAACCGGTGATCATCAGATAACGTCCGAACTGAAAGACCTGTTCGGCCAATAGCGGATCAACTACCCCGTCGCCCGCCTGCCGGAGCCGCTCATCAGTCGGTAAATCGGACGCCCCTTGACCGCCTAAATCGATGGCTACGCGACCAAAGAGGGCCGTATAGTCCTCGACGTGGCGTTGGTAGAGTTGTTCAAAGGATTGCTTGTCGGCACCGGCCAAATAGGCCTTCGCCCGGGCCTCTGCATTGGCGCTCATGTCCTTGGCGTTGACAAAACTGGTGGCCGCGACATAGATCAGCGTGACGGCGTCGGCATCTTGTACCGAGATTTTGTCACCGGCGGCCGCGAGCGTTCCGCCTTCGGCCTTAACCTTGACCCGGGCGGCAAATTTCATGCCTTCCCCTTCCCAGGGACCGATCAATCCACGATCTTTTTGCGGCGGCACTTGCCCGGTCAAGGCAACAGTGTCACTGCCAATGACCTTTGATTGTGCTGGATGTGGGCTGGCCATAGACAGATCAAACGTAATCTTTCCTCGCTGATTGCTGTCAAGCCGCATCACAATGGCCTGGTCCGGTTGGGAGGAAAAGGTCTTGCGGGTAATCCGGGCATCGCCGATGGTATAGCTCACCGTGCTGACAGCATTCTGCAAATCCAGCTCACGACGATAGTCTGTCACCGTTTCGCCCTGCGGGAATTGCAGGAAAAGGTCACCGAGGGGCTGATAGGCCATCTGATGGATGGGCTTGCCCATCATCTTCTCAGCTTCCGCCTCGGCCTTGTCATACTCGCCGTCTTCGAGCAACTGGCGAACCGTAGCCAGATGTGAATAGGCCTCCGGGTTGGAATAGTCGTGAGGTCCGCCGCTCCAAAGCGTGTCCTCATTGATTTGCACTTGCTCCCGCTGGATACCGCCATAAATCATGGCACCCAATCGCCCATTACCAATCGGCATCGCCTCGGTCCATTCGGTGGCGGGTTGTTTATACCAGAGCTTCAGTGCATCGGATGACTCGGCCTGGACCTGCACCGACACGGCCAGGAGACATACGAATGCGACGAATTTCAGTTTTGTCATGACATTTTCTCCTATTTTCCGTTCCAGGTTAAGCTGTCGCCTTTAGTGAGCTTCTTTGTGAGGGTTTCCGATCCATAACGAATTTGTAATGGATTTCCACTTAGCGAACGAATCGTGGCCTGCGTCAACTGACCGTCTTTCCAGGCGATATCTACTTCAAAACCGCCGCGCCCGCGCAGACCCTGCACTGAACCCTCTTTCCATACCGAAGGCAGTGCCGGCAGTAAGTGGACTTCACTGTCATGACTTTGCAGCAGCATCTCGGCGATAGCAGCCGTCCCACCAAAGTTTCCGTCGATTTGGAAAGGCGGATGCGTGTCAAAGAGGTTGGTCAGTGTCATCTTGCCCAAGAGATTACCCAGCAGTTTATGGGCGCGATCGCCGTCATGGAAACGGGCCCAGAAGTTCACCTTCCACGCCATGGACCAACCCTTGCCGCCATCACCGCGTGCTTCGAGAGATTTACGGGCAGCTTCATAGAGCTCCGGTGTCGCATTACGAGTAATCTGACGCCCCGGATGCAGGCCAAAGAGATGGGAGGTATGACGGTGTTGAGGATCCTTCTCCTTATAGTCTTCCACCCACTCCTGCAGGCGGCCGGTTTTCTCACTGATCTGCATGGGCAGAAGCTTATCCAATGCAGACTTCAATTCCTGACAGAACGCCTGATCGAAATCGCCATCCGGGCCAAGGATCTTATTGGCCTCCAGCAGATTGGTGAAGAGGTTATGAATGATTTGCAGGTCCATCGTGGCCGCATAGGTGAACTGTTGCTGGCTGCCATCTGCTTTGATGAAGCTGTTCTCGGGCGAGTGGGAGGGATTGGTAACCATCTTGCCCGCTGCCGGCGTGCCGGCCGGTGCTTCGATGAGGAAGTCCAAAATAAAACGGGCCGCGCCTTTCATGGTGGGATAGGCACGCTGGGCCAGGAAGTCACGATCGCCGGTAAAGCGATAATGCTCCATCATGCCACGCACGACCCAGGCGGCGCCCATAGGCCAAACACCGTGCACTCCGTCGGCCGGTGCGGTGAAACCGTAGATGTTCGAGAGATGATGCAGGACCCAGCCCTTGGCGCCGTAGTGCACCTTGGCGGTCTCTTCGCCGAAGGGTACCAAGCTCTCAATATAATCGAAGTAAGGCAAGTGACATTCGGAGAGATTGGTGACCTGAGCCGGCCAGTAGTTCATCTGGAAGTTGATATTGGTGTGGTAGTCGCTGTTCCATGGGGCCTTGTAGTGCTGACACCATTTGCCTTGAAGATTCGCCGGAAGCGTTCCGGGGCGTGAGCTGCTGATCAATAAATACCGGCCAAACTGAAAATAGAGCGTCTCAAACTGGAGGTCATGTGCACCTTTCTTAATGGCCCGTAACCGTTCATCGGTTGGCAGCTTGACCGCTTCACTTGTGCCGAGGTCGAGTTTTACCCGATTGAACAGTTGCTGGTAATCGGCAATATGCGCCGCTCGCAGTTGCTTATATGACTTGTTTTCAATCGCCCGCAGAGCTTCTTCGCAGCGAGCTGTGGCATCGCCCGATATATCATTCGCATTGTTATAACTGGTTGCCCCTACCAGCAGCAGCGTCACTTCATTTGCTTTAGAAACCACCATGTTCCCCTCTTTGCAGACAACACTGCCGCCGCTGACGATGGGAAGGAGTTGTGCTTCGTAGTCAATGCCCAACTTGCCGCGCAAAATCAGACGGTTGTTCGAAGCGGATTCCGTCGTCGCGTTATCACGCTGGAGTTTGGCCGTAAAGTTAATTTGGCCTGGCCGGCTTGCTTCCAGATGAATCACGATGGCCTGATCCGGTGCACTGACAAAAACTTCCCGTACATATTCAACGCCGTCGACAGTATATTGAACCCGGCTGATCGCCGTGGTCAGATCCAGGTCGCGTCGATACCCCGCAACCTTGTCGGTATCAGGAAAATCAAAGAACAGATCACCCAACGTCTGATAGGATTTAATCCGATAGGGATTGCCCATCATCTTGTTCTTGGCCAGTCGTGTCGCTTCGTCATTTTTTCCCTCGAAGAGCAGACGCCGTACTTCCGGCAACGCTTCCAGCGCCTCGGGATTATTATAATCCGTGGGCACGCCATCCCAAACCGTCTCTTCGTTGAATTGAATCCGTTCACTCGTAATCCCGCCGAAGACCATCGCCGCAAGACGGCCATTACCCACCGGCAGCGCTTCGGTTTCCCATTTGGTGGCGGGTTTACGATACCACAGCGTCAACGGCTCCGTCGGAGGCGAGGCATCTTGGGTAAACGTAAACGAGGCGGTTGGATTGTTCGATTCATCCGGCGGCGGTGTTGCAGCCAGCATTCTTCCCATAGTCATACATCCGATCGTCAGAATCATGAGTGTTGTTTTAAGCATCGTATCATCCTTATTCCTGAAAAATTAAATCGTTTACCTATGTTTGGTGTCAATAATCTTATCAGAAACAGCTTAAACTGTCAAAGATAACCAAGGGGCCGGCGCCTTTGTTGACTTTTTATTCTTCCCCTGCGGAGTCTTCGGTTTGATGTAAAAATCCCACATCGAAGAGGATTTTCCAGGACCCGTCCTTCTGCTTTTCCCAAATATGCAGCGCCTTAAATCGGTCGGTGGTGAAGGCGTCGTAGGCGATGTTGCCCTCGACTCTGATGTCAAGATACTCCCTTTCTTTTTTCCAGTCGTTATTCGCGGCCGGCTTGGGATTTTCAGCGAATTCGGCGGCCCGTTCCCGGCAGAATGCCGTGATATCTTCACGATCCCAGACATACGGTTCGGTATGCAGGCGCCTGGCATTGTCGGCAAAGAAGGTATCGACCTTCAGAAAATCCCCGGCTGCCCAAGCGGTTTCGTAGTCTTCAATCGTGGCCATCAGCGACTTCATCTCCGCCTCGGACTGGTTTTGGCAACCGGCGCCGAACACGATTACGAGCGCGAGGATGGTTGATAATACTGCCGTCATTTTTTTTGTCTTCATTGTCTGCTTTCTCCAATTTAATTCGATAGTTAAAAGGCGTCTAATTTGCGTCGAATACGGCCCATACTAAAAGCCACAAAACGATTCGTGAAAGAGATCGAAACTGTAAGATGTCGCTTTTGAAAACGCATTTTTAGAGGCCGTCATTCGTTTTACGGAGCAGTACAACCCAATCGCCTTCCGGCCGGGAGGGCGGCTTGCCAAGCTGTAATCGCTTGCCCGCCTCAATCTGTAAAATACTTCCCCGCTGCAGTGGTCCCCCCTTTATTGGATCGTACCAAAAAACATCAAACGTTCCGGTCATCCCACGTAAAGTAATTCTATTGTCAACCGCATTAAACAGGTAGATTGCAAATATCTCGCCCAGTTTTGCAAAACAATACCCGGTTTCCCATTCTTCCAGCAAGTTATTGGCAGGTTCCATCTCCCAAAAAGGAATATGTTCAAGCATAAAATCCCTTGCAACGGCCAACTCCACCATGACCTGCCGGTATGGCTTGTAACTTGTCAGGTAATAATCATCCTGCGACAGCCACCATTCTACGCTTGCGCCGCCTCCCAGGAAGGTTCCCCAGGCGCTTTTTCTGAAGGCCGGAAGTTCTTCTTCGCTCAGATTTCGTACAACATCCGGAAAATGGTGTTCGCTAAATTGGATGACCCAAGGTTTACCGGCACATTTTGAGGCGGATCGCAGCTCGGTCGAAAACCAGTTGGCTTTTTCAGTATTGCCCTGGATGGAAGCCCGATTGAATTCAGGGCCGCCAAACCACGGACGGTAATCCACCATCACGACATCCAAATCACCCTCAAAACCAAGTGAGTGACCGTAAGGATCCAGTGCTTTGACATAATCCGCATAGCGTTTTATCTGTCCGTTTGAGGTCTCCGGATAGCCATATTTTTGATTTTCCTTCATCGCACATCCTCCCAATTCCTCTCCCAGATTCCAGTCGATGGCGTTGAAGTGGCCAAGTCTCGAGATAATTTCCCGGTAATACAGTTTGCGTGTTATGGCAAACGAGTCTTCACCTCCCACCTGGAGTTCTTCTACCTTTTCAAAAATCTGTTCCGATTCCTCCTCACCGAAATAAGCATGAAACACCATACCATGCTTTTGGGTATGATCGACAATGATTTCCCATTGATCCAGCTTGCTGACATCGAACGTACTCATCCCATCGACTGAAATATCTTTCTCGGGCCAGGGCCAGGTGTCGTCCGAATCACAGAAAGCATTCATCATACCGACAAAAATAGAAGTCTGTCCAATGTCAATGATATAGTTCAATGCGCCGATCAGGCCTTTGCCTTTACCGTCGCCCCATAATGGGTCGCCCGGCCTCCAATCGGCAATGTGGTCAGGATAGTATTGGTCTTTCATTCCAATCCGGGTGGCGTCAACATCCGAACCACCGAACAAGTTTTCGGGTGAGCCGGGGCCAATCGACAGCCAGTAGGAATCATCCTCGGCAAACTGTTGATAGTGTCCGCCCGTGTAGCGGAGCAGACCTTTGGCCCGAAAATCCGGCCATTTTTTGTCCGAAGGACCAATCACAAATGTTCCTGTTTGGCCGTCAAGAGGCGATAACGGCTTGCCTGCTTTTGCATCACGGCTGACCGCCACATCGGTGCCTGTCCTGAAAGAAACCGTGTATGACCATTGCCCCGTCCGGTTCGGGGAAAAGAAAACACGCCACTTATTTCCCGAGCCGGCTCCTGTGTTGGCTGCGTTTCCATCGGCTGCGTAGTGCCCGGGCACCACAAATGTTTGATCCCCATTGGTGAATGTGACATTCAACCGGTAATCCCGGAATGTTGCGGGTTCTTCTTTTACATCGGGGCCTTCGAAGAGGAGAATGACCTTATGCCATTTTAATAACTCCCCCTTAATTTCTGTTGCACTTTCTGCTGAAGACAGACATCCCAGTACAATAACAACGACTGCATAATACCGAAAAGCCCGGAAAGTGAAACTGACAGAGTTCAATAATTGCTTAAGCATACTTCGTTCGTGTAAGACATGGTTGATGTTAATTCCCATAACTTTGATCCTTATTCAGTTTTTGTCCTTTTGGTTGGCTCTTTTTGCCCATAACGTTGCCAGACCTTCGCAAACTCTCCGTCCGGAAACCAACTGGCGGTTGACTTATCGCCCTTGAATTCAGCATAAGGAGCGACGTCCAATAGCTGCCGGCCGCCTTGTTCAAAATTGTAGGTCGCGCCCAGCCAGCCGGTTTCAATATCGACGGGTTTTATTGTACCGTCTTCGGCAAGACGGACACGCATCGCGGATTTTAAAAATTCTGTGATAAACTCCCAGACAGAATCCTGATCGGCCGGACCATGACCGACGCCGCCTTCCATCATCACACACATGGCCGCATTACGGCTTTTCCGCATTTCGGCGACAACTTGATCCTGACGGCTCCTCAAAAGGTACTTGTCGATGGTCCCGCACATCACCATCGCGGGAACGTTCTCGGTATTGGGAAACTGCAGGTAGTTGGAAAAACCGGGATGAAAAGCTACCCACGCAATGGTTCTTTCCGGCCAGTCGCGCGGGAAACTGGCGGAAAATCCGGTGCCGTTGGAGTGGCCAAACGTCATAATCGGAACAGTTGCCAGTTCGGCATGTCCGGACATTTCGCCCAGTTTTTTGAGATGCTCTTCCAACAGAGTCACCGAGGTAATCCCCCGTTTTACCGGGTCGCCATTCATGGCGACGAGAGCCACATGTTCTTCTTCAGCAAACTTTTGCAGAATCGGTGTTTTAATATTCCCCATGCCATGCATGGAGATATATAAAGCCGCTTTTACCTTTTTGACCGATTCGGGAATGTAAATATAAAAATGCGCGTCCGTGCCGGTACTTTTTCCGACAATGGAATTTTTCGGGTCCATCTGAACGGTGAAACCAATAAGACTGCTGTCAACCGGCTGAGGGTTAAGTTTTATCTCGATCGGATCCGCTTGCGAGAAATAATCCATCGAGATAATTTTGATCTGACGGGTGATGTGGCCATCCCTTTCAACTTCCAGGGTGGCAAGACCGTTTTGCCTGTTTCCTTTAAGCGGTTCATCGAGGGTGAATGTCAGGACAAATTCCCCATTCCCATCGGTATGGGTTTCTGCCTGAACCGGCAGCAAGGTTACTTTGGCATCGTTAAGCCAATTATTATCGGTATCCATCACCTTGCCCTTGAGTACATACGTGGTGCCTTCAGCCAGGGTTGTACCGCCCCACAACAGCGCTCCAAATACCAACAATAACAATGTCAGCTTATATCTGCTCTTTCTCATATTGTTTTTCCTTTTCCGGCAAGAACCTGTCGTGATATGAAATATTGTAACATTTTAGCCAAATGCGTTACCCCGTAAGAGTTCAAGCTTTTTTGTCCCGCCGTAGCTCGTAGAGCGAAAGGGGAAGATTGTTCCCCTTACGTTTACACACTGAAGTGTGAACTCTTACAATGGGCTGCTTCAGACGGCCAAAATGTTACGAAATTTTCGAGGGAAAGTGTATCATAAAATGGCTTGAAATTCAACTCATTCATTACAACGTCCTCGATCCAGCGCATACCCCCCCCCGCTAATGACAGAAACACTGAACACAAGGATATTTACCGAATGTTGAGAAAATTCCGGCATGGGGTGGAATTTTCTTGACCCTGCCGCAGTGAATATTATAAAATAGCAGTGGGATTTTCTTGACCCTGTGGCAGTGAATTTTATAAAATAGCAGATACTTTAAGGACTTTGTCGGGTCTTTTAGTCGCGTAAAAGATAAGTGCCCGTTTACATTTCATTTAGGAGAAACGTGTATGAAGCGCAGAGAAGGGTTTACGCTCATTGAATTGCTTGTTGTCATCGCGATTATCGCGCTGTTGCTATCGATTTTGCTGCCGTCGCTGAGGATCGCCAAATTGCGTGCCCAGGAGCTTATCTGTAAAAGCAACATGAACCAGATCGGCAAGGCGGCGATTACCTATGCCTCGGAAAATGATAATAAAATGCGCGGCGCGGAGTTGGCCACCCCTGACATGAGCGAAAATATCAAAAGTCTCTGGCAATTGTGTTACGCTCCTTACCTCGGAGGTGATTCTTCAGAGGTCGAGCGATTCTGGGAGATCGCTGCGTACAATTGCCCGAGTTACCCAAACAAGTCCGGCATTCAGACACAGGATTTCTGTATCAACGCATGGCGGTATGAAGGTGATAACGTGGACGGCTCTGAACTGCGCGGCAGTGTTAATGTCACTGCGTTAAAAAATACCGGCTCTAAAATCCACCTGTCCGAGTACGCCTATTCCGAATGGCAGAAGAATGCCAGTGGACAATGGGTCGATACCGGCAACAAACTGTCCGGAGTCAAAATCGTTACACCCGAAGATTACCAAGGATTGGATACCCCGGCACAACAGAAGAATCTCCTCAGTAAACTCATATGGATGGATGTGCGGTTTCTCAGGCATCTGCCCAATGCCACCGCCGAAGCTGCTGACCGACGCGTGTCACGCGGCCGGCATAAAAAGACAGGAACCAACAACCTGTTTTTTGATGGCCACGTTGAATGGCTCGACCGCGAAGAGAATGATGCCTCAAAATGGTGGCTCAAAGGTCAACACGACTAACTAATCATACTGACCACAATTGAAAATTCCCGTTTCTGCGTGGTGGAGTTTATCCCGGACTTGATCCGGGATCACCTGTGATCGTCAGCGACGACGTTGCTCGCGGGAATTGACGGTCCGGAAGAGCATAAAAACAAGGTATGCCGCCGACAGCCGTTTCCGGTTGCCGACGGCATACTTTTTTTAAACAGGCGCAGCGGCCTGATTTCGCGACATTTAACCCCACAAACTCTCGCCGTACTCCCACCCTTTATTAACCGGATCTTTCAGATAGACATTCAGTTCAGGACGGTTGGTGATCTTCATATTCTTGGCGTCCCATTCGATCTTGCCGCCGTGACGACAGGCGATGATCCCCAGCAGCATCACTTCAGTAAAGGGGGCTGCGTAATCAAAGTTGGAACCCGGCGCAGGCCCGCCCTTAACGGCTCTTACAAATTCTTCGACTGGTCCGCCTTCAACACGCGGATATTTTTCCGGAATTTGCAGTTTATTCAGCGCTCGCTGTTGGTCGTCTTCAAAGAAACGAGCACCATCTGAACGTTCATCGGTGTAGGCAACCCCTTTTTCACCTTTATAGAGCGTTCCGTACTTGGGAATATCGCGGGTCAGTCCCCATTTCTCTTTGAGGTCCGGTCTTGCTGTTTCCGTCGGCCCATTGTGCCAATAAAGCGTACACGGTTTTTTCGTGCCGCGCTGGAGGAAATCGAAGCGTACGCGAACGCTGTCATGCGCGATGTACTCATTACCGCCGGTGGTTTCTTCCGCTTCAACGCTGACCGGTTCGTACAGGTCAAGCAGCCACACTGGTGCATCGGCAACATGGCAGAACCAGTCGCCGAATGTCCCGGTTCCGAACTGATTGAACGCGCGCCATTTCTCCGGATGGTAGTTCTTGTGATACGGTGTCTTTGGATTCGGTCCGAGCCAGAGATCATAATCCAGCCCTGCCGGTACTGGATCCACTGACGGGGGGGAGCTGATCGGTTTTTTGGGAAAATACCTGTTACCCCAATTGGGACCGTCAATCCAACTGTGTGCCTCAGTGATCTGGCCAAAGACATCGGCTTCGTAATATTCGCGTAATCGGCGGATTCCACCATAGGTATGGCCCTGATTACCCATGTTGGTAATCACGTTATATTTGTGCATCGCCTTGCGCAGTGTACGCGCCTGCCAGATATTATGCGTCAGCGGTTTCTGTGTAAACACATGCTTGCCGCGTTCCATCGAAGCGATGGTTGTCACAAAGTGCGTATGGTCCGGCGTGCTAACGCAGACGGCGTCAATTTGATCGCCCATCTCATCCAGCATCACGCGGAAATCGCTGAACGTCTTGGCCTGCTTGATCTGCTGGTATTGATTCGCATATCTATGCAGCATATTGGAGTCAACATCGCACAGGGCAACAATATTTTCGCCTTTACATCCATCAAAAGACATACTGGCGATATTACCGCATCCGATCATCGCAACATTGAGTTTACTGTTGGCCGCAGCCCCTGCTTTTCCGATAAAAAATCGGGGCAATACAAATGACCCGGCCGTCATCGCCGCACCGGCCTTCAAAAAAGACCTTCGATCATAAGACTTCATATCAGTCCCTTTCAAAAAAATTTTAATTGTACCCATCCCACAAAAAAACTGCGCTCGCTGCGCGGCTATGTCTATTTTTCAAAGTAATTTAGAGTCGTCCTCGCGGAAATGTATTACCCCGAAGAGAATAACAAAGCCATTATCTCACGAAAGACGTCAAAAAACAAGGAGTTATTTCATAAAAAGCTTATTATGGGCTTGACCGTGTCACCCGTCGAACCATACGTTCACTGTTTACAGCGGGGGCGTTGTTTTGGTCATGGCGGCCTGTAGGCAGGTCATGCCGGCGGGGGTGATGTTGTGTTTATGGCGGTATTTGGCAACGGCCCCCGCTGCCAGCGGTCCGGCCGCCGCCGGGCAGATCAGCTCCAATCCCTCCCCTGCCAGCCAACTCCCTCGGATCAGCGTAAAGCTCAGCATCATCAGCGACATCCTGGCCGCGTCGCCTCGATCGAGATAGTCAATATCAAACGGCAGAACCCCGCGCATGGAATCAAACGCCCGCGGACCGTACAGGCCCAGCATAGCGGTTTTGTGTGTGACGTCAAACGCTTCGACCCCCCCGCCGGAAACGGAATTGACTGTATCACAGACCGCCTGCGTTTCCGAGGGCTGCGTGAGTAAAAGAAAATCACCGTTTGTTCGCACGACTCGGCACACTGAGTCCTGTTTGTCAAGTGTCTTAGTTTTAGCCCAAACCCAACTATCAGTATTGATATTGCCGCTTTTTTCCGTAAACATCTCGTTCAAGGCATTCTTGATATTCGATCCGCGGACCTGGATTCTGCCGAAACTGCATAGATCCACGGCAACGCAATAGCTTTCCAACGCGGCGGCCTCAGCGGTGGCATTTCCGAAGTCGGCCGGAAGCGACCAGCCATCGTAATGATCAAAACGAGCGCCTAACTGGCGATGAACCTGTTCAAACGGACTTGAATGCAGCATCGTAACCTCATAAAGACAATAACATCATTTCAAAACAGTGCGAGAGCTTAGCAGAATCGACCCCATGCGCCAATAGCGGAATACCATGATTCCAGGATTGATACAACTTCCCTGTTGCGTACAATCCTTAGCCGCAATGAACCCCCCTGCCGAACTTTATGACATTTCTTCGGCGGTCAGACCCATTCGCTCCGTCAGTCGATCAAATTCATCAATGGAGTAATAATCAATGATGATCCGCCCGCGGTGGCCGCGTTTATTGGGCATAATATTGACCTTTGTTCCGAGCAGCGATTGTAATCGTTTCTCTAAATCTACAATATGGGCCTCTTTTTGCTTCTTTGAGGGGTCCGTTTGGGACAGCTTTTCAAAGTGCTTTCGTACCAACCGTTCGACTTCCCGAACACTGAGCCGCCCTGCCAATGCGCGGTTGGCCAACTTCTTTCGCAACTCATCCGAAGGCAATGCCAGGATCGCCCTTGCATGGCCCATGCCGAGGCGACCGTCCGATAACATCGACTTGATTTCTTCAGGTAAGTCCAGCAATCTAATATGGTTAGCGATTACTGTGCGGTCCTCGCCGAGCCGTTTGGCGGCATCGGTCTGGGTCAAATTAAAGCTTCTGATAAATCTCTGATACGCCTTCGCCCTTTCGAGAGGATTCAAATCGGCTCGATGGATATTCTCGACCAGCGCCAATTCGAGCATTTCGTCATCCGTGGCCTCTCGCTCCAGCACCGGCACCGATTCCAGCCCTGCCATGCACGCCGCCCTGAATCGTCGCTCCCCTGCTATGATTTCATAGCCGTCGGTGTCTTTTCGGACAATAATGGGCTGAATGATCCCGTTTTCTTTGATCGATTCGCTGAGGATGCGAAGCTGTTCGGCATCCCATTCCGTTCGCGGCTGATAGGGATTGGGACGAATGCTGCTAACCGGAAGCTCATTCCGGGACGATTCAAACGCCTTGTCTGGTGGGAAACGCATAGCGTCATTAACTTCTTCCGTTTTGGAAACCGGGTTCGACATGGGTCCAAGAAGCGCTTCCAGTCCTCTTCCGAGGTGAGGTTTCTTCGCTTTTTTTGTTTCTGACATTTTTGCCTCCGTACAATTAAATAGATGGCTTCCTTTATATCATCGTTCTGTTTATACAAATATGATGACAGAATACAAAGAAAAAATCCAAATTCCCAAAAATTGTTTCACGTGAAACAGGTAGGTTTTGAAAAATATTCAGGTACGGTAAAAAAGGGTGTTTCACGTGAAACACCCTTTGGAGCGGACGGACAGGTTGTGAGCTATTGTTCGATGTTGGCCAGTTTTGGTATTCCGTAGATCTGTGCGATTTGTGCGTTCGCCATGGGCAACTGGTCCTTGGGAATCGCAACCACGGGGTTGTCCATCTCGAAAGAAATCTCGATCAGGCCCGATTCCGGCGTGTCGTTTAAGGCAGCAGCAATATCGCTCATGGATGTTATCTTTTTGCCATTGACCGAATCGACCACAATCCGGGACAGTTGCTGGTAGCCCTGGTTGATCTCGGCCGGCAGGACATAGCTGAGAATGACGATGTCTTTACGCTGCGGCGATGGCTTAAAAGACTGATCCGCATAATAATAATACAGGTGGGGGGGTACTTTTCCGCTGAAATCATTACCCCATAACATTAAATAGTCACGACTTAACTGTTGAAAGACAAATCCTCCGAGAACGACGTATTGCGGCTGTTTCCCATATAGATAATACGGAATAAGCATATTATCGGACTCAACACCTTTGGCGACAACGTCAATGGTGATTTTCTTCTCGTCACGAAAGACTTCAAATGCTATCGTATCTCCGGCGGGCATTTTTGACAGGATGTGTTCAAACGAAATAAGCTTGTATTCCGGGTGTTCATACCGGCCGTAGGAATTGAGCTGCTGGCCGTTGATTGACAGGATCACATCGGCGTGATTCAACTCCTCGCTGCCTGTCCCAATGGAGTAAACCGTACTGACGTAAACCCCGTGTTTGATTTCGGTCGGCATCTTAAGATATGCTCTCATCGTCGGGTCCAGCAGCGAAAACGTTTTAAAACCGGGCACAGCGAATCCATTATAAGTCTCTTTTTTACAATGACTTAAAAAGTTATTGATGGTTTCGGAAGGAATGACCCCCGAATCCGAAGCGGTTCCCCAGCAGGCCATGCCAATAACATCACTTTCGTCACAACATACTTCGCCGTCACCGAAAGGGCGTGAGACGTTGGTCGCAATATAGGTCAGGTTTTTCACAAAAGATATGTCCGAGCTCTGCATTTCCGCTCGGTCCAGCGTTGATCGTGCCGTCGTCAGGTGGTTGTCGGAGGAGAGCCAGTAGGTCGTAAGCGGTTTGCCTTTGGGGTACGATACCGTAAACGACAGGGGGGTTAAGGGGGCATCCATCGCATTCTTATCTAACTCCAGCAGACAAAGATTAATCTCGTAATCGACGGTTTTTACGGTCGCGGGGATGTAGGCGTTAACACCATATATTCTTGCCTGTAAAAAGCTTAGATTCCTCACATTTTCGGCTGTGGTCAGGATTTCGTAAGGGCCGACGGCGCATCCGAAACCGCTGTCTTTCGAGACGGGATTTTGTTTCCACGGCTGGGACTGATCGTAGGTGGTCGCAGAAATATCCAGAAATACCAGCGATTCCTTCATGGATTCGGTCAAGTCAACCGTCTCCGCGAAACAGTTCACAAGCACCGAAAGGATGATCACAAAGAACATAAGCTTAAAACAGATACTGTTTTTCATTATCCTGGGTCTCCGTAGGAATTTGATATTTTTGTAAAATGAGGCCATGATTCTTTCGTGCTGTTGAAGCGTCGATGACCATAGGGGTATCGTTTTCAATGAACTTGACTACCCAAAAGCCGTTTTCGTCTTTTTGAAAGGCCTCGTCAAGGTCTTCTAACTTGTTGATATTGATACCGTTAACGCTTTCAATGACCTGGTTCTTAAACCCTCCGAGGTAGGCGTTCACCTCGTCAGGCAGAATCTCGGACAAAACGACATACTCTTTCCTGTCGGGGTTTTTGTTGAGTTGATTTGACTCAATAAAGAGGTAACGCAGGGCAAACGGAATGTCCCCGACCCAACTGTTTCCCCATGTCTCAAGAAAATTACGGTTTAACTGAACAAACGTCAACCCCGCAAAAACGCGATAATCGGGTTTGGTGTCGTATTGCCTGTTCCATGGCAGCACAGGGTCATTGGCTGCGATAAGTAAATCTTGTTGTTGTTTTTCGCCGTTACGGAAGAAAGTCAGTACCGCTGACTCGCCGATCTGCTTGCGGTCCATGATTTCCGACAGCTCCAGCGACAACCCGTCAATCAGGATTCGACCATCATTATCAATATTAAAATCGCTGATTTTCGTTAAAACATCGCCTGCTTGAAGCTTTCCGTATGAGGTACTGTTCAAAAGGACATCGATGACAACAACGCCGTCTTCGGAATCCGGTATTTTTAAGTATTTCTTATAGTAGGGGTTGTGCAATCCTGGGAAAAGCGAGATTCCGAGTTTGCCGAATCCATCGTAGCAGCCGTCTTCGACGTCTTTTAAGAAGTGAGCGATCACGGTTGTTGGGATCATATAGCCGATGTTGTCGCCGGAGGCCAGCCCCTGAAAAGCGACACCCACGACTTTACCGTCCTGGAAGACAGGGCCGCCGGAGTTGCCGGGGTTGATGGCGGCGTCGGTTTGCACGACGAGATGCTGAGACGCCTGGCTGTGACTGTAAACACTTGTCTCTAAACGGGATACGACGCCTTCGGTGATGGATATCTGACGGCCGCCCATGGGAAATCCGCAGGTCTGCACCGTCGAATTGATTTGCGGCAGGGGGCCAAAGGAAAGCGGTTCGGTGCCCTCAAAGAAAGCTGGATCAGCAACCGTCACTATCGCCAGGTCGCAGTCATGGCCTATAAATTGAACCTGTGCAGGGTATCGTTGGGCCTGATTTTGCTTTTTAACCTCAATATATCGCTGGTTGGATACATTATGAGCATTTGTGAGAATGCGATTTCCGTCAATGATAAAACCTGAACCTGAACCTCGTCCCATCGGCCCTTTTTTCCAGGGTGTCGCAAAGTCGTACTCCTGGCTGACGGACATTATCATAATGACTGATTTTTCATACGTCTGTGAGTTTTGTGCAAAGGTCAACCCGGTAAATAGGGAGACCGCAAGATAAACTAACAATATACCAACACAGTCGCCACGGCCTGTGAATTTCAGTAAATGTTTTCCAAATAACATCTTATCTCCTTGTTATCAGCTTCTTCAAACAGCTTGTTCCGCCTGTTAAATGTTGGAAGTCATTCAAAATCATAGTGTTTTCTCAGTGGTTTGGTTACTTTCCAGACACATTTAAGCCCGTCTGGAAATTGGACATAGTCTCCCGGGCCGAAGGATACCGATTGCCCGGAGTCCGGATTGTCGCAAACGGTGACATGGCCTTCAAGAATAAGGCATTTTTCTGTCTGAGTGTATTCCCATTCGAATTCGCTGGCGTCACATGTCCAAATGGGCCATGTTCGGCAGGTCTGATCTTCCTTTTCAGACGGTTTTCGGACAACGACATCTTCAATTGTAGGCATTACTGCTCCTTTCGATTGAACCTGAATATTAAAATGCTATATTCGTTATACCGTCAGCAGGGCGATATTTCCCGAATATTTTCCTGAAAATATTCTTCGAGAATGCTTTCTGGAATCTTCGGGATGCTGTTGGTATGATATGCGATCTTTTATTTAAGCATGTCAGGAACAGGATGAACAAAGAACAACTTTCGACATTTAAGACGTGGTTTACGGAATACGTAGCAACATTTTACACCGCCGGCGACGATTTTCTGAACCGGAACATCCAATTAAAGGAATGTCATACGCATCGGGTCTTCAACGCGATACGCCGACTGGCAGGGGCCTTGGACATGAATGACTTGGATGTCCTGCTGGCCGAAGTGATCGCGCTGTTTCACGATGTGGGTCGATTTCCGCAGTTTAAGCAGTACCGTACTTACAAAGATCAGAACACTGAAAATCATTGTCTGCTGGCGCTGAAGGTCCTGGCCGACCACGATGTGCTGGCGGATTTACCGGACGAGGAGCAGGCGATGATCGAAAAGGCCATCGAATTTCACGGAGCCAAAGAATTGCCGGAGCTGGATGAGCGGACGGCCCATTTTGCGAAGATGATCCGGGACGCCGACAAAATCGATATTTTTGAACTGCTCGCGGCCAACTACCGCATTCTCGCCGAGACCCCGGAAAACTTTGCATGGGAACTGGAGTTTCCCGATACGCCGGAATGCAATCCTGAGATTATTGACGCGCTGCTCAATCGCAAGCTGATTGATTACCATAAGATCAGGACTATCAATGACGCCAAGCTGCTGCAAATCGGCTGGGTGTACGATATCTATTTTGATTGGTCACTCAAACAAATCCACGACCGCGGCGACCTGCAGGCGATCATCGACCTACTGCCGAAAACGGAAGACGTTAAGCAAGCCACAGAACAAATAATGTGCTATGTTAATGAACGTATAGGAAAGTTGAACTGATGTCTGACAAACGATACAGCGACAAGATTGAAAAATTGCGAGATCTGGAACGAATCGCGCGGTATGAAATGGATCGATTGATTCCCGCCTGTCTTGACGGGATTGAAGCAGCGACGGTGCTGGATGTAGGCACCGGGTCGGGCGTGTTTGCCGAGGCGTTCGCTATAGCCGGGCTTGAAATTAACGGAGGCCATTTCTTATGCGATTGCAAAAGATGAAAATGGCATCGCAAATCCGATCACCCTGGGGTAGCTTATGCGCACGAGCTTTGAGCCGCCGATGCTGGCGATTGCGGTGGGCCTGAAAGCTCACTCGTGCGAAACGATCCGCCGAAGCGGCTGTTTTACCATTGCATTTCCGAATGAAGCACAGACCAACGAGGCCTGTTTTTTCGGCGCCCACAGCGGGAAGGACATGGACAAGCTTAAGGAGTTTGGTACGGCAGCATCTCCGGCGACGGAGATTGATTCCGTGATCCTTGACGATGCATCCGCTAATTTTGAGTGTGTTCTTGAAGGCGAGTTAATCACAGGCGACCATGTCATCTTCGCCGGCAGGGTCATCGCGTCTCATGTGCACACTGAGTTTTCAGGGTTTTAGGAAAAAGAACCCGCGTGTTATGTTCGAAATGGCGATCCGCCGGGATGCTTACATTGTTCCGAGTTTCAAGAGGGTTTCGCAGACGGTGGTGAGGTCCTGGGCCGCCGGGGCGCAGCGGTCGAGCCAGACGGCGCCGAAGTGGGCGGCCAGATAAAGCCGAGGAAACATATACATGACTCACAACCAAGCACTGAAAACCCAAAAAGTCCAGTATTGTGTGTTTTTCGTTAAAACTCTGCTTGAACATGCCAAAAAAAGTATGTATAGCATAAGCAGATGATTACGATAAGAGGCCAACCAAAGGGTTCCGTCCTGTGGTAATGCCTCTTTTTTTATTGATACCCCACTTTGCCCCTGAGATTATTCATTGCCCTTGGCGGCCTGCTCATCAGAAAACGCAAGCAGCCATCAGGTAAATAGTATTCACTGGCGGGGAATTTAACCGCTTCCGGCTTTTGTACTATTTAATCCTTGACATTTTCGGACCAAAACGTATAATTCAGATATTGCTTGGAGAAGTTCCCCGTAACGCTTGCTGCTGGAAACAATAGCCCGAAATGCGAGCGCGGGGATTCTATAGGGTAACCTTAACCTGAGGTTAGAAGATTGAGGACTGAAAACGAAAGACGGAGAGGAAGATGAAAAAAGCATTTATATTTTCAACCGTGGTTTGTTTGTTCATTTCAGGAGTAGCATCCGCCGATACCTTCGGCACGGGAAGTAATCAATTCGAGATTGATTTCGTACCGATTTCTGGGGATACAAATCCGACAAGTGGTTTCGGGATTGTTAATAATGACTATCGTATTGGCATGTATCAAATTACCAATTCTCAGTGGACATCATTTGAGGCCGAAACAGACTTACGTTTTACATCTTCAGCTTGGGCGGGAAATAATATTCCAGTTACTATGAAAAATTGGTATGCCGCGGCACAATTTGTCAACTGGCTAAACGAAGAAGCGGGATATACAAAAGCCTATAATTTTGATAATGGAGTATTTCATATTTGGGATAGCTCTCAGGCTGCCGAGGGAACAAATCTATATCGTCACAAAGATGCTTTTTATTTCCTTCCTACTGTTGATGAGTGGATCAAAGCAGCATATTGGAACGGAACGAACCTCCAAACGTATGCAACTAAAGATAACTCAGTCCCCATTGCAGGTTTCGATTCTAACTACAATCAAAGCTGGCCCTATAACGGCCCTTGGAGCGTCGGCAGTGGCTCAGAAGAACTCAATGGTACTTATGACATGATGGGAAATGTTTTCGATTGGATCGAAAGCCCTTGTTGGTGGATTTCAAATGATTATCTGCCTGACGCTCATCGCATCCTTCTCGGCGGAACATACAATTTTCCTGAAAATTCTATTGATTCAGAGGGTCAATCGGGCGACCTTCCGGCAGATGAAGCACGCATTTATGGCTTTCGAATTGCCTCTGTCATGCCTCCCAATCCTCTACAGTTTGAGATTGATGCTGCCACGGATGGTGATACAATCATTGTCCATCCGGGTGTGTATGAAGGTCCGCTTTATATGAAGGGCAAGAATATTACGCTGACTTCAACGGATCCGACTAATCCGGATGTGGTCGCGGCGACAGTGCTGGACGGCCTTGGCCTTGGTACGGTTATTACCTTTGACGGCACGGAGAATCAAACATGCGTCCTGAACGGTCTTACCATCACCGGCGGATGGAGTGATGCACAAGGCGGTGGAATCCGCGGCAACGACTGTACCGCTGCAATTCGCAACTGTGTATTTCGAGACAACACCGTGGTCGGAGCGGTCGGCGGCGGCATCTGGGGGATTGGAGGGTCGATTTCGAATTGCATCTTTGAAAACAACCACGCCAGTATCGCCGGAGGAGGGCTCGCCAGATGCGGCGGTGTTATTTCCAACTGCCTGTTTATCAACAACAGTGTCATCGACACCTATGGGGCGGCATTACACAACTGTGATGGCTCGATTGTAAATTGTACGCTGGTCAATGATAAACAACCCGTACCCGCCATGATCAGTTATTGCGACGGAGTCTTTGAAAACTGTATCGTGCAGGCCGTTTCAGGACCGATCTTTTCAAGCAGTACGGCTGTCACACGCTATTGCTGCTACCCCGGTGCGACGGGAACAGGCGATATCGACGCCGATCCGCTGTTTATCGATGCGACCAATGGGGATTATCATCTGCAAATGCTGTCACCGTGTATCGACGCCGGTGACCCGGCCTCGGACTACAGCAATGAACCGCAACCCAACAGCGAGAGGATCAATATGGGTGCCTATGGCAATACCTCAGAAGCTACCATAGCTCCATGGGCCAACAAATGGACCAAACTTCTTGCCCCCGACGGTTCTGAACGTGACAATTTTGGATGTTCTGTTTCCATTGACGGCGATTTTGCGATTGTGGGGGCATCTCGCAATAATGGTGGAGGCTCAGCATACATCTACCGTTACAATGGTGCTACATGGACCCAGCAGGCCAAGCTGATGGCGTCGGATGGTAGATCATTTGGATGTTCCGTTTCTATTGACGGTGATGTTGCAATTATGGGGGCTTCGACTGATGAGGACAATGGATGGAGTTCTGGTGCTGCATATATCTTCCGTTATAATGGTGCTACATGGATCCAGGAATCAAAGCTGACGGCCATCGACGGTGCCCAGGGAGATTCTTTTGGTAATTCCGTTTCAATTGACGGCAATACAGCGATTGTGGGGGCATTCAACGATGATGACCATGGAGCCCGATCCGGCTCAGCATATATCTTTTATTATGATGGTATATCGTGGACTCAACAGGCCAAGTTGACGGCAACAGATGGGGCTGAGGACGACTCATTTGGGATTTCTGTCGTCATTGAGGGTGACACAGCGATTGTAGGGGCTGACAGGGCTGACGATGACAACGGTTCCAATTCCGGCTCAGCATATATCTTCCGTTATAATGGTGCTACATGGACCCAAGAATCAAAGCTGACGGCCATCGACAGTGACCAGTGGGATTTTTTTGGTACTTCCGTTTCCCTTGACGGTAATACAGCAATTGTAGGAGCAAGTGGTGATGATGACAATGGACCCCGATCTGGCTCAGCATATATCTTCCATTATGATGGTATATCGTGGACTCAGCAAGCAAAGCTGACAGCTTCAGACGGTCTTAGCTACACCTACTTCGGCAATTCCGTTTCAATTGACGGCGATGCTGCAATTGTAGGAGCAAACCGTGATGATGAAAATGGAGATAGAGCCGGTGCAGCGTATATCTTCCGTTATGACGGTTCGTCCTGGACTCAGCAGGTCAAACTGTTAGCTGATGATGGTGCTACGTTGGATCATTTCGGATATTCAGTGAGTGTCAGCGATGGTGTCTTTTATATTGGAGCTCCATATGACGACGACAATGGAGACAATTCAGGATCGGTGTATGTATTTGATACCAGTCGTTTGCATGCTCTGGAATACATCACAGTTTCGGGATTAGAACTGGTTTCCAAGCAGCGGGTTGGTCGGACGGTGTTTGAGTATGTTTATCAGTTGGAGGTGAGTAATTCCCATAGTGAGTCGATATCGGATGTTACGATCAACCTGATGCCGCTTAGTAATAATATTACCGTGATTGAAGGCGAGGTGTTGATTAGTGAGATTGCCGCCGGGGCGACGATCGTAACGGATGATACGGTCACGCTGCGGGTAGATCGCGCCGCCGGGCCGGCCAGTGCCGAGTGGTTAATCGAATATGGCGCATCGCAGGCCCAAACGACCCAGCCGACGGCCTTTGGGCTGCTGGCGGATATTGTCGAGAACGGCAAGGTTGATCTGGCGGACTTGCAGCTTATGATGGACTGCTGGCTGTCATTTGATCCGGCCGCCAATATCGCCGGCGACACCCGCGTCAACCTGGCGGATTTCGCCGTGCTGGCGTCAGAATGGATGCATTAATAGACTCAAACCGACTGAAGGTCTGTTTGAGAGTGATTAGTTCTTAGTTTTTTAGTTCGTAGTTAAGAAGAACGTTGATATTGGAGAGGAAAGATGAAAAAGATGGCTTTGATTTATGTCCTGCTTGGATGTATGTCGGCAGTAAGCGCTTTTGGCGACCTGGTGAATATCACGTATACGTCCCAGCAGATCGATGCAGACAGTTGGCAGTATACCTACACGGTTGAAAATGAGGGTATCGCCGCAGGCGTTGAGGCCTTTACGATCTGGTTTGATGATGCACTGTATGAGAATTTAGCTATTGCATCACCAGCATCCATATCGAATGTTTGGGACGAAATTATCGTCCAGCCCGATGCATTTCTGGGTGACGATGGCTATTACGATACGTTTGAAACCGGCGGGCCGATAGCACTCGGACAGGCGGTTAGCGGTTTTTCGGTAACGTTTGACTGGCTGGGACAGGACACCCCCGGCAGCCAATACTTCGAGGTCTTTGATCCGGCCGACTATACAACCCCCATTACAACTGGAAATGCTATTCCGGAACCGGTAACAATGCTCCTGCTTGGTTTAGGAGGTTTAATGATTCGCCGAAAGCAATACTAACAAATTAGGAAAATTAAAGGACACCTTTTCTGGTGATGATTGATAGTTGAATTTGGATTTGCTCTTTTGGAAATGGAATATCGTGTCGCCTGCGTTCCACGCTTTTGTGTGCTGTCCGGTGATAACGTCGGCATGATCCGCAACCGCAATCAATGCCCCCTCCCCCTTGGCAGAGGGAGAGCTTATTGCGCTGTCGCTCTGTTGTTTGGAATGCTTACATTGTTCCGAGTTTCAAGAGGGTTTCGCAGACGGTGGTGAGGTCCTGGGCCGCCGGAGCGCAGCGGTCGAGCCAGACGGCGCCGAAGTGGGCGCTGATGCACAATCGGGCCAGGTCCGCCGGCGGGATGGACAGCCGCGACGGGGCGACAATCGATTTGCGGATGAGGGTTTCGTAAAAACTCTGGCACCAGAGCCAGAACGTCTTGAGCGTGTTCTGCATGGCCCCGCTCAGTTCGGTTGCTTCGATGGTTAACCGCATCAGCAGCCGACAATACAGCCACTGGCCGGATGTTTGCTTTTCAATGAGCATTCGGAACCACTGATGCAGCGAGCCGGAATCGATGGGATCGGCCAGAAGCGACTCGGCCAGTTGATGATATTCCGACACGGCGCGGTCCAGAATCAGCCCGCAGAGATGCTCCTTCCCTTTGAAATAGTGATAAAACGCCCCCTTGGTGATGCCGACGCCCTTGAGAATATCGTCGATGGAGGTCGCATAAAATCCGTGACAACTGAAAAGCGTGGTAGCGGTGTCCATAATCCGCTGTTTCGTGTCTGTTTTTCGCATAGACATTGGCCCCATCCGTTCTTGCAGGGCGTAGGCCAGACGTGCTTGATGTCTGCTTATCTCAGGATTAACAGCAGCAAAACAGCCAGCCCCAGCACGAGCGACAGCGCCCCTAAGATAATAATGAACATACGGTACTTGTTGATGACCTCATCGGAATAGAAATTTTCGTCGCCCACCACCGTTTCAAGGGCCATTCCCTCTTCCAGTTGTTCGAGAGCTTCGACATTGAATTTCTGCCGAGCCAGCAGCGGCGGCCGACCTTCCCGCACCGCCCGCAGATCCGTAATCAGTTCATCCATGTTCCTGTACCGGTTGTCGCGGTCTTTGGCCATCATTGCTTCAATGACTTCCGAAATGCCCGCCGTCAGCACCGTATTGATGTGATCCGGCGGCGTCAACGGTTCTTTCAGGTGTTTTTTCATCACATCCGACGGCGAGCTTGCCTCAAACGGCACCCGGCCGGTCACCATGTGGAACAGGGTGGCCCCGAGGGCATAAATATCCGCCCGCCCGTCGATATCCACCAGGCCCCGAATTTGCTCCGGGGCGATATAATAAGGCGTGCCGAACGCTTTGCCCTGTTCGTGCTTGGCGGCCTTGATGTCCGATGTTTCCCGCGCCAGACCCATGTCGGCCAGCTTCACCACATTGTCATTGTTGATCATGATGTTCTTGGGCTTGACATCGCGGTGGACCAGGCCAAGCGAATGGGCGTGCCCCAAGGCGCTGGCTAACTGAAGAACCAGGTCGATGGCTTCAGCTTCACCGAAAATTTTCCCTTTGGACAGATCGTCGTAAAGGGTCTTTCCTTCGACATATTCCATCACAAAGTAATACAAGCCGCCAACCTCGCCGACGTCAATCGCCTGCACAATGTTGTTATGATTCATCTTGGCGGCAAGGCGGCCCTCTTTGTAAAACCGCTCCACATAGTCGGATTTTTGAACGAACTTTTTGGGCAGGACTTTCACGGCAACCGTGCGGTCCAGGGAGACCTGTTTGGCCTTGTACACAACCGCCATGGCGCCCGACCCAAGCTTGCCGAGGATTCTGTAACCGGGAATTTGGGTGGAGGCGTCTTTGCTTTCGCGAATCAGGTTTCGCAAACGCCCGACCTGGGTTGTTGTGACAAAGTTTTTTTCAAGAAGAATCTGCTCAAGCGTGGAAGGATCTTCGACAGACCGTGTTTTCTTCTCTTGGACACATTTGCGCACTTCCTCCTCGGTACACAAGCGCTGGTCAACGACCATGCGGCCTAAAATCGTGTCATAGTTGGTCATTCCGCTATCGGCCAAAAACGTCCTCCACTGTATGGAAGTCAATGTCCATAACAATCATAAGGAGCAATTATCGTAGAATAAATCTTATTGTCAAAGAAAAAACGACGAATGTCGGTACAAAAATGACATTTTGAGGCATAGCGGTCCCGCACCCGAAACCCCTCCTGTTCCGCAGACGCCGCCAACCCGAACGGCCCGTCGTGGTAGAGCGTGCGCCAGAATTCAACCCGGTCCGGCTCAAAGGTTTTCCAGAGAACATCCAGAGGTGTGCGTTCGACATTTCCAACCACCATCCCGCTGCACTGGCCGTTGAAAACGTTGCCATACGGGTCAATATGGACCCCTTTGGACCCCAAAAGTGCGTTTTGACAGTGCCGCCCCCGAAAATCACACGGCTCAGACCGCGCAGCCAGCGGGGCCAGTTTCTCCGCGGCCCGGCCTGTAAACCGGCAGGAATCGGCCGCAAGGGCCGCCAATAAAGTCGATTCTTTTTGGTTTTCTTCCTGCTGCCGAATCCCCGTGGGGGCGTCCAAATACCTGGCCCAGCGAACCAGCACCCGCCGGGGACCCAGTACATTTTGAGCAATCGAGACAAATTCCCGAACCCGGTCAACATCAATATATTCCTCGTGAAAGGCATCCCAACTGACTTTGAGGCGGTTCAGTCCGAAATGATCCAACATACGAAGCTGGTCTTTGAGTTCGGTCGGACTGTTCCACACGCCGGCATTGGTTTCGATGGAATCGACCGGTGTCAGCCCCAGCCGATGGGCCTGTTGGCAGATATCGGCCAAACGGTCAAAATAAAGGAACGGTTCCCCCCCGGTCATATGAACCTTTGCATCGGCGCCGGCAATGCGGACCAGGCCCTCCCACGACCGGATCGCCGTGTCCACGGACATCAGGCCGCCGGCTTCGGGACCGCAGCAGTAATAGCAGAATCGGCAGGCCGCCGGACACCGGTAGGTCAACATCAGTCCCGCATAACGCCACAGTTTCAGCTTCGGCTGATGCCGGGACTGTCTTGCGTTAAACAGATTGTCCTGCAATTGAAGCATAGAATCGATTCACATTCCCAATCAATATCCGCTCTGGCGATTATATCAAAAAAATGAATAATTATTTTAAAAATCTCTTCGCGTCCGCACGGCGCTCCTGTCGTTATTATTGGACCTCTTAACGTCCCGAAAAGAGAACCTTCAACATTCTGTGTCTGCCGGGGACGATCGTCGCAGATGTTGTGTCTTTCTGAAATCTCTTTCGGGAACGCCGTTATCGGCTCGGTATTCAAGAAAAATCGTATCGATGCCCGATATCTTACACTACGTTGCAGAAAAAAACAGGATTCTTGGAGTCGCCGGAATGAGTAAGTATGAAATAATCGATTGCATCATGGAAATCAACAAGACCGCTCGACAGGAATTTTTGGACCAGTTTTCCAGGGAAGACCTTGATTTGTATCTGGAGCACCTGATGGAGGTCGATTTAGAAGAAATCGCCCTTTGTGCCTGATCTTGAACGCGCGTCCCTGCGACATGCGAATAATCCCGCTCATCAATAGAAAATTTCTTTTCCGCTTTCAAAAACGCGCTGTCCCGCGCGTTTTCTGTTTGCGCCGACAGAAAACTGGAAACTCAATTCCCTTCATTCCCTTCTTCCAGCCCTTCGCCTTCCAGGGCATTTTCGACCTCAGGGGTGCTCTTCACCACAGTATAAGACGTCAAATCCGCTGCGGCGTTCAGTTTGAACTCAAGCAGAACAGGGGTGTATCCCTGCGGCATATCAAAAGCGGCATCCAGCCATAAAACCCTGTTCTTGAACTCCTTGGCATCCGGCGATATTGTTTCATTCAGTTCGGCTTTCACCAGTGATCCGTTCTCGATAAATCCGGCGGGATAGAAGGCCTTGCCCGATCCGGCCAATGGATTGACTGCGGAATCTGCCCCTTTGTCTTTGGCAATCAACCGAATTTGAGCAGGAAAAAACTCTAATTTACCAGCCGCATTGTTGGCGCCGCCGTCGGAGATTTTTTTTCCGAGAATCCCCATTCGCACCACCACAAGCTCCTTATTGTCAGGGGAGGTCCAAAGCCGCACGGGCTGCTGGCCCTTTTTCGAAGGGATCTCGATGGCTTCCGGTGAACAGACGGGCAGGACCTTGTCCTTAACGTTGAGTTTGTTCAAGTGAATTTGGGTCAGGTAGTCGGCATGTAAAACCCGGAAGCTTTTATCCGACTTCATGGAACCCGAACTGATCAGGCCGTACAAGCCCGAAACAAAGCCGTCGGTACTCAGCGCCGGGGCTTTGGGGCTGTTGAGAATCACTGGCCCCGAAGGATCGAACCGGCTGTAAAACACTTTGCCCTGCAGCGGGAGAAGGCCCATCGCCACCAGAAGATTGCCCGAAAAAATGATCCCCGTTATCAGTCCGCATAGAATCCCGGCGGATGTTTTCACGGTGCTGCCTAAGTCAATCTTGATCCCGATCACAGACTCACACGCCGCACGCAATATAGCAAAAGCGGCAATAAAAACGATCACGTAAGACCCCACCTGCGCCCACTGAAGACCAAAGCCGCGCGAAATGAATAACTCAGCGATGCGCTCATAAAAACTGAACGCAAGAATCGTTGCCGTCACCGATGACCAGAGCGTTATCAGGGACTGCATCATCGTGCATTTCAGATGAAAATACGCAAGCGTCAATATCAGAACCAATAGTACCATTACCAATGTCATAGCTTAAACTCCCGTTCAGCAAAAACCTATTTTTTAGACTCGGCCGCGAAACTTCGAATAACCTCGTTGATCGACGTTACACCCGCAGACACTTTTTTGATTGCCTGCTCCTGAATATACAGCATCTTCGCACGGCGAAACGCCGATGTGATTTCCTGGCTGGATTTGGCCTGGCGAATCGCCTCGCGCAATTCATCGTTGATGCGAATGGTCTCAAACAGTCCGATGCGGCCGTAAAACCCGGTCCCCTGGCATGTCTCGCACACAATCGCTTTTCCGTGTTTGTCGTATTCGATCTCGCCGGGACGATAAAAGGCATGGGTTTCGTCGGGTGGAATATTGAATTTCTTAAACAGGGCCGGGTTGGGCTGATACGGTATCCGGCAGTCCATACACAGTTTTCGGACAAGCCGCTGGTTAATGACTGCCGTCAGCGTGTCGGCCACCAGTTTTTTATCGCCAACGAACTTGAGCCACTTTTGAACCGCCTCAACGACGCTGTTGGCTTCGAAGGCCGCATAAACAATGCGTCCGTCATTGGCGGCCGAACTGCACAACACCGCCGTTTGGGCATCGTCGCAATCACCCACCCCGACAATTTCCGGGCCTTTTCGAAAAACACTTTGCAGTTTGCGGGCAAAGGTGGTGGTGCCGGTATCGCTTAAACTATACGAAAACTGCGTGATGTTCTGCAGTTCCGCGGCGGGTTCCTTTTCGAGGGTGTTAATGTTATTGATAAACGGATCGTGACAGCCCAGCAAGGTATAAAACGTGCTGGTCACACCGCTCTTTTTCGGACCGGTAACAAGAATGACGCCGCTCTTGATTTCACGAAGACCCCGGATCGATTCCAACTGGTTTTCATTGAGGCCGATATCCTCAATCTTCCGGGACACTAATTCCGACGCCCTTTGTATCCGAATCTGCTCGCCGGCGGTTGAGCCGGAGGATTGAACCTCCCAGTTTATTTGCTTGCTCTCGGGTAAAATGGTCTTAAAATGCCCCCGTTGAGGTTTCCTTTTTTCCTGGACTTCCAGTGCCGCCAGTTGCTTGACGTAATAAATAAATCGGTCCACTTCCTCCCACGATTTCGAGTCCTGCTTTACGGACAGCCCGTCAATTTCATAGAAAACGCCGTATTCTTCTCGTTGCGGAACCAGGTGAATCATATCCGCACGGTTCCAGATCGCGTCATCAATCAGGTCACAAGTCGCCAGGTACCCCTCCAGCTCAATACTTTTGGGTTCCGGAATCGGGGCTTCATTGCCATGGGCGGTAAAAAAGGTGATGCCGCGGCTGCTTTTTTCGATCTTTTTCTGCGAATTAACAAATAATCCGCGAAGATGATCGGCGGTCAGCACTTTTTCAAAATCGGCCACTTTCGAATTGCGATGGGTCACATACGCCATGGCCGCGCCGGAAACAACGATCAGGTACAATAAGAGACCAACAAAAAAAACCGGGATCAACAGCCACAAAAATATCGCCGCGATGCCGCTGATTGCCAGCACCAGTGTCCATACAAACGTATTCGTCCGAACCGCCTGGCTGTCCGTAAACGTCCAGTTCACCAGCGGGGCCCACGCGAAAAACCCAAGAACAAAAAGAATCAGTTTCCACAAAGAAACGTATCCGCCGTAGTCCACAACAGCCAATAAATCACTCGGCATAGCCAATCTCCATAATTTTGATTTCAGGATTCATCATCATAGAATTCCGCTGGTCGTCGAACGAATCCCCTTCAGGGCCATTCTCAATTCCTCAACATTCGGGGCATACTCCAACCCCACCTTCAGATCGACATACTCTTCTTCGATCAGCTTATGCAGACTGTCGGTAAAATCCTGCATCCCCTCGTTCACGCCGCCGCGAATCGCGGCGGGAAGATCCGCTTCACGTTCTTCGCTGATCAGCTTGCGAACAATCGGGGAATTGATCATAATTTCAATCGCCGGGATGCGCGGTACATCCGGACGAATCCCAGGCAGAAGCTGCTGGCTGATAATGGCGCGAACCGTCATCGCAAAGGTCTGCCGGGTAAGATCCCGCTCTTCCTGCGGGAACATATCCAAAATACGCTGAATCGTCTGGGAACAGTTGTTCGAGTGCAGGGTCCCAAAAACTAAGTGGCCCGTCTCGGCCGCTTTCATGGCGGCAGTCAGTGTTTCATGGTCACGAATTTCGCCCACCAGAACCACATCCGGGTCCTGACGCATCAGCGACCGCAGGGCGTCGTCAAAGCCCGGTACGTCAATACCGACTTCACGCTGAGAAACGATGGATTTTTTATCCACATGCAGAAATTCGAGCGGATCCTCGATGGTCACGATATGGCAAGCGCGGTTGCGGTTGATATGGTCGATCATCGAGGCAATGGTCGTGCTTTTCCCCGACCCCGTCGGCCCGGTTACCAGGATCAGACCGTCATGCGATTCGGCGATTTTTTCAACCACAGGAGGGACATGAAGAGATTCAAATGGAGGAATGCGCCCGCTGATCCGCCGGGCCGCCAAGCTGACATAGCTGCGTTGGCGAAAAACATTAATGCGAAATCGGTCCATGTCCCCGACCTGATAAGCAAAGTCCAGCGCCCCTTTGTCCATAAAAAATTGCTTTTGCCGCTCGCTCATGATCTCAAAAACAAGCCCTTCGATCTTTTTTTCGGTCATCGGATCGCCGGTGGTGTTCTTGAGCCGGCTGTGAATCCGGATTTTCGGCGGCAGCCCTACCTTCAGGTGAAGATCGCTGGCGTCCGCCTTGATTACGGCACGAAATAATTTTTCGATTTCCGGCGGCTGGCTGGCTTCGACTTCGATATGAGTAGCCAACGGTTGATTTTCCATTAACAGTCTCCTGATCTATAATAGAATAAACAAATCTACAATGCCTAAAATAAGGCCCCTCTTGGTGTTCAATGATGGCCCTACCGACCGGAGCGAAGAATGAAAAATTTATGGCCTAACTACAGCTATGACAGCATGTTATATAAATATCAATAAGACCCAAACAAAAATGAAACCCGCCCCGGCCAAAGGCGCCAAACCACACTCTCAGTCTAAAAAGGGGTTTTCCGCATCACAAAACTGAACATCGGTCAACACCTTATCCTAACATATAGCCAAAAGAACTGCAAGTTTTTATACGGACTACAATTGAAAATTCCCCCAGCCCAAACCGTCCCCGGCGGGGATTTTCAAATCTTACGATTTTTCACAATTTTTTTGTAACAATCGCTTTCCTCGCGCAATGATATGTGTGATGATGGTTGGCAGTAGGACGGGCTTCCAGCCCGTGACCGCACGGCGGCAAAGCCGTGCCGCGAAGCTGAAGCGTTATGAATCAAGGCAGGATATCACTACAATTGGCGACACTGGAAAGCCCAAACCAACTCGGTATCGAGGCATTGGAAACGCTCTTTGACGGGTATTATGACCGGATTTACGCCTATTGCGTGCATCGGCTGTTCTGTCGGACCGCGGCCGAGGATGTAACCAGTGCGATTTTTCTGGCCGCGGCCGCCGGGATCGGGTCCGTTTCCGGCAACGGATCGGACGCCCATGTCCGCTGGCTGTACGCGATTGCGACCAACCATTGTAACGCCTATATTCGCAAGCACTTACGCAGGCAAAAGCTGCTTGAGAAATACCAACAGCAGCACCAATCGCCGGACAACGCCGCCGGAGCCGGGCCGGACTGGACGGCGGTTTATGGCGCCATCGCTCAGTTAAAGCCGACCGAGCAGACCATTATCACGCTTCGGTTCTTTGAGAACATGGAGTACGACCAAATTGCCGCCATCATCAAAAAACGCCCAACCGCGGTGCGGGTCATCCTGCACCGGGCACTGAAAAAATTACGCAAATTGCTGAATGCCGCCGACTGCGGTTTAGAAAATAGAGGTACGGGCCATGAAGATTGACGAAAAACAATTCGAACAGATCGTCGCCGGTCTGAACATCGACGACCGACCGAATACGGAACATAAGCAGGCACTGCGAAAGAAAATGCTGGATGCCTGCAAGGAAAGCCCCTCTGAAACAACCGCCATACGGATTCAGCCGGTATGGAGCAAAATCATGAAATCACGAGCGGCACAGGGAGCCATCGTGACAATGATTATCATTGGAGCACTGATTGGGATCAAACTGCTCGACGGAACTCCCGTTTACGGAATGTCAGAAGTAGTTGAGCAACTAAGAAACGCCAGAACCATCCATATTTATAATTCTATTCATTATGAAAAAAACCAAGCAATAGAACGGAATGAAAAATATGTATTAGAGGATTGGATTGATATAGAAGGAGGTCGAACAAGAACATCGGCGTTTGGTATAATTAGGGTTCATAATCGTGAAAGTGGTAAACCCCAAATGATCCAAGCTTTGATAGAGCATGTATTTGATGGGGAATATCAAATGCAAGTTAATCAACATTTCAAAAGTGTTCATTTTAATAAGCTAAGTAATTTTCAAAAATTATTACATACAAAAAAAGCTGTTGAAAGTTTTCTCGATAAGACATACCTGAGTTCAAAGGAACTTTCAGAATATGTTAAGGTCGGCCAGGAAAAAATTGATAATGAACAGTTGGATATTTGGCAAAGAAAAAAACTTTTTACGAATTCTATTTATAAAACTATTTGTTGGGTAAAACCAAGTACATGTGAAATTAGATATGTGAAAGCATGGAAGAAAAAGAAGGATGATGACAAGGGAGAGTGGAAACTTGTTAGCGACGTAAAAATCGAATTTAATGTTACACCTCCGCCAAATACATTTTCGACTGAAGTTCCGGAAGGTTATAGACACGCTAATACAAAAGATACTGCATATGAGTCCCCATTACGTTCTCGCCAACTCCCGCTTGAAACTATAGAAGGTAGTATTGTAACGGCATTTACACTTCCTGACGGCAGTGTAATCATGGGCTGGTACAGTGAGGATAAAAATAACACAAGTCCCGATGATAGCATCTTTGAAAATCTTGAGGCAGGCGGTGACATCCCGAAGCTGCCGGCTGAGATATACAGCATTGAGTCATTTGAAGACAAGGAAACTGGAACACTTTCGGATACCATCTATTATGGTCGTCATTTGGCTTACACAAAGAAAGAGGGAAGATTTTATGAATGGAGCATTTACATTCCTGACAAAAACATTGTGCAGCAAGAAGCATTGCCACGGTACAGAGTTTTGGCCAAATTAAATCCGGAGACTCGTCAAGATCCTAATCGGGAATATTTAGATCGTACAGTAAGTAGTCTTACCATCCGCCCCAGCGAATTTAATGCATTTGTTCTCGGAGCAATGAAAGAATGTAGTGACAACCCAGAAGCCATTGAAAATATAACTTACGACATGGTGTCAGAACTAAGCAATAAAATTAGAAATTCAATAGAAAAATGACTTTGTAATACTTAGACACAAGTTCAAGCCGGGCTTTTTCGAGTCCGGCTTTTTTTGTAAGAGTTCACACTTTAGTGTGCAGAAGCGCGGTGGCGCGAGCCGCCCGATTTGTCTTATGATAATGTCAGCGTTTTATCGGAAGGCTTGCGCCCTCGCGCTTTTGTCATTTCCCGAAACTGGAAGCTTCGGCCACATTTCGTTTCAGCCGTTCCAGACCGGGGCGGAGGAGGCCGGAGTTAGCAAAGGTGGTTCGGAATTGTTCTTCGGTCATGGATTGGATTTGGTCGGAGGTCAGTTCCTGCCATTCGGGATGATGTTGAAAGTCGTTATTCGTGCAGAATGGCTTTCCCAGTTCGTGCGGACAGGCAAGAATGCATTCATCACAGCCGAAGATGTAATAATCAGCGTGGGCACAGCCCACCCTACGATTTGTCATGCCGGACTTGATCCGGCATCCAGAGGGTAACGCCCTGGATCCCGGCTCGGAGGCCGGGATGACATCTTCACTATCCCGTTTTTCTATCGTTAAATAGCTGATGCATTTGCGGGCGTCGAATGAACCATCGAATCCGAGGGCGCCGGTGGGGCAGGCGCGGATGCAGTGGCCGCAGTCGCCGCAGGAGAGATTCTCCATAGGCTCGTCCGGTTCAAGCACAAGCGTTGTAATCAGTTCCCCTAATAGAATCTGGTTTCCCAGTTCCGGATGGATCAGCATGTGATTGCGGCCAATAAATCCCAACCCCGCCCGCCGTGCCAGCGCACGCTCGGCAATCGGTACCGAATCAACGCACGCCTTAAAACGAATCCGGTTATCATTAGCGGCATTCTGAATAAATTCAGCCAATTGAAACAGCCGATCCTTGATAAACGGATGATAATCTTGGTATTGAGCGAAATTGGCGATACGCAGTGTGGCCGAAGCTTCCAGCTTCGGAGCGTTTACAGCAGGAGGACCATTCCGAAGCAAGATGCTTCGGCCACATTGGGGGCGGTAATTTAAGGCCACGCAGACGACGGATTTGGCGCCGGCAAGCAGTTTCGCCGGGTCAAAGCGTTTTTCGATGTTGCGATGCATATAGCTCATCTCGCCGGCATGGCCATCGGCCAGCCACTGCTGAAAATAGTCCACATGGGCCGCCTCCACCGGCTCGGCGGTGGTGATTCCCACGGCGTCAAAACCCAAATCCATACAGAATTGCCGTATCTGCTCTTTCATAGTAGTTATTGTAACTTATTTCGATGCAAAGACGGAGAAAAATATCCTTTATTATATGTCTGTCAAATCATATAATTTTTGAAACAATCAAATCACTTTGGCGTTTATAAACAAAAAGACGTTGTACTTTCTTTAAGGAGTTCGAGCATGGCGGAACCGATTCATACATTTGATATTCAACGGCCACAGATCGAAAAGTACTTCTACTGGTCAACAACCCTGAGGCTGGGATTTATTGGTTTAGCACTTTGGGGTGTGGGTGTGATCGTCGCATTTGTATACGCTCTGACATTTGGAAAATGGCTAAGCCGAAAACAGGCCAAAGTACTTGATTATCGTCTATATGAAACGAATTTGTTTGTACACCACGGTGTTTTTTTCATTAAACGCAAGAATATTCCGTTAGATCGTGTAACAGATATCGTACTGACACAGGGACCCTTGCTGCGTTATTTTGGCCTATGGCGGCTGGACATCCAGACCGCCGGTTCCGGACAGCAGAAAGCCGAGGCCTATCTCTACGGACTCAATGACCCTGAACAGGCAAAAGAAGTGATTCTGAATGCTCGCGACGTCATTGCCATAAACAATAAACAAAACCCCGGTTTTTAACAAGAAAGGTGCAGGATTACCCCAAATCATACCTATTAAGGATTTTATTGTGATTTTTTCACAAAAATCCGCTTTTTATCGTAACCGGTCAGTTATGGGTGGCAAGAGGGCAAATTATGACGAATCGAAGCCAAAAACAGCGTCTTGGGGGTCTATATCGGCTTTTTCAGCCATTTTATCCAGTGCG
>Ga0272442_10001510_pt1 | contig 35300 bp, 22 predicted proteins | sample SSMForm2O_FD_200262 | JGI IMG/M metagenome (GOLD analysis project Ga0272442, IMG submission 200262) | Marine sediment archaeal communities from Little Sippewissett salt marsh, Falmouth, MA, United States - SSM-Form-2O | ecosystem: Environmental > Aquatic > Marine > Wetlands > Sediment ... | reverse complement strand
GTACCAAGCCAAGATGAGCAGTGGGAACATCCAATGCCCTGCAAAACGCCACCTGTGCAGTGCGAGCACCAGCAGCAATCCGATCAGCATGAAAACACCGGGAATGCTGCGAAGGCCGTGTTTTAGTTTCAACTGCATTGCGGGCCATGCCTTGCGTTTCGTGAATATGGCCAAAGCCACGAGAACGAACACGATTCCCACAGAGAACCAGGCTACGATGACCGGGATCATTCCACCACTGTGCCACCCGTCGAGGTGCTCGCGATATTGCAGGTTGCCCATCGCGATGGCCTGGGCCAAGCGTTTGCGGGCCTGCCAAGCCTCTTCTTCGGTCAGGTTCAGTTCTTGGAGCTTGGTCTTCTCCAACTTCTCCGTCAACCTGGCGCCGATGCGGAGGGACTCCAGACCATAGCTGTTCTCGATGACTCGGTTGGCCATAGTGGTGGCCGAGTCCAGCAGTCGGCGAGACGATGAGCGGTCCATGCCAGGCCAACGCGGCATGTCGGTAATGCGCGATCCGAAGTATATGTATGGCCACGGATAGAGCCAATGTCGCTTATCGCTGGGCAGAGCGGCTTGGCCAGCTAGTCGGGCTATGCGGTGCTTGTACGTTCCGTAGGGCAGGCAGAACTCGGGCAGTTGATCGGCCTGTTCGAATTCCGTGAGAATGTTGTCAAGGTGGTCTTTTGCCGCCGGAGCTTCCAGCAGGACCCAGGCTCGGAGATACCGGGCGTGCGCGTTGTTCGGATTGACCGCTTCCAGTCTGTCGACGACGGCCAGAGCTCCCTCGGCATCCTCATCCTTGAGCGTCATGAGTCCCTCGACCAAAAGGGACAGGAAGAACTCATTCTGCGGGTGTTCCGCCACCAGGGCCCTCAGTTCCGACACGTTGGGATCGCTGTAGCGGTGTTCGAGGACATAGCGTAAGATCGCGCCGGCCTCGGGGTCCTGAGCGACCAGTCGATCGGGCACGAGCGACGTGGCGCTTCTCTTCCATCCGTAGAACACATATCGAATACACCGGAGACTGGCCACGGCGCTGGGGAATTCGTAGACGGTTCCCCCCATACACAACGCCAAGATCGCTATCCAAACCAGGGTCGCTAGTCTCACACTGGCCTCCGCAATCCGCCCATCGCTCCCGTTCCCAAAGGGCCCACCTCTCCTGAAGGTCTGTCACCGCCTGTCTTGCTGTACCTATCGTACGGTTTTGGCGTGACAGAGACAAGAAGAATCCATGGGCCGGCCGAGCCAGATCGGTGCTGAGGCTCTCACTCCGATTGGGGCTCAGTCGCGGACTCGGAATTCGTATTCCCAGAGCTTGTCCTGTTCGGGGTCCACGACGTGACGGCAGAGGAGAAAGCCGTCGGCGGCAACCTCGTACTCGAAGTCCCTATGCACGACCCTCGCCAGCGAACGCCGCGTCCCGTCTTCCGTAGCAAGCTGCCCCACGTAACCATCGCAGGGTTTCGGTTTGAGCCAGCTGGATACCGAGTCCGTCTTGCATCGTACCATGGGCGAACGCATCAGTGGACGGCCGCTTCTGCCTTTTGCCTCAGGATCTCGTTCATCGATTCTATTCTACTACTTGAGAGGAAAAGACACCAGCGAAACGCCTTCCCCGGCGGTCGAGGATCACAGCGCTTCGCCACTCATTTCATGATCCTTCCGCGCCCCGGGGAGTATGCGGGCGATGACCCGCACAACGCTGTTCTCATCGCCAATGGCCGTCTCGAGGTCGTCTGAATCGCAAGCGAAAAGCCCATTGAGGCGAACCTTCCAGTTGGCATCCGCCAGCAAGGCATGTACCTGTTCGTCAGGCCAGTCGTAACCCAGACTCGTCAAGCGCCAGACGACAGAGGCACGCACCTGTACGTTGTCCGAACTAAGATACTCCAGCAGTGCGGGTACGGACGCAACGGTCAGATGGCCAAACACAGGTTCCAGGTACGTATGGCTGGTATCCTCGCGATGCGTCTTGAAGTCCTCCCGTCTGAGCATGATCCCGTGCTCGGGAATCTCCAGCACTTCCGCCGACGGCGCCGATTCGGACACGTACTGGAGCATCTGCTCGGCCAGCGTCCGGTCGCCGGCTGTCGCCAGGATCTTGAGGGACTCTTCCTCTTCGAGGAGGTCGGATAACGATAACCCCGTTGTATACTCCTTGAGCAGAGCGGCTGACTCTGGATATGGCAGGCCCCGCATCGCGTGATAGAACAGGCATACTGCATGGCCGTCCCCGGAGCCGCTCGACCGCGAGCGACTACGTGACTCGCGGACCTGGCGCCGTCGCTCCAGGAAAGGCGCCATCAACCACTGAAAACGGGCCCGTGCTTCGGCCGGATCGCTGACAAACGCCAGCGCTTCGGCGATCTCGAGCAGTGACTCCAGACGGTCGGTGTCGATTTCCGGGGGATCAACGGCAGGTTCCAGGTCCAGAATGTCCGCGTCGATCAGCAGTCGATCCAGCAGGTTGGATCGCTCGCGGTTCTTCCGCATGAAGCGTCCGACGTGGCCGTGCTCGCTCAGACTGATCAACACCTCGTGGATCGTAACGAGATCTCCCAGTTCCGAGCGGAGGCGTTCCTTGTCTTCGGTCGGAAGCGGCGCATTGAACAGCGCAGTCATCTTCGCCACGAAGAGCCTATCCAATTCCTTCTTGGCGTCCTCGTCTGCCAATCGGGCTTTCAGAATGAGACCCTGGAGACAGTTGGGGTCCTGACGGATCTGCAGGAAGGGTTCACCCAGCGCGGTGAATCGACGCTCAAAAACGGAGACCAGGCGTTCCTTGGCGGACACATCCCCCCACTTCGCTCGCATCAAGAGCGCCTCCAGATTATTGGGATCTACCATCGCTTTGACGACAATGGGATGAATGTCGCGTCCGCCTTGATAGGCCAGTCGTCGAAGCCTTATGTCACTGAGAGGCTTGCCTCCGGTCTGCCGCTCGGTCAAGAAGGCCGTCACGTCTTCCGGCGCGGCCAGGTGCAAGCGCTCCGGCACACCCGCGTCCCGGCCCCACGGACCGTGCTCGTCTTGATCGGGCTCACTGGCGACGATCATCCGTTCATAGTTCTCCCGCGTCGTCTCAGGCACCGGCCCATACAATGCCAGCGGGTCCGTCCACATGGTCTCCAGCCATCGCCACTTTGCGGCCGACAGGTCAACGCCCACCAGAATCGCAGACCAGCAGACCAGCATGACGACAGCGATCACATGCGCCAGCCGTGCGCGCGTGACCACGATCTGGCCCTGGCGGGCGAAGAATCGCGTCAAGGCGTCCCATACGATGATTCGATTATCGGCAGAGTGTACGGCAATGATTCCCGCCAGCAGCAACGTGACAAACGTCAGGATCGCCGGCAGAAACGGTACGCCCCACACCAGACGGATGATTCCCGTCGCGACGAACAGCAGCAAGGCCATCTGCACAATGCGCAGCCGCAGCAAGCGATCGTACGGGAAGGCCCTGAAGACATGCTGCCGGTAAACCACAACGGCCCACAGTACGATCCATAGTGCCGGCCACCCCAGCACCCAACCTGTCAGCGAGAGCCAGTCCCGAATATCGTCCGGCCGATTGATTTGCGCCACACCGATGGCAAAGGCCAACCCGAGCAACAGCCAGCACGATCCACAGACCACAGCCACCCAACGCCGCCCCCGCCGGAAACGTTCGTGATCGAGCGGCGGCAGATGGGCTAGAAGCCAAAGCAAGCCGCCAGCCGTCGCCGGGATAACGATGAATGCGATGCCGGCCGCAGATGTCCCCGGCAGCAACTTGTTCAGAAAAGCCGACAGAGCGAGCAGGCAGTAGAAGCTGACCAGCCCGACAGTGAAGAGGACGTACGCCTTGAGGCCGATGCCCGTCGGCTCGCCTCGGCCACGCAGCAGGTTGACGATGACCAGGAACACCCAGAGCAGGGGAAGCGGCGGCCCGAGCATCAGCGGCACGATGGCCACAATCCCTGCCTTCATGACAGCGATGCCGCTGGTAAACGCTTCGTGAAACCAGCGTTGGAGCATCGCATTGATCGCCAACGTCTGGCCCAGGTGGAGACGAGCCTCCCACGCCTGCTCCTTTGACAGATCGAGCTTTCGCAGTCTCATTGTCTCCGTCAGTTGAAGCAGGAACATCCCGTGTTCGAGCTGGCCAAACGTTTGCCCGTTGTCAATCAGCCTCTTGCCCATGACGGCAGCGGCTTCACTCAGGTCGCGACACGCGTCCGGCCCGAGTGTTGCATAGGGTCCCTGCGAACGTGCGAGGAACGCGCCGAGATCGAAATAGACCCCCGTCTCACCGGGCCGTGCCTTATACCGTTCCCACAGAGGCACGCAGGTCCTCTCGCCCAGTCGATCCACGCGCTGCCGGTACTTGCTGTACGGCAGATAGAATTCGCCCAGGCCGTTGCCCAGCTCGAACTGCGCCACAGCCTCCTGCTCCCGGCCCGTCTCACGAGGCGGCTTCAAAAGGGCCCAGCCCTTCAGGTACCGATAGTGCGCGTTCTCAGGACTCAACCCAATGAGTTCGTCGATCAAGGCCAGGGCCGCCCGGCGATCGACACAATGGGCCTCCAGCAGCCGCTCGGCAAGCTGGGCCAGAAAGAACTCGTTCTCCGGATAGCGCGTCACCAGCTCGCCGAGTTCCTGATCGCTCGGGTCTGCCAGACAGTACTTCAGAATGTCACCCGCCTCCGGATCGACCACGATTTCCTCGTCGGATACGAGAACGCCCGCATCGTCTCCGGACACCGCAGAATCACCCCTCCGGCCTTGGAAAGCGTGCCGCCGGATGAGCAGCGCATTCGGAATCTCGTAGAGCGTGGCCCCCACGCAGGCAAGGACCAACGCAATCCACAAGCGCCTCCGAACTCGCATGACAACCTCCACACAGTAGAACGGCTCTCTGTCCTGGGGACAGGTCTCACTCTAGGATAGACGCACACCCGCCCACAATAATCAAGACGAAAGCCGAACGCCCGCGTTACACCAGACCCGCCCACTTTCCTCCGGAATGCCGCGCAACCCAAAGACGGGTCCCACACCACCCCCATGATTGTCTCGCCCCAGGCTAATCGCGGACGCGGAACTCGTACTCCCAGAGCTTGTCCCGTGCGGGGTCTACGACGTGACGGCGCAGCAGAAAGCCGTCGGCGGTGACCTCGTACTCAAAGTCTCGCCCGCTGAAAGGATCCTTGAGCATATGCTCCGGCAGTGCCTCCGGCAATTGGCCCGTCTCGGCATGCTCAAGATAGATCGTCGCGGCGATCTTCAGCGCGTTGGCGTAGGCGACGGCCCGGGTGTTTAGATCGTGCACCCTGGCGACCTGCGAAGGCGGGGACGCCCACAGCCACAGGTCTCGGTCAAGTGTCTCACCAGCGCATCGGGCCTCTAACTCCGCCCCAAGCCTCTCGATTTCCGCCTGCTGGCGTTCGTAGGGCATGTCACTGTCCAGAACGGCCTGTACCCCATCCTGAAACGGCTGACGCAGTTCCCGCGCTCGGGCCACGATCTCTTCGTCCGCCATACCCGCCGTCTCGGGCGGCCAGGATGCCCTGATCTCCGTCAGCCGGACGGCGTCCCCGCGCATCTGCTCCACTGACAACTCAAAGTCCCGGTACACGACCTTGGCCAGCGAACGCGGGGTTCCATCGACCACAGCAAGCTGCCCGCGTAGCCAGCGCAAGTCTTCGGCTTGAGCCGGTTCGATGCCGAGTACGTCTCGCATCGTGCCATGGGCGAAAGCATCGACGCCGCAGGCCATGAGGAACGTCACAAGTACTTCGTCGCCGATGTGTCGGGCCAATTGGCGGATAGCCACGCACCGCGCCAGCGCCGCCCGCTCGTGGCCGTCGTATGCCAGCGTCCGCGCGTCCACGGCCAGAACGAACGCGAGCTGACGCACCTCACCCAGCACCTGCATTGACATGTCACGGCCGTCCGGGTGCCGGAACCCCCAGGTGCATTGAGGCATCTGCCCCGCCATCTCGGCCAGCCGAATCGTATCGCGACAGTGCCCGAGATAGCTCCTGATCTTGCTATCAGGCTCAGCGCCTCGCAAGACCGCGTTGATCATCTCCGACGTGGCATCATCCGGCTTGGGGCGCAGCACAAACGCCTGATAATAGAGCAATGCCGCATTGTCCGCACTCGGCAGCCCGGCTGCCTTCAACCACGGCGTGACTTCCTGGCGCTGGGCTTGGAGGTCATCCCAGATATCCTCCCAGATATCCACCCAGTCGACCGGCTCGCCGACGTTCGGGTCCACCAGGTTTGGGCTGATGGACCAACTCCCGCCCAGGGCCGGAGCCAGTGGAACCAGAACCACGAGAACTGCCAGCGCCGTCGCCGATGACATACGATTCATGAGTCGACCTCCTCTTTCCAGAGCCTTATCCGCTTTCCGTGTCGCACCATCCATTATACCAGACGCACAGAACCCGAAAATCATCAAACCGCCGAACGCACGCCGTTTTGCGGGGTCGCCGCCGGTTTTACGCTTCCTTGGCCACGGACAGACCGCTAGAATCGGTGGCGAACGCACGCGCGGCACGGGGCCGCCGTGATAGAGAATCGGATACAAGATGGGGGTCACAGATGACCGAGCGATTTGAGAGTGTCGACGCAATCCTGGATTTCGCTATTGCCAACGAAATCGAGGCACAGCAGTTCTACCGTGACCTGGCGGCGAAGGCGAACGTCCCGGCGATGAAGCAGGCCTTCGAGGACTTCGTCAAGGAAGAGGAAGGCCATCAGGCCAAACTCGAGGGCGTCAAGGAAGGCTGGCTCGAGTTCCGTGCCGGCACGCAGAAGATACAGAACCTGGCCCTGGCCGACTACTTGGTCGAGTCCGATCCGAAGCCCGACATGACCTACGCCGAGGCCCTGATCTTGGCGATGAAACAGGAGAAGGCCGCCTACAAGCTGTATTCCGACCTAGCCGCTACGGCCGAAGCCCAGGAGCTGCGCGACCTGTTCCTCGACCTCGCGGCCGAAGAGGCCAAGCACAAGCTGCGCTTCGAGATCGAGTACGACGACGTCGTCCTCAAAGAAAACTAAACCGACCAGCGGCGCCGCTCAGAGTTTCGTACTTACGAACGGATCGAGGGAGGCAACATGAGAAGGCGATTCACGCTTCTGGCGTTGTCATTGTGCATCAGTAGTATAGCCGGTGCCGCAGTCGAGCCCGTGTATCCGGGGCGCGACTGGGCAACGAAGCCCCCGAGCGAGGTCGGCCTCGACGCCGGCAACCTCAAAGCCTTCAGTGACTACACGAAAGGCTTCGGCTGCGTCATCCGCCACGGCTACCTCGTCCACACCTGGGGCGACCCCTCGCGCCGCATGGACGTCGCCTCAGCCGCCAAGCCCATCTACGCTCACCTGCTCCTCCAGGCCCTCCAAGACGGCCGCATCTTCAACCTGGACGAGCCCGTCTGCAAATGGGAGCCACGACTACAGCAGACCAACGCCAAGCTCGGCTACAAGGACGCCCGCATCACCTGGCGTCACATGGCCAACCAGATCTCCTGCTACGGCCTGGCCGAGGAGCCCGGCACCGCCTACGCCTACAACGACTGGCAAATGGCCCTGCTCATCGACACGCTCTTCACCAAGGTCTACGGCGCCGGCTTCGACACCGTCGATGACGCCGTCCTCCATCCGCACCTGACGGACCTCATCGGCTGCCAGGACAACCCGACCCTTCTGGCCTTCGGCACCGGCGACCGCCCCGGCCGCCTGGGCATCTCGCCCCGCGACTTCGCCCGCTTCGGACTGCTCTATCTGCGGCAGGGCAAATGGAAGGACAAGCAACTCCTCAGCCCCGGACTGGCCCACCTGGCGGTAACCGACCCCGTGCCCAACGCGATCCCGCGCGCCGGCAGCGAAGCCGCCGAGATGATCCCCGGCCAGCGCACCCTCGGCTCCCGCCGCATTCCCGACAACCAAACCGAACACATGGGCAGCTACAGTTGGCTGTGGTGGATCAACGGCGTCGACCGCAAGGGCCACCGTCACTGGCCCGACGTCCCCCCAGACGCCTTCGGCTGCTTCGGCCACGGCGGCAAACGCGCCATGGTCGTCCTGCCCGCCCTCGACCTCATCGTCAGTTGGAACGACACCCCCATCCAAAGCCCCGACATGGAAAACCACGCCCTGAGCCTGCTACTCGGTGCCGTCAACGAGAAGCCGGGAAGCCGAGACAATGATTCCGTCGACGTGTGGGAGTGCGCCGACTGGCATACGGACGACGTTAGTTACACGGGCAATCCGTTCGATGTCAGGACCACGGTGACCTTTCGCCATTGGGCAAGCGGCGCCAAGCGAACGACGGAAATGTTCTACGAAGGCAACAACACGTGGCGGTTTTATTTCCCCGGGACCCGCACCGGCCACTGGACGTTTCACACCGCCAGCGACCTGGCCCGTCTCGACGGTCATACCGGCGGCATCGCCGTCCGCGATAGGAGCGGTGGGGCACCCAAAGGATTCCTCACACACGTGGGCAACAAGTATGCCATTCAAGTACGCAACGAAACCGACCTGCACGGCTACCTCTTCAACGTTTACATGGGACGTGTCAACCAGCCCGTTTTCCTGGAGGAGTTCGGCTCAGACCTGGCGCAAGTTGAAGAGAAGGCCTTGGCGTATCTCGACGAAGCGCGAGCGAACGGTTTCGAAATCATCTTCGTGCACGTCAACAACAACTGGTTCAAGTTCGGCGCCCGCCGACACGACGAGCACGACAGCGTCAACCCTGACCTGCTCACCTTCGACGTGTTGGAGACCATCATTCGGACCGTACACGCCAACGGTGGCCGCGTCCACCTCTGGGCCTGGGGCGACGAATCGCGCAAGTGGACACCCAAGGGCGTGCCCGGCGGTATCAATGGCGAGGCGGACCGCCGCCTCCAGCGCTACATCGCCGCGCGTCTCGGCCCGTTGCCCGGCTGGACCATGGGCTATGGCTTCGACCTGCACGAGTGGACCAGCGAAGCCGAACTCAACGCCTGGGCCGACTACCTCCACGAACACATGGGCTGGCAGCACCTGCTCTGCGCCCGTGGCTTTCGCCTGCGTAGCCCCTACAACATCAACGCCTACGACGGCTTCGGCCGCGATGTCCCCCTGGCCACCACCGCGCACGGGCCGGCCAGCTACGAAGAGATCGTCGACGACCTCAACAGCGACGTCACCAAACCCCACCTCTACGAAGAACGCCACAGCTACCGCCGCGAAGGCTTCAACCTCGACATGGACGGCACCCGCCGGCTCCTCTGGTGGCAGGCCTTAGCCGGCGGCATGGGCGGCTTCTTCGGATTCTACCCCGACAGCCCTCATCCCTATCCCAACCCCGAGCAACTGCGCACACACTACGACTTCTGGCACACCGGCCGCCGTTTCACCCTCGACATGCAGCCTGCCAACCATCTCGTCAAGGAAGGATACGCCCTCTGGTCACCCGCCACCGAGAGCGGCGTCTTCTACACCGAGAATACCGAGAAGATCTCTATCGAGTTATCCGCGACGAGGGACCCGCAGCCGCTCGTGGTGTTCAATACGCAGAAGGACCCCGCCGAAGCGAGACAGGATGTCATGAACATCCCTCCCTCCGGCGGATCGTTCTCGTTCCGCTCAAGCCCCGCCTCGGATTGGGCCTATACCGTTGGGGACTTCACGCAGGCCTCTGGCCCGGCCCCCGACGCCTTCTGGGGCCTGATCACCGTCGACAAGGCCTATCCCCAGTGGCCCACCCAGGTGCTCTTTTCACGTGAGAGGACAAGAGCGTTTCTCATGTGCGGCCCGGGCGATCCCGAGGATTTCCTCTACCGCGGCGCCCTGAACCCCGATGGCACGCGCAACGGCGACCAGATGGCCCTGATCGACAAGCTCAAGGGCACCGGCGCCAATTGCATCTACCTCATGGCCGTCCGCTCCCACGGCGGCGATGGCGACAAGACGCACAATCCCTTCATCAACAACGATCCGACCCAGGGCATCAATCCCAAAGTGCTCGACCAGTGGGAGCAGTGGTTCACCGAGATGGACCGCGAACGCATCGTCATCTACTTCTTCATCTACGACGACAGCGCCGTCGTGTGGAACACAGGCGACGACGTCGGCCCCCAGGAACGCGAGTTCATTGAGACACTGGTCAACCGCTTCGAACACCACGGCCACCTGATCTGGTGCGTCGCGGAGGAATATGGCGAGCGGCTCAGCGCCGAACGGGTCCGGCGCATCGCCGCGACGATCAAGGCGACCGACGACTACGATCATCCCGTGGCCGTACACCTCAACCACGGCCTCGACTTCTCCGCCTTTGCTGACGACCCCAGCATCGACCAGTTCGCCATCCAGTACAACGTCCCCACCGCCGAAGAGCTGCACGCCGGCCTCCTCCAGGCCTGGCGCGAGGCCAAAGGCCGATACAGCCTGAACCTCTCCGAAGCCGCCGATTGGGGCACCCGTGCCGAAGCCCGGCAGAAGGCCTGGGCCTGCGCCATGGCCGGCGCTCAAGTCATGGTCCTGGGCATGGACATCGCGAGCACATCACCCTACGACCTGCGCGGCTGCGGCAATGTCGTGCGATTCTTCCGGCCCGTGAACCTGCGCGAAATGGCGCCCCACGACGAGCTGGCCGCCGGCGACACTCAGTACGTCCTGGCCAACCCGGGACAGCAGTACGTCGCCTACTCCTCGCATTCGACCGGCCGCATGGGGCTGAAGGATATGAAAGCGGGCACGTATTCCTTCCACTTCTACGACTGCGCCGCGAACAGGCACGCCCCCCAGGTATTCCTCGAGGTCAGCGCAGGCGACCACACCTGGGACGTCCCGGCCGGCTTCGGCCCCGAGGTCGCCGTCAACATCCGCCGCCAGTCGGACGAATCACCCCGATGACCACAGCGCCGCTCCAGATGCCGCAACAGCCCTCGCCTCATTCCCAGGGCGCCGGTTTGAAGCCGGCAGAGGCCCGGCGCCCGAAGCGAATCGCCTTCCCGCCGCGCTCGAACGCGCCGAGGTCCGGCGCCGCCCCCACGAAATCGTCGTTGAATCCGTCAATGACCACACCGGCGTCAATGACCGGATTCGGCACCGTGACCACCGGGTCGGTGATCGTGACCGTCCGCTCCCCCTGTTGGATCTTCACCTTACCCCACTGGATCTTCGTCGTCGTCCGCGCCGGAAAGAACTCGAGATTCGTCGAAGCGACAAACGAGGGCTTCCCTCGGATGCCGTGACGCTCCCGGGCCAGCCCGCGATCCATCCCCGTGAAGAGATCGTAATCGAAGTCGCTCGGCGGTTCCGCCGGCCGGGACGAGGTCAATCGCCCTCGGCAGTCAAAGATGTTGTTGCGCGTCACCGTATTCGGATTGACGTGCCCGCTGAACACGTGGAACGACCCCTTGGGCTGTAGCGCCGTGTTGTGAAACACAAATCGCCGCCCGCCGCCGAACGCATCCCGCTCGCCGACCTTGATCATGCACCCGCCCAGAGGGTCCTTATGTGTCCAGCGGCTCAGCCCGAACACGTTGCGAAAGATGTACAGCGGGCCCTTTGACGTGCACGCCACCGCAATGTGCTGGGCGGTGTGGTGCGTGTAGTTGCCCCAGATGCGCACGTTCATATTCGCCCCTTCGCTCTCGATGGCATCGTCCCAGACGTTGGAGATGATGTTGCCATAGATGTCCGAGTCGCGGTTGGGGCTGCCTTCGAAACTGAAATTCGAGCCTCCACCGAACGCGTCATTGAAGCCGTGATCCTCACTGGAGCGCATCTCGTTGTAGCGAATCACGTTTTCCCCCGTCGAGTTGATCAGACTGATCGCCTGGGGCCCGGCCGGATGCCCGTCGTCCCAGTCGTTCGATCCGCCCCGCGGGTTCTCGATCAGGTTGCGCTGGATCGTCAAACGCCCGGCGCCGCGATCCGCATAAATCGCACTGTCCATATTGCCCACGTTGCCGTACGTCTTCGGCCCGCCCGCTCGACCCCAGTACGTGATGCGGCAGTCCTCCACCACGATGTCGTGCCGCCCTCGCTCGATCAGAACGCCGTGTCTGGCCGCGTTCTTCAGCTCCAGACCCCGCACGATCACATAATCCGCATCGATCACGACGTTCTCATCCGCCGCGTTCATCACGTCGATGGTCGCGTGACCGTCCGTCGTCACCAGGTGGTACCCCTCCGCCGTCCCCGATTCCTTGATGCGAAGCCGCTCGCGCCGTATCCCACCCTCCAGCCGAGTGATCTTTCCTATCGGCAACTGTTCGGACCGCGTCCGCGCCCGGAGCTTCGTCTTCGTCTGCTCCACCGACAACTCAATCTCATATTCCGTATCCGCCGTCAGACCGACCAGACTGCCCCGGTACTGCCCATCGCGCGCATCGAACACTAGGTCCATCCCCCGTCGCCACGCATCCGAGTCGGTAGGGCGGTATCGCACCTGGCAATCACCCCGCGCCTCCGTCTGGTGATAGAGACCGACGCACTCATACGTCGCCACCGCCGAGGTCTTGTCATCGGAGTCCGACGCCAGCCCCGCAAGCGAACAGGCAAACAGGAAGATCAGCGAGAGTTGAACGATACGTGATTTTGGCATAGTCGAATCCCTGCCCAGTATGAATCAGATATCCCCAGTCTGACTATCCATATCCTCGTGCAGGCTCGTTGTCCAGGCTCTTCTTCCAGATACAGCCCGGCCGATGTACGCCGCAAGCGCTCCTCCCGAGCGTCCTAGCGCTCCAACATAGCTCCGGCCTCGCGATCGAGCAGCACAGGACCGCCCCGCGCCCTCCACACCCGGCACAAGGGTTCCTCCTCGCGGACCCAGCCCTCCCGGTCCAATCGTCGTCGAGTCGAATAGAGGCGCTGCCCCGATTCCGCCCGGCGGTACTCGAACAGCGGCACGATGCGCGCGTTCTCATCCTCGACCGTGCCCGGCAGAGCATAGAAGAACGGTTCGCCCGATGACGCAGAACGCTCTGTGGACAAACGCCTCGCAAGCCCATCTCCCCTGGACACCCCCTGAGCATATACCGCAACATAATCGCCGCCGGCCCGACCGGGTTCGACCGCATAGAACGCCACGCCCTCGACACGCTCCCACGCCTCGGCCTTCTCCACCCCGTCACGAAGCAGATACCCGCCATCCCCGCGCACCTGATACACCGGCGCCGGCAACACCAATCGCGCATCATCCAGCCGCAATCGGTACATAATCTGGTTGTAATCATACCGCGGCGTCGCGTGCTCGGGCGACCCGGAGAACGTATGCGAATACGTCCCCTCGAAATAGATCGTCCGCCCACCGTCCTGGTCAAAAAGCGGATGATGCTTCGGATTGTAGAACGAATACTTGTTGTGCGTCACGATCCGCCGCACATACGCCCACGGTCCCACCGGCGTATCCGCCTCGCCGTACCACACCTCCCCCAGAACCGACGGATCGCCGAAGTGCTGCACGAAGATGCCGACCCACCGCCGCCGATACGCATTGTAGTACACCGTCCCATTGTGAGGCGAGACCGCCTTGCCCGTTTCGACGTCGTAAACGCGCACCCCCTTCGCCTCCGCCTCTAACGCCTCTATTGTCTCGGCTTTCGGTTTACCCATCGAAGCCAAAACCTCGCCGAACGCCACCCACTCGGCCTCGCCGTTACCCGACTCTCCCGGCACCAGCCCCGTCAGCACCTCGTACTCATTGGCGTCGACAACGCTGTCCCACCGCGCCCGCACACGCAGCCGCACGCCCATCGGCGAAGGAGACGTGAAGTAATAATACGGTTGCCCCTTCACCTCCACCTCGAACGCATGTCCCGTATTGCGGTAGGGCAGAAACTCCAGCCCCGGCCGCACAATCGGCTCGAACGTCTCCGTCCCATCGTTGAAGACCATCAGCCCCCGTTCCAGCACCTCATCGAGACCCTTCAACAGGGCAAACTTCGCCACCATCCGCTCGGCCCCCTCCGGATCGGTCACCGTCAGCAACCCGTCGAGCCACACCAGCCCATGCTCCTTCAACGGTGCCACCGGCCGGCTGAATCCGCTCTCATCGACATAGTACTCCAGATCGACACCCACGCTCGGGTCCAACCCCCCACGCCCCGGCAGATCGGAAACCGCCCCCGACATCTCAAACAGCCCCAGCGGATACGATACCCGCCCCGTATCACCCCACATCCAGAACACCCGCCCCCGATAAAGGCACGTAAACACCGAGTCCTGCCCCATCACCTGCCCATTGAGCACGGGGTTCTTCAATGGCACCGCCCGCCCCGTCAGCACGCTGTCCCGATAGATCCCTTGCCCCGTAACCCGATACAGCCGCTCGGCAATATTGATCCGCTTCACCTCGACCGTCGCCGTCCCCCCGGCCCTCGTCTTCAGCCGCACCCCCCGGTACCCAAACCCATCCTTCGGATACTCATACCCGTGACTGGCCACATGAAAGAACACCTCCCGATCCATCAACCCCGGCTCACAAAACGCCACCACACCATGGCTGTCCGTCACATACCGCAGATTGTTCGTCGTCTTCAACTCCACCAGCGGCACCCCACGCCCCGTCTCCCCATCCACCACCCGAATCGCAAACCACTCCCCCGACGAATCCTGCCCCAACGCGACATGACCCGCACAAACCACGACGAAGACCGCCGGCACGGCGACCATCAGACGAGCCCGCTTGATTGTTGTCAAAGTGCAACGCTCCATGTGTACTCCTTCGCCAAAAGACAGGCTGACAGCAGACCACCACCGACGGGGCTGTTTCAATTGTAGAGTCGTAGGTAAGGGCAGGAAAGTTCCATCTCCCCAGCGACCGGCGCCATTTTTCCGCCCGGATGCCCAGGCCGGCAAGCGCCGCAGATCAGCTACGCCGACCGCCGAAGATGCCGTTGCCGTTCAGTTCCTCGGCAGCATCGATCAGGGGGGGCTCATTCGGTTCGTTGGCGTCGCAGGGACTGCTCTCCAGACGCAAGACAATCACGTCATCATCCGATCCGTTATGGGCCTGTCCGGTCACAACGATCCGGCCGTCGGCCTGCAGAGCCAGACCATAACCCCATTCCGTGTTTTCACTAGGATCGTAGGCATACACGCCCTCAGATCCAAATGCCGGGTCCAGAACCCCGTTTGGATCGTACTTCAGAACGACCACGTTCCAGTCTGAGGCCCCAATGTAGCTGTCGCCGCTATGCCCGGCCACGAGAACCGAGTCATCGCATCGAACCACAAGGTCATAACATTCCTCCCGGTTCCCCCCATCGTAAAGCGCGATTCCTTCGTGTCCGAAGCTCGCATCCAGAACGCCGTTGGGATCCAGGCGCAGAACGACAATATCATAGTCAGTCTCCTCGGACCCCGCCTGCGTCATGAGACCGGTCACCAGGACCCTTCCCTGTGAGTCCAGGCCTACGCCGTATCCCCGGTCATAATCGCCGCCGTCAACAAGAACGATCCCATCGTCGCCGAATGCCTGATCCAGAATGCCGAAGGCGTCAAACCGGACGACCATGATGTCATAATCCAAGCCATTGTGGCTGTTGCCCGCCACCACGACGCTGTGGTCGTCCAGTACCGCCAGACGCAGACCAGAGTCGTAACCGCTTCCCCCATCAAGACTGACCAGGCCGTCGGTCCCAAAGGCCGGATCCGGATGACCCTCCGCCGTCAAACGGATGACCAACAGATCACCGTCTGTACCGTTATTACTGTAGCCGGCAATGACAGTCGAACCGTCCGCCTGAACCTGGAGGTCGATCGCTCCGTCGCCGTGCCCGCCATCATAGACAAAGACGCCGCTGGACCCGAAATTGGGGTCAGGCAATCCGTCGGTGGTCAATCGGAGAACCAGGACATCGCCGTCCACGCCATTGGCATGTGCCCCGCCCACCAGAATGGTCTCGTCCGGTCCCATGGCAACGGCCAACCCGAGATCGTTCCCCATCCCGCTGTCGTAGATGTACATACCGTCGATGCCAAAACTGGGGTCCAGGAGACCGTTTGGATCATAACGCAGAACAAAGAGATCGTCGTCCTCACCGTTGGTCATGTATCCGGTCACCAAGATCTTCCCGTCCTCCTGCAAAGCCACGTCGCGCCCGCGATCGTAGCCGGCTCCACCATCCCACAAGACGTATCCATCCGGCTCATGAAAGGAAGTGTCCAGAACGCCCTCCGCCGCCCCGGTCACGCTCCCCAGCACCACAACCACGATCGCAAGGCAAAGCATGGGTCTCAAAGTCATGGCAGTCCTCCTTCAGTGCAGATCAAAACGGTGATACCCAAACCCGTCACTCACATCACCACGCCTCACGGACGCGCCGCCCCCGCAATCGATAGCCCCATTCTAGGATAATCACCCCCCCGCAAGCAAGCACAACCCCCTCCGTCCTCGACCTGCGCCCCCCTCTATGTCACCCTGAGCGGAGCGCAGCGGAGTCGAATGGGTCTACACACGAACCGGACATGCTCCTGGTCGGCTGCCAAATCCCCCAGCCACGCTCCCTCTTACCTCCCGCTATTCCTCCGGCCTCCGCCTCCCTATCCCCTCGCGCACAATCTTATAAACCGTCAGCACCACAAACCCAACCACCACGTTGATCGCCAGCCCCTTGTATCCCCCCGGCCACCAATGGTTCACCAGCACCGCCAGCACACCCACCGAAACCCCCACAAACAACCCAATCTCCTCATCAATCTGACCCATCTTCCCAAACCCAACCACCACCAACAAACCAAAGAACAAGTACGTATAAGGTATCGTAATCATCCCAATCAAACGCCTCCAGATGTACTTGTCTAGGGTGGCGGCTTGCCCCACCAAATCCTCCTTGTCACCCTGAGCGCAGCGCAGCCACCCCTCATGTCACCCTGAGCGGAGCGCAGCGCAGTCGAACGGGTCTCCACACGAACCAGACGTGCTCCTGGTCGCCGGCCACACGTCTCAGCCTTGCTTTCCTAATCCTACCAAGTCCCTGCCCAAAAACGAAGCATGGCGGGAAACGGACTGCGTGACATCTTCTCCGGTAGCATGGCCTTCAGCCCAAGCGATTTCCTACGGGAACTCTACCTTTGCATCAATACCTCAACTCCCCCAAGTCACAGATCTCCTTAACATCTACCGTGCCCTTTCCCGTGCCACCACCCCATTGGCCCGAAGGAGACTTGCTTGCCTGATCCGTGCCACCGTAAGCACCCATGTTCACCCTCGCGCCGGTCGGTTCTGGCTCATCTTCAACTGACATGTCTGGATCTCCAGCGTCAATGCATGGGCTTGTGATTTCATCAGCCGTCCACATCAATGTGTCGGGATCGTACCTACCTTGCTCAGACCGCAGATGGTAGTCACCGTCAATCCAGAAATCATCTTCCGGGTCACGGGGGCTTCCATTCTGATCCCAACGGCCAAGGTCAGCAAAGCAGGGATCAGCATCTATGTTTCCAGCAGACCAGTGCAATTCGCAGCCATCATCGACATACATGTCACTTCTGCCGCCCTGCACATCGCTAAATGAGATAGTAAGACGCGTGTAGGTACGCCATTCTTCTTCTCCTAGAAGCTTCATCGCTATCTGATTTCCGTGATTTGCCCTGTTGGCCCGCAATATGCAGTTGACCATAGTCACTCCCGTTTCTATGCAGTATATGCCCCCGCCATAGATTGAGGAGTTTCCCGTAATGGTACAGTTTTCGATAAAGGGCTTACTCTGCCATTTGCAGGAGATACCACCACCTTCATCACCAGACGCGTTACCAGCAATGACGCAATTCCTGATCGTTGCGTAGGCAAAGTCATCACAGCGAATACCTCCGCTTCCGTCGCCTGCCCAGTTGCCTGTGATGATGCAGTTGGTGATCAGCGGCGCAGATCCGAAATAGCTCTCGTCTTTGATGAAAATGCCGCCACCGTCGTCAGGAGTACTATTGCCAATAATGTGACAGCATGCAATCTCGGCCTCGCAGCGACCACCGAGGTAAATAGCTGCTCCGTAATCGTCACACGTGTTCTCAGACAAGACACAGCGCACTATCTTTGGGCTTCCAGAATCACAGTAGAAGCCCCCCCCTCTGGCGTAGTGAGAATCTTTTTCACCATTAGCATGGCCACCTATGATGAAGAAACCATCAAGAACGGCTTCCTCAACCCCAAGAGCGGAAACTACGTGATAGCTGTTCTCTGTTCGACTCGGGTCGTAGGCCAAAAGACGAATGTTGCTCGCATGGGAGTCATTGCCTTCGAGATCGCCGCTGAGGATCGTCTCACGCGAAACGGGGTCCCATGCGTCCGGGTCTACCTCCCCGAACCCAGCGAACCCCCCCCTGAGCGTCACGCCATCGACGAGTTGGAATGTGGCTTCTCTGTCTCTGGGCGTTTGGCTCTCCCCCTGATCTGGCCCGTAAGTTCCCTGGGCCACACGGATCTCCACTGCTCCCGCCAGGCTGTTGGCCATTGCCAAGGCGTCCTGAAGGTGGACGTAGGCATCGGCCCAGTCTGTGCCGTCATTTGTTCCCCCGGCATTGCAGTCCACGTAAATCACCGTGTCCTGGCCGCATGCGCTGGATGCCAGAAGAACAAGGGACGCGGCCAGAGACATGCGGAAGCAGTTCTTGATCGACATGGCTTCACCTCCGATTCATGGGCACGCGCCTCGGGCCCGGCTACGAGACAGGAACGCACTCTCGACAACGCCTCCATTCTAGGATCTCGACCTGACAGTCTCAATCTTGGAAGATACGTATTTCCGTCGGAAAATCCCGAACTTCCCCCGGAACATCTCCCCTCCGGCGAGCGTCTGATATATAGACAACCAATATGGGAGCGAGGAAATGGCCACTCTCCAACTGGGAATTCAACCTCTCCACAACCATCGCGTCCGCCCCTGTTCGCGTCGCGGCACGTCCCTCTCGCGCCCGCCCGGGGCAGAAATGGCTCCGAATCCCCACCCAACCGCGCCAAACAAACCCAATTTACCAGACGCCAGAATCCCCGTATCCATTTGTATAGAATGCCTTTACGGCAAGACTCACACTCTCGCGGGCCAGACAAAACAAACCCAATCAAACCCAATCGCCGCCCCCGGCCCAACCCCATCTCAACTCTCAAATATCAGATCTCGGATTCTGATCCCCGGGCCCCCGCGCTGTCATCATCCGCGCCAAACAAACCCAATCTCCCCCGTTTCTGGCCCAGGAACGCCGGTCGCGCCAAAAAACAAACCCAATCTGCCACACGCCGAGATAGGTTGGCAGCCACCGGCCCATGGGTTAGAATGGCCGCAGTATCGTGCAATCGGCAGGGGGCCCCGGCCGGCCCGGAGCGGCCCACCCGCCGGCCAATGGATTCGAGAGCCTCTTACCACGGGAGAACGATCATGAACGAGCGCGAGGTCATTTCCGGATGTGCATGCTGTCGGTTGAATCGCCGTCGCTTCCTGGCGGCCGGGTGCGGAGCCTGCGTCAGCGCCGCCGGACTCCTTGCCACCCCGCGCCTCGCCCACGCCCAGGACAACGGCAAAGCCAAAATCCGCATCATCTATTCCCTCCACGCCCCGCAGCAGCCGGGCCCCGACTGGCCTAACGTCGGCTTCGACTTCCGTCCCGTCATGAAGCGCATCACCTCCACCCTGACCCAGCAGTGCCCGAACCTCACCTTCGTTACTTCCATGGCCAAGGGCGAGGAAGAGGCCAAGGCCATCCTCGAAAAGGACAAGTCCGCTGGCATCGATGGCTACCTCGTCTACCAGATGAACTGCTGGAACCGCGTCGTCCAGACCATCGCCACCTCAGGCAAACCCACCCTCTACGCCGACTACAAGTACGCCGGCAGCGGCGGATTCCTCGTCTACACCGCCGCCTTCCTCCGCAACAACAGCCCCAACGTTGGCTTCATCGCCTCGTCGCGCATGGAGGATCTGGTCGAAGCCGTCAAGTGTTTCGAGCTGATCAAGAAGGGCGGTTCCGTCTCCAACTTCGTCGCCGCCACCGCCCGCGTCCGCACGAGCCGCACCCCCCAGCCCGGCGACATGACCTGCAAGCCCGATGCGCTCAAGACCATCTCGACCGACGAATGCCTGCGCCGCATGAAGAAATCCAAAATCCTCGCCGTTCGTAACCAGGACTCCGGCCCCGCCGAACCGCGCGCGGGCATCCCCATGGAACGCGTGTCGTTTGCTGAGGTCAACGAGGCCTGGAAGAACGCCGACAAGGACGAGTCAAAGATGGTCGCCGATCACTGGCAGAAGGGCGCCACCGCCGTCATCGACGTCTCCCGCGAGACCCTCGAGACCTCGGCCGCCATGTACCTGGGCATGAAACAAGTCCTCAAGAACCACGACGCCAACGCCATCACCATCAACTGCCTCGGTGGCTTCTACGGCGGGCACATCCACGCCTACCCCTGTCTGGGCTTCCACGAACTGAACAACGAAGGCATGATCGGCGCCTGCGAATGCGACGAGCGCTCGACGGCTACCATGGTCACGGTGACCGCCCTGACCGAGGGTCGCCCCGGCTACATCTCCGACCCCGTCATCGACACCGCCAAACGCCAGATCATCTACGCCCACTGCGTCGCCGCCAACAAGGCCTTCGGACCCCAGGGCCCGGCCAATCCGTTCACCATCATGACCCACTCCGAAGACCGCCAGGGCGCGTCGGTCCGCTCGGTCCTGCCGCTTGGCTACATGACCACCACCCTGGAGATCGAGCCGAGCCGCAAGCAGATCCTCTTCCACCAGGGCAAAGCCGTCGAGAACGATCCCGACGACCGCGCGTGTCGCACGAAGCTGGCCGTCGAGCCCGTCGGTGACATCGAGAAGCTCTTTGGCCAGTGGGACCAGTGGGGCTGGCACCGCGTCACCGTCTACGGCGACCTCAAGGAGCCCATCTTCGCCCTCGCCGACGCCATGGGCTACCAAGTCCTCGAAGAAGCATAGAACGCAAAACGCGTGCACCATCGACGTGCACAACCAACGATCTTTGAGAAGACATAGAAACGTAGGATGGGCTTCAGCCCATGCTGATCGAAATGGAGGGGACGTGCTAGCGCGTCAGGTTCTCGTGCCAGAGATGTAGGATGGGCAACTTCGTTGCCCATGCGGATCAAGACGCAGCGGCGGCGCTAGCGTGTCGGGTTCTCGTACCAGACGACGCCGAGCCCCCGACCCTCGTGCCGCTCCTCGCACGTCAGCACGTCGAGGTCGCCGTCGGCATCGAGGTCGAGCAGTTCGATCCGGTCGAACTTGATCCCCACCGGCCCGCTGATCTCGTGCCCCTGCCAGTTCGGCTCGAATGCCGACTGACGATAGGACAGCCACCGCACGCCCGACTTCGGCGGCGTGGCCCCTTCGCAACTGACCACGATGTCAGACAGCCCATCCAGGTCGACGTCACCGACGGCAATGCCCTTGGCCGTGCCCATGTCTTCTGGAAAGGCGATGGTGGATTCGCCCCAACGCCGGCCCGTCTTATCCAGACGCCGCAAACAGAGAACGTCGGCCGGCTTGGCCGCGACCAGGACGTCACGCAGGCCGTCGCCATCCAGGTCAGCGATGGTAGCGAACATGACCTCGCGGCCCGCGCCACCGATGGTGTGACTGGCCCACGGCTGCGCTTGGGCCGGGCCGACACCGGGGTTCTCCAGCCAGCGGCAGCCGCGATTGTCACGGCGCCGGTCCGTGATCAGGATGTCCACGTCACCGTCGCGGTCCATATCGCAGGCGAAGATCGACATCACCCAACCGACCGGACAGATCGGGTGCCACACCCACGAGGCGACGTCGCGCGGATTCCGGGGTGCCCGTAACCACCCGAGTTGCGCATCCTTACCCTTGCCGGCCAGGACGAGGTCGACGCCGTTGACGCCGTCGATCTGCACGGCCTGGGCGAACATCCATTGCATCAGGTCTTTCGCCGCCGGGACCGCTTCCTGCTGCCAGGCGGTGGCCGAGAGGATGTCACTCGGATTCTTCGGCGCCCAGTGGACGAAGACCGCGCGGGTATTGCCTTCGCAGCAGGTGACGATGTCCACGGCGCCGTCGCCATCGAGGTCGGCCCAGGCGGCGTCCTCCACGGATGGCGTATGTCCCACGGTCACCGCCGGCCATGTCGCCCTAACGTCGTCCGGTCCCGGGTGCACGTACGCCCGCGTGATACCGCCTTCCTCCCAGCCCGTCGTGACATCGAGAAGGCCGTCGCCATTGACGTCCGCCAGCTTGACGCCGTCGGCGCCGCGCGAGGCATCGTCGATGATGTGGCGCCGCCACGGTTCCGCGCACCGCCCGACGGCACAGGCCAGCAGCAGGGCGATCGCGGGCATCCAAGGGTTTCTCGTGGACATAGACGATCCCTTCCTAGCAGTCGAATCCAATCACTCGCCATTCTACCGATTTGCCTGGAGCCAATCCACCGAGAACGAGGCCGCCACCGGGGACGTGACAAAAGGTTGATGGCATGGGGGGATCGCACTACAATGCCCGCGTCGCGACTGTTAGACGAACAGGTCATATGTCGGAGGGACGTATGTTCGAACTGAAAGCCTACCGCTGCCCCAACTGCGGTGCGGAAATCCACGAGGCACTGGAGGACGGTCAGCAATTCGACTGCCTCAACTGCCGTCGGGCGTTTCGCGTCCTGCTCGATGAGTCGACCGAGGAGGTTGGCTTCGTGCCCCTCAACGTGGCCGTGGTCCGGGAACCGCTGAACCTGCCGAGGGGCAGCGTCCGGGCGACTGCCACGCTCGCGACGGCCGGCTGCTGCTGGATTCTCGTCCTGATCAACGCACGGGTGCCCGGCTACCTGCTCAGTCTGCTGCTAACGATCATCGGATACTACTTCGGCTTCCGCCGCAAGGCCAGGAGTGCCCAGAGCCGCATCCTCAATGCCTCCGCCCGGGTCCAGGAGCCTTTGAACCTGCCCGGCGGGACGATTCGCCTGATCCTGATCCTCGGTTTCGCCGGTTGTGCCGTAGTGCTCTGGGCCCGCGACCAGATTGTCAATCCGGCGTATCTGGAGTTCTTCATCATCCTGGCCGGTCTGGTGGCCGGGTACTTCTTCGCGCGGCTGTCCCGTGGCACGGTCGGCTCGGCCTCCGGCAATCTGATCAATCATGTCAAGGGTTTCCTCGTGCTAGCGGCGACGGGAGCGCTCGTCGTGCTGCTGCTGGGCGGCATGTATACCGACGTGCCGCGACTGGGCCTGACTTTGGCCTGTGCCATCAGCTTCTACTTCGGATCGCGGTCCTGACGCAGACGACGACGCGCCCGGCTCGAAGGCGTTGACCGCCACGGGGCAGGGCGTTACGATGGATACGTTCGAGAGTCCAGCCGTATTCTTTTGCAGGAAAGAGAGGATCGCCATGGACAAGCAGCACGAGCAGAGCGAGACGGGGTGCTGCCCGCGCTTCGATCCGGAGCCCTGGGATGACAAGGAAGTGACCTTCGACAACAAACTGTTCGTCAAGGACCGCGTCCGCAGCTTTCTGCACATCCCCTTGAACTTTGGCAAGGTGATGGTGCGGAACATGACGCGCATCGAGGCCGCCGACGCCATGCTGGACGAGATGCTGCTGCTGTCGGATGAGAACTCGCTGTGGGGCAGTGATATCTACATCGCGGTCGCGAAGGACGTCCCGGGGGCGGAAATGGCCCGCATCTCAGGCACGTTTCTGACGCGCGCCTTCGAGGGGCCCTACAAGAACATGCGCCAGTGGATTACCCAGATGAAGGACTACGTGGCGTCAAAGGGCAAGGAAATGGAGAAGCTGTACTTCTTCTACACGACCTGCCCAAAGTGCGCCAAGGTCTATGGCAAGAACTACGTCGTGCTCCTGGCCCAGATCTAGGCTCGCATGTCACGGCGCCGCGGCCGGCGGCGTCTCAAAAGGTGATCTCGAAGGCGGTGTACCCTACGGCCGGAGGGATCGTCTCGACCTGCATCTGGCGGATATAGCCGGCCATTCGCTCCTGGATTTCGCCGAGGAACCCCTCTACGTCCTGTTTCGGGCCCTGCGCGTGCATCTCCACCGTGCCGTCGGAGACGTTCCGCACGAAGCCGGTGACGTCGTATCCCCTGGCGATATGATGGGCGGTGAAGCGGAAGCCCACGCCCTGGACGTGCCCCTTGAAGATGATGTGTTTGGCTATCTCATTCATCGGTCCACATGTTTGCTGTTGACGAATTGCTGGGAGCCGTTATTCTGAGGCCCATATTCTTCGTGTGATGCCATCCTAATCGTTATCCTGCGGTCATTCAAGGACGGTCTCGCTGGGTAGGTACGGCCACGGAGAAGCGACTAGGGATGCTGTCTTAGGATGGAGTAGTCCGCCCGATGGAGCGAACGCAGGTACTGGACCGAGACGAGCGTATTTGCCGCGCCCAAGTCCCCCCGATGCCCACGGTTCGCGCGTCCCTGCTGCATCGAACCGCTTCGGTCCTGGCGTCTCGTTATTTGCCGATCATCCTGGCTCTCGGGGCGATTGCTGTCTCGCTTCCGGCTATCGACACCGGACTGTTGACGGATGATTATATGCATCACGCGCTGCTGGCCGGTGATTCGGCGGCTGTGGAGAAACTGGGGGCCGCGGGCCTGGCGCCCAACGGTCCGGGACGCCTTCCCACGGCTCTTTCGGACCTGTTCGTCGTGGTTGACCCGGACGAGAACCTCAAGCGCTTCCGCGACTACGGTGCTCTGCCGTGGTGGACGGCGGATGATTATCGCGTGGCTCACTGGCGACCGGTGGCCAGCCTGACGCATTGGCTCGACTATCGGCTCTTCCCCGACAACACCAGACTTATGCATTTCCATAGTATCCTGTGGTTCGCGGCCGTGGTCGCGATGGTCACATACCTGTACCGGCGGTTTATCCCGGTCGCGTGGGTCGCCGGCCTGGCGGCCGTGCTCTACCTGCTCAGTGACGACAGCTACTTCCCCACCATGTGGTTGTCCAACCGGAATCTCCTGATCTCCCTTTGCTTCGGTCTGGCGACGCTCATGTTCCACGATCGTTGGCGACGAGATCGAAGCAAGCCGTCGGCCGTGGCGGCGCCGGTGTGTTTGCTCATCTCCGTTCTGGCGACCGAAGCAGGCATCGCCACCTGGGCTTATCTCTTCGCCTACGAAGTGACATTGGCAGGGGGACGTTGGACCCGGCGTCTACGGGCGCTGGCGCCGTCGGTGGCGGTGATCGTTCTCTGGCGGCTCGTCTACAGTTTCCAGGGCTACGGCGCCAGTGGCGGTGGGTTCTACGTCGATCCGGTCCGCGAGCCGATCGCGTTCCTGGCCGCTGTTGTTGGGCGGATTCCGTTCCTGCTGGGCTGCCAGTGGACGGCCAGCGCTCCCGAGCTGTATGGCCTGCTGGCCCCGGCGCTGCGCATCTGGCTCTGGGTGGTCCTGGCGCTTGTCGTCGTGGCCATCCCATTGCTGCTGTGGCCTTTGCTGCGCACGCATCGGCGGTTGCGGTTCTGGTTGGTGGGCATGTATACCGCGGCGCTGCCGGTTTGTGCCACGGTTCCCATGGGTCGGGCGCTACTGTTCGTGGCAATAGGGGCCTTCGCGCTGGTTGCGGACTCTCTTGGGGTTTGGCTCCAGGAGGCCAGCGTTGAGAGACCAGGCCGCGCGGCCCGATGGCTCCGCCTGACGATTATCGCCCTGTTGCTTTCGCACGTGCCCCTGGCCATGGGGGCCCGCGCCCTGTCGCCCGTGACGGCCTCTAAAGTACACAAGCGTCTCGAGAGAACGCTGGCGACGCGCAGCTTCGCTGGCCTCCAGGCCGACCAAGATGTTGTCGTCGTCAACGCCCCCAACCCGGCCTCATCCGTCCATGATCCCTTCTGGGCGGTCTATAATGACAAGAGTCTGCCCGGTGCCATCCGCATGCTGGTCCCCGGATACGGGCCGCTGGAACTGACGCGCACAGGCCCGCGTCGGCTCGTGATCCGCTCGCTGGCAGATGGTCTGTTCACCTGTCCGCGCGGCCTTCGCGCAGACGCCGTGCTGTTCTACAGGCACCTCAGTGACATGCGCGGTCGCCGGCAGCCTATGAAGGCCGGCGACCGGATCACATTGCCCCGGATGACCGTCGAGGTCCTGGCAGTCGATGACAGCGGCATGCCCTCGGAAGCAGCCTTCCTCTTTGAGACGTCTCTCGACGCGCCGGAATGGCGATGGCTGTTTTGGAATTGGGACCGTCGTCGTTTTCAGGCCTTCTGTCCGCCCCCCGTTGGACAGACGGTGTGCCTGGCCGGATCGGTCTGATTCGGCCGACGAGACACTGGCCCGTGAAAATGGGCTCGTCGCCCGCGACGACGCCGGGCGCACACGGGGCTGTACTAGCGATCCATTGCACCAAAATATCCCCGATTGTCATCCCCGCAACGCCAATCCGGCAGATTGGCATTCACCTGTGACCCAATGTGGATTATAATGCCGCCTCTGATTAGTCCGAGATGCCAAGGCCATGAGCAGAAACCAGAAAGACATCGAAAGAAACGAGCAGATCTACCAGCTCAGCACGCTGGTCGCGGGGGCGTTCTCGTTGCAGGAGGTCCTGGATCGACTCGCCGAGGCCGCCGTCAAGATCGTCGGCGCCAAGGCCTGTTCGATTCGCCTGCTCGATGAAGAGACCAACGACCTGCAAATGCGCAGCACCCACGGCCTCAGCGAAGAATATCGCAACAAGGGCCCCATCACGATGGACGACGAGGTGATCCGAGCGGCCTTCGCCGGCGAGGCCATCGTCATCGACGACATGCGCGACGATAGCCGCATTCAGTATCGCGATGCGACGGCCAGTGAAGGGCTTGTCAGCCAGTTGACGGTGGCCATGCAGTTTCGCAACCGGTCCATCGGCGTCCTGCGCCTCTACGGCGCGCGAGCGAGGGCCTTCAAAGCCGGGGATACCCCGGTCGCCCGCGCCGTCGCCTCCCAGTGCGCCTTGGCCATCACCAATGCCAAGCTCTATGCCGAGGCCATTGCCGGCCAGCGCATGGCCGAGCAGATGCGCCTGGCCGGCCTGATCCAGCGACGCATGATCCCCGAGAAGGCCCCCGAGGTCGAAGGGCTCGACATCGCCGCGAAGTACATCCCGTGCTTCGATGTCGGAGGCGATTTCTACGATTTCCTTTCTCTCGGCCAGGGGCGGCTCGTCCTGACCATCGCCGACGTCATCGGCAAAGGTGTTCCGGCCGCCATCATGATGAGCTGGTTCCGCGGCGCCGTCCAGGCCTATACCGAAGGGTTCCACGAAGTGCTCAAGAACGTGGGCCCTCTGCAGGGCGATCTCAACAGCGGGCTCAGAGCTGCCATTCGCACCAAGAACGCCATCGAGAATTTCAACAAGATGGCCTGTATGGAGTGCCAGGACGGCGAGTTCATCACGCTCTTCTACGCCACCATCGACGCGGCCGAGAGGACCATGACCTATTGCAGTTGCGGACACGAGCCGACGCTGTTGATCCGGGACGGCAAGACGAAGGATCTGGCCAAAGGCGGGCTCGTCCTCGGCGTCGATCCCCAGGCGCAGTACGAGATCGAGACCGTTCAGCTTCGCGATGGCGATTGTCTGCTGTTCTACACGGACGGTCTGGTCGATGCCATGGATTTCGGCAGCGAGATCTGGGGGCGCGACCGCATGCTGGAAGCGGCGGCGCGCTTCGCCGACTGTCCGGCCGATCATGTCGTGCGCAACTTGCTGGGGTACCGCCGACGGTTCTCCGGCTTGGCGCGACAGGTTGACGACACGAGCGTGATCGCCGTGAAGATTGGTCCGCCCCGTCAGAGTGGCGATGACTGCAAGTGCGAGGCAGCCGATGAAGCATGAGCACCCGCAGACCGATTCCGTTGTCCTATTGTTGCTCCTTTCTCTCGCGAGGCGGTGATGACGTCGCTCGTCGTGACGATTGATGGCCCGGCCGCCAGCGGCAAGAGCACGGTCGCTCGCCTCCTGGCCCGCCGCATCGACGCGACGTTCCTCGATACCGGCGCGATGTATCGCGCCGTCACCTGGGCCGCGCAGCGCGACGGTGTCGATCTGGGCGACGAGGCCCAGCTCGCCGGCGTCATTGACGGCCATGCCTTCGCGTTCGAGCCCACGGCCGACCAGTTGCGCGCCATCGTCGACGGTGCCGATGTCACGCTGGAAATCAGGGACCCGGCCCTCACGGCCAACGTGCGCCATATTGCCGCCTCGCCGGTGATGCGGACCCGGCTCGTCGAGATGCAAAGGCAGTTCGCCGGGGCTCACCGGCGCGTGGTGACCGAGGGACGCGACCAGGGAACGGTGGCCTTCCCGGATGCGGCCCTGAAGTTCTATCTCGAAGCAGACCCGGCCGAACGGGCCCGCCGCCGTCAGCGCGAGTTCGAAGCGCAGGGCCACACCGCTGATTTCGAGCAGCTAAAGACCGCCATCGAGGCCCGGGACCAAAGCGATCGCAAGCGATCCGTTGGGCCGCTCAGGCCCGCCCCCGACGCGATCCTTGTCGACACCACCAACCTGACTGTCGAAGAGGTCGTCGAACAGCTCCTCCAACACGTTCGCGAAAGGCAAGACGAGAACAAACCAACGTAAGGACGGGATTGAGGAAGTCATTGCTGCGACACAGTGATGACGCTCTGGGATGCCAAAAGACACACTGCAAATCAAATGGTACTGGGTGGCACGCTTTCTCTGTCAGGTGTTCACGCTGCTGTTCTTCCGCTACCGCGTGCGTGGCCGCAGCAACGTCCCGGCCGAAGGGGCCTTTATCCTCGCCGCCAATCATCAGAGCTTTCTCGATCCGGTCTTCTGCGGCATCGGCGCCAAACGCGCCTTGACCTACATGGCGAGGGACTCCCTCTTTCGCTCGCGCCTCTTCGGCGGGCTCATTCGCTCCGTCCGTGCCATCCCGCTCTCACGCGACAAGGCCGATATCCGTGCCATGAAGCTCGTCATCGCTCGGCTCAAGGAAGGACAGGGCGTCTGCCTCTTTCCGGAAGGCACGCGCTGTCGCGACGGTCGGATCACCGCCTTCAAGCCCGGTTTCGGTCTGCTCTGCCGACGCTCGAAAGCCTCGGTGGTGCCCGCTCTGGTCGACGGCGCATTCGAGTGCTGGCCTCGCAGTCGCAAGCTCTTCTGCCCCGGGCCCATCACCGTCTGGTTCGGCACGCCCATCTCTCCCGAGCAGATCCAAAGCATGACCAACGAGCAGCTCGCCGACCATCTGACCCAGACCCTCCGCTCCATGCAGCACGCCTGCCGCCTCAAGCAAGGCAAGCAACCCTACGACTACAGCGACTGATCGACCGCTGCCGCCATCCGGGACGCTCGGCTTTTCCAACGACCCCGGGGGCTATTGTGGAAACGACGTATATAGCATCATCAATTCTGATGGGTCCCCCGGCGCGTCCATGGGCAGCAACCTCCGTGCCCGGATCGTCGATGCGTCTGCGCGGGAGCGTTGGTCAATCGACGTTGCACGTCGCGCCGCCGATGATAGAATGAGGGACATGCGAAGAAGAACGTCCGTGTCCGTTATGCCAGGCGGCTCAGCAGCGTGAACCTCAAGCGAACAGGAACAACGTCCATGATCCAGAAGACTACTAGACGTCGGGATTTTCTGAAAGCTTCCACCGCCGTAGTGGCCGGTGCCGGGCTGTTGCAGACAGTTCGACCCCTGTACGGTCGGGCGGAATCCCCCAAGCTCCTCAAGGCGTGTCAGTTCCGCATGTTGCCGAAGGGACTATCTAATGCCGAGAAGTTCAAACTGGCCAGGCGATGTGGCTTTCAGGGCGTTGAACATTCGCCCATGAACGATCTCGACGCGGCCAAGGAACTCGGCGCTCTGTCCCGGGAGATAGGCGTACCTATCCACTCGATCTCCGGCGGTGGCTGGAATGCCCCGCTCTCGGACCCGCGCCCGGACGTGGTGGATAAGGGCCTGGCCGCCATGGAAACCGCCTTGCGCAGCGCCGCCGCCCAGGGCGCCGAAACCGTCCTCCTCGTCCCGGCCGTCGTGACCGAAGAGGTGGGTTATGCGGAGGCTTATTCCCGCTCGCAGAGGAATATCAGGAAGCTGTTGCCCCTGGCTGATGAAGTGGGGGTGACGATTGCCGTCGAGAACGTGTGGAACAAGTTCCTTCTCAGCCCGGTCGAATTCGCCCGTTACATCGACGAGTTCGATAGCCCCCGCCTGCGCGCCTACATCGACGTCGGCAACATGATCCTGTTCGGCTTCGCCCAGGATTGGCTCCGCACCGTCGGCCGGCGCATCGTCCGTATCCACCTCAAGGACTTCCGCCGCAAGGGCTACCAGTGGACGAATCTTCTCGAGGGGGACGTGAACTGGCCCCAGGTCCGCAAGGCCCTGGCAGAGATCGACTACCGCGGCTACCTGACCACGGAACTGCACGCCGGCGACGAAGCCTATCTCACCGACCTGGCCAGCCGCATCGACAAGATCATCGCCATGGTCTAGCACGCACGAACCCATCTGCGCCCGGACGACCCTCTTCGCCGGCGCACGGACTTAGCCGGCGGTGGCGTCTTGTCCCCACTTCAGCAGGCGCTGTTCCAGTGCGTCTCGGATGAAATCAGGCATCTCTTCCAGCAGCAGGCCCTCGACAAATCCCTGCGAGATTCGACTTGGGGCCGTGAGCCAGTGTACGAGCAAGAACCCACGGTACCCGGCCGGCAGCGACGGGGCCCGCACCAGCGGCTCCAGCACATCTTCTAGCGCGCGGGTGTACCACCGTCGGTCGTGGCAGTGCTCGCTGTAGTAGTCCAATTTGGCGGCCAGGTCGTCTGACGCGTGGAACAGATCGGACTGCCCCTCGGTCTGGATGTACCGCTGCGGCCAAACCTCTGACAACAGCCCCTCCACCACAGGCATGTAGAACCCGCTGCCGAATTCGAGCAGGCCGAGCAAGAGATCGCTGCGAAACGCGTCGGACTCCGATGCAGCGCAGGCGCCGATCACCAGCTCGACGTCTACGAGTTGGATCTCGCGCACGACGTAAGGGTCCGGGTGACCCTCCAGCACGCCCAGAGCCGCCGCCTCCAGCAGCGGGCGGGCCCAGTCCTTGGTTGCGTAATCCGAAGCAAGCAGCCTGAATCGCATGCCCGGATGGATCGTGCTGTCCCCGGCCATAGCTTTCAGCGATGCGAGACACCGGTCGTTCAACGCGACCCATTCGGGATGGAAGAAGTCCTGCACCGCTTCAGCCTTCCTCACCGCGTCCACCAGGACCGGATCGTTCACGTCATAGTCCCACCATACTCTCTCGGCAAACGGCCGGCCGGTTGCCAGCCACTCGGCATTCCATGAGCCATACACGTGTTCCTCGATCAAGTCGACAGCCTTGGCCTCGCCCAAATCGGCCAGCGCCCAGACGATCTCCGATCGCACTTCATCGGATTCCGCGTTCTCATAGAGAGCCAGAAGTCCCTCTCTCTCATCCCACACATACCGCACATCCGCCACCACCAGCCGGACTGGTTCGCTGCCTGCATCCCAGATGCGCATCAGCCGCGCTCGGTCGTCCTCCTGCACATCCTTGATCCCCGCCAGCAGGTACAGCGCATACCAGTCACTGATCGACGGCATCGACAACACAGACCGAAAGATCGCGTCGCTGGCCTCCGATGGCATCGGATGCAGATGGTACCGCACCCAGTGCCTGTCCAGGATCCGAACGCGCAGGCTCCTTGCTGTGCTGGTGCCCCACCCGAGACCATAGTAAGTCTCCAGGGAGGTCAGGTCCTCCGGCGCAGGGTCTTGTCCGTTCACCGCCACCCTGGCCTCGTCGGCCACGATCTGGCCGGTCACCACCTCGATGGCATCGCCCGAACCGCACGCCGCCTCCGCTCTCAGCACAAACGCCTTCTCATCGTCGGACACCAGGCGGCCACGTAAGGCCTCCAGCGGACCCACAAGAGCTGCGTCCCGTGCACTGGCCGCTTGCCATCCAATCCACATGAACAAGTCGCTGACGGAAGGTACTGACCGATCCGGTTCGAGGTAACTGTACTGACTCGAACCCTCCAGATGCGAGATGGATCGCTTTAGCGCCTCGGCCAGAACCACCTTTTGCTCCTCCGTCCCGAATCGCACGATCCACTCGGCGGCCATGTTCATTTCGCTGCTCATAATCGCGAGCTCTTCGTTCCAATAGTCCGGTTCAGGGCCGTGATCGGGAATCCACGCGACGCGCTCCGCGAAAATGGGTCCGAGCTCCGGCGCGTTCAGCTTCATCAGGGCAATCATCGCCTCCCCGCGCACGTACTGATTGTCGTGCTGGGCACAGTCCAGCAGTAACGCCTTGATCTCGCCACCTGCCGCGTGGTCCACGGCAATCTCACCGAGCGCCCAGATGCAGGCGTAGACGTGTTCACCGATGGGTTGCAGTGTCCTGGGACCGCCCCGCTCGGTGGCAACCCGGTAGGCGCCCCAGTGGAAGTAGCCGTCATCATCCAAGATTCGTGCCGAGGCCGACAGCCAATCATCCTGATAATCCTCCGGCGCCGGCTGGACCTGATCGAGCAGGCCGGACGACAGTAGATTAACGAGGTGAGGAACTCCATTCGGGTCGCGATGTCGTCCGTATTGTGTCGCCGCCAGACCGATCCGCAATGGATCTTCGCTCGCCAACCTTGTTGAGTAGTCCAGCCGGGCAAAGACGAGATCCTCCGTCATCTCGTTCGGCTCAAAGACCCTCCGCAGCTTCGTCAGGCAAGGCTCGGCCTTGGTCTCGATCCGGCCCTCGCGGATCGCGAGGGTCTGTTCGACGTTGGTCTGGTAGTGATGCTGCCGCACCCGCCGCTGCGGCCCGCCCAGAATGTCGATCTGCCAATCCCCCTCGGACAAGGTCGCAGGCACATAGTGGGCAGAACTCTCGATGTAGATTAGTTCCTCCACCGGCCCGGCGGCCATGCTCGTCAGACGAAGCGGATAGACGCACTCGGCGGATGCAAAGGTCATCGCCAGAGGATGCAGCGTTCCTTTGGCCAGTTCGTCGCGCGTGATGTCCGTCAGCGCCTCCGGATGGATTTTCGAAGCCACCATCCACCAGCCGTCCAGGACGTAATCGTTGAGAATCGGAATCGCCTCCTCGGGCACCGCGAAATCGTTGGCCATCAGCCAGTCGACGACATCCTCGCCACCGACCGGTCGCAGCAAGACAACGTCGTAGTCCCCGATCCGCCGGCGCCATTCCACGGGCGATGCACCCCCGGCAGCCCCCCAACTGGCTATGCGGTCGATCCCGAAGTAGGGCGTCCAGAACTCCACGAACCGTGTGAACCCCATGTCTGGCCAGTCCGTCTTGTCGCTCAGCTCTTCGAAGATGACCCCGTCGCCTCGCTCGACCACGGGCTCCGAAGGGACCGGCACGATCCAGACCATCTCCTCGGCCGGACCCTCATACTTCGTCTGGATCAGCAGCTCTTCTTCCTCGCCGTCCCAGCGAATGTGCACCTTCTGAGTCGGTTGCAGGATGTCCTCGTAGTCGAGATGCTTGACGAACATCGTGCCGTCGCCGTTCGTCACGCCGGCGCAGACCAAGACCGTCAACCAACACGTCATGAGGAGGGGTCGTCTTGCCTTCACACTTCGGTTCTCCGCCATCCCTCAAGTCCTCCGGGCCACCGCCATACGCCCGCCGACGAACCAGCGACACAGAACACACCCACCGGCAAATGGTAGGATACGGCTCCGTCGCTGCCCTCCATTATAGCCATTCTGAGCCGCCATTTCAAATGGATGTCTCTACTGGGCAGGAGCTGGTTGCCCGCAGGACTCACCCGTGGTATGGTTCAGTTGTTGACACAATACAGCCAGGAAGGAGGTACTCATGTTGCGATCGACCGTGGCAATCCTTGTCGTGCTAACCTCGCTGACCTGTCTTGCGGGCGAATCCGGAGATATCAGTACCATCCCTCGCCCCGTTTCCGTCGAGCGATCGGACGGTGTCTTTCAACTCACGCCCCAGACACGAATCGTCGCCCGCGGCGCCGCGTGGTCCGAGGCGTCGAAGCTGATCGATGCGCTGTCGCCCGCGACTGGCTTTCTCCTGCGCGGCGCCACGACCCGACGAGGCGCCGATTCGGCGATCGTGCTGAAGCTCGACGAGGGGCTCTCGACGCTGGGTGACGAGGGCTATGCCCTCGAAGTGACGCCCGGTCGTATCGTGATTGCCGCCCACGGGTCGCCCGGCCTGTTCTATGGCGTTCAGACGTTGCGACAACTGTTGCCTCCGGCGATTCTCAGCGAGACGAAGGTCGACGCCGTTGCCTGGACGGTCCCGTGCGTCAAGATCACCGACCACCCGCGCTTCGGCTGGCGGGGCCTGCTCGTCGATCCGGCCCGGCACTTCATTCCGATACAGCATGTCAAACACTTCATCGACACCATGGCCTTACATAAGTTCAACCGCCTGCAAATCCACCTGACGGACAACGAAGGCTGGCGGATCGAGATCAAGGAGTATCCGAAGCTGGCCGAACTCGGTTCGCAGATGGACTGGAACCTCATCCGCCGCGGCGGGACCGGGCCGCGCGGCTTCGGCTTCTACACCCAGGACGACATCCGCGACATCGTCCGCTACGCCGCCGACCGCCACATCACCATCGTGCCGGAGATCGAGATGCCGTTCCACACCGGCGCCGCCATCGTGACCCACCCGCAGCTCGGCATCGCCCCGGGCCCCCTCGGGGCACTGCCGCTCGAACAGCGCTGGGCCAAGACCCGCGGCCTGATCGCCCCTCGCGCCGAGACCGTCGCCTTCCTCCAGGACGTGCTGACCGAGGTGATGGCGCTATTTCCGAGCCGGCACATCCACATCGGTGGCGACGAGGCCAACATCGGCCACTGGACCAACGACCCTGAGATGCAGGCCCAGATGAAACGCCTGGAGCTTGCGGACGCCCACGCGCTGCACAGTTGGTTCATCAAGCAGATGGACGCCTTTCTCACAAGTCACGGCCGCCGCCTGGTCGGCTGGGACGAGATCCTTCAGGGCGGACTCGCTCCCGGCGCGACCGTCATGAGCTGGCGGGGCGAGCAAGGCGGCATCGCCGCGGCCAACGCCGGGCACGACGTCGTCATGGCCCCGACGTCCCACACCTACCTCGACTACTACCAGGGCCCACGCGAGACCGAACCGCTGGCCATCGGCGGGAACCTGCCTTTGGTGACGGTCTACTCGTACGACCCGATTCCGGATGCCATTGCTCCTGATAAGGCCGTCCACGTGCTTGGCGTTCAGGGCCAGCTCTGGGGCGAGTACATCGCCACGCCGGAGCACCTCGAATACATGGCGTACCCGC
>Ga0272442_10001509_pt1 | contig 35307 bp, 26 predicted proteins | sample SSMForm2O_FD_200262 | JGI IMG/M metagenome (GOLD analysis project Ga0272442, IMG submission 200262) | Marine sediment archaeal communities from Little Sippewissett salt marsh, Falmouth, MA, United States - SSM-Form-2O | ecosystem: Environmental > Aquatic > Marine > Wetlands > Sediment ... | reverse complement strand
CCTTGTCGAGCGCGCGCGGTTCAGTCCGTTGCACCTTTACCATCGATTGCGCCCCATCCGCGCCTGGCAACGGTTGGTGTCGCCCCGCGGGTTCCGTCCGGGGACGAAGCGGTTTCTCGCCGCAACCCTGCTCGGATTCCTTGCTTTTGGGCTCTTCGGCATCCCCCTTCCGCTGGCGCTCTCGGACAGGTTCGGGATGTCGCCGCCGATGGTGTTCGCGTTCTTTGTCGTGCAGCACGCGGCGATTGTCGTGGCCTACCCGCTCGCTTCGCGCAGGACCAAGCGGCTCGGCAATCGGAGGGTGCAGATCGCGGCGGTGGGGCTCCGAACGGTGCTGTTCGCCGTCGTGGCCGGGCTTGCCGCCGGACCGTGGCGAACCCCGACGGCGATCCTGGTGGGCGCGTTTGTCCTCTACGGGTTCAGCTGGTCGTACTTCCAGCTCTCGGGCGTTGCGCTCACCTCCCGCTTGGCGAAGCCGGCCAACCGCGGCCTTGCCCTGGGCGTGTACAACGCCGCAGCAGGGTGGGGATGGATCCTCGCGGGGATCGGCAGTGGGTTGATCAGCGAGAGGTTCGGCTTCGCGGCGGCGTTCGCTGCGGGGGCCGGTCTCTCGGCTGTGGCGTTGGCGGTGCTGCACTGGGTCCCCGAACCCACGGTAGGGGAGGCCGCTGCGGAAGGAGGGGGACAGCTTCGCCGTCGGCAGGCTCCCCCCTCGGGGGACGAACCACGGCCGCGAGCCGCCGGTCAGCCGGTGCGGCGTCGTGGGACGAGCGCGAACAGCACACCCACGGCGGCGCCGATCAGGGCGCCGGCGGCGTAGGCCAACGGCAGAAGGCCGTGGCGGGGCGGCACCAGGGAGAACAGCAAGGGCTCGGCGAGGAACAGCCCAACGGCAGATCCGGTGGCCACCAGAGGAACAGCCCGGCGACGACCAGAGAAGGCTGCGAGGGCGGCGCCTGTCAGGGCGACGCACAGCGCCGCGCCGGCTGCGGCGCCGATGATGCGCGTCGCCTGGACACCTTGGACGCCGGCGATCCGGAACTCGGGAGCGAACAGCGTCCCGTAGTTCGTGCCGCTCACGAATCCGATGACCCCGCCCGCCGCTGCGACGGCAACGAGAAGCGCACAGGCGCTCACGCGGTGCGTGGCGCCCCGGCGGCGACCGTCCCGCTCCGGTGGGGTCTTGTCGAGGGCGCGGACTTCTCGCGTTTCGTGCTCCATGGTGCCGCGGACGGTAGCACGTCGAACGCGGCGGCGTCAAGCGGACGATCCTCGGGTACACTTCAAGCGCCGGAGGTAAGAGGGATGTCGGACCCAAATCGCGCCGCGCGGTACGAGCGGATTACAGCACAGCTTGCCGAGCTGATCGTCGGACGATCGCCTACGGCGATCGCGGCGATGGCCACGATCTGTGCTGTGCTCCACGCGAAGATGCGCCACCATCTGTGGACAGGGTTCTACCTCGTCGCCGCCGCCGACGTGCTTCACGTGGGGCCATACCAGGGTGCCGTCGCTTGCCAGGTGCTCTCCGGGCGGGGCGTCTGCCTCCACGCGGTGCGGACCGGGCGGCCGACGGTCGTGGACGACGTCCGCGGCTTCGAGGGACACATCGCGTGCGACGAGCGGGCACGAAGCGAGATCGTCGTACCGGTGCTCCACGGGGAGCGCGTGGTCGCGGTGCTCGACATCGACGCTGCGGCGCCCGGACGGTTCAGCCACGAGGACATCGCCCCGCTTCAGAAGATCCTCTCTTTGCTCACTCCGTATCTCGACCAGCTGCGGTAGCGGCTGCAACGACGCCGTCTCCGGCGCGCCACAGCGGAAACGCTGCTGTGGACACGGTGTACATTGTCAAACTCGACGTGGAGGGGTTCCGATGGCACGACTGATCTCGATGAAGCCTGTTCCGCTCGCACTTCTTGCGTCCGTGGCGCTCTCGCTTGCAGCGGGTGCCGACGGACTGATCCTTCCCGATCACCCCGAGAGGGGATGGCTCACGATCGTCGATCATCACGTACGAGTGGAGATCGTCGACGGGGTTGCGACCACACGGGTGGATCAGCGGTTCCGCAACGACTCCCACGTTCCTCTCGAAGGGCGGTACATCTTCCCGCTTCCCCCAGGCGCGGTCGTCAACGGCTTTGCGATGTGGGTCGACGGGCAGCCCACGGAAGCCGCGGTGCTTCCCGCGGAGGAGGCGCGCGCCGTCTATGAGGACTACGTTCGCCGGATGATCGATCCGGCGCTCCTGGAGTACGTCGGGCGCGACACGCTTTCTGCCAGGGTGTTCCCGATCCCCCCGGGAGGCGTGCGCCGTATCGAGATCTCCTACAGCGAGATCCTCACCCCGGAGCAGGGCCTGTACCGCTACCGGTATCCTCTCGACACTGAGCGGTTCTCTGCGAGACCACTGGAGGAGGTCACCGTGGAGATCGACCTCTCCACTTCGATCCCGCTGCAGGCGGTGTACTCCCCGACGCACGCGATGACCGTGGATCGCCTCGGTCCCAACCGTGCCGTCGCCGTCCACAGGGCAAGCGATCTTCTTCCCGTTTCGGACGTCCTTGTCTACTACAGCGTATCCCCGGACGAGATGGGGCTTAGCCTTTTCACCTACCGCACGCCCGGTGAGGAAGGCTACTTCCTGCTTTTGGTGAACCCCCGCTTCGACGCGGATGCGACGTCGGTGCCCAAGGATCTGCTGCTGGTGCTCGACCGTTCGGGCAGCATGAGCGGCGACAAGATCGAGCAGGCGAAGGAGGCGCTGTCGTTCATCCTGCGGAGCCTCAACCCCGAGGATCGATTCGCCGTCCTTGCGTTCAACGACGTCGTCGAGTCGGCACAGGGGGGGCTGACCCCGGTGTCTCCGGAGGCGGTCGCCGCAGCGGTGGCCTGGGTGCGACGACTCGAAGCGAGCGGTCAAACGAACATCGACGAGGCGCTCGAGGTGGCGCTCTCGATGACGACCTCGTCCGAGCGACCCACTGCGGTGGTGTTCCTTACCGACGGAGAGCCTACGGTCGGGGAGCGTGATCCGATCCGCATCACCGAGCACGCGGTGGCGTGGAACCACGCAGCGGCTCGGCTGTTCTGCTTCGGCGTGGGCTACAACGTGAACACCGTGCTGCTCGATCGCCTGACCCTGGAGAACCGCGGCACCTCGGCGTACGTCCAGCCCGGGGAGGACCTCGAGGGGGTCCTCGCGTCGTTCTATGCGAAGATCGCACATCCCGTGCTGTCAGATCCCACCCTGTCGATCCAGGGCGTCGATACGTTCCGGGTCCATCCCGGGGTCCTGCCGGACGTCTTCCGCGGCAGCCAGCTGCTTCTGGTCGGACGCTACAGCGGATCGGGCGACGCGGCGATCACCCTCACCGGGCAAGTGCTCGGGAGCGAGGCCCGGTTTGCCTACGAGCGCGCGTTTCCCGAGGTCTCGCTGCTGCATGCGTTCGTTCCCCGGCTCTGGGCGGGGCGACGCATCGCCTATCTCATCGACCAGATCAGGCTGTACGGCGAGAGCGACGAACTCGTCGACGAGGTCATCTACCTCAGCACGCGCTACGGGATCATCACGCCCTACACCTCCTTCCTCGTGGAGGAGGGGGCCGACGACTTCTCCGCGGAGGAGCTGGCCCAGCGGCTGGGGGCCGCGGCGGCACCGGCGACCGGCAGCTTCGCGGTGCAGTCGAGCGACGCGTTGCGGTCGCTGGCCGAGGCGGAGACCGTGGCCACCCCAGGGGTTGCGGTGAAGGTGGTGGACGATCGCGTCTACTTCCTGCGTGACGACGTGTGGACGGACAGTGCGTACGCCGACGAGGACACGATCCGGATCGCGTATCTGAGCGATGCGTACTTCGCGCTGACGCGGGAGCTCCCGTGGATTGCACCGCACCTGGCGATCGGAGACGCGCTCATCGTCCGGGTCGGACAGCAGTTCGTCGAGGTGGGAGAAGAGGGGGTCGAGGTGCCGACGCCGGAGCTGATCGATCTTCTGACCGCGGGATCCAGTACCTAACGGGAAGACGGTGTATTCCGGCGGCGGACGAGCCGTACCGTGGCGTGGGGCAAGACGGTGGCGTAGCCGCGGAGGGCGGCGGCAGTGTCCTCGTCCACGGCGCCGTCCACGAGAAGCCTTCGCAGTTGCGTTGGGCTGAGGTCGGTGGAACGCTCCCACAGGCCGGCACCACGCACCGCCTTCTCGAGCTCCAGACGGCGGGGATCGCCCTTCTCGGGGAACGACAGCTTCGGCTGGCGGTCGATGAGCGCCTCGTGGGCGGTCCCGGAGACCGCCTCCAGCCCCTGCCGCGCGGCGTATGCAATGAGGGCCTCCTCCGCGGCGGCGATCTCCTCTTCGAGTGTTTGACGCGCGTCACGCAGGCGCTCCCGAAGCGTCACAAGGCGGTCGACCAGCGCGACGCCCGACTCGCTTGCGGGATCCTCGCCCGGCGGCGACGCAACGGCCGGGGCGTTGGCCTTTGCAGGGCAGACCGTGAGGAAGTCGCACCACTGGCAAAGGGCGCTCTCGTTCGCCGGGAAGGATGTCGACGCCTCGATCTCCTTTACGCTGGCGATGAGCTCCTCGCGGAGCGCCTCGCGCTCCAGCGGCGTTCGGGAGGAGACGCGCTGCTCGTCGAACCGAAGGTAGTGCCAGACGAGGCGGACGTCCGCCGCCTCGGGGAACAGGTGTCGGGCGGCGAGGTCATATACCCCCGCTTGCCGGTCGCTCGCTGCCTCCTCGGGAGTCGGGAGCGTCGCCCCTGTCTTGTAGTCGTGCACCTCGACGATGTTGCCGTGCGCGAGGGTCAACCGGTCGATGAGTCCGCTCATCGCGTGGGTGTTGTCGAGCGCGAAGTGGAACCGCCGCTCTGTCCCAAGAAGCGTCCCTCCGGCGAACGGACGGTGTCGTGCGTGGTAGCGGCGGAGCAGCTCGCGCCCCAGATCCAGGAAGCTCTCCGCGGAGTGGCGAGCTCTGACGATGCGAACGTCGTCCCGCCAAGCGCCGTTCCAGAGCTCGTCGTAGCGCGCGATCAGCTCGTCTGAAGTCGGAACGCCGCCAGCCGCGGCTTGCCGGTGAAGCCACTCCAGCGCCTCGTGAACGCGGCTGCCGAGGAACGCCTCCACCGTGGGCCCCACGGCGAGCTTGCGGCGTTCGACGTAGCGGAACCGGTACTGCAGGGGGCACCTGTGGTAGGTGGAAAGCCGCGAGTACGAGTAAGTGACCAAGGCATCCCCTCCTCCCTTGCTGCGTGAGGCTAGGGCGGGGACGGGTGGGTGTCAACCGATGCGGCAGCCGGCGGCCATCGCGCGCACGGCGATGGCCACGCGGTGCGGTGCGCCGCGGTGTGGCTGTGTCTACTCCCCTGCTTCCTCGAGTTCGCTATCGAGCTCGCTGATGGCGCGATCGAACTCGTCGCTTAAGTCCTCGAGGTCGCTTTGGAGACGGGCCAGCTGTTCGACCAGCGGCCGCAGCTTGTCGATGAGGTCCTTCTTGGACACGAAGGTCATTGTCCTCCTCCTTGCTTCGCTTCTCGCCGGGATTCTAGTCGTGCCCGGGGCGGCGGCCAACGGGCGGAAGCGTTCGGGGAACGACTGTGCATCACGCGCCTGCCGCGGCTACAGTCGGGCCGTAAGGAGGGTGCGCGGTGGACGTCGACGACAAGCGACAGCCTGTGGACGCAGCCTTGTTCGCCTCCTACGCGGGGGACGACCCGGTGCGCTGGCGCGAGGCGACCGGCGCCCGTGTGCTGCCACACGATGAGCGCAGAGGCGACGGGAGGATCGTTCAGGTCCGCTGGGGAACGGCGCAGCCGTCGGCGGGCGCCGGGGTGTTGATCCGCCTTTACTACCGTTCCGGGCTGACGGGGACAACGACGTCGCGGTCGTTTGCCCGCGTCGTGGAGGTGGTCCACCTTCCCGTGGAACTTGCACGGCTGATTGCGCAGGCGGCGGCTGCAGGAAGCGGCGATCGCGAAGCGGCGGGTCGCCTTGAGGCCAGGGCCGAGCAGCTTCGGCGTCGACACGACGATGAGATGGCGGCGCGCGCCCAGGCGCTGCGCGAGGCGGCGGCACGGCGAAGGTGAACCGAGCGGCGTCTCCAGCCTGGTAGATGGCGTGGAAGTGCTGTCGCGTTCGGAAGAGGATAGCAACACTACACTTCCTTGGTTGTTTGCTGTATAGTTTTCGGGTAGCGCAGCGATGTGGACGACTGTGGGAGGGGGGTGATATGCATGCCTGCGAAGGACACGGTTAAAACTCTGTCCATCTACATTCCGAAGTCAAAGATGGACAAGCGCCCGGTCATCCGCCTGGAGCGGCTCAGCAAGAGGCGCGACCGCTCGATCAACTACCTTGTCGTGGAGGCGATTCTGGAGTACCTGGATCGCCACGAGAAGGAGTAGTGGAATACCGGGAGCCAAGGTTGGTCTCGCCCTCGATTGGCCGGTCGCAGGTGGGCGCGTGCGGCGTGCGGCTTGCCGATCGGCGGCGGAGACAAGAACGAACCCATGCCCTTGTTGGGTTCGTTCATCGCTTTCCGGCAAGAACGGGAAGGGGGCGGGGGATCGGTGGGAGACCGATCCCCCTCGAAGGGGGAGTTTCGCGACCCCTTTTTGGAACGTACCGGCGGCGGCTTGACCATGCCGGTCCTCGCCGGGACGCGCCCCACGTCGGGTTCCGCCACCAGTGACTAGGATCGCCCGTTCCAGAGGCGACAATCACGGGTTCCTCACCCAGACTAGCGCTCGTTTGTGGGCGAACTGTGAAGAAACGCGGAAGGAGAGGTGAAGGGCGGGATGGCGCCGGGCACATGCGGGGCTCCTCCTTGGCGCCGAACCGGTGCGGCATGGATCGCGCCGGGGTTCCCGTTGTAGCTACGGACTCTTCTGCGGGAGGCCGTCGCCCCGGCAACGGGGTGTCGTCCAGCGACAGCCGGTCGAGCTGCGGAGGCAAACCGCGCGACGCTCCGGGGCTCGGTGGTGCGCAAGCGGAAGACAGGGAGGCACATCGCGCTGCTGATCCAACGGCGGTATCGGTGCGCGCCGGGCTCGCGCAGAGGCTCCCTGCCCGGGTTTCCCGCTATCCTGCGCTTGGCGGACCGCCGGCGTCACCGCCCGGAGGCGATGCGTCCTTGCCCGGCGCAACGAGCGACGCCAGGCGGGGGATGGAGAGCTCGGTCAGCGACCCGACCCGCAGCGCCGCGTCCGAGAAGTCGAACTCGCGAAGGAGCGGGTTCGGCACGGCGACACAGAGGATCCCCGCAGCGTTCGCTGCGCACACGCCGTGGACGGAGTCTTCGAGGGCGACCGCGGCGCGTGCCGGAACGCGGAGCGCCGCGAGGGCGGCGAGGTACACGTCGGGGTTGGGCTTGGCGCGGAGCGTTGCCGACGCGCAGGCGAGCGTCTCGAACGAGCGGCGGAGCCCCAGCTGGCGCAAGTAGCGCCGCACCCATGCGATCTCGGAGCTCGAGGCGACCGCCAACCGGAGACCGGCAGACTGTGCGTCGCGGATGAGTTCTCGCGCACCGGGGCAGGCCGGCTGGCGCAGCAGCAGCCGGCGCTCCCGGCGTTGCTGCTCCCGCCGGAGCCTCTTGCTGTCGAGCTGGCGGCCCAGCTTGGCTGCCAGCAGCCGGGTCGGATCGTGATCCCCGGGGGCGCGGCCGATGGCGTCGATCCACTCCGAGAGCGAGAGCGTAGATCCGTGGTCGGCGAACAGCTGCTGCCACGCGGTGAAGCATGCCGATTCGGTGTCGAAAATCAGTCCGTCGAAGTCAAACACAAGCGCACGTAGCATGGGTCCTCGCGATCTTCCGGGGCAGCGTGTCCGTCACCCGAACGGAGCCTTGATCCTACCGTGGAGGCCCGCGCCGGGCAATCCGGGCGATCGGGGAGGCGATCGTTGCGCCCACGCCTGCGAGGCGGTAGGATGCGAACCGATGAAACGTCGTATCGTCGCATGTTTCGCCGTGTATCTCCTGGCCTTGGCCTGGCTTGCCGTCGGGTCCGGACCGGTGTATCGGTTGGTCGTGTCGGGGACGATCAACCCGGTGAGCCGCGACCTGGTGACGCGCACGGTGCGCGAAGCCGAGCGCGCCGGCGCGACGCTGCTCGTGATCGAGCTCAACACCCCGGGGGGGCTCGCCGACGCGATGCGCGACATTATCATCGTGGAGTTCGATGCGCTCGTTCCTGTGGCGGTCTTTGTGTCCCCCGAAGGGGCGCGCGCGGCGTCCGCGGGGGCACTGATCGTGCTTGCCGCGGATGTGGCGGCCATGGCGCCAGGGACGAACATCGGCGCCGCGACGCCGGTCAGCCTCATCGGCGGGGGCGAGGCGGACGATGCCTCGACCGAGAAAGCGGTGAACGACGCCGCGGCGTTCGCGCGCTCGGTGGCCGAACGGCGAGGCCGCAACGTCGAGTGGGCGGAGGCCGCCGTGCGAGAGGCGAGCTCCCTTACGGCGAGTGAGGCGCTCGAACAGGGGGTCGTCGATCTGCTGGCGGACGACCTCGACGCGCTACTCGCTGCCCTCGACGGTCACGCCCTGCCCGATGGTCGGGTCCTACACACCGCCGGCGCCGCGGTGATCACGGTGCGCCCGACACTCCGCGAGCGGCTTCTCGACCTCCTCGCCAATCCCAACATCGTCTACATCCTCTTCCTACTCGGTCTCTACGGGCTCATCTACGAGTTCTTCCAGCCGGGCGTGGGCTTCGGCCTTGCCGCCGGAGGCATCTGCCTTGCGCTGGCGCTCCTCGGCCTGCAGATCCTGCCGATCAACGTCGTTGGAGTCGTGTTGCTGCTGTTTGGGGTCGGTCTCATGGTGCTTGACGCGTTCACCCCGACCAACGGGATCCTCACCCTGGGCGGCGTGGTGGCGCTTGTCGCCGGGTCGTTCACCCTGTTCGATCTTCCGGATCGAGCGGTGGGATTGTCGTGGGTGACAGTGGTGTCCGTTGTTGGTACGATCACCCTGTTGTCGGTGTTCGTTCTCTCCAAGGGCCTTGCCGCGCAGCGGCGCTCGCCGCGCGGTGGCACGGGCGGCGTGGAAGGTCTCACGGGCGTCGCGGCGACCGATCTGGTCCCCTCGGGGCAGGTGCGCGTTCGCGGAGAGACGTGGTCGGCGCGCGCCGAGGACGGTGAGGTGTTCGCCGGGGAGGGCGTACGCGTGGTGAGTGCCCATGGTCACCGCTTGGTGGTCCGTCGGGTGAACGACGAACGCCAGCGGAGAACCGATGACGCGAACGGCGCACTTGATGCGGACAAGGGAGGGGTGGTGTGAACCGACTCGGTGGCGCTGCGGCGTCTGTCGTCGCCCTGTTGCTTCTGACGGGGATCCTCGTTGCCCTCATCTACCTCGCCCGTTTCGGGATGGCGGTGAACGTGAGCGGTGAGGTAGCGCTTGCCAACACGGCAACGGGGATCACCGGCGATGTGCGGCTGTTCGTCGACCAGCCGCTCGATCTTGTGGCCACCGGTCCCGATGCCGGCCCCATCCCCGCGGCGCTCGCTCCCATCTCCTGCCCCGCGTGTGGAGGAACGATGGTCCCGGTGCGATGGCGGCCGCTGACCGGCGAGATCGATTGGCGATGCGTGGACTGCGGTGAGGTGCTGTTCGAGGACGACGGGATCTAGAGCAGCGGCCGTGCCTCGCGCCACAGCGCCTCGAAGAAGGCGTCGAACGTCGCGGCAACCGACGGCACGCCGATCAGCGCCAGGTCTGCCTCCACGTTCTGCTCCAGGGAGTAGTAGTTCCAGTTTGTGGATCCGAGAAGCACCGTCTCGCCGTCGATGATCACGAGCTTGGCGTGGGTGGTGATCGCCGGATCGTCCAGCCGTACCGCAACGCCCTGGAAGCGGAGCATGGTCGCTGCCTCCAGATTCGCCTTCGCCGACTCGGCATAGGGCGCGCAGTCGTCGAGAACCACCCGCACGTCCAAGCCTCGGCCCGCCGCGTCGATCAGGGCATCGAGGAGCCTGTTGGCGATGCTCGTGGGGTACGAGGGGTAGTACGACATGCGGTACATGACAACGTGTACGCTTCGCCGCGCCGCGCCGAGGCAGGCGAGCGTCGTCTCTGCGTAGAGCGCCGTGTCGGTGGCGTCGGGCAGCGGCACAAACGTGGGCCGCTCCGCGGAGAGCGGGTCCGTGACGAGGGCCATCCCGCCGTTTGGCAGCTCGCCGCGCCATAGGCGATCGAAGAAGGCGGCGAACGGCTCAACGAGGTCGGGGTCGTCGATGATAAGCGACGCCTGGCGGTGCTCGCCCAGGGCATAGCGGTTCCAGTTGACGGACCCGACGATCGCGCGCCGCGCGTCGACGATCAGGAGCTTGGCGTGCGTGGTGACCTCCGGATCGTCGAAGCGGGCGTCGATCCCTTGCGCGCGCAGCGCGTCGAGCACCGGGCGATTGCCGGCGGTGATCGACGGCGCCCAGTCACTCTGATCGAGCAGGACGCGGACGACGACCCCGCGGGCGGCGGCCGCCGCGAGCTCCTCCCACAACGAGACGCCGTTGAGCCGCCCGCTCGACAGCAGGAGATCGATCGAGTGCGCCGCGCCCCGCAGCACCTCGGCCGCGGCCGGCTCGTAGGCAATGGCCGGGGGCAGGTCGACCAGCGGGACTACGGTGGTGGCGTCGAGTGCGCCGGCGGCTGCCAGCAGCTGCGCAAAGGCGACAAAAGCAAGAACCCATCCTCGTTGCATGGCGTCCCAGGACCCGGCTACAATCCTAGCAAAGGGAGGGCCTCATGGTCAAAGAACTGGACGCGGCCAAGCTGCGCCGGACGTGCGATGCATCGGCGTTCGCCTTCGAGACCACCGCGGAGATCGAGCCGCTCGATCGCATCATTGGCCAGGAACGTGCGATCGAGGCGCTCAAGCTGGGGTTGGGGATCAAGGACGCGAAGAATCGCTACAACATCTACGTGTCTGGTGCGCCGGGCATGGGGAAGATGTCGGCGGTGGAGTCGTTCCTGAGCGGTGTGAGCCGCAACGAGACGCCCCCTCCGGATCTCTGCTACGTGCATAACTTCCAGACTCCCTACAGCCCGCGATATCTGGAGCTTCCCGCCGGCAAGGGCTGTCAGCTGCGCGACGACATGCAGGCGCTCATCGGGCGGCTGAAGCGCGAGATCCCGAGGATCTTCGACTCCGACGAGTTCAAGGCGCGCAGCAAGAAGATCGTGGAGCGCTACAGCGAGCGGCGGGCCAAGCTTCTCGAGGAGATGGAGAAGAGGGCGCGCGAGCTTGGGTTCGCCATTCAGCGCACCCCGATCGGGATCAACACGTTGCCGCTGCGCCAGGGCGGCGAGCCGCTGAGCCAGGAGGAGTACGAGGCGCTCTCGGAGGAAGAGCGGGCGGCGATCCGAGAGAAGCAGGGCGAAGTGCAGACGCTCGTTCAGGAGATGCTCCAGGACATCGCGCGGATCGACGAGGAGCGAGAGGAAGAGGTCAAGAAGCTCGCCAAGGAAGCGGTGCTGTTCATGATCGAACCGCACTTCAAGCAGCTCTCCTCTCGCTACGGCGAAATCGAGAAGGCGGTGGCGTTCCTCGACGACGTTCGCAAGGACATCGCCGACAACCTGCAGCAGTTTCAGCAAGGCGGCAACCAGACGCCCAAGCGCGTACCGTTCCCGTTTCCTACACTCGATGCGGATCCGTTCCGGCGCTATCGCGTCAATGTCCTGGTCGACAACTGCGGCACCGAAGGAGCGCCGGTCATCGTCGAGCAGAACGCGACCTACACCAACCTGTTCGGGACCATCGAGCGCCGCATCCAGATGGGCGCCGCGATGACCGACTTCTCGATGATCAAGCCGGGCTCGCTTCATCGTGCGAGCGGCGGCTACCTGGTGTTGAACGCCATGAACCTGTTCCGCGCCGGCCTCAGCTGGGAGGCGCTGAAGATCGCGATCAAGCGCGGGGAGATCCGCATCGAGGACCCGATGCAGATGCTCGGATACTCCACCGCCGAGGGGCTGAGGCCGGAGCCGATCCCCTTCCGTATGAAGGTGATCATCATCGGCAGCCCGCAGGTCTACGAGCTGCTGCACTTCTACGATGAGGACTTCGCCAAGCTGTTCTCGGTCAGAAGCGACTTCAGCGTCGAGATGGAGCGCTCGCCGGAGAACGAGCGGGCGATTGCCCGGTTCGTGCGCGCCCGCTGCGAGGAGGACGACAGCCTCCTTCCGTTCGATCCGTCCGGCGTGGCAGGGATCGTGGAGTTCTCCTCGGAGATGGCGGGAGACCAGAAGAAGCTGTCCTGCCGCTTCGGGAGCCTGACATCGATCATCAAGGAGGCGTCCTACTGGGCGGCCGCAGAACAGCGGGAGACGGTGACCGTGGAGCACGTGCATCGCGCGATGCTCGAGCGAGACAACCGCCGCAACCGCATCGAGGAGAAGATCCGCGAGATGATCACCCGCGGCCAGATCCTCGTGGATACGGACACAGAGGCGGTCGGACAGGTGAACGGGCTCGCGGTCCTGCAGCTGGGGAACTACGCGTTCGGCAAGCCGTCCCGCATCACCGCCACCGTGTTCGCCGGCAAGGGAGGGATCGTCGACATCGAGCGTGAAGCGGAGCTTGGTGGCCATAGTCACACCAAGGGGATCATGATCCTCAAGGGCTTCCTCGGCGAGCGGTTCGCCGGGCGGAAGCCGCTCAGCTTGTCGGCGAGCCTTGCGTTCGAGCAGAGCTACTCGATGGTGGACGGCGACAGCGCGTCAAGCACGGAGCTGTACGCGCTGCTCTCGAGCCTCGCCGCGGCGCCGGTGAAGCAGGGCATCGCGGTCACCGGGTCGGTGAACCAGAAGGGAGAGATCCAGCCGATCGGCGGCGTCAACGAGAAGATCGAGGGGTTCTACCGCGTGTGTGAGGCCAAGGGGCTCACCGGAGATCAAGGCGTGATGATCCCCGTGCAGAACGTGGACAACCTGATGCTGGCAACGGACGTCGTCGACGCGGTGCGCGAAGGGCGGTTCCACGTCTATCCGGTGTCGACCGTTGATGAGGGGATCGAGACACTCACCGGTATCCCCGCGGGGAAGCAGCTGCCGGACGGAAGCTTCGAGGAGGGGACGATCTACTCCCGCGTCGCCGCTCGGCTCGAGGAGATCCGCGAAGCGCTGAAGGAGGAGAAGGAAGAGGACGACGAGTCTTCCGGATCCAAGAAGGCGGAGTCCTCTGACTGTGCCGCCTCCGACGAGGCATCTTCCTAGGGGGGAGGGCCGGCCAGCCGAGCGGCGAGACGGTCGAGCCCCAGGGCTCGGGATCCCTTCACCAGGACGATCGCTGGGGCCGCGGCGGTGAGGCGTTGACGCACGACGCGCTCGAGGGCCTCGCCCGGGGCGGCCAACACGATCCGATCGCGCGCTTCCGGCAGACTTCCTGCCGCGCGCAACGCGCGGTCACCGACCGGGAAGATCGGGGCGACGCCGAGCTTCACGGCGAGCGACAGCACGGCAAGGTGCCACCTCGAAGACCGCTCCCCGAGCTCCAACATGTCCCCGAACACCAGCGCCCGGCAGGCGGCCGGGGCGTTGTATTCGGCCAGGGCGCCGAGCGCCGCGCGGTAGGACTCCGGCGCCGCGTTGTAGCTGTCGTCAAGAACCCACCCGAACGGGGCACGGAGCGGGCGCAGTCGATGCGGCGGGGCGACGTAGGAGCGGAGCCGTGCGCTGACCGTTGAAAGCGGCAGTTCGAGATGTGAGGCAACGGCGACCGCGGCGAGGACGCTCGTCGCCTGGTGGCGGCCGGCGAGGGGGCACTCGATCTCCACCGCGGGCCGGCGGATCGACAGGCGGAGCGGTGGAGGGGGCGCGAGCAGCTGGCCCCGCACGGTGCCGTGGTCGAGGCCGTAGGTCACCAGCGGTCCGCGCCATCGCCGAGCGCGCCTACGGAGCCGCGGGTCGTCGGCGCCGAGCACCAGCAGCCGCGGCGGCGGCCCCGCGGTCACCGCGCTCCACTTCTCCTCCTCCACGGCGGCGAGGCCGCCGAACGTGGCAAGATGGCTTCTGCCAATGCGGGTCAGCACCACGATGTCCGGACGGACAAGCCGCGCGAGGGGCGCGATGTCCCCGGGACGTGAGGCGCCCAGCTCGAACAGCCCCACCTTGGCGTGGCGGGGCATGCCGAGGATCGCGAGCGGCACACCGATCTCCGTGTTGAAGTTGGCCGGGGCGGCGTAGGTGGGCCGTGAGCCGCGGAGCAGGTGCGCGGTGAGATCCTTCGTTGTCGTCTTGCCGCAGCTTCCGGTGACGGCAACGAACGTGGCGGTGAGGGTGTCGCGCCACGCAACGGCGAGGCGGTGGAGCGCCGCGAGCGGCTCGGCGACCAGAACAAGGTTCCGCGCATCCGGCGGGAGGCGGTCCGTGCGCGCGACGATGGCGCCGCAGGCGCCCCGGGCGAACGCCTGATCGAGGTGAAGATGGCCGTCCGTGCGCGTGCCGGGGAGGGCGACGAACAGCGCCCCGGGCTGTAGGGTGCGGGAGTCGTGTGCGACCCCCGTTGGCACAAGGGCGACGTGGTCCGTGCTCGGCCGCAGGAGGCGGCCTTGGACAACGCGGACCACGTCGCCGAGCGGGAACATCGCTACTCGTCTTCGACGAGGTAGGCGATGATCTCGCGCTCCCCGAAGACGACGTTCCCGTCCAGCGGGATCTCGACCAGGTCGATGCCCACCCATGCCGCCGAGTAGGGCGCGAGGACATCGAGGGCGAACAGCTCGACGGTGAGCAGGTCGTTGCTCGGCAGCTCCTCGATCAGCCGGGCGATGTCCTCGATCGAGGCAAGGTCCGTAGGCGATTCGCCCGCCTCGCGCAGCCGCGGTCCGCCGTAGGCGCGGATGGCGATCGTATCGGTGAAGGTGATGAGATCCTCCGGAATGACGATCTCCCCCTCGACAACACGCCGCTCGCCGTGATAGGTCTGCAGCTCGAGGCGGTAGCGGACGGCCTCACCTGGGTAGTAGATGTACTGGTCGATCTCCAGGTGGCCGATCTCCACGGCGCGGATCTCCTCTGTGATCGACATGGTCATCGACACCGTCGTCAGCTGCGGGGCGACAAACGTGTTGAACTCCAGGTAGGCGACGAGGTCGGCGAGCTGCCACGCCGGGTAGACGGCGACGTCGGTCGCACTCACGAACACGTCGCGCCGAGTGATCGGCGCCGGGAGCCCGTGGCCGTTGAACGCGAAGGTCACCTCCACGGTTCCGGGTCCAATGCGGTCGAGGGTTTCGTCGGCCGCGGTGATCCCCGTGGCGTACATCAGCTCAGGGAGCAGGCGCGATTCGGGAACGATCTGCACACGTGAGGTTCTCGACACGCCGGCGTCCTCGTCGGTTGCCTTGATCGCGACGTCGATCATCGGCGGCAGCTCACCGAGCGCCGCACCGACGGCGACGGCACGATCCTCGAGCACCGTCCCCAGCGAGCGGCCGAGCGAACCCAGTTTGAACGACGCGTCGTATGCCTTCATCGTGTCGATGATCTGCACCGCGGTGAGAGGGAACGCCGAGTGGCCGTTCTGGATGAACGGATGGCCGAACCCCACCAGGAGGTCCTCGTCGCGATAGGTGATCGTGCCCAGCGCGCCCACCGAGACGTCCCCGGTCGCCAGTGCGACGCCCATCGATCCTGCAGCCACGAGATCCGCCGGGTCGCCGAACGTGGCGTTCGGCGCCGCGGCCAGCGGATGAAGCGAGAAGCCGAAGCGCGAGAGCCCGTTCATCGCCAGGGCTTCATCGGCCGCGGGGACTATCGGGAGAAACGACACCGCCAACCCGTCAGGTCGAGCGATCCGCTCTGTGCCCAAGAGCGCGGCGGCGGCGCGCTGCGAGAGGCCGGTTGTCAGAAGCGGGGTCGAGATCGGTGCTGCGACAACGGTCTCCGGGGTGCCGGGGTCAAACGCCAGTGCCAGCGGATCGTCCACGGAGACGACGGTGAAGCCGTTGAGCAGGGCCTCGGGGCTCGCCGTTGACGGCGGCTCCGCCATCGCGTCGAGCACCGCGAGCATCGGCTCGATGGGCGTCACCAGTCCGATCGGCATCAGATCTTTCGACCAGTTCGCCGCGCGGCTGAGGGCGCCGATCAGTCGACCATCGACGTACACCGGGCTGCCGCTCATCCCCTGTGCGATGCCACCGGCGCGGCCGATCGCCGGACCGCTCACGCGAACGACAATGAAGTCGTCCTCGTCTCCCGGCTGGTCGATGACCCCAAGGATCTCTACGGCGAATTCGCTCGGCTCGTCGCCGGCGACGATCGTCCTGCCGATGCCGGTCATCCCTGGCCGAAGCTCGGCGAGCGGCAGGAACTCGTTGCTGTCGATTGCCGCGGCGGCGATTGCGAAGACGCACAGAAGACACACGGCACATACGGCTGTTCTCACAGTTCCTCCTTGGCGGCGTTCCCGCCGCGGTTGGGGCGTTCCCGGCGCGCGCTACGGCACGGCGGCCGGGAACGCCTCCTTTGGGGCCCGTTCTCGGGCGTTGTGGGGGCGCCAGCGAGGCCGATCACGACAGCAAGGATACGGTAGCAACGAGCGACGGCGCAATCGGGGAGGGGCGGGAGGGGCCTACTGCACTCCGCGGAACAGCGCGCGGGCGACCATGAGCACGGGGATGATCTCCAGCCGGCCGATCCACATGTTGAAGCAGAGCACGAGCTTGCCCAGCGTGGACATCGCGGGCCCGGTGATTCCCACCGAGAGCCCGACGTTGCCTTGCGCGCTTGCGACCTCGAACACGACGTCGGAGAGGCTGAAGGCGGACGGCGGCGTGGTGTGCAGCAGGACGACGATGCCGAGGCCGAGAAACACCAGCCAGAGGAAGGTGATGAGGGCCGCGTCCTCGAGCCGGTGGCCGATGTCGGCGTCGTCGATCGCCGTTGCGCCGATGCGGAACGGAACGATCGCGCCGCGAGGGGAGACGATCTTGCGGAAGCGCCATTGCACACCCTTCATCAGGACGATCATCCGCATGATCTTGATGCCGCCTGCAGTGGATCCCGCGGCGCCGCCGACGACCATCCCTGCGGCGAGGAGAAGCTTCGCCGTCGGCGTCCAATGGAATAGGTCGGCGGACTGGAATCCGGTGCACGTGAGGGCGGAGATGAACTGGAAGGCGCTCTGGCGGATCGATGGGATCCACCCGAGGGTGGCGCTTGACTCCAGGGCGAGGAAGACGATGCCGATACCGCCCAGAACAAGCAGCCAACGGGTCTGGACGTCGCGCCACAGCACCTTGCCGCGGCCCTGCATGAGCTCGTAGTGCACCGCGAAGCTGATCGCGCCGAGGAGCATGATCGGCAGGAGGACCAGCTCGATCGCGATGCTGTGATAGCTTCCGATGCTGTTGTCGGTGACGCTGAATCCCCCGGTAGAGATGCCGGTCATCGCGTGGTTGATCGCTTCCCACATGGGCATCCCCGCGCCCCACAGGGCGACGACGCTGATGAACGTGTAGAGAAGGAAGATCCACCACATCGTACGCAGCGTGGACGAGACGCTGGGGTGGATCTTCTCTCCCCGCGCTTCGGCGTAGTACAGGCTGTAGGTTGCCTGGCCCGGACGCGGGCCGGCGAGGATGGCGAGCATCAGCACGATGACGCCCATTCCGCCGATCCACTCGATGAAGCTGCGCCACCACTGCAGAGAGTGGGGGAGCAGGTCGGCGCGCGCGGCCATCGTCAGGCCTGTGCCGGTGTAGCCGGACACCGACTCGAAGAACGCGTTGACCGGCGACGCGAAGTGACGCAAGGTGGTGAACTGGCCGAGGACCGGCTCGCCGGCGAATCGGGCGGTGAGGAGCAGCGGCAGCGTCCCCAGCGCGGCGACGAGGAGCCATCCCAGCCCGGCGATGATCATCCCGTGCTTCAGGCGTGCCTCACCGGCGTTGCGGAACGGGAGGTAGAGCGCGAGCCCCAGGCCGAACGACGCGCCGGCGGTGACCAGCAGGGGGACGATGGCGAACCGCTCGTTGAAGCGCAACGGGACAACGAGCGACACCAGGGCCATGACGCCGACCACCGGCACCAGCAGGCCGAGGTCGCGGACGATGATCCTAAGGTCGCTCCCGATGCGTGGGGTGGAAACCCTCATCCCGCTAGCCTGTCGACCAGCTCGTCGCTCACGCGTTCGAGAGAGAAGAACGTGACGGTGTCTTCGGCCTCGATGATGGTGTCTGCGGTGGCGACAGAGCGCTTGCCGCCGCGCTCCACGGCGATGGCAAGCATCGAGTCGGGAATGACGCCGCGCTTTACGCTGTCCGCAAGGGTGCGGCCGACAAGCGGTGACCGTTCGCTGGTGGACAGCCGGAACAGCTGATCTCCCTGGGAGAGCACGACGTAGTCGGTGACATTGGGGCGCGTTACGGCGGTGTAGAGGTGGTTGGCGACGACCTCTTCGGGGTTCTCCATGACGTTGGCACCGAGCTTGCGGAAGAAGTCCACGTGCTCCTTCTCGTTGACAACGGAGACGATCGATGGGATCTCCAAGCCTTCCGCGATGGACACCACCATAAGGTTGACCGCATCGTCACTGGTGGTGGCGATGAGGGCGTCGGCACGCTCGGCACCGGACTCGCGGAGGGTGTCGACTGAGGTTGCGTTTTCGTTCAAGACGGTGATGTCGTACTTGTTGCTGACGAGCCGCGCACGCTCTTCGTTGGCCTCGATGACAACGACGTTGTTCTTCTCTTTGACGGCGATCTCTATCAGGCTGGTGCCGATGCTCCCCGCGCCCACCACGATGATATACATAAGATGCCCCCCAAGACCTGAAATGGTAGCCGCGCGTCAACGGCAGGTCAACGGCATCGGGGGCGCTGCCGGGGCGGGGATCAACGGGGGTTGAGACAGGGCGGCTCTGGCTCGTACCCTTCCCCCATGGACAGGGGATCACTGGCGTGGATGCGCGCGAGGTGGACCGCTGCTGTTGCCGTGGGGGCGCTGCTTCTTGTGGCGTGCGGGTGCGACCTTCTCTTCGGCAACGACGCGCCGTTGGCGCGTGTCTCCACGCCGCACTTGGAGGGGTACGCGCCGCTCGCGGTTCGCCTCGACGCCGGGGAATCGACGGACGCTGACGGAGAGATCGTCGTCTACCGTTGGCGTTTCGGGGACGGAGCGGAGAGCCAGGGTGTCCGCACGTTTCACACGTTTGTGGAGCCCGGCCAGTACACGGTTCGCCTCGAGGTGGTCGACGACCGAGGCGCCATCGGAACCGCCTCCATCTCGGTCGACGTTCGGGAGGTCCCCCCCGGCCACCTGCTGCGAAGGTTCGCCTGGGAGATCGACGGCCGCGAGCAGGCCTGGGACCTGCTGATCCCCGAATCCCTCTATGACGACTACCGCTCTCGCCCGCCGACCACCTACGCCGATCGCTATCGCTACGATGCCTACGTGCTCGATCCGGTGGACGACCCTACCCTCGAGGACTTCGCGCGCGCCCTCGCGAACCGGGTCGGCGGCGACGAGGAGGCGTTTCTCGAGGGGACGTTGGCGTTCGTTCAAGGGGCGATCCGCTACGTCCCCGATCCGCCGCTTCTCGAGCGGCCGCGCTACCCGCTGGAGACCCTGGTGGACGGGGAGGGAGACTGCGAGGACGCGGCGATCCTCTTTGTCAGCCTCGTCAACGCGCGGGGCGCCGGCGCGTCGATGGTCTTTGTCGACACCAACGGCGACCGGACGCCGGACCACGTGGCGGCGCTCGTTCCTGTCCCCGACGACTACTCGGCGCGCGTGCTCTGTACGGGCGGACGACGGGAGACCCTGCTTGTGTACGATGGGGCGCTCGTGGCGTTTGCCGAGGCCGCGGCCGACATTCCTGTGACCGGGTACATCCCGCTGGGGTGCGATCCGTGGAACCTCACTGAGGAGGATGTGATCGAGCGGTGGACGTTCGACGCGCAGTAAACGAAGGCCGCTGTCTGGTCGATCCCCGGCCCCTGCTGCGGTACGACTTCGGTCCCGGGCATCCGTTCAAGGTCCATCGTCTCGGGCTCGTCTTCGACCTGTTGGAAGCGTACGGCCTTGTGGACCTTGATTCCGTTCACTTGATCCTTCCCCGTGAGGCGGAGACCGACGAGGCGTGCCGCTTTCATACCGCGGCGTACCTCGAAGTACTGCGGCTCGCCGACACGGGTCTGTGGACGCCGAACCTGTTCGCACACGGCCTGGGCACGGCCGACAACCCGGTGTTCCCCGGCGTGTACGAGTGGGCGCTTAGCGTCGCTGGAGCGTCGATCGATTGCGCACGCGAGCTGATGGCCGGGGACGCCGGACGGGCGTTCAACCCCGCGGGTGGGCTGCACCACGCGATGCCCTCGCGGGCGTCCGGGTTCTGCCACGTGAACGACGCGGCGCTCGCAATCCACGCCCTGGTTGCCTCCGGGCGACGGGTGGCCTACGTGGACATCGATGCCCATCACGGTGACGGGGTGCAACACGCGTTCTACGACCGGCCCGAGGTGCTCACCGTGTCCGTCCACCAGACCGGGACGACGATCTTCCCTGGGACAGGGTTCGCTCACGAGCTTGGCGGCAGCCGCGCCAAGGGAGCGGCGGTCAACGTGCCGCTTCCGCCGGGCGCCGCCGATGACCTCTACGAGCGCGTTGCGGCGGAGATCCTTGACCCGGTGATCGAGCTCTACGCACCCGATGTGCTCGTCACCCAGCTTGGGGCCGACGCGCTTCGTGGGGATCGAGTGGCCAGCCTGAACATGAGCCTGCGCCAGTTCGAGCGTACGGTGCGTCGGTTCGCGAGCGTGGGCGTTCCGTGGCTCGCGCTCGGGGGCGGCGGGTACGACGTGGGCAACGTTGTGCGCGCGTGGACGCTCTCCTGGGCGGTGATGAACGACGTGACGTTGCCCGAAGCACTGCCGGAGGGCTGGTCGTCGCGTCCCGAGGCGCTGGAGATCTCCGCGCTGCCGCTGCGTGGGAACGGGCCGACCGGGCCCTCACCGGGGCTCGCGGTGGACGATGTCGAACGCACGATTGCCGGGGTGCGTGAGACGGTGTTCCCGCTGCTGGAGGCGCTTGCGCGCGGTTGACCCCACGCGCTTGACAGCGATCCCCCTGCTTCGATACCCTGGCCACTTCCTTCCCACATCGCCGGCGAGGACGGAGTTGGTCGCCATGGAAACAGAGAGCCCGCACATCGCGTCACTTCGCGACACGGTCCAGGTACGGCTCGCCGACGGGCGGGTGTTCGAGGGGCGCCGCAACGAGCCGCTGGGGCGGTTTCTCAGCGCCGCGCACCCGGATCGCAACGATCCGATCATCGCCGCGGTGGTCGGGGACACGCTTCGCGAACTGGCGTGGCCGGTGCCCACGGACATCGATGCGATGCCGGTCTACGTGTCGGACTCCGACGGGATGCGCATCTACTCCCGTACCCTGTCGTTCCTGCTGGTCGTCGCCGTACACGAGATGCACCCCGGCTCGCGGGTGTTCATCGACTACTCGGTGCCCGACGGAGGTTACTACTGTCGTGTCGAAGGACACCGCCCGTTCACCCCGCGCGAGCTGGGGAAGATCGCCGATCACATGCGGAAAATCGTTGCCGCCGACCGACCGATCGAACGGTGCCGGATGACGCTCGATGAGGCGCTCGAGCTGTTCGCCGCGCGCGGCGAGCCGGAAAAGGCGGCGCTGCTCAGGGATCACAACGAGGACCACATCCATCTCTACGAACTCAACGGCTTCCGTGAGCACGCCTACGGGTACATGGCGCCGTCGACCGGGATCCTCCGCACGTTTGCCCTGGAGACCTTCGGCGACGGGTTCATCCTGCGGATCCCGCGGCGCGAGGCGCCGACGGTCATCCAGCCGTTGCGGCGGTTCACCGGCCTCCGTGATGTGTTTGTGGAGTATGGGCGATGGCTGCAGCTGCTCGGGATCCCCCACGTCGGGGCGCTGAACGAGGCGGTTCGCGACGGGCGCATCCGCCCGTTGATCCTCGTTGCCGAGGCGCTTCACGAGAAGAGGATCGCCGAGATCGCACGCATGGTTGTCGACGCGCACAGGAAGAAGAGCCGGGTGGTGCTGATCGCCGGTCCGTCGTCTTCGGGGAAGACCACGTTCGCGAAGCGCCTTGCGGTGCAGATCCTCGCCTCGGGGCTGCATCCGTTTCTCCTGGGGATGGACGACTACTTCCACCCGCGCTACGAGCTGGCGCGGATCCAGGGGGACGCGCTGGACTTCGACGCGCTGTCGGCGCTCGACGTGGAGCTCCTACTCGACCACGTGGAGCGGCTTCTCCGCGGGGACAAGGTCGCGTTGCCGCGCTACGACTTCCGCACCGGCCTTCGGTCCACTCGGCCGCTCGGACGCGTGGATCCCGACCAGATCATCCTCGCTGAAGGGATCCACGGCCTGAATCCCGAGCTGGTGGAACGCTTCAACCCGAGGCCGTTCTGCATCTTCGTGTCGGCGCTCACCCAGCTGAACCTCGACAGCCACAGCCGGGTCCCGACCACCGACACGCGGCTGTTGCGGCGGGTGGTGCGCGACGCGCGGGAGCGGGGCTACGACGCAGAGACCACTCTTGGGATGTGGGACGACGTGCGCGACGGGGAGAAGCGCAACATCTTCCCGTTCCAGGAGCAGGCGGACGTCATGTTCAACTCTGCGCTTGCCTACGAGCTGGCGGTGCTTCGCCCCCTTGCGGAGCCGCTTCTCCTGCAGGTGCGGAGCCGCCTGCAGCGCATCGAGGCCGAGCGGCTGTTGGCGTTCCTTAAGTGGTTCGAGGGCTGCTCCGCGGAGGGGATCCCCGCGAATTCGATCCTCCGGGAGTTCATCGGGGGCTCGACGTTCGAGGACGCCTCATGGGTGATCCGCCCCGCTGCCCGAGCGGAGTCCGCAGGCGAAGACGAGGGGAGTGAGCGTGGACACGAGTAGCATCATGGCGTTGGCGCTGCGGATGGCAGGACTCGAAGAGCTACCCGGCGACAGCGCGATCCTCCATCCCGGCGACGGGATCCGGCGGGTGCTCATTGGAATCGACATCGCGGCCGCGGAGCTTCATCTTGCACACGCCAAGGGGTACGACGCGGTGATCGCTCACCATCCCCCGGGCGGCGCGTCGACCCTGTCCTTTCACCGCGTTCTCGAGCGGCACGTGACGCAGATGGTCGGCACGGGGGTGCCGGAGGAGGTTGCCCGCTGCGCGGTGGCGCCGCTGGTCGAGACGCATCGGGTGCGGGCGTCGATGACCAACTACGACCACGTGCCGTCGGTCGCCCGGCTGCTCGACCTGCCATTCTTGAACATCCACACCCCGCTTGACGAGATCGGCCGTCAACGGATCGCCGAGGCGGTGGCCGAGCTGCCGCCGGAGAGCTTGCGACAGCGACTGGTGGATCACCTCTACGAGCGCTTTGCGGAGTTTCGCGCGGCGTCGACCCGGATCGAAGTGCGGATCGGGCGCGCCGAGGATCCGATGGGGCGGGTCGCCGTATCGCACGCCGCCGGAACCAACGGGGGCTATCCGATTGCCAAGACGTACTTCGAACACGGCGTCGACACGGTGGTCTACATCCATTGCGCTCCCGACGCGTCGGACCGCCTCGCAGCGGAGGCGGCCCCGGAGAAGGGCCTGGTGGTCACCGGACACATCGCGAGCGACTCGGTGGGGATCACGCCGTTCGTTGCCGCGTTGCGCGAGGCGGGGCTCCGGGTGGACGTGATCAGCGGGATCCTCGGTCTGTAGGGAGGCGTTTCGTGAAGGTGGCGACGTTCAACGTCAACTCGATCCGTGCGCGGATGCAGCTCGTGACCGCATGGATCGAGGAGAACGCGCCCGATGTCCTCTGTCTTCAGGAGACGAGGGTGGCCGACCCGGCGTTCCCCCACGAGCCGATCGAGCGACTGGGCTATACCCTGGCGTTCCGCGGAGACAAAGGGCGCAACGGCGTGGCGATCGTCAGCCGCCGGCCGCTAGAGGATGTGGCGTTCGGCTTCGACGACGGCGGCTCGGCCGACGAGGACCGGTTGGCGGTCGCCACCGTGGGGGGCGTGGCGCTGGTGAACACCTACATCCCCCAGGGACGCGACCCCGACCATCCGATGTTCCGGGTGAAGCTCGAGTGGTTCGCGCGGCTGCGGCGGCTGTTCGAACGGCGCTACGACCCGTCCCAACCCCTCCTCTGGGTCGGGGACTTCAACGTTGCGCCGGAGCCGATCGACGTCCACAACCCCAAAAGGCTCGACGGACAGGTCGGCTTCCACCCCGAGGAGCGGCGCGTGCTCTCCGAGGTTGGCTCGTGGGGGTTTGTCGACGTGTTCCGACGCCACCACCCCGAGGGGGGGCAGTTCAGCTTCTTCGACTACCGCGCCAAGGACGCGGTGGCGCGCGGGATCGGCTGGCGCGTGGACCACATCTGGGCAACGCCGCCGCTTGCCGAGCGGTCGACCGCGGCGTGGATCGACCTCGCCCCGCGGACGGCGCCGCGTCCGTCCGACCACACACCGGTTGTCGCCGAGTTCGACGCCTAGGCGCCCCGCGCTACTGCTGGATGGCGAGACCGGAGGCGTTGGCGCCCTGCCACCCAGAGATGGCTCGACCGGTCGGCGCTCCGGTTGCCGGGTCCACCTCGACGATGCGGTGCTCGTCGGTGCTAACGACCCAGAGCCGTCCGCTGTACCAGTCCATTCCCGAGACGGGGAACAGCTCCTGTGAGAGTTCAACAGGGTTCGCCAGAAGCTCGAGCTGGGTGTTGGACATGATGTCGTAGGCGGGGACGATCCGCAGCGCGTGCAGGCGTCGTGTCTCCCCTTCGAGGTACCAGAGGTGGCCCGAGGCGTTTGCCGCCGGTGTCCACGCGAGTCCCTGCGGCCGGCGGAGGAACGGCTCGGATGCCCCGAAGTAGCTGCAGCCGAACCGATCGAGGATCTGCAGGCTGCTGCGGTCGAGGCCGTAGATCGAGCGAGCGAGCGAGTCCACATGCCAGAGGCGCTTCGGTTCGTCGTCGGCGTAGGTTATGGCTTGCGGATCTCCTCCGGGGGCGCTGAATTCGCTGTCAACGGCGCCGGTCGTCGGGTCGACGCGAAGCACGCGCTGGTTGCCGCCGCCGTAGCAAGCGACGTACACCCAGAGGCGGCCGGCGGTCTCTCCGATCGCCACGCCGGCGGGATCCGACACCGGGAGATCGAACCGCGCGATCTCGGTGCCGTCCAACCCGAGCTTGTAGAGCCGGTCCAGGTTGCGGTCGGCGGTCCACACGGCGGGCCCCACCTCGATGGCGATCGTCGCCGTGTCGCTGCGCCCCGCGACGGTGACGACCGTAAGGGTCGCCTCGAAGCTCCCTGCGTGGTGGTAGGTGTGCTCGACCGCCGCACCGGTGAGCGGCGCCGAGCCGTCACCCGGATCCCACACGAAGCGCGAGATCTCTGCAGGCGCGGTCGATCCCGCGCCGTCGAACGCCACCGTCAACGACACCACGCCGGCGGTCGTCGATGCGGAGATCACCGCCTCCGGCCCTCCGAGCCACATGCATCCCGTCACCACGCCAAGAATCGCTGCTCCCAGGGCAAGCAGCGCAGCGGCTCCCTGTCGCCTGCGCAAACGGTTGGTCATCGTCTCCTCCCTTTGCCGAGCCTGTACAGGATCCTAACCTGAGCCGTTCGCGCGAGGCAACGGCGGCGCCGTGCCTTCGGATGCAGTCGTGCGAACAACCCAACCGAGCAGGAACACAGCAGTCCACGGGTGCGTCATGCAGGGACAATATGCGGTAACGACGACTGTTCCACTTGAAAAGCGGAGAGAGGAGAATGAGAATGCGAGAGATGGGGGGTGCACGCTAAGGAGGTGTATTGACGTGGCGCGGCTCCTTCCCCTTGCTCGTGTGGTCCTCTCCGCCCTGCATCGTGTACTCCCGAAGCCTCCGCGGCACGGTGTCGGATGTCGCGATCCGCTCTGTCGAGCTGGATACGGCGGCGGGCGGGTACGGGTGCGCGTTCCGACGGTTTCCGAGCCACGTCGCAGTTGGGTCAAACCTCGCCTGCAGGATGCCGCGGCACTCGACGGTGTACGGCGAGAGGACCGAGGACTACGACAACTACGCCGACGACGGCGCGATGATGATCGTGTGGTTGGCGGGCAGCTGGTATCACGTTTTCATCACCTGTCGCGAGCCAGGGGGGACGCCCTCGCTGTGGGAGGGATTTGTTCCGCCGCAGAGGGGGCGCTCTCATCGCGCGGCGTCGGCGAGGCGACGGCCCACAGCGCCGACAGGTTCTTCTGCGGCCGCATCAAGCCGGATCTGGTAGTACGCGATGGAGTCGCGGTGCAAGCTACCGGTCTCTGCCTGGTACATGGCGTCGGCTTGCATAGGACCCTTGGCAGGTGTCAGGGAGTAGCGGCGCATGGCATAGACAGGCCGGGTCATAGGATTCGTCCAGTCGTACTGCTGCTGGCGTCACTTCTGACTCTACTGTACTCAGTGCAGGTAGCTGCGAGGCCAGTATCATTGGACTGGAGTGAACTTGAGCTGCCATGTGGCACACCGAGGAGCAGCGCCATCTCACTGAGCGTTCTCCGCGGAATCGCTGAGGAGAAGGCTGCCCAGCTCTGGGGGAACGTCTCGATCGGGGCACCCATCCCCGCGGTGGATCCGGCGGGTGGAATCCTTGTGTACATCTTCCCTGTCGCTATTGGGGTTGACGAGTTCCCTCAATGGCATGAGATCACACAGGAGGTAAGGAGTGCCCTCGAAGAGGTGAGACGTCTGCTACTGAGCCCCCGGCAAGGGCGGTTTGAGACATGGCCGGCTAGTAGGTTGATGACTACTTCCGGAAGTGACACGTTTGCCGGCTCACTGCTGAGTCCACAAGATGACTACGCCCGGGCAGTTGCGGAAGCTCGTGACGCTCGCTGGGGAATCGGCGACTACGGGACAGTCATTGTCTCCGCAACGCGGAGTAGCTTCCCCATACAAGGGTACGCGAACTGCCTCCCGTCGTTCTACTCGACTGGCGTGATGGCGCGGGCGGCAGCTGAGCACGGTCTTCGGAGCAAGGCGGTGCTTGATCGCATCTACTACCTCGGACCGGCCGGTAATTGGTTCCAGTTCCGCGACGATTTCGGTGCAGCGGTCCTCGTTCATGCCGGTACATTGCAGGTCATTGACAAGGGCGCATTCGACTCAGCCTACGCTGTCGGGGCTACATCGTCTGCGGCGCGTCCCTCAGAGGCTCCTCGCGAAATCGAGGAGGCTTGGGGGGCGGTACTCCAACGCGGACCATCATCGGGGACTGCGCACTACGTGAGCTACCCCGAGCTGATCGAGCCCTATGAGTGGACATATGGGTGTTCTCCTACGTCGGCTGCCATGGCGATCAGCTACTGGGACCACTACGTGTCGGGCACAGGGAAGTACACCTCTTATGGCAAGCTACTCGAGTACTATGTCACGATTCGCGATCCATGTTATGGTACATGGGGTAACGTGTATAACGTCCCGGCGATTATCGGCGAGCTGCGCTGGGGGATGAATACGGGGAGAAGCACAGCCGGGTGCCCGAGTCAGCCTGTAGACTACGGCGGTACGGATTGGGATGACGTGCACACGGGTATCGAGGCGGCAACCTCTGCTGTTGGGTACTCATTCACATCCAATCGCCACTACTGTGACGTGTTGACGTGCTGGTGGTACGACTGGTTCTGGGGGGTCATTACTGCTGAGATTGACGACGACCGACCCTTCGTCTGGTCCGTTGCACACAACGAAGGAGAGGGTGCAGCGCATTCCCTGTGTGCGTTCGGCTATACGTCCGACAAGTTCGTCATTACCTACAACACCTGGGATACGGCCGAACACGCCTGGTACTACACCCAGTACGACAACCTGTACGGGGTGTCAGTTGTCCAGGTGGATACGGTCGAGCCAGGAGGAGGGAATGGCGGCGAAGACATCCTTCTGGACTACCCCACAGGCGGAGAAGTGCTTCAGGGAGACACGAATATTTGGTTCTATCAATACGGGGATGCTATCGAGGCAGTAACAGCCTACTATTTCTATGAGGACGAGTACTCCTCGGTGTGGGAACCGACGCTCTACTACATTGACTCCACGGACACGGGCTCTGAAGGATGGCACAGTGTTCCCTGGACACTCCCTTTGGTTACTGGCAGAACTGGCTTCCGCGTCGCCTTGGTGGGGGAGTCAATTGGGGGTTCCGTACTGTCGCGGGACGGGAGCCCCGGTGTCGTTTTCGTTGACCCATGCAGTAGTCCGGCAGCGCCTACGGGTGTCAGTGCCACAGACGGAGCCTACCCAGATCGGATTCGCATCACCTGGAGCTCCGTCGGCTCTGCGACGCGCTACGACGTGTACCGAGGCGATTCGGAAGGCGGAAGCTACGGCAAGATCGGCGACACCAGCGGCACGAGCTACAACGACACGAACGCGAACACCTGTCAGACCTACTGGTACAAGGTGAAGGCGTGCAACGGCTGCGGGTGCAGTGGGTACTCCAGTTCCAACAGCGGCTACCGCGGCAGCGCCCCGTCCTCTCCGACGAACGTGACGGCGAGCGACGGGACGTACACGAGCTACGTGCGGGTGAGTTGGAGCTCGGTGGGGAGCGCGACGCGCTACAACGTCTACCGTGCGGACTCCGAAGGCGGAAGCTACGGGAAGATCGGCGACACCACCGGGACGAGCTACAACGACACGAGCGCCAACACCTGCCAGACCTACTGGTACAAGGTGAAGGCGTGCAACGGCTGCGGGTGCAGCGGCTACTCCAGTTCCAACAGCGGCTACCGCGGCAGCGCCCCGTCCTCTCCGACGAACGTGACGGCGAGCGACGGGATGTACACGAGCTACGTGCGGGTGAGTTGGAGCTCGGTGGGGAGCGCGACGCGCTACAACGTCTACCGTGCGGACTCCGAAGGCGGAAGCTACGGGAAGATCGGCGACACCACCGGGACGAGCTACAACGACACGAGCGCCAACACCTGCCAGACCTACTGGTACAAGGTGAAGGCGTGCAACGGCTGCGGGTGCAGCGGCTACTCAAGCGCCAACAGCGGCTACCGCGGCAGCGCGCCATCGGCGCCGACAAACGTGACGGCGGGCGACGGCACGTACACGAGCTACGTGCGCGTCGGCTGGAGCGGGGTGAGTGGGGCGACGCGCTACGACGTCTACCGCGCCGACAGCCAGTACGGAAGCTACGGCAAGATCGCGGACACGACGGGCACCAGCTACAACGACTCCACCGCCGCCGTATGTCGGACCTACTGGTACAAGGTGACCGCGTGCAACGGCTGCGGCTGCAGCGGCTACTCCGGCGCCAACGACGGCTACCGCGGCAGCGCGCCGCCGGCGCCGACGAACGTGACGGCGAGTGACGGGACCTACACGAGCTACGTGCGGGTGAGCTGGAGCGCGGTGAGTGGGGCGGCGCGCTACGACGTCTACCGCGCGGACAGCCAGAACGGAAGCTACGGGAAGATCGGCGATGCCACGGGCACGACCTACAGCGACACGAGCGCCGCCACGTGCCAGACCTACTGGTACAAGGTGACCGCGTGCAACGGCTGCGGCTGCAGCGGCTATTCCAGCTCTAACGATGGCTACCGCGGCAGCGCACCGTCGGCGCCGACGAGCGTGACGGCGAGCGACGGGACGTACGCGGACCGGGTGGCGGTGAGTTGGAGTGGTGTGAGCGGGGCGGGGCGCTACGACGTCTACCGCGCGGACAGCCAGGCCGGGAGCTACGGGAAGATCGGCGATGCCACGGGCACGAGCTACAACGACACGGGCGCGGTCACGTGCCAGACCTACTGGTACAAGGTGATCGCGTGCAACGGCTGTGGCTGCAGCGGGAGCTCGACCGCCGACGCGGGGCTTGCGGGGACGGTGCCGGGTGTGCCGACGAACGTCGCGGCGAGCGACGGGACGTACGCGGACCGGGTGGCGGTGAGTTGGAGTGGTGTGAGCGGGGCGGGGCGCTACGACGTCTACCGCGCGGACAGCCAGTACGGAAGCTACGGGAAGATCGGCGATGCCACGGGCACGAGCTACAACGACACGGGCGCGGTCACGTGCCAGACCTACTGGTACAAGGTGATCGCGTGCAACGGCTGCGGGTGCGGCGGGACCTCGACCGCCGACGCGGGGCTCGCGGGGACGGTGCCGGGTGTGCCGACGAACGTCGCGGCGAGCGACGGAGCGTACGCGGACCGGGTGGCGGTGAGTTGGACAGGCGTCGCTGGGGCGACGCGCTACGACGTCTACCGTGCCGACAGCCAGGCCGGAAGCTACGCCAAGATCGGCGATGCCACGGGCACGAGCTACAACGACTCCACCGCCGCCACGTGCCAGACCTACTGGTACAAGGTGGCGGCGTGCAACGCGTGTGGGTGCAGCGGGAGCTCGACCGCCGACGCGGGGCTTGCGGGGACGGTGCCGGGTGTGCCGACGAACGTCGCGGCGAGCGACGGGACGTACGCCGACCGCGTGGCGGTCAATTGGACGGCCGCCGCCGGGGCGACGCGCTACGACGTCTACCGCGCAGACAGCCAGTACGGAAGCTACGGCAAGATCGGCGACGCCACGGGCACGAGCTACAACGACTCCACCGCCGCCACGTGCCAGACCTACTGGTACAAGGTGGCGGCGTGCAACGCGTGTGGGTGCAGCGGGAGCTCGACCGCCGACGCGGGGCTTGCGGGGACGGTGCCGGGTGTGCCGACGAACGTCGCGGCGAGCGACGGGACGTACGCCGACCGCGTGGCGGTCAATTGGACGGCCGCCGCCGGGGCGACGCGCTACGACGTCTACCGCGCGGACAGCCAGTACGGAAGCTACGGCAAGATCGGCGACACCTCGGGGACGACCTACACCGATGTGAGTGCCGTGCCCGGAACCACCTACTGGTACTGTGTGTGCGCCTGCTCCGCCTGTGGGTGTGGCGCCCCCTCGCTAGTCGATAGCGGCTACGCAAGAACGATCCCCGACTCCGGCTACGCGGAGTCGTTCGAGGGCGACGTGTCGGGGTGGCGGGGGACGGGGCTGTGGCATCTGACGGAGCGGGAGAGCCGCTCGCCGTCGCACAGCTTCTGGTTCGGCGACGAGGCGACGGGGAACTACGAACGGCGCTGGTGGAACCGCTGGGGCGGCTCGATGCGGTCGAGCGGCAACCTGACCTCGCCTGTGATCCCGGTGACGGGGGGGCAGGCGGCGATGCTCTCGTTCTGGTACTGGCGCGAGGTGGAGTCGTACGCGGCGCAGGCGCGGGATGTGACGAGCGTGTGGGTGCGGTACGGGGCGGGGGCGTGGCAGGAGGTGTGGCGCCTGGACTCGCGGACGGCGTCGGGGGCGACGTGGACGGCTTCGCCGCAGATCGCGCTCGCGGTGCCCGTTGGGGTGGCGAGCCTGCAGGTGGAGTTCCGCTTCGACAGCGTGAACGGGACGGCGAACCGCTACACCGGCTGGTTCGTGGACGACGTTGCGGTGAGCCAGAACACGTGTGTCTACCAGCTGACGCCGGCGGCGCGTGGGTTCGGGATCGCTGGCGGCGACGGGACGGTCTCTGTCGTCGCGACGCGGGCGGACTGCGACTGGACGGCGGCGGTGGACGTAGGGTGGATCACGATCACCTCGGGCGGTGCGGGGCCGGGATCGAAGACGCTCTCCTACACGGTGGGGGCGAACGCCGGGGGAGAGCGGACGGGTCACATCACCGTGGGTGAGGCGACGCACACGGTGACGCAGGAGGGCCTCGACTGCACGGTGGGGCTGGCGCCCGAAGCGCGGGCGTTCGGGGTCGAGGGAGGCAGCGGGACGGTGGAAGTGACGCTGCCGTCGGCGCTGTGCGACTGGACGGCAAGGGCGGATGTTGGATGGGTCACGATCACCTCGGGCGGCGCGGGGCCGGGGTCGAAGACGCTTTCCTACACGGTGGCGGCGAACGCCGGCGGAGGGCGGACGGGGCACATCACCGTGGACGGGGCGACGCACACGGTGACCCAGAGCGGGCGCGGCTACGCGGAGTCGTTCGAGGGCGACGTGTCGGGGTGGCGGGGGACGGGGCTGTGGCATCTGACGGAGCGGGAGAGCCGCTCGCCGTCGCACAGCTTCTGGTTCGGCGACGAGGCGAGCGGCACGTACGAGCGACTGTGGTGGAACCGCTGGGGCGGCTCGATGCGGTCGAGCGGCAACCTGAGCTCGCCTGTGATCCCGGTGACGGGGGGGCAGGCGGCGATGCTCTCGTTCTGGTACTGGCGCGAGGTGGAGTCGTACACGGCGCAGGCGCGGGACGTGACGAGCGTGTGGGTGCGGTACGGGGCGGGGGCGTGGCAGGAGGTGTGGCGCCTGGACTCGCGGACGGCGTCGGCGGCGACGTGGACGGCTTCGCCGCAGATCGCGCTCGCGGTGCCCGTTGGGGTGGCGAGCCTGCAGGTGGAGTTCCGCTTCGACAGCGTGAACGGGACGGCGAACCGCTACACCGGCTGGTTCGTGGACGACGTTGCGGTGAGCCAGAACACGTGTGTCTACCAGCTGACGCCGGCGGCGCGTGGGTTCGGGATCGCTGGCGGCGACGGGACGGTCTCTGTCGTCGCGACGCGGGCGGACTGCGACTGGACGGCGGCGGTGGACGTAGGGTGGATCACGATCACCTCGGGCGGTGCGGGGCCGGGATCGAAGACGCTCTCCTACACGGTGGGGGCGAACGCCGGGGGAGAGCGGACGGGTCACATCACCGTGGGTGAGGCGACGCACACGGTGACGCAGGAGGGCCTCGACTGCACGGTGGGGCTGGCGCCCGAAGCGCGGGCGTTCGGGGTCGAGGGAGGCAGCGGGACGGTGGAAGTGACGCTGCCGTCGGCGCTGTGCGACTGGACGGCAAGGGCGGATGTTGGATGGGTCACGATCACCTCGGGCGGCGCGGGGCCGGGGTCGAAGACGCTTTCCTACACGGTGGCGGCGAACGCCGGCGGAGGGCGGACGGGGCACATCACCGTGGACGGGGCGACGCACACGGTGACCCAGAGCGGGCGCGGCTACGCGGAGTCGTTCGAGGGCGACGTGTCGGGGTGGCGGGGGACGGGGCTGTGGCATCTGACGGAGCGGGAGAGCCGCTCGCCGTCGCACGGCTTCTGGTTCGGCGACGACGCGACGGGGAGCTACGAACAGCGGTCGAGGAACCGCTGGGGCGGCCCGATGCGGTCGAGCGGCAACCTGAGCTCGCCTGTGATCCCGGTGACGGGAGGACAGGCAGCGGTGCTCTCGTTCTGGTACTGGCGCGAGGTGGAGTCGTACACGGCGCAGGCGCGGGACGTGACGAGCGTGTGGGTGCGGTACGGGGCGGGGGCGTGGCAGGAGGTGTGGCGCCTGGACTCGTGCACGGCGTCGGCGGCGACGTGGACGGCTTCGCCGCAGATCGCGCTCGCGGTGCCCGTTGGGGTGGCGAGCCTGCGGGTGGAGTTCCGCTTCGACAGCGTGAACGGAACGGCGAACCGCTACACCGGATGGTTCGTGGACGACGTCCAGGTGTGCGGCGCCGGCGCAGGACCGCTGGGAGTGAGCCTCCCTGATGCGGCGGAGCGGTCCCCGCAGGTCGAGGCGGTTCCCAACCCGGTGAGGGATCTCAACACCACCTACTTCAGCGTCTCGGGGGTGGCCGCCTCTGCGATCCGCGTGAGGATCTACGATCTGTCCGGACGCCGGGTATGGGAGTCGGAGTGCGCGTGCACCGACCTTCCGTGGCACACGGAGGGCCTCGACGGGCTGCCGCTCGCCAACGGGGTCTATCTCTACACCGCATCGGTCCTTGTCAACGGGGAGTGGCTGGAGCTAGAGCTCGACAAGGTGGTGATCCTCCGCTGATGAGGAGCCACGGGCAACGGATCGCCTGCTGTGTGGCAGGGCGGCCGAGCGGCGGGTGGTTCGCGTCGGTGCTGGCGGCAACGCTCTGCCTCATCGCCGTTGTCGCCAGTGGCGCCTCCGTAGACGTGGGCTACGACGGCGGAGCGGTGGCGCGCATCCCGGTTGGCGCGGGGTCTGCGGGCATGGGGCCGGCGTACACGGCGATCGCGCACGGGGCCGACAGTGGCTTCTGGAACCCCGCTGCGCTCTGCGATGTCGAAGACGTTTCTGTGGGCGGCGCCCACACCGGATGGCTCGGCGCCGGGATCCGCCATCAGTACTTGGCAGTCGGCGCGCCACTCCTCTCGATCCCCTCGAAGATGCCTGACGCGGCAGCCGGCCGGCGAAGCGTCGGCGCCGCGTTCACTTGGGTCTCGGCAACGATTCCCAACATCCCCTGGTGGGAGGACGACCGGCGGCAGGGGGTGTTCTCGGCGGGAACCGATCTCCTCCTGGTCTCGTGGGGCGTACGGCTGCAGCAGTGGCCCGGCGTTTCGTTCGGCGTGAGCGTCAAGGGCTATACCGAGCGGATCCTTGAGGGCACGAGCCTCGGCCTGGGGTTCGACGCCGGGCTGCTCTGGGTTGCCAAGCTCGCTGGGCTGACGCTTCGCCTGGCGGCCGTTGGCCGAGATCTCGGAGACACGAGGATTCGTTGGCGCGGCACCGGCGACGAGCCGGTGGCGCGGGTGCCGTGGACCCAGTCGCTGGCCGCGTCGGTTGATCTTCTCCGCGGCGGGCTCTCGGTGGCCGTTGGCTACGAAAGAGGCGTCGAGCGTTCGGGACTCGGCTCCGTGGGCGCCGGCGTCGCGCTGCGGTTCTCGTGGCTGCGGCTTCGCCTGGCGGCGCACTGGCGCGAGCGCGACGCCGCTCCGCTTCTCGGCGTCGGCGCGTCGCTTGCCCCCACGGAACGGTGGTCGGTCCACTACGCGTACATGCCGGCGAAGATCGGCAGTTCGCACCTCGTGTCGTTTGACCTCGAGCTTCCCTAGAGGAAGCGACCGGCGGGCACTGTCGGCCGCTTCCCTTGTGGCCTCTATGCCGAACCGCGCTCCTCTTCGTGTTAGGGCGCTTCCGGCGGCATCAGGCAGAAACCGACGTCGTCGGTGGCCCGCCAGCCGAGCTCGTGGCTGTTGACGATGGTTCGGTCCCACACCTCCAGCCGCACGACGTAGCCGCACGGCTGCATCGGATCGCCGCCCGGTGGGATTGGTCTCGAGCTCCCAAACGCCGAAGGCGGCCTTCTCCGTGGCGGCGTAGTCGTCTCCATCCGGAGACACCCGCGCGCCCTCGCGATGCAACCCTCCACTCGGGGTCACGTCTTTGACTTGGGTATCGCTGTCCCTGCCGCGCTGGTCGCCTGCTGAAGGACGATTCCGCTGCCGGGTATGACCACAGCCGCCCTTTAAGGACACCCGAGTCAAAGACGTGACCCCAAGA